>Ga0116129_1001540_pt1 | contig 12646 bp, 5 predicted proteins | sample June2015DPH_17_2_FD_89732 | JGI IMG/M metagenome (GOLD analysis project Ga0116129, IMG submission 89732) | Peatland microbial communities from SPRUCE experiment site at the Marcell Experimental Forest, Minnesota, USA - June2015DPH_17_10 | ecosystem: Environmental > Terrestrial > Soil > Wetlands >...
AAATGGTTGTAGACCACATCAAGAAATACCATGAGTCCACGCAAATGAGCCTCGTCCACCAGTGCCTTGAGATCGTCGGGTTCCCCATAGCTGCTGTCCGGTGCATAAAGCAGCACACCGTCGTAGCCCCAATTGTGGCGGCCAGCGAAATCGGCGACCGGCATCAGCTCGATTGCCGTCAATCCACATGCGGCCACGTGATCGAGCTTTTCGATAGCGGCGCGAAATGTACCCGCCGGCGTAAATGTCCCGACGTGAAGTTCGAGGATGGCGGCATCCTCCCAAGGACGGCCGCGCCAGTTCAGCGCCTGCCACCGGTATGCGTCGTGGTCGATGACCTCGCTCGGTCCGAACACGTCTTCCGGCTGGAAGTGCGATGCCGGGTCTGGAACCTCGAGTTCGCCGTCAATTCGGTATCGGTATCGTGTGCCGGCGCCAGCGGCCGCGACCGTCGTTGCATGCCAGCCGTTCGGCAGCGATAGCATAGGATACGGTCGATCGAGCAGGAGTTCCACTCGCCGGGCAGCGGGCGCCCAGAGGCGAAAAGTTACGCCCTGCGCACCAAGATGCGGGCCGAATTGGACGGCGGTATTCATATAAATCCCGCAAACACGAGCACCGAATGTGGCGGCGCTTGGAGCTCCGAGCCCGAAGGAAATTTCTGCATCTGTGTGGGCTCCGCGGTGTTGAGCAGAACCGCCCAATATTGATACTTGTCGATGGTGGGAAACTTGAAGGTAATTGTCTGCGCCGCGGCGTTGAGCACGATGTAGAGCGCGGGCTCGTTCGGCACCTGAGGCCCCAGCGCATAAGATAGAAAGCGGCCTTCGGGGTAATTCCAGTCCTTTTCGGTCATTTCGGTGGCTTGTGGCGTAAACCACAACACTCCGAACGAACCGTCGTTACGGCGACCTTCGACCCAGCGTGCGGGCCGCAGCTGGGGAAAGCGCCGCCGCAAGTTTGTGAGATAGGCAATCAGGGAACTTAGGTCATCGCCCTCGCGGCCTATCCCGGACCAATCGACCCAACCGACTTCATTGTCTTGGCAATAGGCGTTATTATTGCCTTGCTGACTGTTGCCCACCTCGTCGCCGCCCAACAGAAGCGGCACGCCTTCTGCCAACATCAGGCAGGCAAGCAGATTGCGCCGCAATTGCCGCCGCAGTGCAAGGATTACAGAATCGTCGCTGGGCCCCTCGGTCCCGCAATTGGTACTATGATTGTCGTCGGAACCGTCGCGGTTGCTCTCGCCATTGGCTTCATTGTGTTTGGACTTGTAGCTCACCAGATCCGCCAAAGTGAACCCGTCGTGCACGGTAATGTGGTTGATGCTGGCCCGGGGACTGCGGCCATCATGGTTGAAAAGATCGGCGGAACCGGTCATGCGGGCACCGACGTCGCCAATCAGATTGCCTTCGTCGCTGGTCCAATACCCCCGCAACGCGCGACGGCAATGGTCATTCCATTCCGACCAGCCCAATGGAAAGCCGCCGACCTGATAGCCGGCAGGGCCAATGTCCCAGGGCTCGGCGATCAGCTTGATGCCAGCCAAGATCGGCTCTTGACGGATTGCCGCAAAGAAGGCTGCGCGGTTGTCGAAGCCCGCCGGACTGCGACCAAGCGTCGTTGCAAGATCGAAGCGAAATCCGTCGACGTGGCAGACCTCGACCCAATAGCGTAATGAGTCCATCACCAATTGCAGCACACGCGGATGTGTGAGGTTGAGCGAGTTTCCGACGCCTGTGAAATCACTGTAATAACGCGGCTGGTCCGCCTGCAGCCAATAGTATGATGTGTTGTCGATGCCGCGGAAGCTCATCGTCGGACCGAGATGATTGCCTTCCGCCGTGTGGTTGTAGACCACATCGAGTATAACTTCGATGCCCGCATCGTGCAGGCGCGAAACGGTTGAACGGAAGGCATTGAGTGGATCATCCAGCGCATACCGCGCCGCCGGCGCGAAGAAACAGAGGGTATTGTAGCCCCAATAATTGACCAATCCGCGCTCAACCAGTTGGCGATCGTCGACCAAAGCGTGGATCGGCAACAATTCCAGCGATGTAACACCCAATCGCTTGAGGTGGTCGATCAGAGCGGGGGCCGACAGCCCGCGGAAAGTACCGCGCCAGGCCGGCGGCACGTCTTCGCGCAGTTGAGTGAGTCCTTTGACATGGGCTTCATAGATGATGGTGTCTTGCCAAGGGATTGCCGGTCTGCGCTCCTTACCCCAGGTAAATGCCTCGTCCACCACGATCGCCTTCGGCATCCCGCGCGCATTGTCGCGGCGATCGAACGACAGGTCGCCTCGCGAACTTCCTGCGCGATAACCGAAATGGGCGTCGCTCCACACGACCCGGCCTGCAAGTTGTTTGGCATAAGGGTCGACCAGAAGCTTGTGAGCGTTGAACCGGTATCCGAGTTCGGGTTGGTAGGGTCCATGAACGCGATAGCCGTAAAGCTGGCCGGGAACAACGTCGCTCAGATAGCCGTGCCAGACGTCTTCAGTTCGGACCGGTAACGGAAAGCGTTCGAGTTCACGCCTGCCCTGGGCTTCGAAAAGACAGAGTTCAACTTTTGTCGCGTTCGCGGAGAATAAAGCGAAATTGGTGCCTCGCCCATCCCAGGTGGCGCCCAGAGGATGGGGCGTGCCGGTGGAAATCCGCATATTACGCCTCCGGGACGAAATAGAGGGCAGCAAGGGGCGGCAAAGTGAGGCTAACGTGAGGAACCATACCTTGGTTCCGAGTCCGCACTGCGCCCGCATTCCCGATGTCGGTGCCTCCATAGATGGCCGCGTCGGTATTGAGCACTTCGCGCCAGACACCGGAGAAAGGGACTTTGATCTGATAGTCGTGATAAACCTCGGGGGTGAAATTTATGACAACCAAACAACGCTGACGGGGGTCGTGTCCTTTGCGTAGCCATGCGAATACGCTGCGCTCGGCATCGTCTGCCACAAGCCACTCAAAACCTGTGCCGTCGCAATCGAGTTCATGGAGTGCCGGAATCGACCGATAAAGCCGATTGAGATCGCGAACCAGGGACTGAATTCCAGCGTGACGGGATTGCTGAAGCAAATGCCAGTCCAATGAATGGTCGTGACGCCACTCGGTCTCCTGAGCGAATTCGTTACCCATGAACAGGAGCTTCTTGCCGGGATGAGCGAACATGAAACCGTAATAGGCACGCAGATTGGCAAAGCGCTGCCAATCATCGCCCGGCATTCTTCCAAGGATCGAGCGTTTGCCGTGTACAACCTCGTCGTGAGACAGTGGCAGAATGAAATTCTCGGAGAATGCATAGTGAAGGCCAAAGGTGATCTGCCCATGGTGGTGCTTGCGGTAGATGGGATCCTTGGCGACATAGTCGAGTGTGTCGTGCATCCACCCCATGTTCCATTTGTACCCGAAGCCGAGGCCACCCCAATCGACCGGCCGCGAAACCATCGGCCAAGCGGTCGATTCTTCCGCGGCCGTCGTCGCCTCGGGAAACTGTGAAAAGACCTCGGTATTGAGTCGACGCAGAAACGCGACGGCTTCCAGATTCTCGCGCCCACCAGAATTGTTCGGGATCCAGCCGCCGGCGGGACGGCTGTAATCGAGATAGAGCATCGAGGCGACTGCATCGACGCGAAGCCCGTCGACGCGATACCGGTCGAGCCAAAACAGTCCGCTTGCGATCAGGAAAGCGGCGACTTCGACGCGCCCGAAATTGTAGATCAGGGTATTCCAATCGAGATGCCGGCCTTGCATCGGATTGGCATGTTCATAAAGCGCGTGGCCGATGAATTGGACGAGGCCGTGCGGATCGTCGGGAAAATGTCCGGGCACCCAATCCAACAGAACCGCCAATCCGGCCCGGTGACAAGCATCGATTAGCGCCGCAAAGTCTTCAGGATTGCCGAAACGACTCGTTGGCGCAAAAAGACCGGTCGGCTGGTAGCCCCAGGAACCGTCGAATGGATGTTCGGTCAGGGGGAGGAATTCTACATGGGTGAAACCCATCTGGCACGCGTAGGCCGGCAGCACTTGTGCAAGTTCGCGATATGTCAGCCAACTACCATCGTGTGAATGGCGCCGCCACGAACCGAGATGTACCTCGTAGATCGATATCGGAGCGCTCAACCCGTTTGCGCCCACTGGCGCCGGCTCGGGACGGACGATGGCGTCGAGACCGAGAACGATCGAGGCGGTGGCGGGACGCAATTCGGTTGCGAATGCGAGCGGATCGGACTTCAAAGGTAGCAGTCGGCCGGCCGGGTCAATGATCTCATATTTGTATTTCGCCCCCGGTTTCACGCCGGGAACGAAAATCTCCCAGAAACCATTGCCACGCACGCGCATGGCGTGGCGTCTGCCGTCCCAAAAGTTAAAATCACCAACCACACTCACCCGTCGGGCATCGGGTGCGAATACCGCGAATGCAACACCCGCCACCCCTTCAAGCGTAAGTGGGTGCGCGCCGAGCTTTTCGTAGAGACGCCTGTGCGTGCCTTCGCCCAGCAGGTGGACATCAAGGTCAGAGAGCACCGGTGGAAAACGGTAGGGATCTTCCAGCTCCACGACCTCGTCGCCGAAGCGTGCCCGCACGTGATAGCGAGACGAGCCGTTCGAAAGTTGTCCGACAAACAGACCCGCCTCGTGGATTCGCCTCAGGTTGCTCGTGTGGCCCTTTTCATCGACCACCCCTACTTCCGAGGCGTTGGGCAGAAAGACGCGCACAACGGAGACATCGTCCTCGACATGCAGCCCGAGGTAGCGGAAGGGGTCGGGGTGTTGACCTTCAACTACGGCACAGGCTTCCGGAGAAAGCGCGTTCACATCGGATTCCCTTCTTGGCAGGACAGGATACGGCACAAACCCGACAACGGCACGCGCAGCCAGTCCGGTCGGTGGGCGAGTTCGTACTCCACTTCGTAGAAAGCCTTCTCGGTGAGGAAAAACTCTAGCATCCGGTCGGCCAAGCCTTGGTCGTGCGGCCAAAGCCGCCGGTCGGTCAGAGAGGCGCGATAGGCCGCGAGCGCCGCCGCGACCGAGCGGTCGCGCCATTGGTCGAGTGCGCGCGCTACCCTGCCATCCACATCTGGCGCTGAGCGGACAGCGCGCCCAAGTGCCGCACCAGCGGAATAATCGATCGAGCGGATGAGGCCGGCGATGTCTCGGGCTGCGGGCGCCTTACGCCGACGGTGAGCAAGCGGACGCCGCGGCTCACCTTCAAAATCGATAATGACGACATCATCTTTGACGACCAGCAACTGGCCAAGGTGGAAATCTCCGTGATGGCGGATCTTTGTGGCATCAATGCTCTCCGGAAGAAGCTGGCTCACACGTTCACGCAGGGATTCGCGCTGAGACAAAAGGGCGTCGATCAACTTCCAATCGCGCTCAGGAAGATCGGGGCGCCGGCTGGCGATTTCGTCGAACACCGACATTGCTCGCCGCAACAGCTCGTCCGTCCAGGTGCGGACGTCTTCCGGCGTAATCGGCTCGGGTGCGAAGTCCGGAATATCGTCGCGGCTCGCAAGGGCAATCTGCATTTCCGCCACCCGCCGTCCGACCGGCCGCATCCGCAACGCATAAGAGGTCTGTTCGTCACTGTCCTCGGCGACTTCGGTGGTCAGCAGGCGCTGCTCCTCAACGTAGCGGTCGAGATAGGCGTTGGTCATGGACCAGGCGTCACCTTGATTTTCGACGAACCGGTGAACCACCGCCACAATGTTTCGCGCCTCGCCGTTAACAAGGGTCACGGTCCCGAGCAACGGTGGAGTATTGGCAAACGGAACGATCTCAGTCAGGAACCGCCCCACTTCGACCTCCGGATTGATGCCGGGCTCGAGACGCCGGAACAATTTGATCACATAGTGCGCGTCTACCAGGGCCGTTGTATTCGACTGCTCTGTATCGACCGCCCTCACGGTTTGGATCGGCGGCAGGGTTTCGTTGCTGAATTCCCCGACCGGCCTGAATTCAAGAGAGCCCACCGCCGCATCGAGCGTTTCGGCGCGATGCACTTTGTCGAGAATGAGAGAAATGACTTTGGCGGTTGCCGCGGCCTCCAGCAATGTGCCTTCACGCGACCCACGACGAACCGCGGATAAAGCATTCGGCGTTGGCTTTTCCCGATTAAGTCTCGTCCATTGAATGGCGAGTGGCATCGAATAGAGTACTGTTTCGCGCCCGCCGGTCACTTCTATCAGGGCCAGCGCAATTTCGGGATCTCCCCTAGCGAGCGGAATAAAGCCAACCAAGCTCGCGAGAAATGAAAGCGAGCCTCGTTCGGCGAACCATCGGCGTCCGAACAGAAATGCCGGAAGTACCTCACGTTCCAGAATGCTGCGCGCAGGGCCTCGCAATAACGACGACCAATCGTCCGCCATGACAAGTGTGCTAAATTCGGGCACCAGACCTGGGGGTTCGATGGGCGCGATGGGCTCGCAAAGGCGGAGCCAGAAAAAGCCGTATGGCGCGAGCGTGATGAGATAGGGGTGATCCCCGATCGGGGGGAAGCTACTGCGGCCGATCATTTCGAAGGGCTGGCGTCCGCGCCATGGCGAAAGGTCGATCTCGGCCGCCTGGGCCGATCGGGAGAGGTTGGCGACGCATAGCACGATCTCATCATCAAGCTGGCGAAGATAGACGAGCACCGATCGGTTCGTCGGCCGGAGAAAGCTGAGCGAGCCACGGCCGAAGACCCTGCTCGCCTTACGCACGGCGATTAGCCGCTTTGTCGAGCTCAAGAGCGAACCCAGGCTTCGCGATTGCGCCTCGACATTCACAGCTTCGTATCCGTAGACCGGATCCATGACCGTTGGCAGGTATAGCCGAGCGGGATCGCAACGCGAGAACCCGCCATTGCGATCGGGCGTCCATTGCATCGGTGTGCGCACCCCGTTGCGATCACCGAGGTAAATGTTGTCTCCCATGCCGATTTCGTCACCATAATAAATGATCGGCGTTCCCGGAAGGGACATGAGCAGCGCGTTCATCAATTCGATCTTGCGACGATCGTTCTCCATCAAGGTGGCGAGTCGGCGCCGGATGCCCAAATTGAGGCGCGCCCGCGGATCGGTGGCATAAGTCGACCAAAGATAGTCACGCTCCGCATCGGTGACCATTTCCAACGTGAGTTCGTCGTGATTGCGTAGAAAGAGTGCCCACTGGCAATTTGCTGGAATATCGGGCGTTTGGCGCAGAATGTCAGTGATTGGAAAACGGTCTTCCTGTGCGATGGCCATGTAGATGCGGGGCATCAAGGGAAAGTGATACGCCATGTTACATTCATCGCCCTCGCCAAAATATGCACTGACATCTTCAGGCCATTGATTTGCTTCAGCAAGGAGAAGCTTGCCCGGCGCATAAGCATCTAGCTCAGCGCGGATTTTTTTGATAACTGCGTGGGTCTCAGGAAGGTTTTCATTGCTGGTGCCCTCCCGCTCGCAGAGATAGGGAATCGCGTCCAACCGGAAACCATCAATGCCGAGATCAACCCACCGCCGCATGACTTGAACCAAGGCCCAAAGCACTCGAGGATTATCGTAATTGAGGTCGGGCTGATGCGAAAAGAATCGATGCCAGTAGAAAGCTCCGGCGACCGGGTCCCAGGTCCAGTTCGATTTCTCGGTGTCGTTGAAAATGATGCGGGTGTCGGCGTAACGCCGTTCGGTGTCGCTCCATACATACCAGTTTCGCGCTGCAGAATTCGGCTTGGCGCGTCGCGCGTGTTTGAACCACGGGTGTTGGTCCGATGTGTGGTTGATCACGAGCTCCGCGATGACGCGCAAATTGCGTCGCTTCGCCTCAAGAATGAAGCGGCGGAAATCTTTCATGTTGCCCAACTCAGGATTGATCTTCCTGTAGTCGGCGATGTCGTATCCGTCATCCCGGCCGGGCGATGGATAGAAAGGCAAAAGCCACAGCGCCGTAACCCCGAGATCATGGAGGTAATCAAGCTTGTCGGTCAGGCCGGCAAAATCGCCAATTCCATCGCCGTTGCTGTCGAAAAACGCCTTGACGTGTAGTTGATAGATGACTGCGTCCTTGAACCACAGCTCACTATCGGCCGCGCTTTGATCAGATTTGATTTCCGATGTGACGTTCACGGGGCACCCTCAACCGAAGCATCGAAAGAACAGGGCCGGGTCGTCGCCCTGATCGATCAGCAATTGGACCCCGCCCCACTCGATGGTGTGGCGTTCGCCGGTGATGAGATTCTCGACGGCCTTAACTGGCCGTCCCTGCCCGGGAGGCCCGATCTCCATGTCGCCGAAATGAAACCAGAACTGCCGCCGCTGCGCTTGGCCCAACGCGACCGCGATCGCGACGGCGTTGTCGCGCGTAGGCGATTCTTTGACGAATCCTATTATTTCGTCGTTGTCGACCGCAACGAAGCGGAGATTCGAAGTCTGCTGCAGCGCGGGATTGTTGCGCCGTATCTGGTTCAGTTGCGCGATATAATCTTTGATGTTTCCGGTTTCGTTCCAGTTCCGGATCTTAAGTTCGTACTTTTCAGAATCGAGATATTCCTCGCGGCCAGGAATCGGCATGTGCTCGACAAGCTCAAAGCCATTATAGAGTCCGTAACTCCCCGATAAGGTCGCCGCGAGAGCGACGCGCGTCTTGAAGACAAAGGGGTCCCCAGATTGCAAATGAATCGGCAGAATATCCGGTGTATTCACGAAAAAATTAGGGCGGAAAAATTCTCTTTCCGGATATCCCGTAAGCTCTATCAAATAAGATTGAAGCTCTTGTTTTCCAGTACGCCAGGTGAAGTAGGTATACGATTGGCTGAATCCCAACTTGGCGAGGGCCTTCATCACTTTCGGCCGCGTAAAAGCTTCCGACAGGAATATCACCCCTGGATCTTCGGCCTGCACCTCCCTAATCAGCCATTCCCAAAACGCGAACGGCTTTGTATGTGGATTATCTACGCGGAAAATTCGGACGCCTTTGTCGACCCAATAGAGCACGATGTCTCGCAGGGCAGCCCAAAGCTCATTAGCGTTCTTGCAGTAGAAATCAGGGTTGACGATATCCTCATATTTCTTGGGAGGGTTCTCGGCGTGCCGGATCGAACCGTCGGGCCTACGCTTGAACCACTCGGGGTGTTCCGTAATCCAGGGATGATCTGGAGAAAACTGGACCGCAAAGTCGAGCGCGAGCTCAAGGTCGTGTTCCGCACAAGCGGACACCAATCGCTGAAAATCCTCCAGCGTGCCGAGTTCGGGGTGGATTGCGTCGTGACCGCCCTCTGCGGCACCGATAGCGTACGGACTGCCCGGGTCGCCGGCTTCGGCATGCACCGAATTATTTCGCCCCTTGCGATTGGTGCGGCCGATTGGGTGTATGGGAGTCAAATAAAGCACGTCGAAGGCCATAGCTGCGATATCGGGTAGACGCGCGATGCAGTCCCTAAATGTTCCGTGCTGCCCTTGAATGCGGCCCTGGCTGCGCGGGATCATCTCATACCAGGCTCCCGCGCGGGCGGCCGGCCGTTCGATGGCAAGCGGAAATGCGATGCTTCGGGCTAGGTCCAGCTGGCGACCTTTGGCCGCTGCTGCAGCGGTCTCTGGTGACAACAACATTGCTAGCTCATCGTCCGATGGAGGTTCCGCTTTTCCGGCAATCGCCCGTCGCGTTGACTTCGTGCGTTTGAGTTCGTCGATGAGCTCGAGACCCTCCTTTACTTCGACTGTCACATCCAGACCCGCTTCCCGTTTGATCAGAAAGTCGCGGCGCCAGGTCGCGAATGGGTCGGTCCAGGCTTCAATTGCGTACGCGTATCTGCCCAAATGATGTGGGGCGAAGGACGCGGTCCATCGATCGTTCCCGTCGAGCCGCATGGTGACCCGTGACCATTTCGTCGTGGCCTCGGAGCGCCAGAGCAACTCTACGGAAAGCAGAGCATGCCCATCCCGAAATATGTCGGCCCATACGTCCACGGGCTCGCCCAAAATTCGCTTGACCGGAAACAGACCGTTGTCGACTGCTGGATAGACGCTCTCAATGAAGATACGACAACCAGACGGCGCGCCGACGCGCGATGCTCTTGTGGTGGCTGTCACGTGGGCCCAGTGCGGTTGCCGCCTCCGAACTTGCTCGAGCGGGCGTCAGTTGGCGATAGAAATGGAACCGATCTGGCCGACTTTTGTTCCAAAAATGAAACCGATGTGGAATATATTAAAATGGAACATTATGATGAGGAAAACGTTGTTGCTCTTGTGACGATCTCCCCGGAGCGTGATCAACTCATCGGAAAATGGGCGACATTATCGAGCAGACATCATGGCGCGGCATTGAAACGGAATATGTCGATGCCGATGGCCGTCGCCAAGTGGTTTCACCGCTCACGCTTCTGCGTCTAGTTGAAGCGATTCCGGCCGATCGGCAAGCGCGATCCCGGATCTTTGCTCCTACAATTGTGGCCCGCCGCGGACGCGAGGTTCGCCTCAAACCATCTGGGCGATGGCAAGGCTCCATTCGCTGGGAAGTGTTCACCCCGGAGGGAATTGTTGTAGGCGAAGGTGCGACGCCGGGCGTTGCGCTGCCGGGCGATTTGCCGCTAGGGCGTTTCGATCTTCGGATCAGCTTTGTAGATCCCACCAAGGAAAGCGAAATTGCTTCCTTGTTGGTGGTGCCGGAGTGCGCTTATCAGGGAGATGGCGGCGCTGCGCGGATGTGGGCGCTCGCGGTTCAGCTATACGGCGTTCGATCCCGTCGAAATTGGGGACACGGTGATTTCACCGATCTAGCCGGCTTAATCGATCTGGCAGCGGAATGCGGGGCCGCGGGCATAGGGCTCAATCCATTACACGATACGCATGATGTAAGCCCTTATTCGCCAAACAGTCGACTCTTTCTGAATACGCTGTATATCGACGTTGAGCTAATTTCGGCGTTTCCCGGGACGCTGGCGGAGCACGCCCAAGAGCTTGAGACACTCCGAAGCCACGAATTCATCGATTATCCCGGCGTAAGAAGGGCCAAGCTCCGGGCGCTCCGGCTAGCCTACGATGCGTTCTTGGCGGCGGGGGCGTCCCCGGATCAGCAGGATTTCGCCGGATTTTGCAAAGAGCGCAGTCCCGCATTGCAGCGCTTTGCGTGTTTCGAAGTATTGCGCGGGCGGTTCGAGGCGCCATGGTGGGAATGGCCCGAGCCATGGCGTAATCCGCGCAAGGACGATTTGGATCGATTGCAGAGCGAGGAGGCCGTCAGGATCGGCTTTTTTGAATTCATGCAATGGCAGGCAGATCGCCAGCTTGGCGCCTGCCGGGACCGGGCTCGCCAGGCCGGCATGACACTCGGACTGTACATTGATGTTGCAATCGGAGTGCGGCCCGATGGATTCGACGCGTGGGACAATCAGGCGTCCATGCTCCCGGACGTCGCCATCGGTGCGCCGCCCGACGTCCTTAATACCGCAGGCCAAAACTGGGGCCTTGCCGCGTTCAATCCACTTGGACTGGAGGCCTCCGGATTTGCGTTGTTTCGCGATGTGCTCGCGAACGCGATGCGCTACGCTGGTGCCGTTCGGCTCGACCACGTGCTGGGACTGAAACGACTATTTCTCATCCCGCGCGGTTTGGCTGCTGGCCAGGGCGCCTATGTTCAGTTTCCTTTTGAGGCGCTGTTGGCGGTCGTGACCCAGGCGAGCGTACAAAATCGCTGCGCTGTGATCGGTGAAGACCTCGGCACTGTTCCGGAGAATTTCCGCGAAACGCTGGGGGACTGGGGAGTATGGTCATACCAGGTCATGCTGTTCCGGCGTGCGGAAAACGGAGAGTTTTTGCCGCCCGAGAGCTACCCTCAAAATGCTCTCGTCGCGTTTGCGACCCACGATCTTCCAACTTTCGCCGGTTGGATCGCTGGCCACGATCTGGCGGTCAAGTCCGCGCTTGGTATCGATCCCGGGGAGAGCCCGATACAGCGAGAACATGCGCGCCGGGCCTTGCAAACGGCGTTGTCAGAACAGGGCTTGCCAGCGGAGTTTTTGTCCGTAGTGCGCTATTTGGCGGCCACCCCGTCACGGCTGCTCATGATCGCGATGGAGGATATTTTGGGGATGACGGAACAGGTCAACTTGCCGGGCACCGTTAATGAGTACCCCAATTGGCGCCGCCGCTTGCCGCTTCTCCTCGATGACCTCGGAAACGAGCCGGCTTTGTTGGATTTGACGGCCGCACTAAGGATGGCCGGCCGAAGCGCTCCCTGGCCAAATACCGGAACCGCGACGCTCAACTGAACAGATTCGCGGGCGCGATGTGACCACCGGAGCGGGACGCTTCAATCTTGCCCGCGGAGTGGTTGGGCATTCAGCAATCTCGCTGCGTCGATCAGCACAGTCGTTGCTGGCGTTTGTGATACAGCGCTTTGGACCAACGGCAGTCCTCCTCTCCATACGGCAGCATACGTCGGGGCAGTGTTGGTCACATGGCTACTGCATCCGAAAATCAAGCCCTCCAAATATATCGATTGAGCGCGGGCTGCCGGCCCACGACACGCTCAATGACGTGATCAACGGGCTTGATGCGGAACTGTTCAAGACCTGCTTTTCCAACTGGGTCGAGGCGTTGCGCGAGCACGCGCCCGACATCATCGCCATCGACGGCAAGACCTCGCGGCGAACGCATGCGCGCCGCAAAGGTCGCGCG
>Ga0116129_1001541_pt1 | contig 12643 bp, 13 predicted proteins | sample June2015DPH_17_2_FD_89732 | JGI IMG/M metagenome (GOLD analysis project Ga0116129, IMG submission 89732) | Peatland microbial communities from SPRUCE experiment site at the Marcell Experimental Forest, Minnesota, USA - June2015DPH_17_10 | ecosystem: Environmental > Terrestrial > Soil > Wetlands...
CTAGCCGTCCACCAGGGCACAAGACCCTTCGCCCAATATGTGCTGACGACCGGCAGGCGTCTGCATTTGAAACGGTCGGCCGACTCGGGCGAAACTGGATGCCGCACTCTTCCCAGCACACTCCCCAATCGGGCAATAGTATGCCGCAACATGACCGCGGCTCAGCTCGCCAACCAACTGCCCAACATCGCCGGCGATTATTTCATGGACAACCCAATCGCCGACCAGACCAACTTGGAAGGCGCGTGGGACTTCGAACTGAATTGGACCGGACGCGGAGGTCTGGCGACTGCGGGCGCGAGTGGTGCCTCAATCTTCGCCGCTCTCGAAAACCAGCTCGGCCTTCGGGTGGTGGTCCGCAATGTCCCGGCGCCCGTCATCGTCGTCGATAGCGTGCAGCAGAACCCAGGCCCAAATCCAAGCGGCATCTCACGGGCGATGGGTGTCCCCAAGGCGGAATTCGAAGTCGCGACAATCAAACCGAGCGTGCCACAAACGGGCGAGCGAAGCTTCCGCATCGAAGGAAGCCTGGTTACGCTCCGTGGATTCACCCTGCGTGCTCTCATCAAATTCGCCTGGGGACTACAGGACATGGACGTCATCGACAACGATGACCTACTGGCCCCAACGCCACAAATTTCCGGCTCCGAACGTTTCGACATCGTCGCCCGTCGGCCAGCGTCCATCCACGGCGGTTCCGGTGATCTCGAAGCGATCCACGAGGCGCTGCGCGCTCTGCTAGCCGAACGATTCAAACTAGTGACTCACACGGAGAACCGTCCAGTTTCTGTCTACGCTGTCACAGCCTCAAAGCCGAAACTTCGCAAAGCGGACCCATCAGCTCGCTCCGGGTGCCGAAACTCGCTGCTCAAGCCGGCCACCAATCTCGCTGGTACACCGATCTTCTCCGTCTCCTGCCAGAATACGACCATGGCGCAGTTATCGGAGAAGCTCCAGCCGTGGGCCGGTGCGTATATTCGCCATCCCGTGATCGATGTCACGGGGCTCGATGGAGGGTGGGATTTCATCGTGCAGTGGAGCCCGCCGCACCTCGTCAGTCCGGCGACATCCGACGCTGAGGGAGCCGCTCGAGAGCCGAATGGCGACCTCACACTCATCGAAGCGCTGGACCGCCAGCTCGGTCTGAAGCTGAGGCAGGAGAAGCGTTCCGTGCCCGTACTCATAGTCGACCATATAGAGTCGAGGCCTCTGGAGAATTAGGTTTTCAGGAATATCTGCCGCTGTGCATCCACCACTGGATGAGCAAAAGGCAGATGAGGACGGCGAGGCCGCCTGCGGCGCGGATGATGTCGCCCTATACCGGCCGAAGTTCAAAAATGGACGATTTCAGATGATCGATGACATTCCAGCTCACGAATACTGGCTGCGACACCTTCTTCTTCGTGCTCAATGGTGTCAAATACTCGAATCTGAGGAAGGGCTGGGCCCGTCCCGCGATCAGAATTCAAAGTTAAGGGCAGCATCCCTTTGGACGCTCCCATGTGCGGCGCGACGGCCTGAAATGCGTCAATGACCTGGGATGTGGATCGATAGTTGATCGAAAGTCGATCAACCGCGACTCCTTCGTACTCACTGTTAAACAGGGCCATGTTCGCAGACGACGCCCCGCGGAAGCGATAAATCGCCTGGCGAGAATCGCCGACTACCCAGAGTCTCTTGCCGTCTCCAGCGACGGCCTTTAGCAGGCGACCACTGGCGCGGTTCACATCCTGATATTCGTCGACCAACACGTGACGGTGACGAAGTTGCAGAATCGTGCGCAATTCCGGCGTCGCTTCCAGAAGCAAGGTTGGACGCATTATCAAATCACCAAAATCGACCGCCTCGTAATCCCGCAGAGCCTGCTCATACAATTCATAGACACGGGCGACTTCCAGGCATTTCTCTGCCGCCACGCGGGCCTCATCATCTCGGGCTCGGTCAAGCATGGCTTGTGCAAGTGCCCGATATCGCGCAGGATCAGTCATTTCATCCTTTGCGCGGGATATTGCCGCAATGATCTCGCGCAGCACTATCGCTGGGTCCCACAGGTTGCGATAGTGAACCAGAGGCAGAGTGGGAAGAATTTCTTCAAGCACCTCAATCGCGTCGCTGCGATCGAAGAGGGGCGGATCAGGTGAGAGGCCAAGCGAATCATGATGACGACGCACGAGGTCAAGGCCGAAGGCGTGGAAGGTACCCATCCAAATATGGGGCGCAGCATCCGGAACAGTTGCCGCAAGGCGATCCGCGAGCTCGGCTGCAGCCCGATTAGAAAACGTTAGTACCAACATTGCGGCGGGATCAACGCCCTCTTGGAGTAGTGACAGTACGCGTTTTACCAGCGTGCGTGTCTTGCCGTGCCAGGCCCGGCTTGGAGTTGGAAAGCCGAACCGCGGTGAGCGGCCGCCCGATCCTGCGGTGGATCTGAGCGCAACGAATGAGGTGTCGCTGCTGCCACCGATTCGGGTGGAGACGGCAGTAACAGAGAATCGAAGATCTGTTGCCGGAGAAGACGTTTGGAGAGTCCTGTTCTCTCCGATATTTCGGCCACGCCCAACCCATCATCCGCGTGGAGGCGCCGGGCAAGAGTCCGTGGAAACAGAAACTCTCTAGCGAACACGTTAGCCTGAAGTTCACGCCGTTCGCGGGCTCCATAGTCTTCAACGCGTTGAAGGCCGACGGGTGCGGCTTCGGTTGTTCGGGAAGGATCGATATCCGCGGAAGTACAAAATGAAGATGAAGTGTGGACGTGGGCGTGTCCAATCTCATGTGACACGAGCTGAGCGCGTTCTCCGGGCTCCCCGGAGTCTTCGCAAATGACGGCGCCGCTCTGGTGGTCGAATAGCGCGCGGGCACCTTTGAGCGCGGGGTTTCCAGGCTCAAGCCACACAAGCTCAAGCTCCAGCTTCCGGATGGCGGCTTCCGCCAGACCCATGGGCCTGAGCGGGTCGGCTCCCGCCGACACGATGTCGGTGTGAAGGCGGGACGCCTTGTTCCTGATTGCTTCGAATGCTTCCATCGCTTCCCCTAATCAAAGACTCAACAGATACCGTTGTTGCTCGTCGGTCAAGCCTGAGGTTTTGACGGCCTCTTGGAAGCTTTGCTTGGGGGGCGCGGCGGGCTTTGCACCCGCCTTGTAAAACTGTCCGGCGCTGACCTCGGCGCGGGCAGTGAAATGCGCAACAACTAGATCTAACGGCACCTTGGTCTCGTCAGCGATCCGTCTTCGGAACCCGTCGCTCATCGTACTTGAATCTATTTCGCGATCGCGCAGTTTAGCCACAAACACCGGGTTTGCCTGAAGGCTGCGAGTTAATTCCCGAAAGGCTTCGCGGTCGAGCATGGCGAATGGGTTTGAGACGGGCAGGAGAGACCTCGAACCTTGCCCGGCCCGAGTCGCTTCGCTCCCCCGACTATCGAAGAGCCGGTTCTGGAAACGGCTCATGACACGAGAGACGGTTGCACTGACCTTGAGCTCACCAAACTCGGAAGTGCCTTCGCTTTGGCCGTTTGCAACGTCGATGATCATTTCAATGGCAAAATCCGTCAGCGCCGTAGCGTGGTTCGGGTAAAGGCGAACGTATTCGTCTAGCAGTTCCGCGTCCGGCATCTCCTTCGCGAGCGAAAACGCATAGAATATATCCCGCAATGGTGTTCGCGGCATCGTCTGGTTCATGGTTATACCTCCTTTCTATATTGGGAAAGCTTGGCAGCCGCCCTTGTAAGACGGTTACGAATGGTTCGGCCTGTGACTCTGCATAGCTTGGCAGCGGTCATAGCGTCCGGGTCCTCCGATTCCTCTTTGAGGCCAAGAATGCCGCACAAGAAAACGGCCTTGCACTCATCGGGCGGAAGTTTGCTAATAGCGATAATCCGCTCGTTCCGGAAAACATCTGTCATTTGTGTCGGCCCCATGCCGTAGATCTCTGATGGGAGCCTCACCTGCCTGTCGTCCGAACCGTCGTCCGAATCATACTGTTCCTGCAAAGGCTCGAAATGCTCGGCGCGTGATCGTTCACGGCGAAGGTAGTCGATGCGAAAAAACCGGAAGGCCCGGAAGAAGCGGCATTCGAAGTAATCGAGCTCATCCGTATGCCCGCTATTGCCATCCTCGATAAACACGAAGCTGAAATTGCTGAGGATATTCTCGATGTGCTCCTCGGCGCTTTCGAGCATTGTTGCTCTAAGAAGTCGTTCACATCGGGCCAGAAGCGGTTCCATCAGAGTGTTCATGCTGGGATGGTCCCCCCGACGCCATGCCTCCCGGATGAGATATACCAAACATTCGAGGGGTAGGAAGTCCTTCTCGCTCTCATCCGACAACTCGGCACGCCGCCGAAGACATTCGATGTCCTGTTGAATCGCGACCCTGATCGCGATCTCGATTGCCGCCGGACGTGTGTACAACACGCCGTCCGGAGTTACCTTTGTAAGCAGTCGAACCATCTGACTCCTCGTACGCGGCTAGGGAAAGCCCTGCATTGCTGTCGAACTGGTCCTCACATCCGTAATCGCGACGGATTGGCGAACCCGGAAAGCCCGAAAGAAAGAATTCTTGAGGGCGAGAAGAGACGCCAGCCTCAATGGGACGTGACCACCGGCATCATTCGGAGGTCAACGCCTTGCGCAGTGATCTGAGTAGTTTCTCCGCTTCATCAATGGTCTTAAGCACGCTGGAATCGCCCTTCAATTCCTGTAGTGCCGTCCATGGTACATTTTTCATGGCCTCGATTGCGGTCTCCAGATCCGTGAACGGTCCGTCATTACCCTTCTTCTCATGAGGGCGAACCCGGAGCTGAGCGGAGTCGAGATCGCCTGCGTCGCTAAGGAAGTGGGCTCGTGCCACCGGATCTGGGAGGATCGTCCGTAATCTGCGCAAATCCTTGGAGTTGGTGATCCGCTTCTCGTTTACTTTCTTGACGACAGCGTCGATTACCGTTGGCACTAGAAGTTTCTTACTAACGCCCATGAGTTCCCGCGCCCAGGTAATGGCCGCACTGGGATCACGCAACGACGTGAATCGTCCCGAGATCTCGAACACCTCGACAAATTTATCGAGCTCGCGAACGGTGGTGCCTAAAATGTTGGCGGCACTTGCACGTCCCACCAGATCGACCAGGCGGTAGGCGACCATCTCTTTTTCCTTGGCGTCCCACTCCTTGCGCTGGCGATGGATATAAATCCAAACTCGCAGCCGTTCGTCTTCTGAAAGCGTCCTGTCGGTGACTTCTACAGGGATCTCGCGGTACTGTTCCCGACCTCGCTCAACCAGAATTCGAGAATTTGTCCAACGGCGATCGCCATCAATGATCCGGTATTTCCCTGGTAGGTCGGGATGCGGTTCAACAAGGATGGGTTCGAAGAGTCCTTCATTTGCTTCAATCTGCCGCTGAAGCTCGTCATCCTCCTTCGGTCCGAGCCGCGGTTGGTTTGGATTGGGCACCAGCTCATCCAGGTCCATCTTCGTGCGGTATGTGCGCAAGATGGTGCGGTCAAGTCGGCGTTCTTGCAACCCTACAGTATTTGGGTGGGACTGCACTGGCATACGTGTGACCACGGCTACGAGGCCTCAGAAATCACGCTATCGTCCGCCGACGTACCAATAATCGAACTGGTCTCATTTTCGAGGTGGGCCTTGGCTTTTTGAATCGCGCGGTAAGCCTCTCCTTGCTTTCTCCAGTTGTTCTCATGCCACTTGATCTCTTTGGCTTGTTCTTCGAGTAGTTTGGTAGCGCGTTCGTCGATGCGCTGGAGCAGAAGCGAATAGCGTTCTGACGTGATGAATTCATAAAGAGCACTTGTCTTTCTCTCGCGTTCGATGCTGCTTAAGCGGAGAGTATGAACGTGCAACAGATGCTGACGGACTAGAGTCGCTATGGCTACGACGCGGGCCGGGTTGGCCAGCAGCACTCCGTCGTGAATATGAAATTGCCTCGCGCCTTGCGGAAACTTGTGTGTTGAGAGAATTGCGTGCTCTGCTTTTGCAGCAAGTTGATCCGTCTTGAGCTTTGTAACGTGCTCCCAGCGGAAGCCGTTATGGTTTTTGGAGTCGTAGAGAATAGTCCCGCACTCCTGTCCACGCAACATCACGATGTGACGGATGTCGGCGCCTGGAGCGCCTTTAGAGATGCGGGTGATGTCATCATTTGGAAACTCTTTTTTAAGCGCGTCGAACAGATCGATCTCGGCGCCCTCACCGAGGTCCTCAGCGGTCTTCTTTTCAAGTGCGCGTTGCAGGTCGCTCACTTTGTTGGCAAGTTTCTGGTTCTCCTCGAAGGCTTTTGCCTTCTCGACGTTGACCGCGTCCTCCCTCGCTTTCTCCAAAATCTGGCGCTGAGCATTCAGGTTCTCTTCCATGGCCGATGCGTGCCGCTCTGTGAGTGTCAAAACCTCACTCTCCGCCTGGCGCGCTTTTACATTGGCTTCGGCGAGGGCTGTTTCCTGAGCTGTAAATGTGTCACGGAAGCGCGTCTCCACTGCCTCCGTTGCGGCTTGGCGGATTCGCACGGCCTCGGTTGCTGCGCCTTCCTTTACTCGGGCGACTTCAGCTTCATTGGCCCTTCGCAGCTCATCAAGCTGCAGCGTCAGTGTCACCCCTTTTTCTTCTGCGGCGATCCTGGTCGCCTCAGCTTCCCCGATCCGCGCCTGCAAGCCGGCTTCAGATTCGCTGCGCGCGGCTTCAATTGTGGCGACGCGTTCGGCGAGGGCTGACTCTGCGGCCTGTTTGGCCTGATTGCGGATTTCGACTTCACGTTTCTTAGCCTCAGCCTTGACGGTTTCAAGCGCAGTTGCACTAGCCTGACGAAGTTCATTGAGTTCGGCCGTCAGACTGACTCCCGTCCGTTCGGCGGATTGCCGCGCCGCCTCAGCTACCGCGATTTGTTGCTGCGAAATCGCGAGCAACTCCTGGCGACCGCGCTCAGCTTCAGCGATTTTCTCGTTGAGTAAATCCTCGGCAGCTCTTCGATCTTCCTCGCGAACTCTGGCTTCGCGAGCGGTGCTCTGTTGGCGCTCCGATTCCAGGTCGGCCTTTGCCTTTGCGTCTGCTTGTGCTTTCTCCTTGGCATGCTGCTCTTCGAGGTGAGCGGTGATTGTAAGCGTCTGCTCCCGTTCTCTCACCGCGATCTTGCCTTTGATCTCTTCGAGTTTGTCCGGTGGAATCGCTTGCCCACAGGAGGGGCACGTTTCTCCGTTAAAGTGAATATGAGAAGGCGGGAAGGCACTGAACTGCGACGTTTCGGTTTGTGAAACCATTGGCGGCTACCTCAGACTAGGTCCTATTTTATCCTATTTTGTCCTGATGTCAAGGCGGGCCACCTTAGACTGTAGAAAAACATTGCTCAGTAATCAAACCCCTTCCCTTGTGGCTCGAAATCCGTTCGCTACTCTATATAGGGGCCCGATTGACAATGGGCAGATTCGGTAGTAGAAGTAAGATTGGTCGAAGTGGAAAAACGCGATGGCAGACACAGGCGGGAATCCGGAGGCTCAACCCGAACTGGTTTTTGGGCTTGTCGGTCCATTGGGGACCGATCTGAAGCTTGTGGCAGCGCATCTGAAGGATTCCTTGGCCCAAGTGCGTTACCGCACCGAGGTTTTCCGGCTGAGCCACTTCATGAGAGAGATCAAAGCTGAACCGTGGTCAAAACTCAAAGATGGACCGGAAGATGAAGTAATCAAAACACACATCGATGCCGGCAATGCCCTCCGTCGAAAACTAAATCGGAACGACGCAATGGCAATGCTCGGCATCGGAGCCCTCCGCGAACACCGCGAGAATGAGAGTGGCGAGGCCACAAAACCGATTGCTGGTTTCGCTGCCATCTTACGCTCATTGAAAAGGCCTGAGGAAATTGAGGCGCTCAGGAGGATTTACGGAGCAGCTTTTGTGGTGTTGGCAGCCTATTCACCTCGCGCCAGGAGAGTACAGGATTTGGCCCGCCGAATCGCTGAGTCCCGCTACAGTAACCAGGCGGGGGAGTTTATGTCGATGGCGGAGCAACTCGTTGCGATTGATGAAGCCGAGGCCGGAAATGATTTCGGCCAGGATGTGCGAGATGCTTTTGCGTCTGCGGACGTAATCGTTAACGCGAGCGATCCGCAATCGTTGCCCGAAGCGATCCGCAGATTTGTCGAGATTCTTTTCGGAAACACTCTGCAGACACCCACACGAGACGAACAGGGCATGTACATGGCGGAAGCGGTGGCATTTCGGTCGGCCTCCCTAGCGCGCCAGGTAGGAGCCGTAATTTGCAGAGAGGATGGCTCTATTGTTGCGGTGGGTTGCAATGAAGTTCCGCGACCGGGGGGTGGGCAGTATTGGACAGGCGATGATCCCGACGGCCGCGATTTTCGGTTGGGTCACGATAGTAGTGACAGAATGCGGGAAAATTTGTTGGGTGATATCCTTGATCGACTTCGAAAGGCAGGCTGGCTTGATAACCAGAAAGCTAATACGCCGACCAAGGACTTGGTGAAGGATTTGATAGTGAACATCCCGAAGGGGTCTGAGCGCCCTGTAATGAAGGGAGCCCAGTTCACGGCCACGATCGACTACGTCCGTGCCGTCCATGCGGAGATGGCGGCGATTACTGACGCGGCGCGAAACGCCGTTGGCACAAATGGTACCGAACTGTATACCACGACGTTTCCGTGTCATGATTGTGCGAAACACATTGTTGCTGCTGGCATCAAAAGAGTTGTGTATATAGAGCCGTATCCAAAGAGTTTAGTGCCTGATCTCTATTCGGATTCAATTCTTGTGGACAGCGACTCTGAGTGTGGGACAAGGGTGCGAATTCAGCCGTTCGTGGGAATCGCACCGAAACGCTATGCGGAATGGTTTGCCTTAAGGAAGCGGACGAGGAAGTTGAAGGACGGAACTGTCGTTGTCTGGCGCCCTAATGAGGCAGTACCACAACTCCCCGACAGCGGGGTCTCGGTGCCCGCGTGGCTGAGCGCAGAAGCCGAAAAATTTAAGCGGTTCGAGAATGAGCTCGTGTCGGCGATAAAAAAGGAGAACACATTATGACGCTTAAGGCGGGCTGGCTTGATCGCCAGTTTGAAAGAGTGAACGAAGAAATCCGGGAATGGCCGACTTGGATGCGCCGGGAAGCAGGCTTTACGGAACCGAACACACCCAAGACGGAACAACCCCCGAAAGCCGAAGCACAACCATCGGCGAAGGCGAAATAACCACCCGTGAGGATGAAAGCCAGTCTCTAAATGAAAGGTTTATTTTCAACGCGGAGTCGATTATGGGCGAAGAATGCTAGCTGCAACCAGCCGGGCACCTCCGCGTGGCCAGAGGTCAGATAAGAGCCCATTTAACGAACGGGCAATATCCGGTTCTTTTAAATCATAGCCTGGGATCGTCAGCAACGGCACCGTAGACGCTAAATTCTGTATTTTCAATCTACGAACAATTTATGCATTGGCAGTCGTCGCTTCAGCAGCTCGTAAATGTAGCCGCGCACTCATCTCGATGCAGTACCACACCGCCTGCGAGGTACAACCGTCTTTCCACCAAACCACTTTGGGCGTCAAACCGAAGAGCGGTGTGTTGCCATACGCCTCGACCGAACATCTGCAGGTAGATCCGTTTCATCGAATCGAGTGCCGTGTCATCGACCACGTTCAACCCAGATAGGGCATGTTCTTTGAGGTTCGCCATCCGTTCACAATATCGTACTATATAATGATATGCAAGCACAGAATGAAAAGGAAACGTGTAGAATTGCATTTCAGTTTTGCTGTGCTATACCATATACTTCGAGTGATGGGTGGAGGGGGCGATCATGGCTGCTGCTGGTGACCGCATACGCGAAATACGGGAAGAACTCAAGATTACTCAGGACAAACTTGCCGAGTTGACTGGACTGAGCAAGGGATTCCTGAGCGAGGTAGAGAACAACAAGAGAAATACCAGCAGCGAGAACTTGCTCAAGATCGCCAATGTGCTCGGGGCATCGGTGGACTACCTGCTGAGGGGCGAGGAAAAGGACTCCACCCGCAAGGTGCCCGTAACGATCCCACCTGAATTGTCACAAGTTGCCGAGGAACTTCATCTCTCGTATGTGGCAACTGTGGAGTTGCTAGAAGCCCATAATTCAATCGTTGCGAAGCGCAGTGATCGAAAACAGAAGCGCTTGACCGTTGACGATTGGAAGAAATTCTACTCCGCGGTTAAGGGGGTTTTTGGCTAATGGGCGATTGGAAAGCTAGTCTCACGATTCATTCACTGGCGCGCGACTTGGGGCTTCGCCCCGACAACAATGCCGTAGATGCCATCAAACGCTATTGTGAAGACCGCATCCATGGTTTTCTCCGCGATTTTCCTTCCGCCAAGACACTGAATGAGTTGTTGGAGATCGCCGCGAATAAACTGCAAACGCGGTTCGAGGAAATTCAGAGCGATTCAGACCTCGTGGTGCTGGTTGACAAGTATGTGGCAGTGGGCGAGAAGGCGTTCGCGGTTCTTGAGCAGGAACTCAGTCCTGACGTGTTTGGAATTACATTTAAGCGCACCAGGAGGAAGTCTTGGGAGCCCGCCTATGTGTCTGTGATTGACAGTCGGGCTTCAAAGTTCGCGCGACGTTACTTCACCAAGTGGCACGAACTCGGACATCTGCTTATCCTAACCGATCAGCTTCGTCTTGAATTCCGCCGGACACACCTACATCTCGACGAACGAGACCCCGAGGAGCGGTTGGTCGATGTGCTGGCGGGAGAGTTTGGGTTTCTGCGCGACATCGTGGTACCTCACGCCGATGGTTCTATCTCCTTCGATAAGGTGGAACGCATTCGATCGATTCTGTGCCCCGATGCCAGTCTGGTGGCGTCTCTAATTGGCATTACAAGGACATGGCCCGAGCCGTGTGTACTGGTTCGTGCCGAGGAGGGCCTGCGAAAGAAGGAGCAGCGGGCGACTGCCCAGGGCTGTTTCGGCTTTGTCGAAACGCCCCAGTTTGTACTGCGTGCCGTTAATTCGTCATCGAATGAGGCCGCGCGTGATACGGGTCTGCTTGTATTTCCGAATATGCGGATACCCGAGGATTCGATCATTGCGGAGGTATATCGAGCCGAGGCTGGCCACGATGTCAGAATCGAAAATCTCGATTCGTGGTTGACAACCGATGGAACGCGACTTCGGCCTCGTAGCATTCGAGTTGAGGCACGTTGGGCACACAATGGTGTGGATGCATTGATTACGGCCGCTTAAGGTTATTTTTTGAGCAGGCGACAGCCAGTCGCGTAAGGGGAAGAATGGCGATGGCCACCAAAGAGCAGTCGGGCGAAGACAAGGAAAAAGGCACCGTTGCGACGCAAAACCATGATGCGCGCACCGTCGTATCTTATCTCGTCGGTCAGGAGTCATCGGAGTACATCGCCATCATGGATACTCTGGAAGGCTCCATTACTGACCTCACTTCGGGCGAAGTTGGTGTGCGCCTTCAGGCCGCGGGCATCCTCCTCAATGCAAATCTAGTTCAGCCACGGCTCGATGCGCTGCGCGACTGGGGAGCCGTTTCGGCGCGCACCGACGCCTCTCGAATCCTGCGTTATTCCGATCTTCTAGCTCGAAACTGGCGGTACACGGCCACTCCGGCGGGTCGTCAAGTCCAACGCTTCTATCGCAAATTCCTCGCCGGCACTCCGGCAGTTCGAGAAATCCCCTTGTCAAGCTTGGCGCGAGTCGTTGAGGCTGCTGAGGCTCTCGCATCGATTTCGCCGCCCGATGCATCAACCTCTGAGCTCGTCGGGAGGCTGTTCGTTAATCACGATGATCTTGATGCAGCACTCGTGGGTGCCGAAGATAGCCTAGCGGTGCTGGCGGATCGCTTCGACCTAAACGACAACTCTACGGCAGAGTTGAAGGTACTTCTTGTCGGTTACGCGACACATGTCGCTGCCGAATTGGATCATGGCTCTTCACGTGTCCACCGGGCCCTGCGCACTCTCAGCCCGCTATTTGGCAGCCTCGCCGAAGACGCGGTGCGCGCGTCGGATGCCAAACTCCTGATCGAGCGCGGCGCGCTCAGTGCTTCGTGAGCTTTCGGTAAGCCTGCATGACACTGCTCGGCCGTAATTGGTAAGGTCGGTCCTAATCCCAGCCGGGACGGAGGACCGACGATGACTGACAAGACAGCGCCTGATGTTCCAGACGGCATGCAGAAGATTTACCGGCGCTTCGAGCGCTGGCGGAGTTCGCACCAAGGCCGTTTGCCGATTCCGAAAGCATTGTGGGCTTCCGCCGCGGAGGTCGCTCGGGAGCACGGGGTCTTCCGCACCGCCACGATCTTGCGCCTGGAGTACGCCAAACTGAAGCGGATGACGAAGTCGGCCGCGCCCGTCAAGCGAAGGACCGCATCGACCGCATCGCCAGCGGAGTTCCTGGAGTTGGTCGCGCCCCAAGTGGCGCCTGCTGGGCCTGGTCTGACGGAGTGTGTCATCGAGTTGGAAGGGCCGCGCGGCAAGATACGCGTCCAGTGGAAAGGCGCGGCGGCGCCGGATCTCGCCGGATTAAGCCGGGGCTTGTGGGAGCCGGCGTGATTCAGATCACGCCGCAGATGCGCATCCTGGTGGCGATCGAACCGGTCGACGGCAGGAAGGGCATCGACTCGCTCGCCAGACTATGTCA
>Ga0116129_1001542_pt1 | contig 12636 bp, 10 predicted proteins | sample June2015DPH_17_2_FD_89732 | JGI IMG/M metagenome (GOLD analysis project Ga0116129, IMG submission 89732) | Peatland microbial communities from SPRUCE experiment site at the Marcell Experimental Forest, Minnesota, USA - June2015DPH_17_10 | ecosystem: Environmental > Terrestrial > Soil > Wetlands...
CGTTGTGGCTCACTCCGGCGCGGCGCGCCACTTCGCGCAGGGAAAAGGTCCAGTCCTGTTTTTCGGAGGCCATGGCCACGGCTGCCTCAATGAGGGAGCGGCGCAGATCGCCGTGGTGGTAGGCGTCCGGCTCGGTGGATTTCCTTCTCGCGATCTTCATAGAATTATTTTGCCACAGCATATTGACATCGTCAATATGCGTGCTATATTGACGATGTCAACTTCGATTCCCGACCCAGGAAATTCCTGCCCGAATGGAAATTCCGCTGCCCGGCTCTTCTGAAGGAAGGGTCCAGGCGAGGTGCGTTCAACGCACCTGAGGCGGAGCTGCGCCCCTGGCCAACCTGGTACGAGAATTCAGGCACCACAAAGGGCAAAGTATTTATGAATCTGGAATCGAAGTTGCCAGCTGAAGCCGAAGGTCACTATCGTGAGTTCACCGTTCCACTCGCTGGACAGAGCGGGCGGGGTGCTTCACGTATCGTAACCGGTGCCAATGGCGACGCCTACTGCACGGCTGATCACTACACGACATTTACGAGGATTCGATGACTTCTCCAGTTTCGGCGCAAAAGCTCCTCGATGATCGACCATTCGTGCGTTGTGTTCTTCTCTCACAGGACGAAGAAGAGTCGCTGCAGGAAGAAGCTGCTCATCGGAGCTATTGTTTCGCAGTGGTGGACCTTGCCAACATCCAGACTCGTGAAGACCTGATGGCGAGACTGGCCAGGGCCTTGGACTTCCACAGCTGCTCCGGTAAAAACTGGGACGCATTCCTTGATATGGTCACAGACCTGAGTTGGAATCCGGCACCTGGTTATGTCGTGCTTCTCAAGAATGCGGAATCCCTGTTGCAATTACCGAGTGAGCATCTCGCTACCTTCGTTCGCCTATGCTCAGCCGCCGTGGAGCGGTGGCAATCAGGAGAGGACGAGGAAGGCAAGTCTGTACCTAGAACGCCGTTTTACTTCTTGCTTGAAGGTCAGCCTCCCTTCTGCCGTCTAGTCACCGATCTGCTAACGGGTGGCCAAAGCGCTTGATGTAGACCGCAGACCGCCTTCCGGGGCGGCCGTGCTGTCTGTGTCAGCCCTGAAATGCTCGTCCCGACCAGCATCCCGAAGAGCCGCGCTGCTAAAGCAGCGGGATGAGGGTGAGACGTCACCCCCAAACAGTTCATGTGGCGGATTTGCATTGCACCATCACGTGTGGGATTCTGGGGGGCATTGCTTAATACCCAATAAAGGGCTGTATTTAGGGTTCGCAATCCGGGCTTGTTCATGGATTCCGGGTGTGTCACCGGCCAACCATACACGACGCGGTTCGCAGATAGCCTCCAATGGCTTCTGAGGCGCAATCCCGGCAAAGGGAAGAGTGGGCGACCAACCGACCAGAGCTCGCGAAAGCCGCCCGTGAAGTTCAACGGCTTCGGGTCGGAACTTCTGCTTGTCTGCTGCTAGATCTTAATAAAATCGTGCAAAGTGGCTCCAAGTCGATCCTCGTCCTAGGATTGGAGGGAATCATGTTTGAAAGGTACAGCGAGAGAGGATCGCCGTGCCAAACCCTATGTAGATCGTCGCCCTGCCACTGTTGAATAAGACACCAAAGTGCCATCGACACAGGCCCAATCAGAATTCCGCTACATAGAATGATCCAAATCCCCTGCGGGAATCGCGAAAATCCGGGCGCAGTGTGCCTGTGTCACCGCCAAGCCGGAAGTATTAGCCGGAAGTTACTGGTCGATCAATATCGCAGGAACTCCAGCTGGTCAACTATGAAATTGGCTTTAGCCCGTCAAGCTGTCACCGGCAACTAGCGACGCTTGTTTTTCTTGACTAACAAGTGGTTTTGGATGAGTGGTTTATGCCTTTTCCATTCAGGCGCATCAAAAGGAGTATTGAACTTTGGTGGCAAATTGCCGTACAGTAAAGTATTGAAGAGAGGATGAGAAAATGCCAGCAGCTGAACCGAAAAGGGATGCACGCCTGGAAGCTCGGGTACCCCGTGCAACCAAAGCTCTCTGCGAGACGGCGGCCGCCATTCAGGGAAGGAAGCTGACCGACTTCGTTGTTAACAGCGTGGTCGAAGCGGCTCAGCGTGTCGTCCGTGCAAGCGAGCTATCGGAGTTGACGCAGCGCGACAAGATCGTCTTTGTGGAAGCCTTACTGAATCCTCCAGCCCCAAATGCGAGACTGCGTAAGGCGACCGTTCGGCATGCGCAGGTGTTTGGGAGGTAGCTTATTTCCAAGTCAAATTTCCAGACAATCGAGCCGTTCGGACCTCATCACAAGAAGCTCCGGGCGGCTTTTTCATGTGGTTCAATAGAACTCGACAAATACCTGAAGGAGCGAGCCACACAGGATATCGATCGGCGAGCTTCTGCTGTGTACGTACTTTTGGCAGAAGATCGGTTAGCCGGCTATTACACCCTTTCCGCCGACAATATCGACGCCAGGGATCTCGCCGAGGGCATTGTTACCCAATTGAACCTGCCGCGATATCCGTACATCGGGGCGACGCTCATCGGTAGATTGGCGAGGGATTTGGTTTATAAGGGGCAGGGCGTCGGGGAACTACTCCTCGTAGACGCCCTGCAGAAGTCTCTTTATATGAGTCGGAATATTGCGTCTGCCGCTGTAGTGGTGGATGCCAAAGACGAAAAGGCGCACCAGTTCTACGTGGACTTTGGGTTTATACCATTCCCTGACTCTAAGAAGAAGCGTCTCTTCCTCCCCATGGCCACAATCGAAAAGACTTTTACTCGCTGACCGCTGCTCAAGGTGCACCGAAGATGCGATGCGCGGGTGTCATGCATCGGGGACTCCGGCCGGACATCGGTGACGTCGGTACTCACTGACATGAACATATATGCAATAATGCCCACTCTGACGGGACGTGAACAGTTTCAAGAAGCGCTTCCGCCGTATTTTCCTCTAATGCGCAACACAAAGAGCACTGCAGCGTTGCCTGCTAATCATCCTACGTTCCTTGAAGGGAGCACCCCTCTTCTCTGCCGCCGCCCTTCCCTCACACCCCCATTTCACGGGGCTGTCAAAGAGCAGAAATATACACGGACAGGACTCGGAGTGGTGCAGCCTGATTCGACGTTGAAGAACCGCCACACGTGCAACCGCAGTGTGTTATTTGCAATACCTGCTTACGGGTAAGGAATGCGTCGCTCGATCATGAGTGGTCTGAGCGTTACCCCTGGTTAACCGCCCACCCGTCAGTTACTCTTCAGTAAATAGCATCGAGCCGGGCAAAAAACCCACTCTACCAGGCGGCAAGTTGCCCCTGGATAAATTCCGCCGGTTAAGGGCTTACAATCCCTAACGGTCCTTCTTTTCGATATTGCCAATTTTTCGCCCGCACTCCACAAAAGCAAATCGTCGGGGCTTCGCTTAGAATGCAAGCAACTGCGGCAGATCCCCGGCTTCCCGGCTGCTTTAGCGGGTTGATGATATCAAAGACGCCCGATGTTCAGATTTCTACGTTTTCACATGAGCGTTGACACTTAATAGACGACCCGAGTGAACCCCGGTAAAAGGGTCAAGAGCGATCGTCCGAACTGATTGGTTTCCTGGCCCGTGGCTCACGACTAAGCCAAATCCCGAACCCAAACGTCGCAAGAATAGATCCACCGAGATAGGCCGTGGATGCTTGCATTGTGCGGTACTCAGCCAAGGTTAGGTATACGATGCTTCCGTGGTCATTTTGGGGGTAGATAAAGCCGTTATTCATCCACTTCGTGTGGGCATATTCGCTGATAATGGTAAAAGAAGCAAAAATGGAAGCCCAGGGAGGACATGCAAGGGTCCCGCGAAAATCAGATTTACAAACATCGGCGCCTTTCGCCTCGGAGCCAGCAAACCCATATCCACCTCGCATCAATCGAAGTAACAATACAGCATCGTATTACTGTGACCACCCTTGGACGTTTGGGTCGCCGAGATCAGTCTGGTAGTACATTCCCCCTGTCTTTGACTAAAACCCCAAGTCAATTATGACCGGCTACTGGGTGTCGGTGGCGAGTAGCTGGTAAGCCCATGCCTGAAGCGGCGAGGATTGAGGCACTTGTTCAAACGTAGGGCTGGCAGTGTCCGATTTGAGCCTGATGCCTTATTCCTCTCGCAATGTCTTTGCAGGATCGATACCCGCAATACGGAGGGTTGGTATGGCAGTGGCGGTCAGTGTTACCGATGCGAGCACTAAAGCGACCGTCAAAATGGTGGGTCCATCGTAGACTCCCACTCCATAAAGCACGCTGCGCATGACCCGCAAAGCTCCAGCGCATGAGATCAGACCAAGGATGAGTCCTAATGTTGAAGCGCGCACAGCCGGCGCTCCAATATGGACCATAGCTTGACGAACCGTGGAACCAAGAGCGATGCGGATGCCAATCTCGCGTGTCTTCTGCCCCACGGTACTAGCTACCAGTGCAAAGATTCCAACAGCACTCAGCAGCAGGGCAAGAATAGCCATTGTGCTCAACAGCGCCACCTCGACCCGCTGCGATGCCAAGGTCTTCGCCTGTAAATCGCGCATGCTGTAGAATCCCGAGAAAGGAAGGTTGGGGGCGGCGCTGGTCAGCGCACGCTGCATTTGAGCTGTCAAACCCTCGATCGGACCTGCTGTGCGAACAATCCAATTCGGCTGAGCTTCCAAATGGACCATCGCAAGGGAATGCGAATCCATTTGCGCAGCAGGAGTGTAAATCATCTCTTCAGTCATGAGTGGAGCACCCGCGTACAGATTTGAGCTAACAGAGACATCGGCTACTTCACCCACGATCACGACCCTGTTGTCTATTGTGCGGCCAACGGGGTTGGCTCCGTCGTAGAACTTAAGGGCGAAGCTTCGGTTGACTAGGGCAACGTGTTGAGCCGTTGGACCATCTGCATCGTTAAACATGCGGCCGGCGAGCAACGGTATCCGCAATGTTTCAAAATATCCGGGAGTGACGTAGTTCACGTCGGTTGCGACCTCTTGCCCGGTTTGCTTCCCGTCGGTGAGGGTGACGCCATCGTTCAGTGCAGTTTCGTATGGCACGGTGAGCCCAACGGCCGAAGTCTGTACGCCAGGAATCTGCTGGATGGCGCGAATACTCTCGTCCAGAAGTTTTCTGAAGGTTGCCGGATCGTGGTAGCGGACATCGTCAAGTGAAGCTTTGGCGATCATGACTCCGTTGGGACTGAAATTTGGAGCCAAGGATTTCAGATGGACTAGCACGCGGACGACGAGTCCGGAAGCTGCAAGCAGCAGCACAGTGAGAGCAACTTCGCCAGCGATTAGCGACTGGCGGAGACGCAGGCTGCCGAAGTCGGCCACCGTGCGTTGAGCGATCGAGGAACGCAAGTCCACTTTGCGCACGGCGAGCGCCGGAAACATACCGAATAGAATGCTGGTTAGGAGGGATAGGAGAAGGGTAAATGCCAGTACACGATGATCGAGCGGCACGCTTGTGACCGGTAGAAAATGCTCCGGCAGCAGCGCCAAGAGGCCGTGTAGTGCGAGAAAGCCTACTCCTGTGCCTACTACTCCGCCCAATATTGCCAATATGAGGTTTTCAAACCAGAACTGTCTTTGAATCCGCCATCGTGTTGCTCCCAGGGCCAGCCGTGTGGCCACCTCCGACGTGCGGCGCAGCATGCGCACCAAAGTTAAACCTGCCAGATTGGCGCAGGCGATGAGAAGGATGAAACCGGCGGCTAGAAACAGCGCCAAGGCCGGAGGGCGCACGGTATCGGTTTCTGCCCGTTGAAGGGGTACAGAATAGTAGGTGATTTTAGCGCCAGGGGCGGATTGTTGAAAATCCTCGGCACGACGGTACCATGTGCGGTTGATCTCTGCATCCGCCTCCTGCCAGGTCGCACCATTGCGAAGCCGCACAATAGCGCTGAAGTTTTTTCCGCCACCTTCGCCCTGGCGGCTCGGTTGAAGTGGAGTGTAGATATCGGCATTCAAGGGAGTGATTGCGGCCTCCTGAAGAACCCCGACAATCGTGTACGTCTCACCTTTCAAAATAATGTTTTGCCCAAGAACGTCCGGACTCGCGCCAAATATGGTGCGCCACAAACCGTAAGTCAGAATCGCTGTGTTCGGTCCATGTGGACGATCGTCCGCAACTGAGAAATTGCGTCCCATCATAGGCTGGAGACCAAGGACATCGAAGTAGTTGAGCGAGATCCGTCCATCGTGCACGTACTGCACTCGCGAGCCCGCCTGGAGATTCACTCCCGACATCCTTCCCGAAACGGCTGAGATTAGCGCCGGAACGTTGTCCCGGAGCAACTCCCACTTTTCGCCATCGATTCCGCTACGCTCATCGGAAGGACTAGGACCAGTCACACGCGCGTAGATCGTACCCATACGTTCAGGGTCGAAATAGGGCAACCTTTTCAGCATCAGGGCATTTACCACGGAGAAGATCGCCGTGTTTGCGCCGATAGAAAGGGCCAGCGTGAGAATCACAGTGACAGTGAAACCGGGATTACGCCGCAACTGCCGGATTCCGAAGCGCGTATCCTGCCAGATTAGCTCCAACCTGGCGCCGGCACGGTGATTCCGTACTGCCTGTTTCACTTGCTCGACACCGCCAAACTCTGTCTGTGCGGAGCGCCGGGCTTCAGATGCGGACATACCGGCCGCGATCCGCTCGTCCGTGAGCATATCGACGTATGCATGCACTTCGTCGTCAAGCTGTTTGTCCAACTCGCGTTTCCGGAAGAGGTTCCGCAGCACGCTAATGATCAGCGACCGGAGTCTCATAGTTCACTTCCTATCTAACTTGCCCTCAAGGCGTTCGTCATGGCGACGGCAATCCTCGTCCATTGTTTTGTTTCCACTTCAAACTGGGCTTTTCCCGCTTTGGTGAGCCGGTAAAACTTTGCACGGCGATTATTCTCCGATTCGCCCCAAAAGGAGTTCAGCCAACCTGCTTCTTCCAAGCGGTGAAGCGCAGGAAACAGCGAACCGGGCTTGACGAGAAACGTCCCTTGCGTGAATTGCTCAATTCGGCGCGAAACTCCCAAACCGTGTAGTTCTCCCGCTCCGAGCGCCTTCAGGATGAGCAGATCGAGGGTGCCCTGCAGAAGACTTGTCTGAGTGGAATTCATTTTATCCAGTCCTATCGAGTAACTATATGAGTGTGAGCTCCTTCATACAGATTGTCAATAGGGAATGAAGCTCAGACGACTCGCTCTCGCTCTCTACATTGGTCTGACAAGGTTTGGTTCCAGTGGGCCGAGGCGTTATGCGCTGGCCGGCGGTCTTGATTGTTGGCTTCCCAATGCACTCATCCGGCCGCCCTGGCGCCGATTTGCCGAGTTCCGGGCGAGTTGTGGGCGACATTCCGGAAACAACGGCCAAGAGGGTGGGCTGCGGCGGTGAAATTCCACTTCGACGTTTAGTTCATCGCGCCGAGCCTGACTAACGCAGAAAGGCTGCTGCCGGCCTTAGCGTACATAAATTTCCGTTTCGTGAGGTGTCCCCTCCAACGCCAACATTGATGTCACCGGCGGCAATCCTTCTCCAATTAGATGCTTCAGCTCGATGCTGTTTACTCATGGGTAACTGACGGGTAGCCGACAAACCGCCAACAGCCCTCCTACCCCGCCTTTAGCAGCGATCAGACAGATCAATCGACCATAAGGTCAAAGTCAATACTGGCACCGAGTGCGGCAATCATTGCTGCTTGATCGGAAGACAGGCCTATATAGGGCATTCTATCCATGTGGTAAACGAAGATTATCTTCACGTCCTCGATGTGCGCCAACTCCTTAATCCTGTCACTCGCCGTCAGCACTTTGTTCAAGAACTCAGAAGTGAACTACGGTTGTAAGTCCTCTACGCGCTCTCCGGAAGCGAACTCAAGTTCAGAGCGAATCCACCACTCATGAAGATCGCACTCAGGTCGGCGGAAGATTCCAGTCTTCGTCGGAGTGCCGCGTAGACGGGTCTCTGTGGGTGTGAGACCGACTCGATCGCTGATTGATTCCGGGGGCATCGTCTTGCTGGAGATTACCAGCGAAATTGAGAGATAGTTTCTTATTGATGTCTCCTCGCGAATCCTATTTTTTCCCACACCGGGAGTTGTTCCTGAATAACCGCCATTTCGGACAATGGGAAAAAATTGGGTAATCTCCGGCTTGTCGACCATCCGACCGGAACAGCATTAGACTGGCCAATGTTTCAGTACTCATCGAGTTGAGCACGTTAATGACGCAGGTGAATATCGATGCCGAGAGATCCTAAGATCTCCGCTCCTAGGCATCCTAAAACCAAAAGGATGGTTAAGCCAATCAGGACTCGCTTACTCATTCAAGAAACATAGCACTCTTCGATGGTTTGTAGGCAATCGCTCTCTGCTCGAACCAGCGCACCGCGGAAAGCAGCCCTCGTCTAACCCGAGTTCTGGATGTATTACCAATCAGGAAATTACCCCGAAGTGGCTGTGTCTAAGTTTGGTTTTGACTGTCCTTGCGGCGACGCAACAGTATTAGGCCAAACAGGATCAATAGAAAAGGTACAGTAAGTAGGACGGACCCTGGACGCCAGCTAATTCCCACAATGAACATATGGTGGAACGACATCACGAATTCGATGACCGCCACCGCAGCCAGAACGAGACCAGCGCCTAACCCTACAAGAAGGAAACCCAATTCTCGCCTAGCCATATCGCAAATGGTACACCTGTGTACAGATTGCCCCTGAATAACCGCTCACCGGTCAGTTACCACTTGTGTACTACCCAACATGCCTAAGGAGCTAAGGCCATGCGGGGTGCTGCGGCAGCGATAGTAGCAGCAATTCACCCTGCTGGGCGGCAGAATTGATTCAAGCCCGAATCTTGCAGTCGATGCATCCAGTAGAACCAGGACCTGAGTCAAAGTAATGCTTTCTGTGCGTTACATCCTCTCTCCAGCATTACCCCGAATGTCGGAATGGCGACTGAAATTTCGCGCCTGCCGCCTGGCTGGGGTCAGAAGAGGCTCCCGGAGCCTGCGGCGTTTCCCGATACCTATCCTGGACTCGGCGCAGAAATCACGTTCACTGAGCGATTTGGCCTCGACAGCTGAACTCCGCCTCCCTCCCCCACATCACTGAAAACCGGGTCGACCTTTCGCTACGTACCTGTTGATGTTCACCTCTTTCGCTGATACCAGTAAGCAGGCAGGAAATCGTGGCCAAGAACTCCCGGATAGGCGGCATATAATTGATTCCAATTCGTTTCAATCCAGATTGTCGGAGCGGTCCCTGGCGCGAGGCGGCGAAAGTTCGAATACGATGCCGCATGCGGCATAGCGGGCGAACCTGTGCAAAGCTTTGTCACATGAATGGAGGCGAACTGGAGCGAATCCAGTTTCTTCTTGGCCATGTGTCGGTACTGACAACCGAGTGCTACTTGGGTTGCAAGCAGAATCTGGAAGAACCGGTGAACGATCGGTTCGGCAGCCTGTTCTCGAAGGATCTGGATTCCTGATAAGTCATCCACTGATACCGAATCAGTAAAGACCGGCAGCGACGGATTCTCAGATGGCGGGCTCCAAACGCTGTGTATGTCATGTAATGTTGAGGCAAAGGAGCAGTTTGCCCCCAATCTATGCTCACCCGAATCAGAGTTTGTCTCCTCTTGGCCCTGACCTCCGGCCCAAGTCTGTTTGGCACCGATTTTGCCATGAGGGTGAACGACAAGAATTACCTCGATGCTCAAGGCTTTAGCGTATTTCTCTACGACAGCACCTACCATCCCGTTTTTGTAGACCAGAAGAACACGGCCATGGAGATGATTCTCCACGGCCAGCGTATCGCCACTAATGGTGACGTACGCCTGATGCCGACGCCTGAGCAGTGGGATCTGGTGGCGACCCTAAAAGGGCGTCAGGCCGATAAGGCGAACAACCGGCTCACCGCCGACCTCGCTTTCCCGACCTTCGATTTAAGTTACACGCTGGAAGTCGCAGCGGAACCAGGCGGGGTGAAGGTCAGCATCAATCTCGACCAGCCGCTACCGGAGAAACTCGCCGGGCGAGCGGGTTTCAACCTGGAGTTCCTGCCCTCGATCTACATGGGCAAGGCTTACCTGGTGGACGGAACCAAAGCCGGCATCTTCCCGCGAACGCCAGACGATCCGATGATCAGGGTGTTGCCGCTGCCTGATGAGCCGAAAAAAGCGTACTACCTGGAGGACTGGGAGAAGGCCAAAGGATACACTCAGCCGCTGCCGTTTGCGGAGGGCAAGAGCATCACCTTGGGCATCGACGACGCGCTGGCCAGGGTCAACGTCAAGTCGGATACGACCGACCTCATGCTTTTCGATGGACGCAACCGGGCGCAGAACGGCTGGTTCGTGTTGCGTTCGCTGATCCCGTCGGGCAAGACCACCGGCGCCATCGTATGGCACATCAAGCCGGACGTGATTCCGAACTGGACGCGCCCGCCTATGATCGCGCACAGCCAGGTCGGTTATGCGCCGGGTTTCTCCAAGGTGGCGGTACTCGAGCTCGACCCGAAGTATAACGCCCCAAAGACCGCCAAAGTGCTGCGCCTGCTGGAGGACGGATCTTACAAGCAGGTGTTCGAGGGACCGACCACGCCTTCAACGCCCTGGCTGCGCTACGTCTATTCGAAATTCGACTTCACTCCGGTCAAGGACCCCGGCCTTTATGTCATCGAGTACGCAGACCGGCGGACGGCGCCCTTTCCCATTTCCAAAGACGCTTACGCGAACATCTGGCAGGACAGCCTGGACCATCACCTTGCCGAACAGATGGATCACGTTTCCGTTCGCGAAGCCTACCGCGTGTGGCACGGCGCTTCGCACCTGGATGATGGCCGTCTGGCGCCCGTAGTTGGGGAGCAATTCGACGGCTGGAATCAGGCGACGGCAACGGACGGGAAGTACAAAGGCGGCGATCACATTCCCGGGATGAACGTGGGCGGGTGGTATGACGCCGGCGATTACGACCTTGAAGAGCCTGCGCAACTGAGCGTGATTCAAAGTCTGGCTCTGGCGTATCGCGAATTCAATCTCAAGTACGACGAGCTTACGGTGGATGAGAACGCTCGCGAGGTTGAGATGCACCGTCCCGATGGCGTGCCGGATACGGTGGAGCAAGTCAAGCACGGCGCACTTCTCATCCTGGCGCAGTTCCACAATATCGGCCACTCGATCCGCGGCACTCATGAACCAGATCTGCGCCAGTACACCCAGTTGGGCGACGGAGCCTCGAAGACCGACGGCCGCATCTATGACCCGAAGCTCGGTCCGAATGAAGTGAAGGGCGACTTCTCCGGCAAGCCGGACGACCGCTGGATTTTCTCCAATACCAATTCGTTTTTCCAATGGAACGCCATCGCGGCACTGGCCGCAGCCTCCGATACGCTGAAAGGCTGGGACGACGCATTGGCGAAGGACTGCCTCGAGACCGCAATCAAAGCATGGAATGACGAGAAGGCTCACCCAACGCAGAATCCGGCGGCCGGCGGCTTAGGCGGAGCGGCTCCGGCAGGTGCTCCCGGAGGTGGCGTGCTAGCCGCATCTCAGGGGGTGCTGTCTGGCTCCCAAGGCGGTCCTGACAGACCGGGGAGCTTGAAGGTTCCGGCAACTTCCGGCACGGCTAGCGCCAGCACCCAAACAGCTCCGCCGGCCGGCTTTGGCCGTGGCGGGTTTAACGTCGGACCGGACTGGGCAGCGGCACTGGAATTGACTATCGCCACCCATGGCGCCGAGCCCTTCAAGTCCCGTCTGAAGGAGTTGTTCCCTCAGATGATCGCCCCGCAGCAGATGGGTTTCCGTGGTTGGACGGCAGTCCGCGCATTACCTTACCTGGACGCCGGCGCGAAGGATCAAATGCGGGAAGCGGTGAAGACATACATGGCGGGTCTGGACAAGCAGTTGGACGCCACTCCGTTCGGCGTGCCCCCGAGCCTGGGCACCTGGGGCGGATCGGGGGCCGTGACTGAGATGGCCATCCGGATGTACTTCCTGCACAAGGCATTTCCGGATCTTGTGAGCCCCGAATATACACTTCGCGCCGTCAATTACATTCTCGGTACGCACCCGGTATCCAGTACATCGTACGTAGCGGGCGTCGGTACGGTCTCGAAGATGAAGACGTACAGTAACAACCGCGCCGACAACGCTTACATTCCGGGCGCCGTGATTCCTGGTTACATCATCATCAAGCCGGATTTTCCCGAGTGCATCGACGACTTCGGATTCCTCTGGTTCGAGGATGAAGCCGTCGTTGCCGGGTCAGCAAGCTGGGTCGTGGCCGGCAACGCTGCGGACGCGATTACTAGAGAGTCGAAGTAGGTCCAGCTCAAGGAGTACCCGGCGGCCCTGAGCGCTTTTCCAGGGGAGAGTCCCATCGCGGCGCGACCTACACCGAAGGAGATTTTTCACCGTCGCCAATGCGCTCATTGGGCATTGCATGTGCAGGAGTTTTCCGGTTTCGCGCGAATTACCAATCCGCATCCAACCCTGTTTTGGCTTACCCGGGGGCTGCGGCGGTCTCCAGCCAGGGTTCTATATGGTCTCGACTATCCTCCCGGAACTTCAAAGATTGGAGCGAGTCGCGGCTGGAAACGTGCATTGACCAGTCGTCAATCTAGATCGAAACATGCCGGGCTGCCGGC
>Ga0116129_1001544_pt1 | contig 12627 bp, 10 predicted proteins | sample June2015DPH_17_2_FD_89732 | JGI IMG/M metagenome (GOLD analysis project Ga0116129, IMG submission 89732) | Peatland microbial communities from SPRUCE experiment site at the Marcell Experimental Forest, Minnesota, USA - June2015DPH_17_10 | ecosystem: Environmental > Terrestrial > Soil > Wetlands...
ATATTGGCAATGACGCTGCCGTTGACGACTTTGCCGGATACCGAAGCCGGGGTGGCCCCATGAGTCTGTCCGGAAACCAGGTTGAGATGCCCCATGAGCGTAACGCCGAAGTTGGTTCCGAAGAAACTGTCGCTCATGGCAAAGCGCTGGGCGTAGTTCCAGAGCGCGGTGACGGTATTGCCGTCGTAGTAACCCATAGCGAGATTCGGCGTGCAGCCGGCACCGGTACCGCTGAGTAGTTCCGAGACCTGGTCGATCAGGCCTCCGTCATACGCCTTCTGCTCCTCGGTGTAGGCGTTGTCGTTGTCGCAGGTGACAGCTTCGGAGCGGTCGAGACGAAACGGGGCCACGGCATCCGGGTTGTTCTTCAGTAATGTGGACGTCAAACCATTCACTGACGGCGTATCCGGACTCGGCTGGAAATTCGGTTCTCCGGGAGGATTCTCGGCCACCGGGTAGGTCCCAAAGTAGTGATCGAAGGAAATATTCTCGTCGTAGATCACGACGAGGTGCTTAATCGGGGTCGTGGTTCGGCTGGAAGCCGTCGCATGGCTTTGCTGAGCAAAAGATGGCGATGGATTCGAGAGCAGCGCGACGAGTGCCAGTGAGATAATCGACGAACATTTTTGCATCAAAAGGAGCCTCCGGAGCGCCCAATTGCAGTCGTTACTGCAAGGACGCATACTTTGCAGCAGGAAAAACGATAGCTCACTTTTGTTGCGCCAAAATAAATTAAACGAAAATGATGTTGCTGGAGTGGGTTCTATCTCTCATCAAACTGCTGCTCAGAGTGCACAGCGTTTGTAACCTCTCTCTCGACTCCTGCTGAAAACCGATGAACTGGCGAGTCTCAACTCGCCAGTTCATCGGATGTTAACAAAGCGAGAGTATGAATCAAGGGCGGCAGCCCTCAATGATATGGCGCGCAAGGGCTGCCTCGATGCTGGCTGCGATGCTCCGGGGAGCGAAGCGACTGTTTGTGATGATTCGACGAATGACGGTCATTCTTCTAGGGTTGGCATCCCTTTCGATGCTCTTCTTCACTCGTGCACAATTGTTTGCTGAGCCTGCTTGTCAGCGTCCGATTCCCGGAAGCATCGTAACCGAGCCCGCAGTTTTGCGCAGTCATGACGGCGTGTTGCAAGTCGACCTGACCTACCGCAATCTGCAGCGCGCGGATGGACAGCAACAGTATTGTTATTACGACAGGAAGGGAGATATGTCTCCCACGCTTCGTCTTCAGCCTGGGGATCTTCTCATCCTGAGGTTGAAGAACAGGCTGACAGCCTTACCCCTGGCCTCTCAGAAGAATGGTACGCAGGCGACTGGTTCAAATATGCCGATGATGTCTCTCTCGTCGCCATGCGCAGAGGCAGCCATGACCGTGCTCGCCACGAACCTTCACTTCCATGGTCTGACGGTACCTCCGGTGTGTCATGAAGATGATGTCCTCCACACCCTGATCGCCCCCGGGAAACTGCCCTTCGAATACCGTTTTCGGATTCCGGATGACCAGTGGCCGGGATTGTACTGGTACCACCCGCATGTGCACGGCTTTACGAATCCGCAGGTGCTCGGAGGAGCCTCCGGAGCCCTGATCGTCGAGGGAATTGAGCGCGCCAACCAGGCACTGGAAGGCCTGCCAGAACGAACCTTCGTGATCCGGGATGAGGATCTGCGCCACCCGAATGCGCCTCCGGAAAAGATAGGATTTCCCGCGCCGCCACCCCTCACCGACGCCGAGGGAGATATTCGCAATACGGGAACCGGAGGAGGTAAACCTGCCAAAGACCTCTCGATCAACTTCGTTCCGGTGCCATACCCAGACTATCCTCCGGCGACCATCTTGGTCAGGCCCTCTGAGCGGCAGTTCTGGCAAGTTCTCAACGCGTCCGCGGTCACCTATATCGACGTTCAGCTCTTGGCGGGTAACACGCCCCAATCCATCGGGGTGGTCTCCTTTGACAGCGTTCCCATCAATGAGGGGGGGATGAGCCGAAACCGGGTCCTGTGGGTGAACCACGTCTTTCTGCCGCCCGGTTCCCGTGTCGGTTTCATCTTTAAAGGAGTATCGAAAGGCGCTCAGGCACGCCTCATCACCCGTAGCGTCGATACCGGGCCAGCCGGCGAAAACGACCCCGTACGTCCTTTGGCAAACATCATTGCCGAGGATCGTGCTCCCGAGATTGCGCGCCTCTCCGATTCCCCCAGACCTTTCACTCCTTCTGCATCCGTATGGCTTGGCGACTCCCCAACGGTGCGCACCCGCCATCTATACTTCTCCGAACGGCCCAAGGATCCTAACCGTCCCGACAGTCCCACCGAGTTCATGCTCACGGTGGAAGGGCAACCCCCGGAGCCGTTTGATCCGCAGCAAGCCTCTCCAAGCATCACGGTGCAACAAGGCGATGTGGAGGATTGGGTTATCGAAAATCGCTCTCCGGAGATGCATGCATTTCACATTCACCAGATTCACTTCCTGCTGACCGAGTGGGATGGAGTCGCAGTCGATGAGCCCTTCCTGCGAGACATCATCAATGTTCCCTATTGGGACGGAAAGAGCGCACGATATCCAAGTGTGACGCTCCGGATGGACTTCAGGAACCCCAACACGGTAGGCACATTTGTCTATCACTGCCACCTGCTGGAACATGAAGATGGCGGAATGATGGGCCTGATCCAGGTGCTGCCAAAGCCACCAGCGTGATGGGCTCGGTGAAGCCGCCGGCTGGAAAGCCCCAATCCGAAGAGCGACATGCGAGGCGGAATTGACGGCAAGCAAATCGGCGAGACTTTGCGCCCGACTTCCTGGAACCCGGACTGCCGGGCACTGTCCATTCCTACGCGCCACCGCCCAAAGGCTGAGCGGCGCACAAAAGCGGTTTTCCGGAGCGCGCCAGCACATCGAGCGCAGCGGTGAGAGAATGACCCATCAGGTCGATTCCGCCTATCGTCGTGCAATTAGGTCCATCGAAACCACTGCACAAATCATCAGCGAGCCTCGCAACGAGCTTGCCGGTCCCAAGTCTGCGTCTGGATCCCCACAGTCGCCACGGCTGATTTTGCATGGGGGTGTGTTGTCAGCATCCGGAGGGGCGAGAGCGGACGCTCCTGCCGAGTGCCTCCTCAGAATTAGATGCAACGATCGAATCTGCCTGCCGATCCGAGGCCCACAGCATCCGCAGGTGCGCAGCAGATGAACAAGCAGCATCTTCCGTAAGATTCAACCTGCGTGCCCGACCAGTGCATGGTCTCTTTGCCGTTGTGCGTGCCCTTTCAAGACTGCCTCGTATTCGAGCACGAACAGGATCGAGAGGAGCAGCTCAAAACAATTCCCCGAAGCCGACATTCCAAGCTGGCGAGAGGTTCCGGTGTCGCTCCTGGTCGCTGCCACAATCACCGTCGCGTCGAGCGCAAGTCTCAACTACCCATATTATGGCAAGCAATTTTTGCGCTCGCAGCCCATTTGACGATTTCGGCGAACATCCATGGGACGGCTCTTCCTCTCCTAGCCGGAAATCGCCTCCAATTCGATCTTCAAAGAGCTCTCACGCATTGACTATCGACAATAATAAGTGTAGATAATCATAGTATGGGAAAACCAAGCGATCTGGTGCAGGGAACTCTTGATCTGCTCATCCTCAAGACGCTCTCGCTCGAAGCCAAACATGGATGGGCCATCGCTAAGCGCATTCAGCAGGTTTCTGGTGAGGTATTGCAAGTGCAACAGGGGTCGCTCTATCCAGCACTGCACCGTCTTGAACAGCAAGGCTGGATCAAAGCGAAATGGATGGAGAGTGAGACTGGAAGGCAGGCAAAATTCTATTCGCTCACAGCTGCCGGTAAGAAACAGCTCGAGGAGGAGACCGCCAACTGGAACCGTCTTTCCTCGGCAATCGACCTGGTGATTGAACAAGCATAAGAGGCAGGAGAGATTTATGCGTTGGATCGAGAGACTGCGAATTCGACTTCGGATGCTTTTTAGGCGGGGACGCGAAGCGGCTCGGTTGGATGAGGAACTCCGGTTTCATCTGGACCATCAGATTGCGGAGAATGTGGCCGCCGACATGCCTGATGAGGATGCTCGGTATGCCGCGCTACGGAGTTTCGGAAACCTCGCGGTGCTGCGCGAGCAGGCGCAGGAAAGCTGGAAATGGAATCATACCGAGCAGTTGATCCGTGACTCTCGAATCGGCTTACGTACGCTGGCACGGGCTCCGGGATTTTCCTCGACTGTGATTCTGGTCATGGCTCTTGGCATTGGCCTAACCGTGGCGATGTTCACCGTGGTGCATGCGGTCTTGATGAAGCCTTTGCCGTTTCAGGATCAGGAACGGCTGGTTCGCATCTACGACGCCGACGACCACGATCCGACCTACAATTACCGAGCCGTTGCCGGTCAGGATTTCTTCGACTGGGGCGAGCAGCAGAAATCCAGTTTCGAGCAAATGGCAATTGCCGACAACTGGAACAGCTACAACCTCTCGGGCACTGCCGGGCAACTTCCCGAGCATGTCATGGCGCTCACGGCAAGCTGGAAAATGTTTCAGTTACTCGGTCTGAAGCCCGCGCTGGGAAGATTCTTCAACGCTGAGGACGACCGGCCGGAGGGGAATGCAGCTGTTGTTCTGAACTGGGAATTGTGGAAACGCCGCTATGGCGGCGATCCTAAGATCCTGGGTCAGACCATCGGGCTCGACGCGAAGCCGTACACGGTGATCGGAGTGCTGCCAGCGCGGTCTGACTTCCCCGATGCCACGATGCAGTTGTGGACGCCGTTCTTTCACGAAACCCCGCCGCAGCGGATGCAATCGCATGGGGCTCACAATTTTCAGGTTTTTGCGCGGTTGAAACCAGGTGTCACCGCAAGGCAGGCGCAGGCCGAAATAAGCGCAATCCAAGCCGGGATTCACAAGCGGTTCCCCAGCAATTTTGTCTCCTCCGCGACTCATGTTGTGCCGCTGCTTGAGTCACGAGTTGGCAATATCCAACCCGCGCTGTTGATGTTGCTCGCCGCTACAGGGTGCCTGTTGCTGATCGGCTGCCTGAACGCTGCGAACCTCCTGGTGGCACGCTCGGCTACACGACGCAGAGAGGCGGCGATCCGCATGGCGCTTGGCGGCGGCCGGTGGAGGTTGGTCCGGCAACAACTGATCGAGAGCATGTTGCTGTGTTCAGCAGGCGGCTTACTGGGATTGCTCCTGGCCTCGCTGTCCATTCACTGGCTGGTGAATACGCGCCCGGACATCCCTCGCGCAGAGGAAATTCATCTGGACGGTGTCGCCGTGTTCTTCACGGTTGGGATCATGCTCTTTTCGGGGCTGCTTGCCGGGTTGATTCCCGTTCTTGCCTTGAAGGAAAAGAGCATCCTTGGCCCCTTACGGGATTCGACGCGCTCGCAGCACACTGGACACGCCAGCTCTGGGTTAAGACGCGGATTGCTTTCGCTCGAAGTGGCACTGACGGTGGTTCTGCTGATTGGCGCAAGCTTGCTGCTGAAAAGCTACCAACATCTTCGCTCGGTCAATCTTGGCTGTCGCACACACAATGTACTCACGATGGGCATCAGTCTGCCCGATGCTGCTTACAAGACACCGATGGCGAGAACAAATTTCTATGTTCAGCTGCTCCAGCGGGTGCGCACTGTGCCGGGGATAAAGGCCGCCACACTCACCGATGCCTTACCGGCGAATGGAGATCCACCGGACCATGGCTTCCTCATTCGCGAAGATCAACCGCTCCCGTCGGGTCAATCTCTCGAAGCTAATGTGTCGAACGTCGATCCGGACTTTTTCCGCGCCATGCAGGTTCCTCTGATACAGGGCCGCTTCTTTCAGCCCAATGAGCGCCAGGGACAAAGCCAATTCGCGATTGTCAGCCAATCCTTCGCGCATCAGTTCCTCCCTGGCACTAATCCGATCGGGAAACACATTGATGATGATAACTTCGCTGCGCCGCACAACTTCGAAATCATTGGAGTGGTTGGGGATGTGCGCGGTACTGTGACCTCTGGGATTGAACCCACAATCTACTTTCCCCTTTTTCGCGGCGAGGAGAATGGCGTTTCGCTGGCTGTTGTCACCAGACCCGATCCGCTAAACCTTGCATTGACCATTCAGAAGATCATTGCCGACATGGACCCGAACCTTGCAGCCAGTGACATTCTGACGATGGACCAGATTGTTGGCAGGAGCACGGTGGATGCAAGCTTTGAGACCACTCTGCTCATCCTGTTTGCCATTGTGTCTCTATTGCTGGCTGCGGTGGGTTTGTATGGGGTGCTCTCCTTTCTGGTAGGTCAACGGCAGGGGGAGATTGGGATTCGCATCGCCCTGGGTGCACAGCGGGAACAAGTGTTAAGGGCAACCTTGTTCGTTGGCCTGCGGCCCGCGCTCTTTGGGCTTGTACTTGGTTTAGCGGCGAGCGCCGCGGCTGCGCGTCTGCTCCGCTCGATGCTCTATCAAACCCAGCCGCTTGATCCTGTGGTCTTTGCCGGAGTTGCGGCGATATTGCTGTTGGTCGCGATGCTTGCCTGCACGGCTCCTGCCTGGCGAGCATCGCGCCTTGATCCCATGCAAGCGTTGCGCACGGACTAGGTGAGGGCAAAGAACTCGATGCGCTGACTGTATTGATTGCTTATGGTACGCCGACACGCGGATCGAGGACATGGACATTCAGCTTCATGCCGTGCAACCTCGATTACGACGCAGTTCTTCGGGGGGTGCTTGGCTTTCCCACTTCGGTGAGGCTTGTGTCCATTCCCAAAACAGCGGGGACGGCCAGCAGCTTTCCGGAACCGAACTCTGTCAACCGTCCTCCATCGAAGCGGACAAAAAATTCTCTGGTTAGCCAGAAACAATTACTGCTCATACGCTGCTACTCTGAAGACACTTGCTTTGATACGGTTGACAACAGATTTTTCCCCAACATCGCAGATGCGCTGATCACTCCGCCCATCAGAGCGCCTGCTACTCCCAGCGATGCCACATCTTGCCCAGTGAGATACAGTCCGCGGATCGGGGTTCTCGCACCCAGTCCCCGCTCGATGAAGCGCGCCGGTGTGGCGCTGATACCATAAATCTCCCCGTGACCGGAATTCATGAAGTGCCGGGTGGAGACGGGAGTGGAAAGCTCCGTCAAGGCGAAATGGCCGGTGGCGGACGGAACCTGCCGTTCCACTTCCTCACGCAGTCGATCGGCCAAACTCTGTTTAAGAGCGTTGTACTCGTCCCCGCGCTGCTTCCAGCGCGTCTCGCCCCAGCGCGCAAACGCCGCGTAGGGAAGCATCGTGATAGCTTCGATTGTGCTTTTTCCCGGATGACGCTCCGCGAACGTCGGGTCTTTGGCCGAAGGAAAAGATAGATAGACTCCGGGGAAGGGCGCATTGATGTCACGCGCGAAGCGCCGCACATTGGCATCGTGATCAAACGACGGATAGATCCAGAGATTAGTCCCCTTCAGCCCCAGGTTGGCATCGGTTTGTGAGAGCCCGATATACAGACTGCAATGGGCTGTGGATGCCCCAAGACCGCGCAGGCGACTACGCGTTGAATCAAGGGTGGACAGGTGCAGCGGCAACAGCCGTTCAAATGTGTTAGTGGCGCCCGTATCGCTCACGATCAACTCCGAACGGAATTCTCTTCCGTCCATCATGCGTACACCCCTGGCTTTTGTGCCGTCAACAAGGATGCTCGCGACCTCGGCGCTGGTGACCACCATACCGCCATAGCGCTCAATCCGCGGGACGATGGCCGCCGCGATGCTGGCTGCTCCACCGATCGGATAGCTGCCGCCGGCAAAATAATGCTCCGCGATAGTCGCGTGCACGGCAAAACTGCTCACCCCCGGAGGCAGTCCATAGTCGCCCCATTGCCCCGTCAGTACGCCGATAAGCTCCTGGTTGCCGGTAAGCCCCTCGAGAACTTCGCGCGTAGTCCGCCTTGCCCAGCGCAAATACGGGACGCGCATCAACCCTCCGGCAAGCGTGGCCAGCGGCGCCGGAATGGCTTTCTCCGCGTAATAGAGACCGCTTGCGCGGTTGCACGCCCGGACTGCAGCGATGTACCGGTCGATCGCATTGGACTCTCCGGGGAAGGAATGTCTGATTCCTTCCCTGAAATTCTCCAGACCCGCGGTAAGGTCAAAACTCCGACCCGCAATGACAAACCGGTCGTAAACCTCCGGCATCGGCTGCCAATGAACCAGGCTTCCGGTTACGTGGTCGAACGCCCGGCGCAGGCGCGAGCGCTCATCCTGCATCTCGCCGACGTAGTGCAGCCCTACATCCCATTCGTACCCGGGGCGATCAAATGTGTGTGTAAAGCCGCCTGGCTTGTAGTGCCTTTCAAGAACCAAGACTCGCTTTCCGGCGTGCTGGCCTAATAACACTGCAGCCGTAAGTCCTCCGATGCCGGAGCCGATGATGATTACGTCCCACTGCTCTGCCAATTGTGCCTGCTTGTAAGGAACACCGTTCTTCATCTTGCTTCCCTCCGAACCCACAGTAACGTCTTGGCTTCCGCAAATGTTGACGTCAGCAACATAAGATTAGACCTCCATGTTGCTGATGTCAACATGGTCTGTCAAGAATATATTTGTGACCGCCTCCCCGCCTTACCGTCACGCAAATCTGCGAAAGACTCTGCTCGCCGCCGCCGTCACGGTCATTGGCGAAGTCGGTCCGCGGGCTTTCAAACTTCGTGAGGTTGCGCGTCGCGCAGGTGTCTGGCATAACGCCCCCGATCGCCACCTTCCCAGCAAGAATGATCTGCTCCTTGCCGTAGCTGTTAAGGGATTTGAGAGGCTTACAGCTTTGATAAAAAGGACACTGTCGGCGGGCGTATCACCGCTCGAACGGTTGGAATCATGCGGCTGCGGGTATGGAGATCGTGCCCTGCGCTGGCCGACCATTTGCTGATCATATTCCAATTGCCCGTTGCTTGCCGTCAGCGCGGTCAGAAGGAATCAGTTATCGGCAATAATGCCTTCGCAATTCTGCTCAACTCAATCACGGCAGCGCAGGAAAAACGGGGATCTACCAGTCGGAGACACGCTTCCGCTGCCCTGGACCGCATGGGCTCCGGTCTACGGTATTGCCAAACTGGGCATTTGCGGGAGTCTTCCACTCGATGCGCCCTCCACCATCGATTTCAGCCGCAACTCAGTCCGGACAGTCTTCGGTGGAAGATCGGGGTGGAACTTGTCGAGAGTCTAGCGTGCACTCAAACCGGGGGCACGGGGTCCAAACCCCAGTCGACTTCCGCCCCCAAGCAGAGCGGCCTCGGATAACGAGTGCTTCGGCTCCACGCCATGTTTCGAAACAGATCTCGCTCGGCTTGACATTCTGAGACAAAGGACTCATGGAGATTTTCGTCGCGAGCACCTTTCACGTGGACGGTGAACCCCGGCTACCTCCAGGCCACCTCCTGCAGGCCAGAGTTGGCTCCTGCGCATATGATTGGGAAAACTGATTGTGCCTGCGAGACCTGCGGGCGAGAATGGAGGATGCGCGATGAAGGCAATTGTGCTGCAAGAGAATGCGGTCCCCAGAAGCTGAAGTTGTAAAGACAACGCTCCTGAACCGCAGATGAGCGGAGCAATGGTACTGATCACATTGACTGCTGCGAGCGCCAACCCGATTGAATGGAAAGTTCACTCGGGGAGCAGGCAGAAGAATTGTTTCCCGCAACTCTGGACTGCGATGTGAGTGGCTTCGTCGGGGCCGTAGGATCAATGTAAAGCATTTCAAGCCGGGCGTTCAAGTTCTTGCATTTTTCCAACCAGGCTTATGCCGAATTGGTGGGGGTGGACGATTCGCTGGTGACGCATCTGCCGGACGGCGTTGAACTGTTGGACGCGGCAGCGATCCCGTTGGATCCAATCGCCAGAGACCAGCCTGTGATCGCCATAGATTGCTGCTGCCACATCGGTGAACCGATCGGATGCCAACTTGGCAGCGAGTTCGACGGTGTCGAGTGTGACTTCGTTTGGAACAGTACCCGTGACGGGTGGCTTGAGATGAGCGGCGTCGCCAGGCAGGGTGACGCTAGATTGAAATCGCCAGGCTTGCTGAGACGAAAATATGAAAAATGGGCGGCAAGGGGAGATCGTCCGATAGTTCCACCTCTTCCATGAAGAGGGGCTTGTCGTCTCCTTCACGACCGCCATACCACCAAGGAAGAGCGCTTGAATGGCTGATCTGAAGCTGCGCATACATTTAACAGTGCTTTCAGAGGCAGAAATGCAATTATAGGTGCTAACATGTTTTGGGTACACGAATTGCACCACAGAGAATGGAGGAGATATGAGAGCTTTTCTCGCAGCAACTCTGATAGCAGCCACCCTGAGCCCTTCTCTTTTGGCCGAGAATACGGCAAAGATTGATGCCCGTATCGATGCCGCACATGCCGTGCTCCATGAATTATTAAACACGCCTGATAAGGGCATTCCCCTCGACATCGCGGCAAGAGCCACGTGTGTCCTGGTGGTCCCTTCGTTTAAGAAGGCTGCTTTTGTTTTTGGAGGGGAGTATGGGCAGGGAGTAGTCACCTGCCGGACACATCGCGGCGGATGGAGTGCTCCTGCTTTCGTTCAGCTAGAGGGAGGCAGTTTTGGCTTTCAGATTGGAGGTCAATCCACTGACCTGGTGCTGATCGGCATGAATCATCGTGCAATAGACGATCTGCTCAAAGATAAAGTGAAATTGGGTGGAGACGTGGCAGTGGCAGCAGGCCCCGTAGGCCGTGACGCGCAGGCCGCGACCACGGAATTGGCAAATGCTGAATTCTTGACCTATTCACGAAACAGGGGCCTTTTCGCGGGCATCGATCTCAATGGCGACGTCGTGCACCAGAACACCGCAGACACGGAAAAGGTCTACGGTCACGATATTCCGTACGCCAGGATTCTTTCTGGCGTAGTGCCCACGCCGGCATCCGCTGTCCACTTTGTTGCAACGGTGAACGAACTATTTCGCCACGGAGTCGCGCACAAGCAGGCCGGGAAGTAGCACTTCTGGCAGAGCTGGGCACTGACGTTCATCAGAACGGCCGGGGGCGCTGCGACGCTATTACCAGAAACGGCTCGGAGGAAAGAGAGCCGTTTGTCTGGCTGGTAACAGAACCCCTGGCAGGTCCCGCACAACGCACCGGAGCGCGGATCAGGTTTTCTTTTGCCTAATGGGAGAGAATGATGAGAACTCGTCTGAAGATCTACTCATTGAAAGCGGAACCAAACTTTATCGGGTGAACCCCGCTGAGAGACCTCACCTACCGGCGTTCGCGAGACGGGTAAGACTGGATTGAATACACTTCTGCTCGCAGGAAGTACCCGTCACGGCCGATGGTATGGCTCTGTTCAATCAGCCAAGCATCCAGGGGCAGAGGCTTGTTCGCCTCGATCTTTCAGGCCGCGTCATGCCACTTGACGATCAAGTCCAGTCGGAGCGACCGAAAGAATCTTCGAGCTAGATTGGACACCCTCCACATAACTCCAGCAGTTCGCGCGCTACCGAGTCCAACAGGCTTGAAATGTGGTTGTCACTGGGGATGGTCTCCATTCCAAACAGCGTCTTCGGATTCGATTCGATGGACCGCTGTCATTTCCGTCGCAAGCCGCCTTCTTGAAGCAAGCAGCCGATCAATTCAGGGGCCCGATAAAGATTTGTCTGTGCAACTTGGAAAAAGCCTCGGGCAGCAACAAGAGTGAGCAGTGAGGTGCCCGCCCAACGATCATGCCAAGCGAGGATTCACGGCGATCTCCTCTTCGAGCTCCCGCGAGATTTCACGGTCCTGTTCCACACCTTCAAGGGAGTAGTGCAGGTGAAAACCATGTACCTTCAGGAATGCATGCACCTGCATCCGCGACGAGAACCCGAGCATCTGCCGCAACCGTCCCTCGGAAAACCACTTCGTGCTGAACACCTCCAAAGCCAGTGCCTCGACCGCCGCGCGCGGCAGGTCCGCGTACTCATTCGTGATCAGGTGCGCGACCGTTTCCTGGATTTGCAGATCAAGTTTCATAGCGACCTCTCCTCATATTCGAGTGACATTGGATTGGGGGAAACGAAATCCCAACACGGGGGCCCGTCACGACGAAGCGCTTCAATTCGACGAAATCCAGTGACCTTTGAAAATCATCTGTAAAGGTCGAGCTTGTCCTCGGAATATACTCTTGAGCGGAGTTTATCCCGGTAGATCGTCTCTAAAAGCACGTTATCAAATGCCAGCAGGCAAACTCCGCATAGTCGATCTCTTGCACTTTTCCCGCTTGGGAAACGGCAGCAGCGCAGTCCAAACTGGTTGCGGAGAGGAGAATCGAACTCCTGGTCTCTCGATTATCGATCGAGCGCTTTGAACCAACTAAGCTACTCCGCAATGGTGCCGAAAAGCGGTGTCGAACCGCTGACCTTCGGCGTACCGGACAGGTGCTCTTTCAAATGAGCAATCTAGGCCTTAGCAATGGTGCGGACGGCAGGACTCGAACCTGCGATGAACTGGGTGTAGGCCAGCCGATTTAGCCGCTAATCTACGTCCGCAACTGTGGTGCGCATAGGCGGACTTGAACCGCCATCTCAAGCTTCGGAAGCTTGTGCTCTATCCGTTGAACTACACGCGCAAAAATTGGAGA
>Ga0116129_1001546_pt1 | contig 12615 bp, 9 predicted proteins | sample June2015DPH_17_2_FD_89732 | JGI IMG/M metagenome (GOLD analysis project Ga0116129, IMG submission 89732) | Peatland microbial communities from SPRUCE experiment site at the Marcell Experimental Forest, Minnesota, USA - June2015DPH_17_10 | ecosystem: Environmental > Terrestrial > Soil > Wetlands >...
ATTGCGGTCGGCCATCCCTACGGCGTCAGCGGCGCTCGTCTAACCGGTCACGCACTGATCGAGGGCAAGCGCCGCGGCGCCAAGCTCGTGGTGGTCACCATGTGCATCGGCGGTGGGCAGGGCGCGGCGGGCTTGTTCGAGGTCGTCTGAATGGGATTGCGGGACTTGTTCGAACTCGGCGGAAAGGTGGCGCTGATTACCGGCGGCTCGCGGGGCTTAGGGCTGCAAATCGCGAAGGGCCTGGGCGAAATGGGCGCGAAGATTGCCATCAGCGCGCGCAAGGCGCCGGAACTCGAAGAGGCAAAAGCAGACCTCAAGAAACAGGGCATCGATGCCTTTACCGTCACCAACGATCTGTCGAAGCCCGATCAAGTGCCGGCGCTGGTCGATGCCGTGGTCAAACACTACGGCGGCATCAACATCCTGGTCAATAACGCCGGTGCGACATGGGGAGCCAAGGCCGAGGAGCATCCTCTGGAGGCCTGGAACAAGGTCATGACGCTCAATGCGTCGAGCGTGTTTGCGCTGAGCCAGGCGGTTGCCAATCGCTGCTTCATCCCACAGCGTTCGGGCAACATCATCGTCATTGCCTCCACCGCGGCCTTGCGCGCGGGCATGCAAATGAAAGCCGTCGCCTACTATTCTTCCAAAGCCGCGGCGCTGCATCTGACGCGCGCGCTGGCGGGCGAATGGGGCACGTACAACATTCGCGTCAATGCCATCTGTCCGGGTTTCTTCCCGTCCAAAATGGCCAGCGGGTTGTTGGACTCCATGATGACCGAGGTGATCGCGCGCACGCCGCTGGGGCGAATCGGCGGGGATACGGATCTTCAAGGCGCAGCGGTTTACCTGGCGTCAGATGCCTCGCGGCATGTCACGGGGCAGTACATTGCCGTGGATGGCGGCGCCTCGAGCACATGACCACGAGCATTCCAGCGGCGGGTGTGGCGCCGACCCCGACGCGCAACAGTTTCGACAAGGCGCGCCTTGCCGCCTGGATGCAGGTTCACATCGCCGGATTTTCCGGCCCCATCGAAGTGCAGCAGTTCGCCGGCGGTCAATCGAACCCGACCTTTTTAGTGGACTCTCCCTCGCGCCGCTATGTCTTGCGGCGCAAGCCGCCGGGAAAGCTCCTGCCATCGGCGCATGCCGTCGACCGCGAGTTTCGCGTGCTCGCCGCGCTCGAGGATACCGAGGTACCGGTGGCGCACGTTCACGCGCTGTGCGAGGACAGCGAGGTGATCGGCAGCGCCTTCTACGTCATGGATTACGTCGAGGGCCGCATTTTTTGGGACGCGTTGCTGCCGGAAGTCGCGGAGAGCGGCCGCCGCGATATCTACCTTGAAATGGTGCGAGCGCTGGCCGCGCTGCATTCGGTAGATTATGCCGCCGTGGGCTTGAGCGACTACGGCAAGCCGGGCCATTATGTCGAGCGTCAGGTAGCCCGCTGGACGCAGCAATATCGGGCATCGGAAACCGAAAGGATCGAGGGCATCGAACGCTTGATCGACTGGTTGCCGAAGCATATCCCCGCCGATGAACAGACCGCCATCGTGCATGGCGACTTCCGTCTCGACAACACGATTTTTAATCCCACTGAGCCGCGAATTCTGGCGGTTCTCGATTGGGAGTTATCGACGCTGGGTCACCCCTTGGTCGATCTTGCGTATTACTGCATGCGCTATCACCTGCCGGTCGCGGAATTTCGCGGCTTGGGCGGCGTGGATCCGAAAACCTACCTGATTCCGAGCGAAGCGGAATGCGTCGCCGAGTACTGCCGCCTGCGCGGCATCGCGCCGATAGCGCCGCAGGATTGGGCCTATTACCAGGCATTCTGCATGTTTCGAATGGCCGCGATTCTGCAAGGGGTGCTGGCGCGCGCCCTGCAGGGCAACGCCTCGAGCGAAACGGCGCTGCAAGCGGGCCGCAGGGCCAAGCCGCTCGCCGAGTTGGGATGGAAGCTCGTACAACAATCATTCGACGTTTGAACCAATCAAAGGAATCCCATGGATTTTTCCCACAGTGACAAAGTGCGCGATCTGCAGGAGCGAGTTACCCGCTTCATGGATGACCATGTGTATCCCGCCGAGCCGCTATATCACCACGAGCTGGAGGAAAACCGGCGCGCCGGCAATCCGTGGAAGGTAACCAAGGTCGTCGAGGACTTGAAGAAAAAGGCGAAGTCGGAAAATCTCTGGAACTTGTTTCTGCCGCACTCCGAACACGGCGCCGGGCTGACCAATCTGGAGTACGCCCCGCTGTGCGAAATCATGGGACGCTCGCATATTGCTCCCGAGGCGTTCAACTGCTCGGCGCCGGATACCGGCAACATGGAAGTGCTGGCGCGCTATGCCACGAAGGAGCAGCAGCAGCGCTGGCTGGCGCCGCTGCTCGAGGGCAAGATTCGTTCGGCATTCGCCATGACCGAACCCAATGTGGCGTCGAGCGATGCCACCAACATTCAATCTTCCATCGTGCGCGACGGCGACGGCTACGTGATCAACGGCCGCAAATGGTGGACTTCGGGCGCCGGCGACCCACGCTGCGAGATCTTGATTTTCATGGGCAAGACCAATCCGGAGGCGGGCCGGCATTCCCAGCAATCCATGATCCTGGTGCCGATGAAAACGCCGGGCGTCAAAGTGCTGCGCACTCTGACGGTCTTCGGCTACGATCATGCGCCTCACGGACATGCGGAAGTCGACTTCGAGAATGTGCGCGTGCCGGCGGAGAATTTGCTGCTGGGCGAGGGGCGCGGCTTTGAAATCGCGCAAGGCAGATTGGGCCCGGGCCGAATTCACCACTGCATGCGCACCGTCGGAGTGGCCGAACGCGCCCTGGAGCTGATGTGCAAGCGCTCGCAGACGCGCGTCGCGTTCGGCAAGCGGCTGTCGGAGCAGGGCGTAACCCTCGAGCGCATCGCGCAGTCGCGCATCATGATCGATCAGGTGCGCTGGCTGGTGCTGAATGCGGCCTACATGATGGATACCGTCGGCAATCGTGCCGCCAAGGCCGAGATCGCCATGATCAAAGTGGCCGCACCCACGATGACCTTGCAGGTCCTCGACTGGGCCATTCAAATGCATGGTGCCGGCGGCGTGAGCGATGATTTTCCGCTGGCCGCTCTGTGGGCCGGAGCGCGCACCTTGCGCCTGGCGGACGGTCCCGACGAAGTGCATCGCGAACAGATCGCCAAGCTGGAGCTGTCGCGCTACCGGCCGAAGGCTTGAGAGTCATGTCGAGCGCGCATTTCAAATTCTGGCCCGCTCATGCGATGCATCACTTGATCGCGCCTGCCACGAATTTGTTCTACAACGCGGAGGTGTCGGCGCGGCGCTATCCCGACAAACCCTTCCTGGTGTATTACGACACGCAGGTGAGCTTCTCGGCGTTTCACGACGAGGCCGAGCGCGTGGCCGGGTACCTCGAGCAGAAGTGCGGCGTGCAACAGGGCGATCGCGTGCTGCTGCTCATGCAGAACAGCCCGCAGTTCATGATCGGCTTTTACGGCATTTTGCGCGCGAACGCCGTGGTCGTGCCGCTGAATCCGATGAATCTCACGCAGGAAATTCTGCGCTTTGCCAAAGATGCCGGCGCCGCCACGCTGCTGGTGTCGCAGGAGCTGTACCCGCGGGTCGAGCCGCTGCTCAGGAGCGGAGATCTCAGACACGTCATTGTCGCGGCGTACTCCGATTATTTGAAGGAATCGACCACCTTGGCGGTGCCGGATTTCGTCAGCGCGCCTCGAGTCGAGTACCAGGCGCCCGGCTTGTCGCTTTGGAAGGATGTCCTCGCCGGCCATCTCAAACCCGGCCCGCTGACGGCGGGTCCGGACGACCTGTGCGTGATGCCGTATACCTCCGGCACGACCGGGCAGCCCAAAGGCTGCATGCACACGCACCGCACCGTGATGCACACCACCGTGGCCAGCATGCAGTGGTTTGCCCTCCAGCCGGAAATGACCCTGCTGGCCGTCGCACCCATGTTCCACGTGACCGGCATGCAGGGCGGCATGAACGGACCGCTGTTCATCGGCAATACCATGGTTCTCCTGCCTCGCTGGGATCGGGAAGCCGCGGCGCAGTGCGTCGAGCGCTACAAGATCGCCAGTTGGACCGCGATTCCGACCATGATTCAGGATTTCTTCTTGAATCCGAACGTCGACAAGTACGATTTGTCCTCGATTCGCCGCTTGAGCGGCGGAGGCGCTGCGATGCCGGCCGCCGTGGCGCAGCGGCTCGCCAAGGTGGGCATCACCTATGTCGAAGGATATGGCCTGACCGAGACCATTGCGGCCACGCACATCAATCCGGCTGACCACCCGAAGCAGCAATGTCTCGGTATTCCGATTTTCGATGTGGATTCCCGCATCATCGATCCGGCCACCTTGCGTGAATTGCCGCCCGGCGAAGTGGGCGAGATCATCATGCACGGTCCTCAAGTGTTCTTGGGCTACTGGAAGAAGCCCGAGGACACCGCGCAGGTGTTCATCGAATTGGATGGCAAGAAATTCTTCCGCAGCGGCGATCTGGGAAGAATGGACGAAGACGGCTATTTCTTCATCGTGGACCGGTTGAAGCGCATGATCAATGCATCCGGCTACAAGGTATGGCCGACCGAAATCGAATCGCTCATGTATCAACACCCGGCGGTGCAGGAGGCGTGCATCATCGGCACCAAGGATGCGCATCGCGGCGAGACGGTCAAAGCGTTCATCGTCCCTAGGCCTGAGTGGCGCGGCAAGATCGAAGCGCAGGCCATCATCGACTGGTGCCGGGAAAATATGGCGGCCTACAAGGTGCCGCGCGTCGTCGAGTTCGTCGACGCACTGCCCAAATCGGGCGCCGGCAAGATCATGTGGCGCGAACTGCAGGAACGCGAAAACACCAAATCCACTTCGCCAATGGTTGCACAATCATGAAAGCATTACTCAGCCGCCAAGCGGGCGGTCCCGAATCGCTGGTGTTGGAAGATATTCCGGAGCCGGTGCCGGGTCGCGGCGAAGTCCGCATCAGCGTTCGCGCCGTCGGGGTCAATTTTCCGGATCTGCTCATCATTCAGGATCTTTACCAGATCAAGCCGCCGCGGCCCTTCGCGCCCGGCGGCGAGCTTTCCGGGGTCGTCGAGACACTGGGCGCGGACGTCACGAATGTGAAAGTCGGCGACCGTGTTTTGGTAAGTCCCGTGCGCAGCGCCATGGCCGAGAAGGCGATCGCCAACGCCAACCATTGCTGGAAGATCCCCGACAGCATGCCGTTTGATGAAGCGGCGGCATTGCTTCTGACCTACGGGACTTCGCAGCATGCGCTCAAGGATAGGGCCAAATTGCGTGCCGGCGAGACCCTGCTGGTGCTGGGCGCGGCCGGCGGCGTCGGCCTGGCGGCGGTGGAACTGGGCAACGCGATGGGAGCCCGCGTCATTGCGGCGGCCTCGAGTGCGGACAAATTGGCGCTGGCGCGCGAACATGGCGCCGATGACGGCGTGCAGTACCCCTTGGGTCCCTTGGACAAGACCGCGGCCCGTACCTTGACCGATCAGTTCAAGGCCGCCTGCGGCGCGGACGGAGCCCATGTCATCTATGACGGAATCGGCGGGGATTACACCGAAGCGGCGCTGCGTGCGATCGCCTGGCAAGGGCGCCATCTGGTCGTGGGCTTCACGGCCGGCATCCCGAAGCTGCCGCTGAATCTGCCGCTGCTGAAGGGCTGCGAGATCGTCGGCGTCTTCTGGGGCGAGTTCACCAGCCGGTACCCTAAGGTGCACGCCGCCAATGTGGCCGAACTCATGGCGCTGTATCTCGATGGTAAAGTAAAGCCCGCCGTGACCGAGCGATTTCCGCTGTCGCGCGGCGGTGAGGCGATCGGCCGATTAGGCTCGCGCGCGGCGCGCGGCAAGATCGTCGTCACGATGGATTGAGGGTGCGCCCTTAAGGAAATTCATTATGGATCTCAAATACAGCCCGGAAGAAGAGAAATTTCGCACCGAAGTGCGCGCTTTCTTCGAGGCAGAACTGCCCACGGATATCCGTACCAAGCTGCAGCTCGGAAGACGGATTTCCAAAGAAGACATGGTGCGCTGGCAGAAGATTCTGTTCCGCAAAGGCTGGGGTGCGGTGAACTGGCCGCAGCGCTTCGGCGGCACCGGTTGGGATATCGTACAGCAGCACATTTTTGAAGAGGAGCGCGCGGACGCCTGCGCGCCGCCGCAGAATCCGTTTTCGCTGAAAATGCTCGCGCCCGTGATGCAGACCTTCGGCAATGCCGCGCAACAGGAATACTTCCTGCCGCGCATCCTGTCGGGCGAAGACTGGTGGTGCCAAGGGTATTCCGAACCCGGATCCGGATCCGATCTCGCCTCGCTGCGTACCAGCGCCGTGCGCGAGGGCGATCACTACATCGTCAATGGCCAGAAAACATGGAATACCCTGGGTCAGTACGCGGACTGGATATTCTGCCTGGTCCGCACCAGCGCCGAAGGGCGCGCGCAGCAGGGCATTTCGTTCTTGCTGATCGACATGAAGAGTCCGGGCATTACGGTACGGCCCATCATCATGCTCGACGGCGAACACGAGATAAACGACATCTTCTTCGACAATGTGAAGGTGCCGGTGCAAAACTTGATCGGCGAAGAGAACAAGGGTTGGACTTACGCCAAATTCCTGCTGACACACGAGCGCAGCGGCAACGCGGGCATCGGTGCCTGTAAGCGCGCGTTGAAGAAACTCAAGGAGATCGCGGGCGAGCAGATGGCCAACGGCCGGCCGCTCATCGAGGACTCGCGTTTCCGCGACCGCATCGCTCAGGTTGAAATGGAATTGATGGCGCTCGAAATCACCAATCTGCGGGTGCTGTCCGCGACGGCGAAGGAACAGCGTGCGCTCGGACCCGAAGTCTCGGTTCTGAAGATCAAAGGCTCGGAGATCATTCAGCAGCTCGCCGAACTGAAGATGCACGCGCTCGGGCATGACGCACTGCCTTATGTCCGCGAGGCATTGGACATGGGCTGGGGCGGGGATCCGCTGCTGAGTTCACACTACCAGTCCTACGCGCCGCCGATATCGGGCCAGTATTTCAACCAGCGCAAGACCACCATTTACGCAGGCTCCACCGAAATCCAAAAAAACATCATCTCGCAGATGATTCTGGGTCTGTAAAAAAAGGCACACATGGAATTCAATTACAGCGAAGAGCAATTGGCCCTGCAGGATACCTTGCAGCGCTTCATTTCACGCGACTACGATTTCGACAAGCGCCGCAAATTCTCTGCATCGAGCCTAGGGTACTCCGCCGAGGCCTGGAGTCAGTACGCCGAACTCGGCCTGCTATCGCTGCCCTTCCCGGAGGAATTCGGCGGCTTGGGAGGCAACGCCGTCGATGTCATGCTGGTGATGGAACAGTTTGGGCAGGGATTGTTGCTGGAGCCCTACTTGAGTACGGTCGTGACGTGCGGCGGATTGATTCGGGACGCCGCTCCTAAGTCCATGAAGCAGAAGTTGCTGCCGCCGATTGCGGCCGGCGAATTGAAACTCGCACTCGCCGTATACGAGGCGGCCGGGCGGTATGATTTGTCCTATGTCGGCTGCACGGCTCAAGAGAGCGGCGGGAGCCGGCGCCTGTCGGGCCGCAAAAACGTGGTGCTCGACGGCGCATCCGCCGATTATTATCTGGTCTCGGCGCGCAGCGACGGCGGCATCGGCGACCGTGACGGCATATCGCTGTTCCTGGTGCCGCGCGACGCACAGGGGCTTACCGTCGCGGCCTATCCGACGCAATGGGGCGCGCGGGCGGCGGATCTGAAGCTGGATAATGTGACGGTGGGTGCCGATGCCTTGATCGGTGCGCCCGGCCGCGCGATGCCCGTCATCGAGCGCGCCGTTGACCGCGCCATTGCGGCGCTGTGCGCCGAGGCCGTCGGCATCATCAACGCGCTGAATCAAGCGACCTTGAACTACCTGAAGACCCGTAAGCAGTTCGGCGTCGCCATCGGCACATTCCAGGCGCTGAAGCACAAGATGGCGGACATGCTGATTGCCGCCGAGCAGTCGCGCTCCATGGCCATCATTGCCGCGGTTCATGCCGATTCGCACAACGACGCGGACCGCCATCGCGCCATTGCCGCGGCCAAAGCGTATATCGGACAAGCGGGGCGCTTGGTGGGGCAAAGTGCGGTGCAGATGCACGGCGGCATGGGCGTGGTGGACGAACTCATCGTCAGCCACTACTTCAAGCGACTGACCATGATCGACTTGAGCCTGGGCGATGCCGACTACCACCTGGCGAGCTTCAGCGATACGCTGCGGCCGGCCAAGGCATCCTGAACCGGCCGATGGCCGCTTTGCCCCCCCCCGGGGCTCAGGCGGCGCGGTGCGCGAGCTCCTGCTTGCGCACATCCTTGTCCATGGTGCGCGAGGCCGCGAATAACACCGCCGCTGCCGCCAGCGCGAGAATCGGAATGATGTACATCGCGTTGTGCAGCCCGATGGCTTTGAACGCCTCGGTCATGGTGCTGGCACCGGCATCCGTCATTGCCTTGTGCGCAAAGTGATCGCTCAAGAAGCCGGTGCCCACCGGTCCCATGCTGGCACCCAAGATGTACATGAAGCAAAAATAAATGGCCACCGCCGTACCGCGCAAGCGCGGTTCGATGACGTCCTGAATCGCGGCATACACCGTTGCGTAGTACACGAACATGGTGATGGTGCCCATGGTCATGAAGATGATGTACGCGGTGATCGCCTCTTTGGGCTGATTGATTGCCATGAAAATGCAGGGCGCGGCAATGGCCATGGCGCAGGCCGATACCACCAGGCGGCCATTGCGGCGCCGTGCGCTCATTTTGTCCGCCAGCCAGCCGCCGACCAGAAGGCCGATGGCGCCCACGGCGCCCACGGAAATGGAGGACACGTAGCTGGCGTTCAGCAAACTCATTTCATGGAAGCGCTGCAGAAAGGGTGTGTTGAACGAGTTGATGGCATACATATTGAAGTTGTGAAAGATGCCGGACATGATGATCCACCACATCGTCGGCAGGCTCAGCACGGTGATAAAGGGAGACTTCGCAGTGCCGGCCGTCGTGACCACGCGCCCGGCATCCAGGGCGCCGCGCACCGGTTCCGGGATGCGCAGCGCCAGCAGCGCCAGGATGATGCCGGGCACGCAGGCGAACCAGAAAGCCGCCCGCCAGCCGTACCTCGTGGCGATGGCGCCGGCGCTGATATAGGCCAGAAAAATCCCCGCGGGCAGCCCCAGCATGAACACGCCCATGGCCTTGGCGCGCTGATTCGGCGGGAACAAATCGCCGATGAGAGATTGTCCGGCCGGCGCGCAGGTGGCCTCACCCACGCCGACGCCGAGCCGGGCGATGAAGATCTGCGCGTAGTTCTGCGCGAACCCCGTGGCGGCCGTCAGCACGCTCCAAAAGGCGGTGCCGATGGCGATCAGCCGGTTTCGATACCACCGGTCGCTGAGAGCGCCCAGCGGCAGACCGACGAAGGCATAGATAATGGTAAAGATGGTGCCTAGTAATCCCAGCGCGGTATCGCTCAACTGAAATTCGTGGCGGATCGGTTCGCCCAGTGCACCGAGCAGCTGACGATCGAAGAAATTCAGCAAATTGATGGCGAACAGAAGAAACAGCGCAAACTTTGCGCCTGTCGCAGCCTTTGCGACGACGCCGGCTGTCTGGCCGACCGGGGCGCCACCTTCTAGCGATTGCGTACTAATAGACATTAATTATACCCCCCGAAAAAAGCCAACCGAGCCGCCTGTAGTGTGCCGCACATCGGCTTCCTACGCTTATATATCAACCCAGTGGGCCACCCGGCGGCGGCATGTGTTCCCAGAAGCTGCGAATTTCGCCGCGCGGATCGTTTTGCATTTGGGTCGGCGTGCCAAAAACCATGGTGGCGCGCGCCGCGGCATCGAAGACCGGCCACGGGGGTATGCGCGAGTTATTGGGGTTGCCGGTCCTGGCAAAGGCGACCCAGCTGGAGGAGAGCTGATCCGCCACGCGCAACATATCGTTGCCCTCCCGAGCCTCTCGAAAGGATCCTGACACATCCAGTCCATGCACCGCGCCGTAGCGGCCGCCAAAGGCCGGCGTCGGCCAGTCCCATTGATACATGTAGATGGCGCCCTTGCCTTGCGCCGCCTTCAGTTCCGCCTGCTTGATCGCCGAGCGGCGGAAGCCTGAGTCGGTGAGCATCATCGCCTGAATCAGGTACGGTGATTTCTCCGGATAGTACTTGCGGTACAGCGCCAGGATCTCCGTGCCCTTATCCTTGAAGCGCTTGTCGATCAGCGACTTCAAGTCCGCCTCGCTGAGCGTGAAGTTGGTCAGGCTGAGCGCGGCGTCTTCGAGCGTCGTCGATACGATGAGCGGGATCTCCGCCGACTCCGGCGGTGCGGCCGGATCGAAGGGGTCATGCGTCAGATACTTTCCATCGAGTACCGGGCCGCCGCCGAGACCCGGCGCCGTGGCGGCTGCCGCGGCCTGCGCTTCCAGAAGCTGTTGCCATGACACCTTCTGCAAATCCGCAATGCGCGACTTGGGAATGCCGAGCTGTTTCAAGAGGGCCTCGGCGTTTTGCGTCGCCCGATCCCGCGGCATGAATTTCAACAGGGAACCGCTTTGAACCGCGGCGCGGTGGAACAGGCCCTTCGCGGCGGGGGTCGCCAGCATGGCACTCGTCTTGGCGCCGCCGCCGGACTGGCCGAAGATCATCACGTTGTTGGGATTGCCCCCAAAGTTTTCGATGTTGTCGCGCACCCACTCGAGCGATGCCGTCAAATCCATGATGCCGGCGACGCCGGCATAGGCGAACTCAGGCGGCGCGCCCAAGTCGGCGAGATGGATGTAGCCGAAGCTCGCCAGCCGATGATTGACCGTGACCACGACGACATCGCCGAATCGCGCGAGCTGGGCTCCATCGTAGCCCATGGAGTTGCCGGAGCCCGCGGTGAAGCCCCCGCCATGAAAGGACACCAGCACGGGACGTTTGGCGCCGTCCTTGAGACCGGGTGTCCAAATATTCAAGGACAGGCAATCCTCGCCCATGCCGCCGGGCTGATAATCCCAGTGAATCATCATGGCGTAGTCTGAGCGCAGATCGGCCGGCACTTGCGGGCTGATCTGGCCATGTGCCAGACATTCGCGAACCCCTTTCCAGGCCGCCGGCTTTTTCGGGGGCATGAATCGATTGCGGCCGCCGGTGGAAGCACCATACGGAATCCCTTTGAATTCCTTGATGCCGGTGTTCTGAATGCCCTGCACCTTGCCGTACACCGTATCGGTCTCGACGAACAGGCCGCTCGCGCTGCCGCCTGCTGGGGGCCGCGCCGGTGTCTGACCGGACGCCGGCTGCGACTGGGCTTGCCTCGCCAACGAGGTCACGCCGGCCGCGGCAAGGGTCAGCGCTGTGGTTTTCAGAAAATCGCGACGGCTCGTCGCGTCGTCGATTTGTCCGGCGACAAAATTTTTCTTACTCAAGCGAACCTCCTTTCCCATTGGTTCTTAAGGGCAAAAAAAACGGCGGGATTTTGTTCCGCCGTTTTACTCGAGTCAAATACAGAATCTCTGCGCTACTTGAATTTTACCCGCAAGGTGATACCAAAGGTCCGCGGCGCGCCCAGGTAAGAGGCGATGGTGTTGTACTGGAACGGTGAGTCGAACGCGACGGCGTAATAGTACTTGTCCGCAAGATTGGCACCCCATGCCTCAACCGTCCACGATTCATCCGGTGGACCTACCCCGATACGTCCGTTGAGCAGACCAAAGCCGGCCTGAATTTTCCGCGGATCAAGATCTGAGCCCGTGTTGTACGATGAGTTGTACTTCTCTTCCACGCTGGTACGCATGGTCAACGTGCCTGACAGCGGGATCGTGTAGGTGCTGGAGACCGTGCCGGACCACAGCGGTGCAAACGACAAACGATTGTTGTCACGCGCCGTGCAAGCGGTATTGCCGGGGCCGCCGCAGAAATCGACCAAGGCATTGCCGAAATTGTCGATGTTGGTCAGATCCTGGGTCACGCCGCCGGCGAAGCTCAGCCCTGAGATCGGAGATGCCCAAGCGAAATCCACGTCGACACCCTTGGACACGACCCGGTCGAGGGACGTGACCACAAACTGTATGCCGGTGAACGTATTGAGTTGGAAGTCCTTATATCGCTGATAAAAATACGCGGCGTTGAGGCGCAGCGTATTGTTGAACAGCGTGGTTTTGATGCCCGCTTCTCCCGAGTCGACCGTTTCCCGAGGGAAAGCGGTGTTAAAGTCGGGCGTTATGCCAAGCGGATCGGCAGGCGAAGGCGCGTTGGTCACGCGCGCCAGATTGTAGCCGCCCGACTTGTAGCCATTCGCCAGCGATACGTAGGTCATCACTTGCTCATTGAAGCGATAGGCCAACTTGGCGGTACCCGACAAGTTGTTTTCGGTATTCGACTGGTCGAAACCTTGGCCGTTGAACAAAGGATCTAATCCGCTGAAGCAGCCGTAGCCGATGAGAAATGACTGGGCCGCGGTTCCATTCAGGCCGGCGGGAGGATTTGCATACAGCCCGGGAGAATGAGGCGGCAGCAGTGCTGAGCAACCCGGGCCGCCGCCAATACTGTTATAG
>Ga0116129_1001547_pt1 | contig 12614 bp, 10 predicted proteins | sample June2015DPH_17_2_FD_89732 | JGI IMG/M metagenome (GOLD analysis project Ga0116129, IMG submission 89732) | Peatland microbial communities from SPRUCE experiment site at the Marcell Experimental Forest, Minnesota, USA - June2015DPH_17_10 | ecosystem: Environmental > Terrestrial > Soil > Wetlands...
CGACTTCGTTCTTGAAACTGGCGACTTCGGCGACATTCGAAGAGGCTGCCACCCGGAAGTGCGCCGCTTGGGTGAGAACCACCTTCTCCTGCGAGAAGTTTAAGGTGAATTCGTCACCACTCTTGCCCAGCCAGTTCACGTACACCCGGCCCTCCGCAAGGCTCACGGCGGAGATTCTCTTGCCCGAGTCGGCTAACCCCAGCGTGCCGAACTCGACGGTGGTGTTGGGAGTAACCCGTAGTGTGCTGCCGTCCTCGAATTCGATCTCGGCGCGGCCGGTATCTCGGGTGCGCAGTTGCGCCCCCTGGGTAATGGGCAGGTTGAGAAAAGCATTCTCGAATCCAAGGCCCGTATTCTTATCGATCTGCACTTTGCCCTGCACGTCGCTTAAGCGGACGATCCGGGCTTGCGACTCAGCCGCAGCGGGCAACGCAAAAAGCGCGCACACCATGGCCGTTAATATCATCGGGTGAAATCGTGGCTTGTACATAATCAGTCCCCAAAATAGCAGATGCCTACTCGCCCATTAGATCACGGCTTTGGGTGGTCGTTACAAGCAAATTTTCAGCCACCAAATTGTCGAGCCGCCCAATCATCATTTGGCCGGCTTGCTACCCGCCATTTGCAGCAATTCCTTAGCCCGCGCCCGCACTACGTTAATTACCGAAGTATCCTCAACAATGCTTTGCAGTTCGGCCGCCACGCCCTGCATCTCGCTGAGTTCGTTGTTCCTGGCCTGCTCCTCCATGCGCTTCAACTCGTCGTCCAGAGCAAGCTTCTGATAGCGATGGTAATAATCCAGCCGGCGGCCATAGTCGAGCGTACCCTCAATGCTCTCGAAAAGTGTGGTCAATTGCCGCACGGGTTCGAGGTTCGAATAGTTGTACCGCGCCGTGACCGATCGCTGCCCATCCTGATAGCTCAGGATTTTCTCTCCCGTAAAGGCCAGCTTGTGATTGCCCGAGTCGATGTTTCCAGAGAAATATTTCGCCTCTTTGGCCAACTCAAAGATGCGCTGCCGATTCCCGGGGGTGACGTCGAACTCTGCACGATAGGTCTGATCGTCTGAATCCTCAATCTTGACCGTGCACTCGTAGCTGGCGTGGCCATTCGCATCCACCGCGATGGTGTAGTGCGACGGTTCGGACTGGGGAAAGTCCAGAGTGAACGTCACCCCGGCACTCGACGCCGCATCGCCGCTCGCAGACTGTTGTGACGTCGCCAGCGCGCACAATCCAACCACAACCAGCATCGCACTCCCAAAGGGCTGCCGCCGGCTTACGGATTTCGCCAGGAATGCTCGCATCACGCAAGCTTGAGTCAGGCAGGCTCGAATCAGGAAAGCTCGAATCATCATTTTGCCACGGTCCTCAGCCGTTCCAGCGTCCCGGCGGTGTGCAGATGGCAAATTGCGATCGCCAATGCATCCGAGGCATCCATTGGCTCCGGAGGCTCGGCCAAACTGAGCAAGCGCGTCACCATATGTTGCACCTGCTGCTTTTCCGCCCGCCCGTATCCCACTACCGACGACTTGATGGTGAGCGGTGAATACTCCGCCACTTCCAATCCAGCGGCTGCGGCAGCCAGCATCGCTACCCCCCGCACCTGGCCCAACTTCAGCGCCGACTTCACATTCAGGGCGTAAAAAATGCCTTCAATCGCAACCTCATCCGGCCGGTATTCCACGATGAGCGCTCCAAGTTCGTTGTAGATTCGCGATAGCCGCCGCGCCAGCGGATCACGCGGCGATAACTTGATCGCCCCGGACGTCAGGCACAGCAGCGTCCCGCGAGAATTCAACTCGACGACGCCGTATCCGGTGTACTCCCCACCACAATCGATGCCCAGTACTCGCATATTGAATGCAGTCTATCGCGGAAATGGCGCGGTTCCTAGGGAAGGAATTCGTCTCGCCACCAAACATAAGGTCTAACAGCATTTCGGACGCCGCGCCTTTGCCTCGTCGATCTCGCGCCGAAATGCCGCGTACGATTCGGACGACGAAACCGTTCCAACGCGGCTCAGAAAGCGCAAATAAGCAGCTTCATCAAAAATCTCTTGCAGAATGGCGCGGATTATCCTGAACACCCTAGCCGTGAAAACGGGAATCACTTTTAGCCGGCGGTTCATCCTTGCTCCTGGACAAGCCGCGTCCTTACAAATGGCGATTCCTTCACCTGCGCTTCTCTGGTTCCCGCCAGAATCCCGATCCACTGCCGCGCCGATTCCACCAGGAGTAGCGTGATCATCAACACCAGTACTCCAGTCACCGCCGCATCGAGCCGATTATTGAAGATTATCCGCGCGATCGCGGCCGTTATCGGACCGGCAGCTAACGCCCGGGCTTGCGCCAGAAATCCTACGCGCGGATTCGGGTCGAACATCTTGTGCCACGAAGCTGTAAACGTCACCGCCACCAGCCAGGCGAGCGGGATGAGAGTAACCGCAGCATACTTCGCCCGATGCATTTTGATGATGATCGTCGTGGCTACGCACAGCGCAACCGTCGCCAGGAGTTGATTGGAAATCCCAAATAGCGGCCACAGTGAATTGATCCCGCCCAGCGGATCTCTTACACCCTGCCACAGAAAATATCCCCAGGCTCCCACGATGAGCCCGCTGGTCGCAAGAATCGACGGATACCAACTCGTGCGCCCCAACGGTTTGTACACATGCCCGAGCGCATCCTGCAGCATGAACCGCGCCACGCGCGTACCTGCATCGAGGATGGTCAATATGAACAGCGCTTCGAACATGATGGCGAAGTGGTACCACAGCGCCATCAACGTTTCCCCGCCAAGACTGTGCGAAAAGATATGCGCCATGCCTACGGCAAATGCCGGCGCGCCGCCAGTCCGGTTGAAGAGCGTCTGTTCGCCCACCGCGTGGGCCAGCGTTTCCATATCCGCGGCGGTCACCGGAAATCCCCAACCGGAAATCGTCGCCGCCGCCGTGGCCGGGGCCTGGCCAACGATTCCCGCAGGACTATTAATTGCGAAATATACGCCCGGCTGCATCACGCAGGCCGCAATAATCGCCATCACTGCTACGGCGGATTCCGCCATCATGGCGCCGTAACCGACCATGCGCGCCTCAGTTTCGCGGGAAATCATCTTGGGAGTGGTTCCGCTCGAAATGAGCGCGTGGAATCCGCTGATCGCTCCGCATGCAATTGTAATGAACGCAAAAGGAAATATCTTTCCCGCAAATACCGGGCCAGTTCCATCGACAAAGCGCGTCAGCGCCGGCATGCGCAGCGTGGGATGCAGCGCCACAATCCCCACTGCCAGCAGTGCGATCGTCCCCAGTTTCACGAAGGTGCTGAGGTAATCGCGCGGCGCCAGCAGCAACCACACTGGCAACGCAGAGGCGGCAAATCCATAAACCATAATCAGAATCGCCAGCGCGGGCGCACTGAACGTGAATAACTTCGCCAGCGCCGCATTCTGCGACACGTACTGGCCGCCCCAAATCGCCGCCAGCACCAGAACAAATCCCAGGGCTGAGACTTCCAGCACTTTCCCCGGGCGAATACGCCTAAGATAGACGCCCATCAATAAGGCAACCGGCATGGTCATCGCGATCGTAAACGTCCCCCAGGGACTCGCCTTGAGGGCATTCACCACAATCAGCGCCGCCACGCCCAGGAGAATGATCAGAATCGCAATCACCGCTACATAGGCTACGAATCCACCGACGCGCCCGATTTCATCCTTAGCCATCTCAGTCAACGACTTCCCGTCGCGCCGCACCGAGAACAGTAGAATCACGAAGTCCTGCACGCAGCCCGCAAACACAGCGCCCGCAAGCACCCACATCGTTCCCGGCAAATAACCGAATTGCGCAGCCAACACCGGACCCACCAGCGGACCGGGTCCCGCAATGGCCGCAAAGTGATGCCCAAAGACCACCCATTTATTGGTGAGAAGAAAGTCGCGACCGTTTTCCAGTCGCTCGGCCGGAGTGGCGCGCAAACCATCGAGCACAAGAATTTTCGTGGCAATGAATTTGCTGTAAAAACGATAGCCCAGCGAATAACAGCAGGTCGCCGCAACTACCAGCCACAAGGCATTGATCGGTTCACCGCGATGGAGGGCGATCGCGCCAATTGCCATGGCACCGAGCACTACAACCGTTCCCCACGCTGCGATGGCAAAAGTCTTATTCATGTTCTTCGATCCAGTGGAGCATTGTGCCGAAACCTGGGCTGCGACGCAAGCTGCAGAGCCTTCTCCCGCAATGCGTGGACGATTTAGAATTGTGAGGGTGGCGCGCCCAGGCGCAGCTCACAACATTCGAGGCAATTGTGTCCGATCCACTTTATCTCAGTCTTTGGTTCTCCGATTTCTCCGGCCCGGAGATGTTGCCGCATGCCTTTTCGGTGTTGCAGCAGTTTCCATACTCGGCTCAGCGTCCAGGCATCACTTACTTCGCTCTGCATCCCGTTTCGTGGAACGAGGCGACCGTGCTGGAACGTCGATTTCCCGGGGGCATCGATCCTGGGCAGGCAACGCTGATCGCCGCCGAGCAGGTCCATGAAGATTATGCATACATCTTCGAAGCTCACTGGGACCTGTGGACGCCGGATAGAGCCACTGCGAATTGGGTGCTCGAGCCTGCAACCGTGAAGTTCATCGCCCAGGGGGAAGAGTTCGACGAGGGAGCCTATCGGCAGACGGGGCACCTTCAAATAGACTTCGGCTTGGATTCATACTTTCTACAACCCGAGACTTCGCTGAGCGAGCAGACACGCGCCAAGATTCGCGATAATGTCGCCAAGCTCGTGGAATTCTCGACCAACGTGGAGAAGAATAGCGGCGCGAGCGCGCGGCTATTGTGGTCGGAGTCGGAAGAGAGCCTGGCGCAGAAACTGATCGCCCGTCTGCAGTAAAGTCCAGTAAGCGACTGAGGTAATGAACGAACCGAAGGGGATGCTAGGGACGCGGGAGAGTTCCTACATCTCTAGCGTCCGTCGCATCCTTCACAATTTCATTTTGTTCGTCCGCCTTCGACTTTCAGCTTATCAGCCGCGGCAGCTTGAGCCGCTGCCAGCCGTGCCGTGAGGACGCGGAAGGGCGAACAAGAAACATAGTTCAATCCCACCTGATGGCAGAATTCCACAGACGATGGTTCGCCGCCATGTTCACCGCAAATTCCCACCTTCAGCGTGGGCCTCGTTTTTCGCCCGCGCTCCGTGGCTATCTTCACCAACTGGCCCACGCCTTCGCGATCCAGCGCAGCGAACGGATCCTGTTTCAGAATCCCTTCCGCCAGGTATGTCGGCAGCACCTTGTTAACGTCGTCGCGCGAGAACCCGAACGTGGTCTGCGTAAGATCGTTGGTACCAAACGAAAAAAACTCTGCCTCTTTCGCAATCTCGTCCGCTACCAGTGCCGCGCGCGGCAATTCGATCATGGTTCCAACCAGGTAGTCGATCTTCGTTCCTTTTTCTTTGAACACTTCTTCGGCCACGCTCCGCACAATCGCCGCCTGATTCGCCAGCTCTTTTACCGTGGCCACCAGCGGAATCATGACTTCAGGAAATACCTTCACGCCCTTCTTTGTGACCTGAACCGCGGCTTCGAAAATCGCGCGCGCCTGCATCTCCGTAATTTCCGGATAGGTGATGCCGAGGCGGCATCCTCGATGTCCGAGCATGGGATTGACTTCGTGAAGCTGCTCCACGCGTTTGAGCAGCGGCGGCAAAACCTTCTTCAGATCGCCGGCCGCCTTCACTCCATAGTCGCGGTATTTTTCCACCAGCGATTTTTTCTGCTTCGCGTCCATGTAGGGGAGGGTCGCGATATTCACCATCAGTTCCTCGCGGGGCGGCAGGAACTCGTGCAACGGTGGATCCAGCGTGCGGATGGTTACTGGCAATCCGTCCATCGCACGGAAGACCCCCTCAAAGTCACTGCGCTGCATCGGCAGTAACTTCTTGAGTGCTGCGCGGCGATCCTTTTCGTCTTGCGCCAGAATCATGGCGCGCATGTGCGAGATTTTTTTCGCGCCAAAAAACATGTGCTCGGTCCGGCAAAGGCCGATGCCTTCTGCGCCATACTTCCGTGCATTGATCGCATCCCGCGGAATGTCCGCATTGGCCCGGACTTTCATCGTGCGGAACGGCTCCGCCCAACTCATAAACTTATCGAGGAGAATCAAGTCTTTGGGATCAGGTGGGACCGTGTTGACTTTACCTTTGATCACGCGCCCGGTAGATCCATCGAGCGAAATCCAGTCCCCTTCCCGGAACACTTGCCCTTTGACGCGTATTTCGCGCTTCTTCTCGTCCACATCAATCTCTTGCGCGCCAGCGACGCAGCATTTTCCCATGCCCCGCGTAACAACCGCCGCGTGGCTGGTCATGCCACCACGAGAAGTAAGAATCCCGACGGCCACCACCATGCCCTCGATATCTTCGGGTGAGGTCTCTGCACGCACCAGAATAATCGGGTTCTTCGCGCTGCCGTGACCTGCCATCTTCACTGCATCCTCTGCGGTGAAAGCGATCTGTCCAACGGCGCCCCCAGGAGAAGCGGGCAATCCCTTGGCCAGCACGTTCTCAAGTTTCACATCTTTTTCATCCAGTCTTGGAACGACAAAGTAAACAAGCTGGTCGGGTTCCGGGCGAAAGATCGCTTCTTCTTTCGTGATCAGGCCTTCGTCCACCATCTCGATGGCGATTCGTACGGCCGCTAGGCCGGCGCGTTTCCCGTTCCGAGTTTGCAACATGTATAGTTTGCCGCCCTGAATCGTAAACTCGAAATCTTGCATGTCCATGTAGTGATTTTCCAGACGGGTAGTGATTTCGCGGAGTTGCCTGAAGACATCGGGCATGATCATTTCGAGCTCGAGGATCGGAACTGGCGTGCGCACACCCGACACCACATCTTCGCCTTGCGCGTTCAGCAAGAACTCCCCGTAAAACTCTTTGGCGCCAGTTGAAGGGTTGCGCGTGAACCCGACGCCGGTGCCGCTAGTATCGCCGAGGTTACCGAAGACCATCGCTTGCACGTTAACCGCAGTGCCCAGCATGTCGTCGATGTTATTGAGCCGGCGATAGGTTTTCGCCCGCTCGTTCTGCCACGAGCGGAACACGGCGTCGCGCGCCATCACCAGTTGCTCGTGCGGATCCTGCGGAAAATCGCGCTTGGCGTGCTTCTTGACGACCTTCTTATACTCCACGATGACTTCTTGCAGCGCCTTGGCGTCGAGATCGGTGTCGAGCTTGGTCTTTTTCTGTTTTTTCTTGGCGTCAAACACTTCGTCAAATTCCGATTTCTCAATGTCCAGCACAACATTGCCGAACATCTGGATCAACCGCCGGTAGGAATCGGCAGCAAAGCGGGAATTGTTGCTGCGCTTCGCCAGCGCCTCCACGCTCTTGTCGTTCAATCCAAGGTTGAGAATCGTGTCCATCATGCCTGGCATCGAGAACTTGGCACCCGAACGAACGCTTACTAGTAGCGGATTCTCGCCGACACCAAGTTTTTGACCCTGCAAAGCTTCGAGTTTCGCCAGCGCCTCATCCATTTGTCGATCGACTTCCTTCGACACGGCATTGTGACGCATGTACTCACGGCAAGCCTCGGTCTGGATGGTAAATCCGGGAGGCACCGGCAGACCGGCGTTGGTCATCTCGGCCAGGCCGGCACCCTTGCCGCCGAGATCGTCTTTCATCTTGCCATGACCGTCAGCCTTGCCGCCGCCAAAAGAGTAAACGTATTTGGTTGTCTTGCTCCTAGGTTCGCTAACTTCATTTTCGGGGAGAGTCAATGTCGCCATGAATGAGTCCTTATATGTTTTAGGATTTTGGGTGGCGCAGCGTCTTTCAGCGCTGCGGACACAAGCCGTGCTTAGAAATCTCCTAGCCTCTGTCATCCTGAGCGAAGCGAAGAAACCCTTGCACTTCTACACCACCACAGGCCCAATGAGGAATTTGTACCAGGCTCGGCAAGCGTCTACCCCTTCCCTTCCGTCACAATCTCAGAAAAATCGGCAATCGTGGAAAAACGTATATATAGTTTGTTCAGAATTGCCAAGCGATTGGCACGAATCGGTTCGTCATCCACCATTACCATCACTTCGTCGAAGAATTTTGCCAGCATCGGGCGCAACAAAGCAACATGGGAAAGAGCGGAACGATAATCGCCCTTCTTACGCCCAAGCTCGTATTGCGCCCAGAGATTCACCGCACCATTCTTATAAAGATCCATTTCAGCACTGACCATGTTATCAAGAAGCCATCCACCCGGACCTTCGGAGGGGCCTTCCGGAATAGATATTCCTTTGTCTTTGGCCTGCTTCAAAATGTTCTTGATTCGCTTAAAAGAAATGCAAACCGCTTCGAAATCTTCCGCGCGGGATTCTCTCACCGCTGTGAGACCCGCAGCCCGCGCCAATGCATCCCCCACATCCTCGGCGCCGGCGCTCAACACGGCCCTCACGACATCCTGAGCATATCCGCGCACATCCTTCAAATAAAATTCCAGCCGCTCGTGGAGGAACGTACCCACCGACTCGATGAATTTCGCGTCTCCAACAAATTTCTTCTCCGCCTCTGACCCCTGGTATCCCGCACGAGCGTCCTTCATCAAATTTGACAAGGGCAGCGGCAATTGTTTCTCCGCAATCACCTTCACGATTCCGTTCGCCTGCCGCCGCAGAGCAAACGGATCCTTCGACCCGCTGGGAACCAGTCCTAGAGCGAACATCCCAGCAATCGTATCCGCTTTGTCGCCAATAGAGAGCACCGCACTCTCCATCGAGCGCGGTACCTCATCTTCGGTGGACTCAGGTTTGTAGTGGTCGTAAATCGCATCCGCGATCGCGAGGCGCGTCGCTTCCGGCAAGCTCGCGTCCAACTCCTGCACTCTCGTATACAGCCCACCCACGATGCCTTGCAGTTCGGTGAACTCCTTCACCAGTTCGGTAGTCAAATCCGTTTTCGCCAGGCACGCGGCTTTGTGGATCACGCCGGCACGCACCGCTACTCCGCTCTGCTTGATAATTTCGCTCAGCCAACTGCACAAGCGTTGGACGCGTTGGGTTTTGTCGTAGTAGCTGCCCAGGTCCTTCTGGAAAGTAACGTTGCGGAGTAAATCCAGACGCTCCAGCAGAGAGCGTTTCTGATCCGTCTCCCAGAAAAACCGAGCATCGTTGAAACGCGCACGTAGCACGCGCTCGTTACCGTGACGGATGAGCCCCTGCGGATCTCCATCGGTATTCAGGACCGCCAGAAAATGCGGCAACAACCTGGAATTCGAATCTTCCAGGGCGAAATATTTCTGGTGGTCGCGCATCACCGTGACCAAAACCTCTTCCGGCAGCGCCAGGAACTGCGGATCGAACGCGCCCAGAACTACCGACGGAAATTCCGTAAGGTTCACCACGCTATCGAGCAGCGGCTTGTCCTCTCGCCAGCGTGCTTCGGAAATGGTGCGAGTCGCAGCATCAAGAGCCTTACGAATCTGTTGTTCGCGTTCACCTCGTCCCAAAACCTTGGCGGCGCGCAGCGCATCGACGTATGCGGAACCGGCCCGCGGAATTGTCACTGCGCCGGCAGACAGAATTCTGTGCCCGCGCGAGGCGCTCCCGGCACGGACTCCATCGAATTCCAGCGGAATTACTTCGCCATCAAGCATGGCGACCAGCCAGCGCACCGGGCGCACAAAACGCTCGTTCGTTTTGCGCCAGTACATATTCTTTGGCCAGTAGATCGCCGCGAGTTCCTTGGCGAGATTCTCCGCGAGAATTTCGGCCGAGCTCCGGCCTTTGTTCGTGACTTTCGCGGCCAGATACTCGCCCTTTGCCGTCGTAATCTTCTCCAGTTGTGAAACCTCCACGCCAGCTTTCCTAGCGAAGGCGTGCGCCGCCGGCGTCGGTTGACCATCTCTATATGCAACGCTCACAGAAGGCCCGGTGAGCTCTTGAGTTGCGTCCGGTTGCGAAGCGGGAATTGCTGGCGCCATCACCGCCAATCGCCGGGGCGTATCGAAATGAGTAATCTCGCCGGCGGTCAGGCGCTCGCGGCTCAACAGGGCGCTGACACGCTCGCGCAGCTCCTGCGCGGCGGCGGCAATCATCCGCCCCGGAATTTCTTCGCACCCGATCTCTAGTAGAAAATCTGGCATTGCTTCTAGCTTTTATGTTGCTCAAACTCCGGTGCAAACAAATATTATGCGTGTTAGGTCGCCGCCTACGAGCCCACCGGGAGGAGTCTCTCGTTCTTCGGCTTCTCCTCGCGAACAGGCTCAGGCTCGTCGGACTTTTCCGACGAGCCGGCTCCATCCTTCTGCTGATCGTCTTGTTGCTGCTGATTGACCCAAGCTCTGGCGATCCCTACCGCCAGTGCACGCACGCGCGCGATCACTCCTACGCGCTCGGTCACGGAGATTGCGCCGCGCGCATCGAGGATATTGAACAGATGCGAGCACTTCAAACACAGGTCGTAGGCTCCAAGGAGCGGGAAGCGCATCTTCTGTCCCGCGACGCTACCTTTCTCAGGGTTTCTCGCTAACGTAGAATACTGATCCAGCATTGCCTTACACTCCGACTCGTAAAGATCGAAGTGCTTCCAAGCTTTTTCCACGTTAGCGGCCTCGAAGTTGTACACGGAGAATTGCACCTCATCGGCCGACCGTACGTCGCCATACTTCACCACTCCGCCAGTCTCCGTATCGCGCGCCCACACGATGTCGTAAATCGAATCCACGTCCTGGAGAAACGCGGCGATGCGCTCCAGGCCGTAGGTCAGTTCCGCGGAAATCGGAAACAGGTCGACGCCGCCACACTGCTGGAAGTATGTGAACTGCGTGATCTCCAGCCCATCAAGCATGACTTGCCAGCCCACGCCCCAAGCGCTCAACGTCGGCGCTTCCCAGTTATCTTCTTCAAACTTGATATCGTGATGACGCAGATCGATGCCGATCGCGCCGAGCGACTCCAAATACATCTCCTGCACATTCTCCGGCGGAGGCTTGAGGATGACCTGCAATTGCATGTGCTTGAAAAGTCGGTTGGGATTTTCTCCATAGCGCCCGTCGGCCGGACGCCGCGACGGCTGCACATACGCCACCTTGTACGGTTTCGGCCCCAGCACTCGGAGAAAGGTCTCCGGCGCCATGGTCCCCGCGCCCACTTCAACATCATAGGGCTGCTGCAGCACGCATCCGCGCTCCGCCCAGAAAGCTTGCAGGCGCAGGATGAGTTCCTGGAACGTCAGCGAGTTGGACTTATCTTGATTCACAGGTTGTTCTGGAGCGAGCGAGTCAATTCTCGATTGTAAAGGAAGTGCGGACGACGCGTCAGCTAGCGCCTAGAATGCGCTCTTCTCCAGCATCCCCGCCGTAACCAGCTTCTTCTCGATATGCCGCTGCAGAGTTTGGATCAGAAATTTACGCAGGTCGGCGGCCTGCGCTTTCGGCCACGGCATCGCCGAAAAACTATCCACCGGGGCGCGGAACATCTGTGCCGCCAGCGTTCGTGATTCATTTGAAATCTCGGACGACGCCAGCCGCTTATCGTCCGGGCACATCAAGCCATCGGCGAGTGCGTGGAAGTAGGCGCGGCTGCCGTTCAAAGTGCGGCCGCAAACAATGCACTCCGTCAACTCGGGCAGAAATCCAACTAGGCGCGTCAACCAAAGTTCAAAATAGGTTACCGGCATCCAAATGCTGGAACCTTCCATGGAATACAGCACAGAAAGGGTTAGGCGGAATATTGCGTCGTTCGCTTCGCGGTCGGGGAGCAACTCATCTAGCAACTCGGCGACGTGCGCCAGGGCTGTAGCCCGCGCGTAAGTAACCTCCGTGGCCATGGGAGATTCCAGCACCTCGCAGGAATCGAGGCGAGCCAGTTCTTGACGCTCGCGAACGTCGTAAAACGCGCGAACATAGGTCATCGGCTCGAGCGCTCCGCCAAAGCGCCGCTTCGACTTCTTCGCTGATCTCGCTACGCCGCGCACTTTGCCTTCCACGCGGGTAAACAGCGTGACCAGCAAATCGGCTTCGCGCAGCGGATATGTGCGCAGAATGATCGCCTCAGACTCCCTAAGGGCCATGGAAGCTCAGCCAGTGGAGGGTTGATTGTAAATGTATGCGACGACAGATGGAAAGAATCGGGACCGTCTTTTAGTGCGCGGAGTTCCGACTTATCCAAAACGTCAGCCAGCCGCGACGTCCGTACAAACACAGAGCTCAATCTTCCACGAACAACTCTAGTCTGGAGAGCGCTTGATCCCACTGTGCGGAGACGAGGTTAAGGTACTCTTTGAAGTTCGTCAATCGGATCCGGAAGGAATTCGAACAAGCTTTCGCGGCCGCGGCGGACCCCGCGTACGATTCCTGCATTCGCCAGCACGCGAAGATGCTTGGTGATCGACTGCCGAGTCTGCCTCGAGCCTTCCATTAACCGAGAAATCGAATCTAGCCGCCCCTCGCAGAGCTTCGCGACCAGCGATAAACGCGTCTCATCACCCAGGGCGGCAAACACGTGCGTGCGAACCTTCCGCTCGACCGCTACGCGGCTACCAGGTTTGTGCGACATGGTTTTATGCGCCAGGATGCTGTGCGCTATGGTTCTTGATATTCTTCATTTGCCCTTCCCACCCGCCA
>Ga0116129_1001548_pt1 | contig 12606 bp, 5 predicted proteins | sample June2015DPH_17_2_FD_89732 | JGI IMG/M metagenome (GOLD analysis project Ga0116129, IMG submission 89732) | Peatland microbial communities from SPRUCE experiment site at the Marcell Experimental Forest, Minnesota, USA - June2015DPH_17_10 | ecosystem: Environmental > Terrestrial > Soil > Wetlands >...
GAACAGATCACGAAAGGCATCGACGATCGCCGTCAGCAGGCGATGGCGATCGACGCCTGGATGAAAAAGCATATCCGCTACGTGGCGGTATACCTTTCGCTGGGGCGCGTCGTCCCCAACGAAGCCGCGAGCGTATTGCGCAACAAGTTCGGCGACTGCAAGGACAAGGCGACGCTGATGTCGGCGCTGCTGGCCGCCAAAGGCATCACCAGTGAACAGGCGCTGATCAATTTGGGCAACGTCTATACGTTGCCCGAGCCCCCCACCATGGTGGCGCTCAACCACGTCATCCTGTATCTGCCGGAATTCGATCTCTATGACGATCCGACCGCGAATTACGCGGCATTCGGCGTGCTCGCGGCGGAGAACTACGACAAGCCGGTGGTGCGCGTGTCAGCCGCAGGCGCAACGCTCACCCGCACCCCGGCCATGCGGCCGCAGGATCACGTCGCCCATGTGCACACGACCCTCACGATCGCGGCCGACGGCACCATGACGGGCCGCACGGTGGAGCGCAACACCGGGATATTCGGGCTCGCGTTGCGGGCGGCCGGATCGATGGTGCAGACCGTCGGCAGCGACAACGCCGTGCGGCTGCAGATGCAGAGCCTCGGCACCCCCGGCGCCGGCCGCTACGATCTCGGCAACGCGACCGAATCCGCCGACCCGGTCGTCGTCGAGGCCACCTTCACGCTGAACGACAAGTTCAAGTCTCCGGCACAGAACGCGCGCGCCTTCGTTGCGGTCGGCGCGCCGCTGACGGCGCGGCCCGGAAATTTCCTGCTCGGGACAATTCCCAATAACCGCAAGTACGCCTTCACCTGCTATGCGGGACGCCAGATCGAAGACATCGACGCGACGTTCGACGCGGCGCTGCCGACGCCGGTCGCGCCGGGACCGGTCAAGGTCGATAATGCGAGCTTCAGCTACCGGGCGACCTTCAAGGTCGAAGGCCGGACCCTGAAGGTGCACCGCAAATTCATCTCGCATGTCGACCACCAGACCTGCGCGCCGGAGCGCGAAGCCCAGATGATCGGCGACATCAATACCGTGCGCGGGAGCGTCAACAGCAACTTCTACACCTTCCGCCGCCCTGCCCCGCCACCGTCGCCGTCGGTCGCCGCCTCCGGTGCCGCAGCGACCGCCGCCCCGGTCGTCACGACGACTCCGTCCGCCCCGGTCACTCCGGTCGCCATGAAGACGGCTCCACTCACCCCGGCTGCCCCGGTCACTCCCGCTACGGCCACCGTCCCGGCGGCACCTGCGGAGCCGAAGACGACGGAGATCAGGCGCACCGTCGCGGCCGATCGCGATATGCGCATCGACTTCCTCTATTCGATCAACCCGGATTGCACCTCGTTGGGCTTCACCACGGTCCGCGTCATCGAACAGCCCAAGCACGGCAAGATCACGATCGAGAACAACACCGGGTTCACGAACTTCCCGCAGAGCAACCCGCGCGTCGAGTACAACGAGCGCCGGTCGGAAGGCGTCGCCGTCATCTACCAGCCGGAGCCCGGCTATACCGGCACCGACTCCCTCAACTTCGACGCCAACTTCCCGTCCGGCTCCCTGAGCAAGCGCCACTACGCGATCGAGGTTCGGTAGGGTCATCAACACCGTTCGCGGGGGCATGTCGTCATTCGCCGACGTGCCCCTCTTCGCGCCTGGTCTGCGGCGAAGCCTTGGCGGAGCCGAAGCCTTCAAACACCAGATGGTCGGCATAACCGCCACCGGCCTTGCCCTTGATGAGCTGCACCGAGCAATTGCACGGGTTCCTCTCGCCTTCGTACCATTCCCAGGAATAATGCATCCACTGCATCCGGAAACAACGGATCGTAACGCCGTGGCTCACCGCGATGAAATCCGTGATCGGGTTCGGCCGGTCAGCAGACGCATCGCGCAGGATGGTGCCGAATACGCCTTTGACGCGATCGGCGACGTTGCACCGACTCTCGCCAAGCGGCATCGGGGCGAAGAATTCCCCGGCGAACCGCTTGTGCTTTTCATAATGCTCGTATTCGCGCGGGAACAGCCGCGGTAAATCTTCGTCGGAAATCCCGTCGAACAGCCCGAATTGCAGCTCCCTGAGCTCGATCGCCTCGCGTTTGTCGAACTCGATGGCCGCGGCCTTGAACGCCGTCTCGATCGCAGCGCCGGTTTCGCGTGCGCGCACATAAGGGCTGCACAGAACGCGAGGCCGCGCATCCGCCCGTAGAGCTCGCGCCAAGAATTCGCCCACGGCCGCCGCCTGGCGATGCCCCTCGGAGGACAACGCGATCCGGTGATCAGGAAGCCTTGCGTTCACGGCGTTGTCGAGGTTCGCTTCTGACTGACCATGGCGAACGAGATAGATTCGAATGGGCTTCGATGGCATCGCGATGACCCCCGCTGCGCGGACTTACCAAGCAACGGTCGAGCGTAGTGCAAACGCAGGGGCCCGTCACCGCCATGTCGAACGCGGCAATCTTCAATCCGCACGCCTATCGGGGCGACGACCGACGTTTGCGCGTCGCGGCGGCTTTCTTCGCCGACCGAGAGCGCGCTGCGGACGGCCGCGCGGCGGCTGCCCGGCCTCCCAGCCGACCGCCCTTGCGAGACGATACATGGGATTCCGGTTTGCCGCGTCCGGAGCCACTTTTCTTGCCGCCACCGCTTTCCCGGTTGACGGTCGCCCAGGCACGACGTTCGGCTTCCGGTGCGGAAACGCCGCGCTGCTCATAGCCCGTTTCGATGTGTTCGGCCTTGCGCTTCTGTTTATCGGTGTATTTCGATTTGTCTCCGCGCGGCATGGTGAACTCCCGGTGTGATGAATTAGCGCGATAAATCCTTGAGTCGGATCATTTTCACCGGGTGCGTAACGCGGCGCTGCGTCGAAATGTTCCCGATCCGGCACGGATATGGCGATCAGCCGCGCGCAAGTGCCTTGATCGCTACTCGCAAACCCACAATATCGTAGGGCTTGCCAAGAAACGCGAAATGGCTGTCGATCGCGATCCGGCTGTGCAGCACCTCTTCGCTATAGCCCGATGCCACGATGATCGGGAAATCCGGCCGCAATATCTTCAGCTCCGCGATCAACTCTTCGCCCGGCCGGTCCGGCAGGCCGAGATCGATGACGGCAAATTCGAAATGCGCCTGATGGGCGCGAGCATGGTCCAAAGCGGCTTGCGCGGTCGAGGCCTCCACCACGTCGAACCCCAATTCCGCCAGCGTATCGGCCGCAACCATCGCAACAAGGGCGTCATCCTCGACCAAAAGGACCTTGCCGAGAGATTGATCTTCTTTGGGCATCAAATCACCTTGGTTGTTTCCATCGAGCGGGCACAGCCGGCTGCTGCGCAACTCATGTGTGGCTATCGGATCGCGACACGCTTTGTCATGAACTTCGTTCCAACCATTACACAGTGGGGCGATCGATAACCGGAAAGGCTCATATTGCAGTTAAGTTTGCCGATCTGCCGAATTGAACTTGCATTAGAAAACGCAATGGAATCGCTGAAGTTCCCCTCGGTTCGCCATGGTGTGATCAATCACAGCGCAGAGTCGACGTCGCGGTTTGCGATTTTGCTGCCATCCCGGGCAGTGGCATGATCGCCGCATTTACCAGGTTCGCCGTTTTGCCGCGCAATCGCTTCGCGTGGCTCCGGGCGCGACCAGCTTTCAGGCCCCGCTCTCACATCGGTGTTGATTTTCCGGCGCGTTGGCGCAGGCCCGCGATCACGGCGCGGATTCCACTGTTCGGCGCCGTGGTGCGCCCCGATTGAGCATGGATGCACGCCTGAATGAACGTCAGTTTTCCGATGACCGGAGCGCTGAGCACAAAAGGATAGAGATCGGGCAGCCCCATGCTCCGGTTGATCGAATTGGCCGCGAAGGTGACCGGGATCCACGCCGCGATCAGGCGATCCATTTCGGTGGCGTGCGGATCGAAGTCGATCCTGGTTGCGCGCCCCTTGGATAGTTTGGGCTCGACCACGAGGCTGAACGCCTTCGCGGTTTCAAGGGTATCGACCATGTGGAAATAATGCGCCCAGGTCTCGGCGAAATCCTCCCACGGATGGGCGGTGGCGTAGGCCGTCACGAAATGCGCGGGCCAGTCGGCCGGTGGGCCGGAAGCATAATACCGCTGCAGCGCCGCGCCGTAGTCCTCGCGTTCGTCGCCGAAGAGCTGGCGGAATTCATCGAGGCTCGCCGTATTGGCGATCAGCCGATCCCAGTAGTAATGCGCAATTTCGTGACGGAAATGCCCCAGCAGGGTACGATAGGGCTCCCCCATCTGTCCGCGGCGGCGTTCGCGCTCGGCATCATCGGCTTCGGCGAGATTGATGGTGATGACGCCGCTGGCGTGCCCTGTCATCACCGGGCCCTCGCCCAACGGCATGGCGGCCCCATCGGCAAGAAAGTCGAAGGCAAGCCCATCCGGATCCTCCAAGCGAGTCCGAAGCGGCAGGCGTAACCTGAGGAGCGTGTAGAACAGCCGATGCTTGGCGACTTCGATCAGCCGCCAATGGGCGAGGTTGTCCGCCTGCGTCAGGTCGGGAATCATGCGATTGTGGCGGCATGCCGCGCAAAATTGCTCCGGATCGCCGACCGGGATCATCCAATTGCAGGCGCCATGGGCTACGTTGGCGCAATAACGGTAGACGCCGCGAGGGATCTCGAGCGCGCGCCAATTCGGGTGATCCGGCTCGAGGGCCGTCATGGTCTGCCGGGCCGGCAGGTAGCCCAGCGCGAGCTCACAGCTTTCGCAGCGCGTGTTCTCGAAATAGAGCGGCTGGCCACAGTTTTGGCATTCGAAGAGCTTCATGAGCGGCTCAAATTAATCCTTGGATCGAACGGCCGCTCGCTCGGCATCTTGTGATCCTGATGCGAACGAAGAACCCTCCGCAAAGTGCCGACAGGCTTGAATTCGGAGCGGCCGGCGCAGCATAAAGGTGTCGGCGACGCCCGTCGCGGTTCTTTCCCACCCGATTGATTGCCGTAATCGGATCACCGCGCCGATGCGGACGCCTTGACGGGGGCCGCGTTGCGGGCGTGCACCACGAAAAGCTGCCGCAACATTTCGCGTTCGAGCGGCTTCTGGAAAACCCGCGCGTCCGGAAAAGGCACCGCGACCGTCTCGGCTCCGTAGCCCGTCATGAACACGAACGGTATCTTCCGCGCCTGCAGGGTGCGGGCGATCGGATAGGCCATCTCGCCGCCGAGATTGATGTCGAGTATGCCGGCATCGACCGGCTCATGCTCGATTGCCGCAAGCGTTTCGCGGACGGAGCCAAATGGCCCCACCACGTCGAAGTCGAGTTCGCGAAGCATTTGTTCCATCATCATGGCGATCAGGCTTTCATCCTCGACCAGCAGGACGCGCTTACGAGGCCCGACCGAGAGGGAGCCGGAGCCGCGCGTGGTCGATTTCTGGACCGCCGATTTCTGAACCAATGGCCGCAGCTTCTCCGTAAGTTCCGGTTTCTCGCGATGCGGGATGGCGATCGCGCATCGCAGCCCATCGTTGCGCCAGTCGAATTCCACCCTGCCACCGAGCTGCCTTTCGACGCTGGTCTTGATGACCCGAATTCCGAAGCCGCCCGGTGCGGTCGGTTCCACCGGCGGGCCGCCGCTTTCGGTCCACCGCAGTTCGAGCTGGACACCGTTCAATTCCCAGGCGATCCCTACGCCGCCCGACGGCACCGACAGCGCGCCATATTTAGCCGCGTTGGTGGCAAGCTCGTGGAGCGCCAGCGCGAGAGCCTGGGCGGTGGAGGGTTCGAGCGACAGGTTGCTTCCGGAAATCGTCACGCGATCGAAATTCGATGTCCGATAGGGCGCCAGTTCCTCCCGCACAAGCTCGGCGATGTTTGCACCTCGCCAACGCGATTCGGAAAGCAGGCTGTGGGCCCGCGCCAGCGCCTGGATGCGGCCTTCGACGGCGGCGACGAATTGCTTGATGTTGTCGGCCCGGGTCAGCGAGACGATCGCGTGCACCACCGCGAGGGCGTTTTTGGCGCGATGGTCGACCTCGCGGGCGAGCAGCAATTGACGCTCCTCGGCCTCCTTGCGATCCGTGATATCGATGGTCACGCCGCTGATGCGCGAAATCCGATTGGCCGCATCCTTGCCGGCCGCCGCCGTGCCGAGGCACCACCGAACCTGGCCGTCGGGGTGGCAAGCGCGGAATTCGACCTGATAGGAACCAGGATGCTGCTTGGCCTGCCTGATGGTTCGGAGCAGGTGCCCCCAATCATCGCGATGAACCAGCCCGCGAACGCTCGCGAGCGTCACCTCGAAGGTCGCCGGATCGACGCCGAATATCCGCTTCTGCCCCTCATCCCAGACGCAATCGCCGCGGACCAGGTCCCAATCCCAGGAGCCCATCTTTCCGGCCGCGAGTGCGAGATTGCGGCGATCCTCGCTTTGCTGCAGGCGGCGGGTCGAACGTTCCAGTTGCGCGGTCCGGTCCGCGACCCGTCGCTCAAGCTCGGCATTGAGCTGCTCCAGCTCCCGCGATTTGCGGAACAGTTCGGCGAAAATCTTGACCTTGGCGCGCAGAACCTCCGGAATGACCGGAACCGGAACATAGTCGACCGCCCCCATCTCATAACCGCGCATGCGATCCATGTCAGTCAGATGAATCGCCGAAATGAAGATGATCGCGGTCTTACGGAAGCGCGGGTGATCGCGGATCATCGCGGCGAGCTCGAAGCCGTCCAGCTCCGGCATACAGACATCCATGAGGACGACGGCGATTTCGTTCCTGAGCAGGTGCTCCAGTGCCTCCCGGCCGGACGACGCCTGGATCACGTTTTCATCGAGCTCGCGCAGGATCACCTCATAGCTCAACAGCTTCGCCGGCTGATCGTCCACGAGGAGGATGTTGACCTTTTCATCGCTGCGCATCGTCGGCTCCATTCAACGATGCAGCCACATGCGTAAGGCCGACAACAGCTGCTCGGTATTGACCGGCTTGGCGAGGTAATCGGAGGCTCCAGCTTCCAGGCACTTTTCTCGGTCCCCTTTCATCGCCTTCGCGGTCAGCGCGATAATGGGCAGACGGCGCAGCCTGCCATTGCGGCGGATTCTCTCGATGGTCTGATAGCCGTCCATTTCGGGCATCATGATGTCCATCAACACGACGGCAAGGGCTGGTGTCGATTCAATGATTTGTATGGCCTCCCTGCCGGTGGTTGCGGTCAGGATATTCATTCCCCGGCGCTCCAGCACGCTGCTCAGCGCGAAGATGTTGCGCGCGTCATCGTCCACCAGCAGCGCGGTTTGCCCGACGAGGTCCTCGTCAGAGCTGTTGAGCCGTTCCAGCATGCGCTGCTTTTCAGGCGGCAGATCGGTCACCACGCGATGGAGGAACAGCGCCGTTTCGTCGAGAAGCCGTTCCGGCGACTCGACGCCCTTCACCACAATACTGCGCGCCATGGTGTGAATCTGGGCGTCCTCTTCGGCCGACAGTTCCCGCCCGGTGAACACGACGACCGGAAGCTCCGACAGCGCCGGGTCGAGCTTCATGCGTTCCAGCACTTCGAAGCCCGACATATCCGGAAGCCGCAGATCGAGCACCACGCAATCCGCGGCCTGATCTCGAAGCGATTGCAACGCGGCCGCACCGGTTCCCGCGGTGACGATTTCGATGTCGTCGTGGCCAAGGAGCTCGCTGATGCTCTTCTGCTCGGCGTCATTGTCCTCGACGACCAGCAGCCGCTTGCGGCGCGGCTTGGCATATTCCTTGATGCGGTTCATCACGGCACCGATCCCCTCGGAGGTCACCGGCTTGGTGACGAACGAAAATGCCCCGCGAGCGAGGCCGTGCTGGCGATCTTCGTCGAGCGTAACGATCTGGACCGGGATATGGCGGGTCAGCGGATTGAGCTTGAGCTGGCTCAGCACGGTCCATCCCAGCATGTCGGGCAGGAAGACATCGAGCGATATCGCGCTCGGCTGGAATTGTTTAGCGAGGTCGATCGCGTCGGCGCCACGGATTGCCACCAGGACCTTGAAGCCCTCATCACGCGCAAGGTCCAGCATGATTCGCGCATAATGCGGATCATCCTCCACGATCAGCAGGATGTTGTCGCCGGGGCTCAGCCCCAGTCGATCGTCGGCGATTGCCTCGGCCGGCTGCTCCTGCATGACGGCGGCGTGGATGGCAAGCTGGCCCAGGAACGGCTGCGGTCCGCCCTGGCTGCCGCGAACCGCATTCGATGGGCCGACATATTTGGTCGGCAGATAGAGCGTGAAGGTGCTGCCGCGCCTTGGCGTGCTGCGAAGCTGGATTTCGCCGCCCAGGAGCTGTGACAATTCGCGGCTGATGGCGAGGCCAAGGCCGGTGCCACCGTACTTGCGGCTGGTGCTGGCATCCGCCTGTTGGAACGCCTCGAAAATGATCTTCTGCTTTTCGAGCGGAATGCCGATACCGGTATCCGAGACCTCGAAAGCGATGACTCCCTGTGCCTGCTTGAGCACCGGGTGATCCGGATTCCAGCCGTTGCGTGCAGCGATCACGCTCAGCCGCACACCGCCCTGCTCGGTGAACTTGAAGGCGTTCGAGAGCAGGTTCTTGAGTACCTGCTGCAACCGCTTGGCGTCCGTCACGATACTGCGGGAAACGTCCTGGTCGATCTGGACGTCAAAGGATAGCTGCCGGGTCTCCGCCTCGTGGCGGAACGGACGGGCGACCATTTCCACCAGCGACGAGAACAGGATTTCCTCCGGGTCGACCGTCACGGTGCCGGACTCGATCTTGGACAGGTCGAGAATGTCGCTGATGAGGTTCAAGAGATCGGTGCCGGCCGAATGGATGGTGCGGGCGAAGTCGACCTGCTTGTTGGTGAGGTTGCCGTCCGGATTCTCGGTGAGCTGCTGGCCGAGAATGAGGATGCTGTTGAGCGGCGTGCGCAGCTCGTGCGACATGTTGGCAAGGAATTCCGATTTGTATTTGGACGTGAGTGCAAGCTCGGTCGCCTTTTCCTCGAGCGCGCGGCTCGCCTGCTCGATTTCCTGGTTCTTGCGTTCCACTTCGACATTGCGCTCGGCGAGCTGCTGGGCCTTCTGCTCGAGCTGTTCATTGGTCTGCTGCAATTCGCGCTGCTGGGCCTGCAACTCGCCGGCAAGCTGCTGGGACTGTTTGAGCAGGCCTTCGGTCTGCATCGTCGCCTCGATGCTGTTGAGCACGATGCCGACGCTCGCCGTCAGCTGCTCCAGGAACGTCATCTGCAGCTTGGTGAAGGTCGCCACCGAGGCAAGCTCGATCACCGCCTTGACCTGGTTCTCGAACAGCACCGGCAGCACGATGATGTTGCGCGGCGGCACCTTGAACGAGGCGGAGCCGATCGGAACCGCGTTCGACGGCATGTCGGTAATGAGAAGCCGCCGCCGGTCCGCGGCGCATTGTCCGATCAGGCCATGGCCGACCGGCACGCGCTGCGGGTGGGAGCAGTCGCCGTCATCCGCATAGGCGGACAGCGCTTTGAGGCAGGGTGCGCCTCCGTCGACCTCCATCTGATAGATGACACTGAGCTGGGAGTTGACCAGCGGGGTCAGCTCCGACAGCAACAGGCGCCCCACCGTGGTGAGATCGCGCTGACCCTGCAACATGCTGGTGAATTTCGCCAGATTGGTCTTGAGCCAGTCCTGCTCGGTATTGTGATCGGTGGTGAGCCGAAGATTGTCGATCATCGTGTTGATGTTGTCTTTAAGCTCTGCCACTTCGCCACGGGCATCGACCTGGATCGATCGCGTCAGATCGCCCTTGGTCACCGCGGTCGCGACCTCCGCGATGGCGCGGACCTGGGTCGTCAGGTTGGCCGCCAGCAGGTTGACGTTGCCGGTGAGGTCCTTCCAGGTGCCCGCCGCGCCCGGCACATTGGCCTGACCGCCAAGCCGCCCCTCGACCCCGACCTCGCGGGCGACGCTCGTCACCTGGTCGGCGAAGATCGCCAGCGTATCGGTCATATTGTTGATGGTCTCGGCGAGCGCCGCCACCTCGCCCTTGGACTTCACCGTAAGATTCTGCTTGAGATCGCCGTTCGCGACCGCGGTCACGACCTTCACGATGCCGCGGACCTGCTCGGTCAGGTTCGCCGCCATCAAGTTCACGGTATCGGTCAGGTCCTTCCAGGTGCCGGCGACACCCGATACCTGGGCCTGGCCGCCGAGACGGCCTTCGGTGCCGACCTCGCGGGCGACGCGGGTCACTTCCGATGCGAAGGCGTTGAGCTGGTCCACCATGGTGTTGATGGTGTTCTTCAGCTCGAGGATCTCGCCCTTCACGTCGACCGTGATCTTGCGCGAAAGGTCGCCGCGCGCCACCGCCGTCGTCACTTCCGCGATATTGCGGACCTGCGTGGTGAGGTTGGCGGCGAGCAGATTGACGTTGTCGGTCAGGTCCTTCCAGGTGCCCCCGACACCCGGCACCACCGCCTGGCCGCCGAGACGGCCGTCGGTGCCGACCTCGCGGGCGACGCGCGTCACTTCGGCCGCGAAGGAGCGCAATTGCTCCACCATGGTGTTCAGGGTTTCCTTGAGCAGCAGGATTTCGCCGCGCACGTCGACGGTGATCTTCTTGGACAGGTCGCCGCTCGCGATCGCGGTGGCGACTTCGGCGATATTGCGGACCTGCGCCGTCAGGTTGCTGGCCATGAAGTTGACGTTGTCGGTCAAGTCCTTCCAGGTACCGGCGACACCCGGGACCTGGGCTTGCCCCCCGAGCTTGCCTTCGGTGCCGACCTCGCGGGCGACGCGCGTCACTTCCGACGCGAAGGCGTTGAGCTGGTCCACCATGGTGTTGATGGTGTTCTTCAGCTCCTGGATTTCGCCTTTCACGTCCATGGTGATCTTGCGCGACAGATCGCCGCGCGCCACCGCGGTGGTCACCTCGGCGATGTTGCGCACCTGGGCGGTCAAATTGCCCGCCATGGAGTTGACGCTGTCGGTCAAATCCTTCCAGGTGCCGGCGACGCCCGGCACGTTGGCCTGGCCGCCGAGCCGGCCTTCGGTGCCGACCTCGCGGGCGACGCGCGTCACCTCGCCGGCGAACCGGTTGAGCTGGTCCACCATGGTGTTCAGCGTTTCCTTGAGCTGAAGGATTTCGCCGCGCACGTCCACCGTGATCTTGCGCGACAGGTCGCCGCCCGCGATGGCGGTCGCGACTTCGGCGATGTTGCGCACCTGGGCGGTGAGGTTGCCGGCCATGGAGTTCACGCTGTCGGTCAAGTCCTTCCAGGTGCCGGCGACGCCCGGGACCTCCGCCTGGCCGCCGAGCTTGCCATCGGTGCCGACCTCGCGGGCAACGCGCATCACTTCCGCCGCGAACGCGTTGAGCTGATCGACCATGGTGTTGATGGTCTCTTTCAACTGCAGGATTTCACCGCTGACGTTCACGGTGACTTTCTTCGACAGATCGCCTTGCGCCACCGCGGTTGCGACCTCCGCGATGTTGCGAACCTGCCCGGTGAGGTTCGACGCCATCGAGTTGACGCTGTCGGTCAAGTCCTTCCAGGTGCCGGCGACGCCGCGCACCACCGCCTGGCCGCCGAGCTTGCCGTCGGTGCCGACCTCGCGGGCAACGCGCGTCACTTCGGAGGCAAATGCGTTGAGCTGATCGACCGTCGTGTTGATGGTTTCCTTGAGCTGAAGGATTTCGCCCTTGACGTCGACCGTGATCTTTTTCGAGAGGTCGCCATTGGCCATCGCGGTTGACACTTCGGCGATGTTGCGCACCTGGGCGGTGAGGTTCGACGCCATCGAGTTGACGCTGTCGGTCAAATCCTTCCAGGTGCCGGCGACGCCGAGCACGTTGGCCTGGCCGCCGAGCCGGCCGTCGGTGCCGACCTCGCGGGCGACGCGCGTCACTTCGCCGGCGAACACGTTGAGCTGATCCACCATGGTGTTCATGGTTTCCTTCAGCTGCAGGATTTCCCCGCTGACGTTCACGGTGATCTTCTTGGACAGGTCGCCGCCCGCGATGGCGGTCGCCACTTCGGCGATGTTGCGGACCTGGGCGGTCAGGTTGCTGGCCATGAAGTTGACGTTGTCGGTCAGGTCCTTCCAGGTGCCGGCGACGCCCGACACCTGGGCCTGGCCGCCGAGCTTGCCTTCGGTACCGACCTCGCGGGCGACGCGCGTCACTTCCGACGCAAAGGCGTTGAGCTGGTCCACCATGGTGTTGATGGTGTCCTTGAGCTCGAGGATTTCGCCGCGCACGTCCACGGTGATTTTGCGCGACAGGTCGCCGCGCGCCACCGCGGTGGTGACCTGCGCGATGTTGCGCACCTGGTCGGTCAGGTTGCCGCACATGGCGTTGACCGAGTCGGTCAAGTCCTTCCAGGTGCCGGCAACGCCCGGGACGATGGCCTGGCCGCCGAGCTTGCCTTCGGTGCCGACTTCACGGGCGACGCGGGTGACTTCCGAGGCGAACGAACGCAACTGGTCCACCATGGTGTTGATGGCTTCCTTGAGCTGCAGAATCTCGCCGCGCACGTCCACGGTGATCTTTTTCGAAAGATCGCCGTTCGCGACCGCGATGGTGACATCGGCGATGTTGCGGACCTGGGCGGTCAAATTGCTCGCCATCGAGTTCACGCTCTCGGTGAGGTCCTTCCA
>Ga0116129_1001549_pt1 | contig 12599 bp, 10 predicted proteins | sample June2015DPH_17_2_FD_89732 | JGI IMG/M metagenome (GOLD analysis project Ga0116129, IMG submission 89732) | Peatland microbial communities from SPRUCE experiment site at the Marcell Experimental Forest, Minnesota, USA - June2015DPH_17_10 | ecosystem: Environmental > Terrestrial > Soil > Wetlands...
CAGCCAGGGCGGAAGCTGATCGATCGCGGCGGCCGCTTCCGGATGATAGGCGATGCCAAGGCCCAATACCGCGGCATTACCGAGCCAGAAGGTCAGGCCGGCCAGAAAACAGATCTTGGCGACGTCGATCGCGTTCAGTCCCCAAGCGGAATAGATGCGGTATCGCACCGCCCCGCCGGTAAAGACGCTGGCGCCGACATTGTGCCCGATCGAATAGGAGGCGAAGGCTGCGAGCGCGTTGACGCGGTAGGGAATATCGGCGCGGCCGATCGCGCGAACCGCGAACAGATCATAGAATGTCAGCGTGAAGTAACCCGCCGCCACGAACAGCGCCGCCAGCGCGATCTGGCGCGGCTCTGTCTGCCTGATGACCTCGACAACCTCGTCGGTATCGATGCCCCGGAGCATATGATAGAGTACGTAGCATGCGATCCCGATGACGGTGACGCTGACCACAACACCTAGCTTATGCAGGATATGCTTCTGGCGCAGAAACGATATCGCCCTGCGTATTGCTTCCAGCATCTCCACCTCGAATTGCGATCTCACGACAATGGCGGCCGGGCGAACTCCGCCGCGCCGGCGTCACGCTTGTTCCCTGGGGTGCGATGACTTTCATTCGAATCGTCATCCCGCTCTATCTTCCTGTTCCAGCATGGTCATATCGGAAAACCGGCTGCCGCCTTTCCGGATCATGCTCTGGCCCGATGTCGTAGCGCGTTTTGAGCCGGAGTGGAATTCGCTTAAGCCGAGTAAAACACGCTTCCTCAACATATTAGGGGTAATTGGTGACACCGGATACACAGTTTTGCTGCATTCGTTGCCGGTCGAACGGTGTCCCGGCCGCGACCTTCGCGCCCAAGCGGTGAAGATTCCGCGACCTCAGGCGGCGGATTTTGCCGACAGCCGCTGGAAAATCAGCAGATCGAGTTCTGGCGCGGTGCCTACCAGGCAGGATGTCGAATGTCTTGAACGGGATCGCATCCAGCCGGTTCCTCAAGGCGCCGGCGCGGGACGAGAAAGCACCCGGTCGCGCAGCCAGGATCCCAGCGCGCAACCGACCAGATACGACGCCAACATGACAAGGCCAAGGTCGAGCCAATAGCCGGGGCGGCCGGGGATCACGCGGGTGAGCGCTGCTGCGACCAGCGCTGCCACCAGCACCGACAGCCCCCGCGATACCGGTTTCGACATGCCTTGACCGCGATGAACCACCGCGATCCAGCCCGCCGCAAAGCCCAGCAACAGCGACGCCAGCAGCCAGCCCCAGTGAAATATCAACAGATATGCCATCGCCGTCACCTCACCATGAATTCGATGCGGCGGTTCTGCGCCTTGCCCTGGTCAGTGTCGTTGGTGGCGATGGGCTGGGTGCTGCCGTAGCCCACCGCCGTAAACCGGCTCGCCGGCAACCCGGCTTTGACCAGATAATCGGTCACCGCCTGGGCGCGCTTTTCCGACAATGTCTGGTTGAAGCCGTCATCGCCATCGCCGTCGGTATGTCCGGCAATCTCGATGTTGGCGTTCGGACAGCGCAGCGCAATCTCGATCAGGCGGTCGAGCAGCCCCGCCGAATCCGGATCGATGATGGCGCGCCCGGATTCGAACCGGATTTTTCCCTTTGCCAGCACATCCGAAAACAGCTCCTGACATACCGTTGCATCCACCGGCGCGGCGGCTGGCTTGACGGAAATGTCGGCCTTGAACTGCCAGCCTTGCGGGAAGTCCTTGCCGAAGCCGGCGCGGATCTGAACCGCCGCGGCGTCATAAAATGCGTCGCCCGAGAGCTTCACCTCCCGGTCGGACACCACCAGCGTACCGGTCGATAGCCGCGACAGGGCGCCGAGCGCCGGCACCACCGCGCTCGCGAATCCAGACGGCGCGCCGATGCTGGCCTTGAGGTTGTCGACGACCTTCTCGCTGAAAAACTTGCGCCCGGCGGCGGCCGCAAGCGCGGCGTGGACATTATTGTCGGGCACATAGCCGGTCAGTGTCAGAGTCACCGCGACCGGGTCCTTGTAGGCCTGAAAGACATAAGGCGGCGCCTTGATCTCGTTCGAAGCGACCGAAAAACCCTCCGGCAGATTCTTCAGCGCGGCCGCGATCGCTTCCCGGCCGCCGAGGTCACGCGCCATGCCGGAAAGGCTGACCCTGCTATCCGAGATCGTGATCTTGCCTTCCTTCAATTTGGCGATCTGATCGAGAACCAGCAAAGCGGCATCGTCGAAAAGTGGCGGCGCGCCGCGGGCCAAATTCATCTGATCGACCACATCGACACCGCCGAGGTCGGCGCGGGCCGCCTCAAGCAGCCTGCTCTTGCTGGCCGGCAGAGGCGCACTGCCCCCCAAGGTAACCCTGACGACATCGCGCTCAGCCCACCAGACGAACGGCCTTGCTTCGGGAACGAGGCCGGTTTCGTCGTTAACCAGCCGCACGCCCGAAACCGCTTCCACCGCGGCCACTGCGCCGCGCCGGCCGTCTTCGGAGAATGCATCCGCCGCAAGGGTAACGTCGCGGCCCTCGACCGCGATCCGGCGCTTGTCCAGCACGGTATCCTTAAGTGTGGCGGCGCTGCGCGCGGCCAGATCGGATTCCATCGGCGCGGTATTTGTCCAGGCCGCGATGACCCAAAGGGCGACCAGTGGAATGACGCCCGGCCACCATTTGGTGCTCCACCTGAAAAATCCGTGCATTCAACATCCCGCAGGGTCTGGGAACGGAGAGAAAACAAACCCTTGCGGGGCTGTCAAACCCCAAATAGCACAGAATAGTCCGGCGACGGACGGTCGCCGCAATAACTGTTTCTTCAGCGGTCTCCCGCTAGCTTCGGGCCGGCATTCCAACCGGCAAACCCTTCGTTAATGAAGCAACTTCGCAACAACGTCATCCGCGCCGGACTGGGAGCGCTTTATTTTACCCGCGCACATCATCTGCTGCGGCCGATCTTCGCAGGCGTCGGCGCCATTTTCATGCTGCACCATGTCCGCCCGCGCCGGGACGCCGAGTTCCAGCCCAATCATCATCTGGAGGTTGCGCCCGAATTCCTGCGCACGACGTTGAAGCACCTTCGTTCGCGTGACATCGACATCGTCACCATGGACGAGGTGCATCGGCGGCTGATCGAACGTGATTTTTCGCGGCGCTTTGCCTCCCTCACGCTCGACGATGGCTATCGCGACAACCGGGATTTCGCGCTGCCGCTGATGCGGGAGTTCGATGCGCCTTTCACCGTCTATGTCGCCAGCGATTTCGCGGAAGGCACCGGCCGGCTGTGGTGGATCGCGCTCGAGACGGTGATCGCCAGAGCCAGTTCGATCGACGCCGTGATCGGCGGCGCCCCGACACGCTTCGATACCACAACGCCGGCCGCCAAGCAGGCCGCCTTCGACCGGCTGCACGACTGGCTGCGGAGATTGCCTGGCGAACATGATATTGCACGCGAAATCGCGGCACTGTGCGCGCGCCATGGTGTCGATCAAGCCGCGATCTGCCGCGAGTCCTGCATGTCCTGGGATGAGCTGAAACCGTTCGCGGACGATCCCCTGGTCACGATCGGCGCACATACGATTACCCATAGCAATCTTGCCAGGCAATCCGAGGAGATCGCCCTTGACGAAATGGCTACCAGCCGCGCCCGAATCGAAAGCGCGCTGCAGCGTCCCGCCGTCCACTTCGCCTATCCCTATGGTGACAAGATCGCGGCCGGCGCGCGCGAGTTCGCGCTGGCGCGCGCGGCCGGATTCAAGACCGCGGTGACGACGCGGCCGGGCATGACCTTTCCCGAGAGCGCTTCGCATCTGACCGCACTGGCGCGGGTATCGCTCAACGGCAATTATCAGGACGCGCGTATTCTCCCGGTGCTGACCTCCGGCGCCGCCACCGCGATGTGGAACCGCTTTCGGCGCATCGACGCGGCTTGACGTCGTCCCTGCGAACGCAGGGACGACAATGACGGCTTGCTTGACTTGCCATCTCTCCGGTCTCAAACCATTCGCCAAGAGCAAGGGAGGAATGCATGTTCAAGGATCTGTTTTCGCTTGATGGACGCGTCGCGCTGGTGACCGGGGGATCGCGCGGCATCGGCAAGATGATCGCGGGCGGATTTCTCGCGCAGGGTGCGGCGAAGGTTTACATCACCGCGCGCAAGGCCGTTCCGTGTGAGGCGACCGCAAGAGAGCTGACCGCCGAATATGACGGCGAATGCATCGCCCTGCCGATCGATATTTCCACCATGGCGGGAATCGACATGCTTGCAACCGAGATCAAGAAGCGTGAGCCGAAGCTGGATATCCTGGTCAACAATGCGGGCGCGGCGTGGGGCGCGGATTTCGACGAGTTTCCGGAAGGCGGCTGGGACAAGGTGATGAACCTCAACCTCAAGACGCCGTTCTTCCTGACCAAGGCACTGGCCGCTCCATTGCGCGCGGCGGCGACCGCGCAGCAACCCGCCAAGGTCATCAACATCGCCTCGATCGACGGCATCTTCATCAATCCGATGGAGACCTATTCCTACGCCGCGAGCAAATCGGGCCTGATCCACCTCACCCGCCGGATGGCGGTAAAATTGATCCGCGACCGCATCGTGGTGACGGCGATCGCGCCGGGACCGTTCAAGTCCGACATGAACAGGGCGGCACGCGACAACGCCGACGAGGTCGCCACGCGGGTGCCGGCGGGCCGGATCGGCACCGATGAGGACATGGCGGGGGCTGCGATCTATCTCGCCTCGCGTGCCGGCGATTACGTGGTCGGCGCCACCATCGCGGTCGATGGCGGCATCGTCTATGCCAATGCGGGCATCAAGGGCGACGGCTGGGATTAAGGGGCGCGCCGCGTCGGTGCTGCCCTCCCTCGCCCCGCTCTCGGCGGGGTAGAAAGATCACGTCTCGATCTTCACATATTCGAAATCGCCCGGCTTGTTGTCGATCCCGACCTTGGGCGGCGAAATCCACGGCGCGAAGGCCCCGGCTTCGGTCACCGGCGTCATCAGCGAAGCAATGAAATGGCCGTCGTCCGGCGACGGCAGCCATTCGTTCTTGCGCCTGTTCCATGCCGCATCGTCGATCAGCACGCCGTCCGGCGTGGCGTGGATATCCCTGAACTCGCCGATCTGACGATGGAACGCGACGTTCGGCAGCGTCAGCTTGATGTCGTAGCCGGCCAGCTGAATGATCTTGTTCCAGCGCAACAGGCCCTTGACGCAGTCCTGGGTATAATCGTCGCGCAGCCGCATATTGAGCGCGGTCAGCGCCGGCTCGTCGACCCGCCTGATCACGCCATCCACCAGCTTGAGCACGGGATAGGTCGAGCCCTGCAGGCGGTGATCGTCCTTGATCTGGGTCTCGTGGTAACGGCCCTTGATGCCGGCATTGAAGGCATTGGCCGCATTGGTCGAGACCTCGGAGCCAAACAGATCAAGCGACAGCGAGTAATGCAGATTGAGCTTCTTCTGGATGGTCGGAAGATCGACCACGCCGAGCGCGCGCACCCCGGCGATATCGGAGGGGTCGCTGATTCCGGCGGACAGCATCGCCTCGCAGGTCCGCTGCACGACGCGGCTGATGCCTGTCTCGCCGACGAACATGTGATGCGCCTCCTCGGTCAGCATGAAGCGGCAGGTGCGCGACAAGGGATCGAAGCCGGACTGCGCGAGCGAGTGCAACTGCATCTTGCCGTCGCGGTCGGTGAAATAGGTGAACATGAAGAACGACAGCCAGTCCGGCGTCGCCTCGTTGAAGGCTCCCAGCATGCGCGGCGAGTCGGCGTCGCCGGAGCGGCGGCGCAACAATTCGTCGGCCTCCTCGCGGCCGTCGCGGCCGAAATATTTCTGCAGCAGATAAACCATCGCCCAGAGATGACGGCCTTCCTCGACATTGACCTGGAACAGGTTGCGCAGGTCGTAGAGCGAGGGCGCGGTCTTGCCGAGATGGCGCTGCTGCTCGACGGAAGCAGGTTCGGTGTCGCCCTGAATCACGATCAGGCGGCGCAATGTGGCGCGATGTTCGCCCGGAACCTCCTGCCACGCCGGCTCGCCGTAATGCTCGCCGAAGGGGATGACGCGGTTGTCTTCCTGCGGCGCAAGCAGGATGCCCCAGCGATAGTCGGGCATCTTCACATAATCGAACTTGGCCCAGCCGCGCGGGTCGACCGAATAGGCGGTGCGAAGATACACCAGCGATTGCTGGAAACCTTCCGGCCCCATGTCGCCCCACCAGTCCATGTAGCCGGGATGCCAGCCCTCCAGCGCCTTGAGCACCTGCCGGTCCTCGCTGAGATTGACGTTATTGGGAATCTTGGTCGAGTAGTCGACGTTCATGATGTTGGCGTTCATGGCGGTGCTCCTTGTTGGAGGGCGAATGGCGAATGGTGAGTAGCGAATGGCGAAGAACAATTATTCGCCATTCGCTATTGCCTGTTCGCCCCTAAACCCGCGTCATATCGAACTGCGCCTTCTGGCCGGTGCCGTAGCGACGCAGCGCGCCGTTCTCGCCGACCGCATTGGGACGCTGGAAGATCCAGTTCTGCCACGCCGTCAGGCGCGAGAAGATTTTCGATTCCATGGTTTCGGGCCCGACGAAGCGCAGATTGGCTTCCATGCCGGTAAGGGCGTCGGGCGAGAAACTGGTGCGCTCCTCGAAGAACACCCTGATCTCGTCATCCCAGTCGATGTCGTCGAGCGCGAAGGTGACAAGGCCAAGCCCTTCGGCCTCTTCCGCGTCGAGTGCCTCGCCTGCCCTGGCCTGCGCGCGCGCCAGATCGGAAGCATCGGCCTGAAAGCGCGATTGCAGCCGGGTCAGGCCGTGGCTCATCGGGTAGGGTCCGAAATTCATCGCGCTGAGCTCTATGGTCGGGGCGGCGCGGTTGTCGCCCTGCCGCGAGCCGATCAGCATGTAGGAACGGTCGGCGGCGAACACCAGTTCCGCCAGCGTGCCGACGAAGCATGAGCCCGGCTCGACCAGCGTCACCAGCGTGCGCGAGGTGACGTCGATGCGCTTTAACACCCGCTTCCAGTACTGCCTGATTTCGTTGACCAGCCAGTGCGCCTTGTGGGTTTCCAGAAATGCGTCGCAGGCCAGAAGGTTGGCGCGCTCACCATGCGACTTGAACACCAGCATCGCGGTCTCGAGTTCGTTGATACGCAAATGCAGGATCGCATCGTCGAGTTCGCGCGCCGCCTGCAGCGGCCAGAATGCCGCGCCGGCTGCTATCATGCCGTCAATATCGGCGGGCGGGGGCGCGTCCGGCGCCTTGATCGAGACGGTGGCAATGCGCGCGTTGCGATCGATATCGACATTGACAAAACCGTAGCGGATGCCGTTGTCGTCGAAGCTGCGTTTAAGCGGCGTGAGCGAAATGCCCTTGCCATTGCCGTTGCGCTTCGAGGCGGCGGCGAATTCCTTTGTGCGCTCCGCAACCCTGGCCTCGAGCTTGCTGTTGGGCACGATCTCGTCGACGAGGCGCCAATTGACCGCGCGCTTGCCCTTGATGCCTTCCTCGATGGTGCAGAAATAATCGGCGTGATCGCGGCGCACCTTGCGCTTGTCGACCACGCGGGTCAGCCCGCCGGTGCCCGGCAACACCGCGAGCAGCGGCAGTTCCGGCAGCGCCACCGCCGCCGCGCCGTCGTCGGCGAGGATGATGTGATCGGTCGCCAAAGCGAGTTCATAACCGCCGCCGGCCGCCGTGCCGTTGATGACCGCGACAAAACGCTGCCCGGAATTCTCGGATGAATCCTCCAGGCCGTTGCGGGTCTCGTTGGTGAATTTGCAGAAATTGACCTTGTGGGCATGGCTGGCGCCGGCCAGCATGCGGATGTTGGCGCCGGCGCAGAACACCCGGTTCTTGGCCGAGCGCAGCAGCACCACTTTCACGCCGGGATGTTCGAAGCGCAGCCGCTGCACCGCATCCGCCAGTTCGATATCGACGCCGAGGTCGTAGGAATTCAGCTTGAGCTGATAACCTTCGAAGAGCCCGCCGTTCTCGTCGACATCCATGGTCAGCGTCGCGACCTCGCCTTCGACGTCTAGCTTCCAATGCCGGTAACGCGACGGATCGGTCTGAAAATCGATGTACCTGGCGCCGCCAGCAAGGATGCGATCTTCACCGGTCTTTTCGCCAGCCATTGGGCTACCCTTACTGATTTTAAATTCTCTGACTAACATGCATAATAATGCATGTTTTTGGCGAGGTCTAGGGTCTTTCAGACAAAGAAGCTGCATTTTGCTTCATATGCGACCGACCGAGCCGATTTCGACCCACTCCACGCGGCAGATTGACGACGGCCGAAGAAGGCGCGGTCAAGAGGTCATTGTCGCGGCCAACGCCTTAGGCGGCCTGCCCTTGCGAGCCTTCGTGCGTGTCCAAAATGCCTCTGGCAAATTCCAAGATCGCATTCAACGTCGTCTCCGGCGCTTCGCGATGCGGCGAGTGTCCGGCGCCCGGAATGATCGTCACATCGACCGGACAATAGCACTCCTGCTGAGCGATCTCGATCTGGCGAATTGTCCCGTATTGATCGTCCGCGCCCTGCAGGATCACGACCGGCACCCTTATGTAGGCGAGATATTCCGAGATATCCCAGTCCCTGAATTTTTGATCGAGCCACGCGCCATTCCAGCCATAAAACGCATTGTCGACATCGCTGTGCCAGCGCGCCAGTTTCGAGCGAAGGTTCGTGGTTTCGTAAGCCTGCTTGATCCCGGCGATCGAGCTCACCGAAATGTCCTCGACGATGAAATGCGGCGCAATCATCGCAACCCCGCGCACGCGATGATCCCCGGCGCCGCCGGCATAGATCGCCGCGATCGAAGCGCCGTCGGAATGCCCGAGCAGGAGACCGCGGCAAAAGCCTATTTGGTCAAGCAGATTTGGCAAGACATCGAGCGCCTCGACATGCATGTAGTCGAGCGGGCGCGGCAGTTTCACTGGCGTCGAGGCGCCATAGCCCGCACGCGAGTAGGCGAAAACGCAGGCTTCGGTAGCGGCCTGGATCCGGTCCGGAAAATCTCCCCACAGCCCGGCCGAGCCCAGGCCTTCGTGCAGCATGACAATGGTCGGCGCCTCCGAAGGCTGCGGCCCGATCATGCGGTATTCGAGATCGGAAGCGCCGATGCGGAGGAAGCCTGATGGAGCAAGGACGGTCATGGTTTCGCCGTATCACCATCCCTTAGCTTGAACCGCTGGATTTTCCCGGTCGCGGTTTTGGGCAAGGACTCCACCACATCGATCCAGCGCGGATATTTCCATGGGCCGATCTTCTGCTTGACGTGTTCCTTGAGCGCGTCGTGCAGGCCGTCGGTTTTGGCGTCCGCTTTCAGCACCACGAACGCCTTGGGCTTCAAAAGCCCTTCCGGATCGGCTCCGGGCACGACGGCTGCTTCCAGCACCGCGGGATGGGTGATCAGCGCGCTCTCGACCTCGAACGGCGACACCCAGATGCCGGACACCTTGAACATGTCGTCGCTGCGGCCACAGATGGTATAGCGGCCATCGGCGTCGCGAATGTATTTGTCGCCGGTGCGGGTCCAGTGGCCCTCGAAGGTGCTGCGGCTCTTGCTGCGCTGATTCCAGTAGCCCTCAGCGGCGGACGGCGCATCGACCAACAGTTCGCCGACCTCGCCGTCGGCCACATCATCTCCGGCTTCGTTCACCAGCCGCACCTTGTAGCCCGGCACCGGACGCCCCGACGTGCCGTATTTGATATCGCCGGGCGTGTTGGAGAGAAAAATATGCAAAAGCTCGGTCGAGCCGACGCCATCGAGAATATCGACGCCGAAACGCTGCCTCCAGCTGTTGCCGACGGTCTCGGGCAGCGCCTCGCCGGCGGAGGTGCATATCCTCAAACTGTTGCCGGCGCGTTCGCCTCTGGTCGTCTCGTCGTGCAGCATCGCGGAGAACAGCGTCGGCACGCCGAAGAAAATGCTGGGATTGTACTTGTTCATCAGCGCAAACATGGTCGCGGGCGTCGGCCGCCCGGAATTGAGAACCGTGCTGGCCCCCACCGACATCGGGAACGTCAGGGCGTTGCCGAGGCCGTAGGCGAAAAACAGCTTTGCCGCCGACAGCCCGACATCGTCCTCGCGGATGCCGAGCACCTGCCTGGCGTAGGTCTCCGCGGTGGCGGCCAGACTGGAATGCAGATGCCGCACGCCCTTGGGCATCCCGGTCGAGCCCGAGGAATACAGCCAGAACGCCGGCTCGTCCGCATGGGTAGCCACGGTCGCAAATGAATCGCTCTCGCGGGCGATCTCGTCGGACAAACTCTTGTGACCGTGCGCATCGTCGCCGGCGACTACGACATGGTCGAGATCCGGCATCCGGCCGACGATATCGTTGACCACGGGCAACAGCGCCTCGGAGATGAACAGCACGCGGGCACGGCAATCCGCCAGCACATAGGCATAATGATCCGCGGTCAGCAGCGTGTTGAGCGGCACCGGGACCACGCCGGCGCGGATCGCGCCGAGGAACACGATCGGAAAATCCGTGGTGTCCAGCATGATCATCGCCACGCGTTCTTCGCGGCGGACCCCTAGACGGCGCAAGAGATTGGCGAGCCGTCGGCTTTGCTTTTGCAAGCTTCCGTAGGTCAGCTCCGTAACGGTGTCGGTGAATGCGAGTTTGTCGGCCCGCCCTTCGTCGACATTGCGGTCGAGCAGCCAGGTCACGGCATTGTAGGAGCCGGACGAACCGCTCATTCCGCGCCCCTATTGGCCAAGCGTGTCACGACGCATCCTCCGCGGTTTTTAAGAATTATAATTCATAGAATGGCCATCGCACTGGCTTGCTGTCAATCCTCAGCGGCACTATTCTTCCTGAAGATGCCTATGAGCAGAGGGACATGACCGAAAATCTCGATCCCGAAACCGGCTTTCTCGAGCAGCTCGGCCAGCGTGTCCGCACCATGCGCGCACTTCGCGGCATGTCGCGAAAGGTGCTCGCAAGAGTCTCCGGCATTTCCGAACGCTATATCGCGCAGCTCGAAAGCGGCAAGGGCAATGTCTCGATCGTGCTGCTGCGCCGGGTATCGCATGCGATGGGCGCGCATCTGGAAGATCTCATTCCCGCATCAGAACCGGCGCCGGACTGGCCGGTGATTCGCGACCTCCTGCGCAAGGCGACGCCGAGCCAGATCGCGCAGGCCAGGGACGTTCTGTCAGGCAGCAGCGGGTTTGCACAGAAGCAGGTGTCGTTTGCCGGCATCGCCTTGATCGGCCTGCGCGGCGCCGGCAAATCCACGCTCGGCAAGTTGCTGGCGAAAAAGATCGGCTGGGATTTTGTCGAATTGAACAAGGAGATCGAGGCGCAGAACGGCTTGTCGGTCGCCGAGATCATCGCGCTTTACGGCCAGGAAGGTTTCAGGCGGATGGAGCAGACCGCGCTCGGACAATTGCTGTCGCGCCGGGCGCCGGTGGTGCTGGCGACCGGCGGCGGCATCGTCTCCGAGCCCCTGACCTTCGATCTGATCCTGTCGTCGTTCTACACCGTCTGGCTGAAAGCCGAGCCGGAAGAACACATGGCGCGGGTGCGCGGCCAGGGCGATCTGCGCCCGATGGCGGACGATCGCTCGGCGATGGCGGAATTGCGCACCATCCTCTTGAGCCGCGAACCGCTGTATGCGCGGGCATCGGCGGTGGCGGATACAGCGGGGCTCTCGGTGGACGCCGCGGCGGCGCGGCTGGTCGACGCGGTCGCGCCGGTGCTGCGGAAAGAGGCACGAATGTTCGCGCGGGGGTGAGTTCGTTTCCCGGACGCGGTGCAGCGCCTCTTCGGCGATGCGCGCGCATCCACCGCCATTGCGAGGAGCCAACGGGTCCGGCCTTCGGCCGGCCCGATGATAAACTCCGCGACGAAGCAATCGAGTTCTGTACCCAGCGCACGATTTCTGAATTGTTTCGCTTCGCTCGCAATGACGGTTTTCGGCTTCTTGCGGAGTTCGTCAGTCGCGCGAATGCGCGACCCGTTGGTTCGCAACGACGATATTTCGCTTCTTGTATATTTTGTGCTATATTGCAGCATGAACAACACCACGAGTGCCGCTCTTGAAACCCTGCGCCGGTCCGAACAGTATCTGCGCGCGCGCGGCGTGCGCCGGGCTGCGGTGTTTGGCTCGGTTGCACGCGGCGATAACCGCGCCGATAGCGATATCGATATATTGGTTGAGATCGACCCTGAAGCGCATCTTACCGTGTACGACTATGCGGGTCTCAAGGAGTTCATCTCCGGCCTGTTCAACGGTCCAGTCGATGTCGTGAACCGCGACGGTCTAAAACCCTACATCCGTCCTGCGGCGACGGCTGACGCTGTCTATGCCTTCTAAGGCTGCCGATACGGCGCGGCTCGATATCTTGCATCATATCAACCTGGACAGGGCGCAAACGCGCATTTGCCCACACTACGCTATCTCGGAACGACCGCGATCAAACCCCCAGATACCGGTGCTGCAACTCCGGCTCCGCAATCAACGCCTCCGAGGTGCCGCTCCACACTGTCCGTCCGCGCTCAATGACGTAGTGGCGGTCGGCGATTCGGGTCAGATGCTCCACGTTCTTGTCGATCACCAGAACCGATTGCCCCCTGGCTTTCAGCATCGACAGGCA
>Ga0116129_1001550_pt1 | contig 12597 bp, 13 predicted proteins | sample June2015DPH_17_2_FD_89732 | JGI IMG/M metagenome (GOLD analysis project Ga0116129, IMG submission 89732) | Peatland microbial communities from SPRUCE experiment site at the Marcell Experimental Forest, Minnesota, USA - June2015DPH_17_10 | ecosystem: Environmental > Terrestrial > Soil > Wetlands...
CGCAAGCCGTCGGAGGCGCCGAACTGGCGGAACTCCCGGCCATCGTAGCGGTAGAGGCCGTTTTCGGTTCCAACCCACAGGTAACCGGAGCGGTCCTGGGCAATGGCGTTGACGTTGAGGTTGCCGAGGCCGGTCGTGGCAGAGCTGAAGCTAAACTGTTGCGCGAAGAGAAATGAGGCGGAAAAACCCAGTGCGACCAGGCCGCCTACCCAGATTTTGAACTTGCGTCTTAATTGCCGTACTGCGATTTGCAAGGGCGAACCCTTCTAGTTGGAATTGGGATGAGATCACTATATACCGCTCGGGTATTCGCTATAGGATGCAGAGCGCGGGGGAACGGTGAATGGGGTGCGCGGAAAAAATTGGGAGACGACGGGCCTAATCGCAGACCAGAGCGCCTTCCGGATAGGCGGATGATTCCTCTTCGACCCCGGCTGCGGCGGAGTTGGAATCTTCGACGCTGCGGGCGGCGAAAAACTGCTCCACCTGGTCCAGGACTTCGGCGCCCGTGCGGGCGTGGTAGATGGCTGCGCGCAGCCGGGCGCCGCCCGGGACCCCGTGGGTGAACCAGGTGGCGAACTGCTTCATTTTGCCGGCGGTTTCGCCCATGCGGTCGCTGCGGGGAAGTTCTCGGGTAGCCTCGGCTTCGCTGAGCAGCATCCGGAAATAGGTGCGGATCATGCGGTAGCGGTCCTCGACCGTAGGCTTGTCGTACGCGCCGGTGGCGGTGTACTGGGCGATCTGGCGGAAGATCCAGGGATTGGCAGGAGCGGCGCGTCCGATCATGACGGCGTCACAGCCGGTTTCCGCAATCATGGCGGCAGCGTCCTCGGGGGTGCGAATGTCCCCGTTGCCGACGACCGGAATCTGGACCGCTTGCTTGACGGCCGCGATCCACTGCCACTGGGCCTGGCCGCTGTAACCCTGCTCGCGGGTGCGGGCATGGAGGGCGACCGAGTTGAGGCCTTCGCCCTCGGCCATGCGCGCCAGCTCGACGCAGACGATCTGCTTGTCGTTCCAGCCCATGCGGAACTTGACGGTGAAGGGAATGTCGACGGCCTTGCGCACGGCGCGGAAGATTTCGCCGATTCTGGGCAGGTCGCGGAGCAGGCCGGAGCCCCCGTTGCAGCCGACGACCCGCTTGGCCGGGCAGCCGAGATTGAGGTCGACCGTGTCGAAGCCAGTGTCCTCAACGATGCGGGCGGCCTCGGCGAGGGTTTCGGCGTTGGAGCCGAACAGCTGCGCGCCGATCGGATGCTCGTCGTCGTAGAAGGTGAGATAGCGGCGGCGCTTGGACTCGCGCATGCGGGCCAGCCCGTCGGCGGAGGTGAACTCGGTCATCAGCAGGCCGCAGCCGGACTGGGCGTTGGTCACGGCGGTTTCGATCGAGATTGCCTTGTCCTCTTTGTCCGCCTTGCCCTCCTTGTCCGCCTTGCCCTCCCAGTTCTCCCCGGTCTCAGAGGTGAGACCGGAATTCTGAGCCGAGGGATCGGAGTTCATGGCGGTGAACAGGCTCGCGTGGCGGATGAAGCGGCGGAAGACGGTGTCGGTGACGCCGGCCATGGGGGCGAGAACGGTGGCCGGCGCGACCAGCACCGGACCGATGCGCATCTCTGCCGGCACGCGCGCCCGGGCGGGCATGGGGTGCTCGATGGGGTTGTCCCAGTCCTTTTTCACGGTGAAGCCTTTGCCTGCCATGGAGTTGCGCCTTCAGCTCGTCTGCCGGTAGGGTGCGCGGCGCCCCATCAATTGGGCGCCTCGGACACTTCGTATACAAATGGTTTGCCGCGCGACGCCGGGTCCCAGCCTTGAGCGAGCGCCTGGCGAATGTGGGCCGCTACTCGCGAGGCCACAATGGTCGGCCGGCCGGGATCCGCCCGGATGAAGCCAGCCTTCTGCTGCGAGATCACTCCTGGGTACTCCAGATGAAGCTCGCGACGGGTGCCTTCTGCGGCTCTTACGTGGATGGCGACGCCGCGCAGCTCGTCGTCGTCGGTCCATTGCTGCTCACGATGCAGATTCCAGATGAGCGCAAATCCATCGATGGTGATCGCAACTTCGATGGAGCGTTTGGCGCGGGGCATCGTGGTTCAACTCTCACAATCGAATAGTCAGAGGTTCACTGCAAAGCCTCTTGTTCGAGGGCCGACATAATTTGGGCCTCCGCCGCGGCGGAGGCCCAATCGTGCTGGTCCGATTGACCGGCGCCCTTACTTGGCGGCCGGGGCCGCGTCGGCTTTGGCGTACTTGCGGCGGAACCGCTCCACGCGGCCGGCCGTGTCGACCAGGCGCTGCTTGCCGGTGAAGAACGGGTGGCATGCCGAGCAGATTTCTACGTGAATGTCGCCCCTGTGGGTCGACCGAGTCTCAAAGTTGTTTCCGCAGGCGCACTTGACCTGGACTGCGGCGTAACTGGGGTGAATCTTTTCCTTGGGCATCGCTAGAGACGGACCTTTCCTCGATTCTTAGTCTTTGATTGTATGGGAATCGAAAAGGATTCGCAATTGTGTCCGCTGCCGGGGAAGTGGCTCAGTTTGAAATTTAGGTGGGGCTTTACCGAATATCGAATATCCCTGAGAGAGCAGCTTCAATTTCGCCGCGCGCCGTTTCAGACACATCCCCCGTCTTAGGTTGCTCTAAACGACGTGGGTCCAATACTCGGATATGGTCCGTCAGAACAACGCTATCTTTGAGTTTTCGCGAGGACGCCGGATTTTGCACCATATGGGCAAGATGAATCTTGAGCCTGTAGCCCTTGGCTTGATGTATTTGGGAGGTGAGCGGAACGCCAATCACGACATGACCTTGCCTGTTGATGTAATCACGCGAGACGATTACATAAGGCCGGTTTTTCTTCTGCTCCGACCCCTCGACATCAATGTCTCGACATCAATGTCCGTCGCCCTAACCCAATAGATTTCGCCCTGCTTTATCTCCAGGTTGGGTTGGGGCGACACCGTGGTCATTCGTAGTCCTCGATGTCCATGGACGCCATGTCATCCATGGATGATGCGAGGAGTTGCTCGTCTTCTTCCGTCCACACGACATCTTCCGAAGGTTCTGGTCCGGGTGGGAAGCGGAGGTCGAGTCCTTGACGCAAAAGGCCATACGCGTTGACAACGGCACGAAGGCCATCGCAGATTTCATCGAGAACATCGATCTGGATCGGCTTGTCGAACCGCATCGCGGCGATGAGACACTCAAGGTGAAAATAAGCCCAGAGAAGATAAAAAGAGAACTCCTTTGCAATTTTCTGATCCCTCTCGACCTTCTCCTTTTCTAATCCCTTATGCTCGGTGATTTTGGAAACAAGGCGGTTGATTTTGCGAAGAGTCCAAATCGAGAAGATCGCTTGTTCTTTTGCGACCTCCCCGAATTTCTTGGTTCCATGCTCGCTGAATTCGGCTTCCAGTTCGGCGAATGACTGCCAAACGATTCGATCAAGCGTGGCTGTGGGCACCATGACGCGCGCGAGACTCCCGAGGGCCTTATTCGTCCTAACCACGTTGTCGAAAGTCTGTTCCCTGATCTGTTTAAACTCATCCTGCGATTGCGCCTCGATGGTCGGCAAAACGAGATTCGTTCTGACTTCTACGATTTTCCTGAACAAATCATGGGCATCACGCGACAGTTCGTGTGATGTCTTTTGAGGCAATGAGATAAAACTCGGCAGCTCGCCGAGTCCTCCGACAGCCCTACTCTTTTCCATTTCCAAAACACAGTCCATGTCTCACCTAGCCGATGGTGGCAGTAGCAGCAGCAACTCGCTGTCCAGTTTTGATCTTTGCAGACCAGCGCGCCGCACTCGCTTTCTTAGCAATTTCTGAGCGACGAGCCGCACTGACTGTCCTGGCACGTGAAGGGCCACCCTTGAGACCGCCTTTGCGGGCGGATTCTTTTTTCTTGTCAGGCGGGGTAGGTTCCGCTGTGGCCGCCTGTACGACGCGAAAAGCGCGGACGTTTAGGTCCATGCAGCCTCCTGTCGACATAGACGCGCCGAGCGAATGGAAGATTCGCTCGTTCACCGCAATGTATAACAGGTCGTCCACGGCGCGCCAGTGAAAACGCGTGAAACGGGCGAATTTTAGCGCATGCCAGGAGGTTACCAATTTTCCGCGCTGATGCAATAAGAAACTGAACATAATGCTTGACACTAAGGTTAGACTCAAGCATATATATCAGTATGAACTTGTTGAGCCAAGATGAGCGAATTCGGATTGTATCGGCCCTAGTCGAAGGAAACAGCCTTCGCTCGGTATCGCGTATGACTGGAATCGCCCGGAACACGATCACCAAACTGCTGGTCGATCTTGGCGAAGCTTGTATGCAGTACCACGATTCCCACGTCCGCAACGTTCGAGTCCGCCGTCTCCAGTGCGATGAAATTTGGGCTTATGTCGGAGCCAAGCAAAAGAACGCTCCCCCTGCGAAAAAGGAGATTGGATGGGGGGACGTGTGGACCTGGGTTGGTCTTGATGCCGATACAAAACTGGTTGTGAGCTATCTTGTCGGAGGCCGTGGAGCTGTTTGGGCGAACGATTTCATGGAAGACTGCGCCAGCCGAATCAAGGGGCGCGTCCAGGTCACTAAAGACGGCCATAAAGCCTACCTGGAGGCTGTAGAAGGCGCGTTCGACATGGAAGTGGACTTCGCTACCCTTACGAAGATTTACGGGGCCTCCGAAGAGACTGAGAAGCGGTATTCACCTGCCAAGTGTATCGGCTGCGAGTCTAAGGTAGTCATGGGAGACCCGGACCCTAAGCACATCAGCACCTCCTATGTGGAGCGCCAGAATCTAACGATGCGGATGGGCATTCGCCGGTTTACGCGGCTCACGGATGCATTTAGCAAGAAGCTGGACAATCATGCCTATGCCGTCGCACTCCACTTTATGTATTGCAACTTCGTCCGCATCCATCAAACACTCCGCGTAACGCCAGCGATGGAGGCAGGTCTGAGCGATCACGCTTGGACGATTCAGGAACTGGTTGCAATCCTTCCGGAGGCCGAAGCTGGAAAGCGCGGCCCCTACAAGAAAGCCGAGACAATTTCAAACTGAGCCACTACCCGTTGCCAGGGAAGTCAAGGCTGCCATTGACCGATGCGGCGTCCCACATCCTCATTTTGTTCTCTCGCCGCTTCCGCCAGGCGGATACAGCCGAGGCCCTGTCAATTCTGAAGGGGGATCTCTGCTGGCCGCCGTTACCGAAACCTTAAGTGCTCAATTTGAGCTTGCACAATCAAATATTGCTTATCGTAGGGAGGTTGCTTTTGGTCTCGTCAGGCGCGGCCTGCATCCGCGCCGTATCGTCGCCTTCCCGTCTGAGTAGGCGCCCAAGGCCTCCTGGCTCCGCTGCTTCAGCTTCGCCGGGGCGCTGCCCGAAAATCGACTGCCTGGACGAGCCAATGCCGCGCAACCTCTCCCGGTAGCCCCTCAATAGGCGTCGACGGCATGATGCCCGCCTCGCGAGGCTGTGCTTCCGGCTGGCGTTTGTGAACCTGTTGTGAAAACAATCGATTGTCTAATGGGGTACTATGGATGCTCCCCGGAGGATCGCTTCATGTTTGTTCGTCTCGCTCTGTTCGCCTGCCTTGCCATTTCTGCCGCCCCGTCCGTGCCCGCTCAGGATGTCCATCTCTGGCTCACCACCAGCAGCCGTTCCGCCGTGCTCGCCCCCCAGCCGGGCAGGCTCGAATTTTCCACTGCGCCCATATCGCTGCCCGTGATCGATGTCAATGATATGCAGCATTACCAATCCATCGAGGGATTCGGCGTCGCGCTCACCGGCGGCAGCGCTCAGCTGCTCATGGCCATGTCGCCCGCTGCCCGCACCGCCCTGCTCCACGAGTTGTTCGATTCCTCCGGCGACGGCATCCACATCAGCTACCTCCGCGTATCGATCGGCTCCTCCGACATGAACGACCACGCCTACACATACGACGACATGCCGCCGGGCGGGTCCGATCCGCAACTCGCCCACTTTTCCCTCGCCATCGACCGCCCCAACGTCATCGCCGCGCTCAAGGAAATCCTCGCCATCAACCCGCGCATCCCCATCCTCGGCTCGCCGTGGTCCTCACCCGCATGGATGAAGAGCAACGACGCCCTCAAGGGAGGCCACCTTAAGCCGGAAAGCTACCGAGCCTACGCGCAATACTTCGTGAAGTACATTCAGGGCATGGCCGCCCAAGGAATCTCCATCCGCGCCATCACGGTCCAGAACGAGCCGCTCAACCCCAAAAACACGCCCAGCCTGGTGATGTTCGCGCCCGAAGAGGCCGACTTCATCGCGCAGCATCTCGGCCCGGCGTTCGCGCAGGCCGGCATCACTACGGCCATCCAGGTCTACGACCACAACGCCGACGCACCCTCTTATCCGCTCTCCATCCTTGGCGATCCGGTCGCCGGCAAATACGTCGCGGGCAGCGCCATGCACCTCTATGGCGGCGATGCCTCCGTCTTCAGTCACATCCACGAGCTTTACCCGAACAAGGATCTCTTTCTCACCGAGCAGTCGGTCACCGAGCGGCCGCACTCCCCCACGCTCGGCATCGACGCGCCGGAAGCGAGTGTGGTCATCGACTCCACCCGCAACTGGTGCCGTAATGTTCTGCTTTGGAATTTAGCCGCCGACCCCAATGCCGGCCCGCACACGAACGATGGCGGATGCGACTTCTGCTACGGAGCGGTCACCCTCGATGGCGACCACGTCACGCGCAACGTCGCCTACTACGTCCTCGCGCATGCCTCGAAGTTCGTTCCGCCCGAATCCATTCGCGTCGGCTCGAATACCCTCGAGCAGATGGATAACGTCGCCTTCCTCACCCCGGATGGCCACCTTGTCCTCATCGTCGCCAACACCGGAAACTTCCCCGTCCGCTTCGCCATCCGCTACCACGGCAAAACGGCCCAAGCCGCCCTCCCCGACGAATCGGTCGGCACATTTGTCTGGTGAGCCATTGCCTCTCGCCCGGCCTCGGCGCGTCCGACGACCATTGATGCCGGAAAGTTTCCCTGTCCGGCGGTTCGACTCATGATTGTTGTTGATCGATCAGTCTTGACAGCAAATGCGCGCAGCACGCGGAACCTGCGTGAGACTCACTTTTCGGCCGTTCCCTCGCTCAGGCCTCGATCACCGGCGAATCGCTGCCACGTGCCCGCGCAGCCGTATAGAAAGCGGAAGCAAGAATGAGAGCCCCGCCGATCAACATCAATAGGGTAGGTTTCTCATGCCAGACCAAGTAGCCGATGAGGGCTCCAGAGATCAGCTGCGTGTAATGGTACTGGGACACACTGGAAGTTGTTGCGTGCTTAACAGCAACGAGAAAACACACATTTCCGAGAGCACAGAACAAGCTCATCGCGAACAGCACGATAAGCAGCCTGAGACTCACAGGCTCAGCGTGCCAGAGCATTGCTGCTAAGCCGGTAATTGCCATGGTGAGGGCGGAAAAGAAGGTCATGCTGTCGGACCTCTCCGTCTGCGTCATGGCGCGCGACCAAACCATGTTGGAAGCAAAACAGGCTACCGTGATCAGCGCGGCTCCGTAACCGATCCAGTCTCCCTGCCGCCCCGATCCGAGCGGATCAACAGCGATCACCACGCCGGCGAAACCAGCCAGAATCGCCAGTGAACGCTGCCATTGCAGGCGCTCACCGAGAAACATCGCTGCCATGACCGTACTGATTGCCGGAGCGCTGAACACGAGGATGTAAAACAGCGCGAGCGGCATGTGACGAAGGGCTATGACCACGAACAGGTTGGTGCCAAGATCGAGACAGGATCGCCAAAACTGTCTTTGCGGCTGTCGCGGCCAGAGGGAGCGCACCTGGTTCCTCCCCAGTCCATAGATGAGGAGAAACACTGCCATAAACGAGCCCAGAAATGCCACGATCTCGTAAGCGGGAAGATGGGACTCGCCAGCCAGTTTGATCGTACTGTCGGCCAGGACCCAAAAAGTGAAACCGGCAAGAGAAAAGCTCACTGCCTCAAGCTGGGACATCGTAGCTTTCATGCAGTCTTGAGTTTACCGGACCGAGTGCTCTCCGTCGCGCCTGCGCTCGGGGCAAAAGCGCAGGCGATTGCGGCTGTGATCTGCTCTTTGCTGACCGGCTGGGGTTCCGGCAATCACCACCTGAACCCTCAAGATCCCTCCCAGTCTGCACACCTGCCGCGGATGTTTTCCTGCTGGGTGATCCTCGGCATCGGACCTGAGCCGAAAGATTCTGGGAGTCGTTGCGCCAACCAGGTGTGCGGGCACGCGCTCATCAATCAACCAACAAATCAATTAATCATTCATTCAATCAACCGAGCAACCAATCTATGGCCGGCTCGTCTCCGGGAGCGATCAACAATCCGGGAGCCATCAACAATCCGGGAGCCATCAACCATCCGGGAGCCATCGACAGATGGCCAGGCTTATTCGGTTTTGCGGAGCGCCTTCTCAATCCCCGCTTCGACCAGTGGCGCCATGATCGCGTACCCGGCCTCGGTCGGATGCACCCCATCCTTGCTCAGGTTCGGCGGCAGGCCGTCGCGATTGTCCTTCATCGCTGTATGAAAGTCCACATAAACATAGCCGTGATCCGCCGCATATCCTTTGATCCACTGGTTCAGCGCCAGCACCTTGGGGGCCGGCGTCATTCCCGGCTTCCACGGGAAGTTGAATGCCGGCGTCACCGAGCAAAGCACCACCCGGATATGGTTTACCTTGGCCAGCTCGGTCATTGCGGTCAAGTTGTCCTCAATCTGCTCGAGCGTCTCCGGACCGGTGTTTCCCGCAATGTCGTTGATACCCCCCAGAATCACCACCGCCTTCGGTTTGAGCGCAATCACGTCCTGGTGGAACCGCAAGAGCATCTGCGGTGTAGTCTGCCCGCTGATGCCGCGATTGATGTATGGTTTGCCGTGAAAGTTGCCATCCGGCCCTTCGATTTTCCAGAGCTGGGTAATCGAGTCGCCCATGAATACCACGCGCTTTTGGTTCCGAGCGGGCCGAGCCAGTGCCAAATCAGCATCCTTGAACCTGCCCAGCCACGGCCAGTCGAGCCTGGGGTCGTAGGTACTTCTGTTCTGGGCTGCTGGAGCCGGCATGACTGCGGGTGCCGACTGTGTCGGGGGCGGAGCCTTGGTCTCCGGTACATTTCCAGGCTCTTGCGCTGTCAGCCGGGTTGCAGCAAGCAGGCCGGCCAAGGTTGCGGCGGCGAAAAACGCCCCACACAGGCGGTTTCGATTCATGAGAACATCTCCATTTTTCACTGCGTAAGGCGGATTGCTGGCAAGGCAAGAAAAAGCCCTGAAAAATATTCTGCCGTTCGCGGCTTCGATTGTAGGGAATCGGGTTGCGGGTTGGCGAATGGCTTTTCCACAATTGCGGCCCATACCTGCACCGGTTCGTCCTCGCGTCGGATGCGCTAGGCTTGAGCCAGATGAGTGTCTGCCTGATCTGCGATGGAGTCGGCCTGGTCCGTGTCGTCAATGCCGCCGGACAATGGGTTTCACGTCCCTGCGAGTGCCAGGAGTTGGTGCGCGAGGAACGGAGGCTGGGGGCGGCGCGCATTCCCGAGCGCTACCGGCATTACTCGCTGGAAGGATTCGAGACGGGCTTTCGCGGAGCGGATGGCTCGCTGGGACGGGCACATCTGACGGCGCGCAAGTTTGTGGAGGCCTATCCGGTGGATACGGCGGGCAAGGGGCTGCTGTTTACCGGCTCCATCGGCGTCGGCAAGACGCACCTGGCGGTGGGGGTGTTGCGGCGCCTGGTGCAGGAGCGCGGGGTGAAGGGGCTGTTCTGCGACTACCGCGAGCTGCTCAAGAATATCCAGAACAGCTACAACCCGCAGGTGAACACGACCGAACTGGAACTGCTCAAGCCGGTGTTTGCGGCCGAAGTGCTGGTGCTCGACGACCTGGGCGCGCAGAAGCCCAACGAGTGGGTCTGGGACACGGTCGCGCTGATCTTGAACACCCGCTACAACGACCAGCAGACGACGATTATCACCACCAACTATCCCGACGTGGGCGCGGGTGGCGGGGCGCAGACCGAACTGGAGCGGGCGGCGCGCGAGCAGACGCTGGGCGACCGGATAGGCGACCGCATGCGCTCAAGGCTGGCAGAGATGTGCGTGCGCGTGGAGATGACCGGGGAGGACTTCCGTCAGACGGTCAAGCGGGCACGGTTCGGCTGAGTGGCTGGCTTTCGCCAGCGAATCAAGAAAGGCTTCCCGGCCGGCGGCAGATAGTCCGGCCGAGCCTGTCTAGAAGAGCCAGAGGCTGGCGAGCAGCAGCACGATGGCGGCGACGGTCACCACCTGATAGACCAGATCTTCGTGCTGACCTGCTGGTGTGGCGGCATCAATGGGCGACTGCACGGGAACGGCTGCGGATTGAGGAGAGGAATGCATCGCGATCTGCCCTTCTACGGGATTGAGCGAGGTTGGCCACTACCGAAGGTTGGCTTCTCGCGCCGCCTAGTTCGTTGGACGCTGAATCGAACTCGGAGATTCTGAAATCCCTGTTGTTTTCCGGTAAACATCTTCTGAGTTCATCAACTCATCTGCCAATGGCGAAAAAGAGCATCCGAATAACAAGAACGGGGGATGCTGCAGATATCCTTTCGTATCGGGTGTAAAATCTGCTGGTGAGCACTGGTCCTCAACTCGTTCCTTCCGCTGCGCGTCCCTCAGAGCCTGAGCCGCGCAACTGGTTGCCCATGGCGATTGCCGCGGGGGTGGTGATTGCCGGCTCGGCGATAGCCTTTGTGGCGCTGGGCCGCGGCAAGCCGCAGGCGACGGTGACGCCGATCTCGGCGGCGGCGGATGCGTACTCGGCCAGTTTGCCGATCAGCGGCCTGGCAATGAGCGAGTCATCCAACCTGGCTGGGGGCAAGGTGACTTACCTCGACGGGCACCTCGTCAATAGCGGTACGCGCACGGTGACGGGGATTACGGTCCAGGTGCTGTTCCGGACCTTCGCCCACGAGGTGGCGCAGAACGAGACCGAGCCGATCAAACTGATCCGCACGCGCGAGCCGTACGTGGATCTGGAACCGGTTTCTTCAGCGCCGCTGGTGCCCGGGGAAGGGCGCGACTTCCGGCTGATCTTTGACGCGGTGTCGCCAGATTGGGACGGGGCGTATCCGGAGATTCGCGTGGTGCATGTGGATACCAAGTAGCGGCAGGATTTGCGGCCTTTTCGCGAATGGGGTAAAACCGCTTCCGCGCGCCGACCGGGGTGGGGATGCCCTGTGACCCGGGTCGACTGGTCCTGATCAGCCACTCCGGCGGCTCTGCGTTCGTCTGCTCCGGCCTTTAGAATCGAAATCAGTATGGAACCTCAGAACCTGATTGCAACCGTCCCGGATACGATTCTCGACGGCGGCCGCTTTATCCGCGCTTGCCTGCGCCGACCGGTGGACCGCACCCCGGTCTGGTTTTTGCGCCAGGCCGGCCGCTACATGCAGGAATACCGCGACGTGCGGAAGCACCATACGCTGGTGGAGATCTGCAAGCAGCCGGAGATTGCCGCGGAAGTGACCATAACGGCGGCCGAGAAGCTGGGCGTGGATGCGGCCATCATTTTTGCCGATCTGCTGCTGCCGCTCGAGCCGATGGGTCTGCCGTTCGAGTTTCTGGCAGGCGAAGGGCCAGTGGTGCATCATCCGGTGCGAACCCTGGAGCATGTTCGCGCGTTGCGGACCGACCGGACAGACGACCTCGGATATGTGGCGCGGGCAATTCAGAAAGTGGCGGCGCATTTTCGCGACCGGCTGGGCATTATCGGGTTTTGCGGGGCGCCGTTCACGCTGGCCAGCTACATGATCGAGGGTGGCGGATCGAGGAATTACATCCACACCAAGCAGATGATGTATCGGGACACTCTGAGCTGGCGGCTTTTGCTGGACAAGCTGGTGACGGTGCTGGAGCACTATTGCCGGCTGCAGGTGCTGGCCGGGGCGGACGTGATCCAGATCTTCGACAGCTGGGTCGGTTCGCTGGGGCTGGAGGATTATCGTGATTACGCGTTTGAGGCTTCCAAAAGGCTGGTCGAGAGCGTGCAGCGGATGGGCGTGCCGGTGATCTACTTTGGCGTGGAGACCTCCGGGTTGCTGGCGGAGATGGCGGCGACCGGCGCGGACGTGATTGGGCTGGACTGGAGGCAGCCCATTGATGAGAGCTGGCGTGCGGTCGGACATGGGCATGCGGTGCAGGGAAACCTGGATCCGATTACGCTGTTCGCCCCGCTTGAGGTGATCGAGTTGCGGGTAAAGGAGATTTTGCGCGCGGCGAATGGGCGGCCGGGACACATTTTCAACCTGGGGCACGGGATTGTTCCTACGACGCCGGTGGAGAATGTGCAGGCGGTAGTCAAGATGGTGCGGGAATTCAAGCTGGAGACCGACAATGGCTAGGTGCGCGGTCCTTCTGCTGGCTCACGGAACTCCGGAGACAGTCGAACAGATTCCGGAGTATCTGCGCAACGTGGTAAGCGGGCGGCCGCTGCCGCAGAAGGCAATCGAAGAGATTCAACATCGTTACGGGTTGATCGGGCACAGCCCGCTGACCGAAATTACCCTCGAGCAGGCACGGCTGGTCGA
>Ga0116129_1001551_pt1 | contig 12596 bp, 10 predicted proteins | sample June2015DPH_17_2_FD_89732 | JGI IMG/M metagenome (GOLD analysis project Ga0116129, IMG submission 89732) | Peatland microbial communities from SPRUCE experiment site at the Marcell Experimental Forest, Minnesota, USA - June2015DPH_17_10 | ecosystem: Environmental > Terrestrial > Soil > Wetlands...
GTTCTCGGTGCGCTTGGCCACAGTGTGCATGCCGAGCACACGGGCCATTTGCACGACGGCCGTTATGGCCGCTTGAGACAATTTGTCGGTGCGCATCTTTGCGGTGATCTCGGGGGCCAGCTTGACGTAGTGGACTCCCGGCAGGCGCAACAGCGCGAAACACTCGGTCTTCATCGCGAAGTCATCGAGGACCAATGGACAGCCGAGCCGATGCAGGGCGGCGGCAACCTCCGCCATTTTATCGGCCAGCCTGACCGCGGTCGCCGTATCGATCTCGAAAGCGATCATTCCCTTCGGCAGCGACGCTTTGGCCAGGCATAGTTCGATGAACTTGAGGAAGTGCTCGTCATGCAGCGCGGTGGTGGTGAGATTGACGGAGAACATCACCGCCGTGGATTTCCATACTTCCGGGTGACGGACCAGGTGACCGATGAGTTCGGTGACCACGCGCCGGTCGATCATCGAGCCGAGGCCGTTGTCGACGGCAGCTTTGAGCATGGCCTGCGGCGCTGCATTCGGCGCGCTTTCGGATTTGGAGCGCAGCAGCACCTCGTAGCGCTTGAGCTGGCTGCCCTTGGTCAAGGGGACCAGGCGCTGCACGTGCAGGGCAATGGGGCTGCGGCGCAGAGCGGCATGCAGGCGGTCGATTTCCGGGGTCACCACCACGTGGGGACGGTGGCCCGGGATTGCAGCAGCCTGTACAAGGGGCGGCCCTGCGAGGGCCGTGGTCCGCGACGCCGTCGGCCGCGGTGGTGAGGCGGAGGCGGCCGATACTCGTGCCGCAGGGGGGGCGGCCGGCATGGCAGGCCGAGCGGCGGGAGGCAAGGTCTTGGCCGGCGCAGCTACGCGTGCGGACGAGGCCGGTGCATCGTTGACCAGCGTCAGAGGGGCGGTGGCAACTCTGGTGGGCGGATGCGGCGGGGCTGCGGAATCCGGGCGCATGGCGGCGAAGTCGGCGAGTGCGCGCTGTAATTTGGGGGTCATCACTTTGAGCAGGCTGCTGGCGTTCTGCCTGACGACGCGAGCGTCCAGGACCAGCATGATGACGCCGACCATGGCGCGTCGTCCGTTGACCGCGCGCATCAGAACCGCGGAACGCGAGTCGCCCAGATCGTAGACCAGCACCGGCGGACTACCGGCCTCGGAGAACGCCTCGACCGCCTCGCGGACTGCGTTATGTTCATCCGGGCCCATGGAGCTTTCGCTCAGCCACAGCACGTCGCCGTGTTCGTCATGCAGGGAGACGGCGTGCGCACGCGCAGGTTCCACTGCCGCGCGCACTTTCTGGCACACGGCATCGAAATCGACGAGCGGACCGTCCGTCGCGCTGAAGGGTTTGCCGTGGTCCATAGATCCGCTTTCAAGGTTTCAGGTTCTATATCTACCGTATGGGCGCCTTCCTTAATGTGACGCTCTTCGCCAAAACGCGACAGTGGTGCGGAGGGTGTGACATATCATCGGAATGCTCGGGCAGTTGCCGCTACACTGGCGTCATGTCCGCACCTGCCCAACCCCGCGAATACCGCTACTACGATTTCGTGATGGCGGCCTATGTCTGTGTTTTGCTGTGTTCCAATCTGATCGGGCCGGCCAAGGAAACCTCGATCGAAGTGCCGGTGGTCGGCACCGTCACGTTTCTCGCCGGTGTGCTGTTCTTTCCGATCTCCTACATCTTCGGGGACATACTGACCGAAGTGTATGGATACGGACGCGACCGCCGCGTCGTGTGGGCGGGATTCGGAGCGCTGGCCTTCGCCTCCCTGATGGCGGCCGTGGTCGTGCACCTGCCGCCGTCGGCGCAGTCGCGCGCCACCCAGGCGTCGGTGGAAGCGATCTTCGGCAATACACCGCGAATCGTGGTGGCATCGATCATCGCGTTTCTGTTTGGAACCTTCGTCAACAGCTACGTGCTCGCGAAGATGAAGATCTGGACCGACGGACGCTGGCTGTGGACCCGGATCGTCGGCTCCACGTTATGCGGCGAGCTGGTGGACTCGGTGCTTTTTTACTTCATCGCCTTCTACGGCCGCATGCCGCAGTCGCACCTCATCGCCATCATGTTCACCCAGTACGCCCTCAAGAGCGGCTGGGAAATCGTCGCCGCGCCCATGACTTACCGCGTTGTCGCCTTCCTGAAACGCGCCGAGAACGAGGACTACTACGACCGCGACACGAATTTCACGCCCTTCTCCCTCAAAGCCTAATACCACCGGCCCACCTGCCCACTGGCACCCTCCGCCCCGACTTGCAATCGCTCGTCGCTGCTAGCACCCGAAGGCGGGATGGATAGACACTGGGCGAACACTGGCGGATTCAGTGTTCGCCCAATGTCTATCCATCCCGTCTCCGGGTGCCATCACCGCCGAACGGTGGAATTCATGCGGAGTTCGCCACTATTTGCCCTAGTACGGGCAGAGAGGCGCCCGAATGTAGGACGGTAATAGCTCTCACGAGGCGACGGTCGTCGCCTCCTGGTGAACGGACGCGAGGAGCTGTTATGAACACTGTATTTTCCAGGGCGATGGTGACGATCGGGCTATTGGGCATGAGCGCGGTGGCCCTGGCGGACGAACCGAAGCCGGCGACACCGCAGGAGCCCATCGGGTTTGTGACCGGCGCGGTGATCGGAGCGTTTGCCGCCGGACCGGTGGGTGCGGTCATCGGCGCGGGACTCGGCACCTGGCTTGGAAACCGAGTGCATCGGGCGAGCGATGCCCCCAAGGCCGAGGCCACCGTTGCTGCGTTGCAGACCGACAAATCCGCATTGGAGAGCGAGAAATCCACGTTGCTGAACGACAAGAACGAGCTGACCGAGGCCAATCGCGGCTTGAGCGCGCGGCTCGCCGATCTGACCAACAAGGTCGAGACCGAGCAGAAGGCCAGGGATGACGCCAGCGAGACTCTGGACGGGTTACAGGGTGATGTCCTGTTCCGAACCGGCAGCGCCGAGATCACTCCGGAAATCGCGCATCAGATCGAGGTCCTGGCGCAGGCGGTGGCCAAGTCTCCCGAGCTCAAAGTCCGGGTGGATGGGTACGCCGATCCGCGGGGTTCGGTGGATGACAATCTGAAGCTCTCGCAGGCACGCGCCAACGCGGTGCGCGACCTGTTTCTTGCCGCGGGGATCGACGAGACGGTGCTCGAGGTCAATGCCTACGGCAAAAGCCAGAGCGTCGCGTCCGACAACGACGGCTATGCGCTCGAGCGCCGCGTCCGTTTGACGCTGCAAGCGCAGGACGGCGCGGCTGTCGCCCAGGTGAATGTCAAAGAGTGAACCTGCGAGATCGGGAGCAGGGTGCCGGCCCGGAGATCCTATGCTCCGGGCCGCACTTGTTTCCGGCCGCGACCCCAGCCTAGGATAGCGGATGAGTGTGCACCCCAAGATCCTGGTCCTCGATCGATTTCAGACGGGAGAGTCTGCCAATCCTTCGCCCGAGAACATACTCTCCGGCATCCCGCGGGCGCGCGTATCGAATCAGTACGCCGAGCCGACTCAGCAATTCTTCTGCGGCACATGGACCAGCACCATGGGTAAATGGCGCGTGCGCTACACCGAGAACGAGTTCTGCGTGATCATGGAGGGCCGCGTGCGCATCGAGTCGGTTAGCGGCGAAAAGAACGAGTTCCGCGCCGGCGATGCCTTCGTCGTGCCCGCGGGTTTCGAGGGCACCTGGGAGGTCAGCGAGCCCTGCAAGAAGTGGTACGCGATATTCGAACCCAGGACCTAGCCACCTCGGCACGATGATGTTGACCGGCTGACGGTATTCGCCGGGCGAAATCTCGTACCGGTCAACATCACCGTGCCGAAGTACTAGGCCGTTTCGCGTATCACCGCGCCCAAGGTCTCGATCAAACGCGCGATCTGCTTGGATTCGATGATCAGCGGGGGTGACATGGCGATGGTATCGCCGGTCTGGCGCACCATGACGCCGCGCTCGAAGCACTTGAGGAACACCTCGAAGGCCCGCGCGCCGGGCTTGCCCGCCCGCGGTTCGAGTTCTACCGCGCCGATCAGGCCGTAATTGCGCACATCGAGGACATGGGGCAGCCCGCGTAGCGAATGCACGGCGTTCTCCCACTCGGGCGCGAGCGATGCGGCGCGGCTCAGCAACCCCTCCTTGGTGTAGACGTCGAGGGTCGCCAGCGCCGCGGCGCAGGAAACAGGGTGCGCGGAATAGGTGTAGCCGTGGAACAGTTCGATGGCGTTTTCCGGTCCCTGCATGAAGGCATCGTAAATTTTGCGGTGGGCGAACACCGCGCCCATGGGCGCGGCGCCGTTGGTCAAACCCTTGGCGGTGGTCATCAGATCGGGCGTCACGTCGAAGGCCTGGCTTGCGAACGGCTGGCCGATGCGGCCAAAGCCTGTGATCACTTCGTCGAAAATCAAGAGAATGTCGTGCCGGTCGCAGATTTCGCGCAGGCGCTTCAAGTAGCCGATGGGAGGCAGGATCACCCCCGCCGATCCGGCTATGGGCTCGACGATGACGGCCGCAATCGTGGAGGCGTCGTGCAGGGCGACCAAGCGCTCCAGTTCATTGGCTAAGTGGGCGCCCCACTGCGGCAGCCCGCGCGAGAAGGCATTGTGTTCGAGGTTCAGTGTGTGCGGCAGATGATCGACGCCCGGCAGCATCGAGGAGCCGAAGAATTTGCGGTTGTTGACCATCCCGCCGACCGACATGCCGCCGAACCCCACTCCGTGGTAGCCCTTTTCGCGGCCGATGAAGCGAGTCCGCTGGCCCGCGCCGCGGGCGCGGTGATAGGCAATCGCGATTTTCAGCGCCGTATCGACAGATTCGGATCCTGAATTGGTGAAGAAAATGCGATCGAGGCCGGGAGGGGCGATCGTGGCCAGCCGATTGGCCAGCTCGAACGCAATGGGATGGCCCATTTGAAAGGCCGGTGCATAGTCCATGGTGCTCAATTGCTTGGTGACCGCTTCGGTGATTTCGCGCCGCCCATGACCGGCGTTGCAGCACCAGAGCCCGGCGACCCCGTCGAGAACTTCGCGGCCGTCGGCCGTCCAGTAATGCATGCCTTCGGCCCGCACCAGCAATCGCGGATTGGACTTGAACTGCCGGTTCGCCGTGAACGGCATCCAAAACGCATCGAGTTCGCCGTTCGGGAGAGCGGGGCTGATCTGGGCATTCATGGCGGCATCCTTCGGTTTTGAATAATCATCGGGCCGTGCAGATGATAAATAAAATCGACACTAAGCTCAATTATTGCTGTATTGAGCCGCCTTCTGTCTATTATAATAAACATTATGAGCTTGAACGTAGGTGCCCATTTGAAAGCCGTGCGGCAGATGTACGGACTGTCGTAGCGTGAGTTGGCGAAGCGCGCCGGGGTGACCAACGGCTTGATTTCCTTGATCGAACAGAACCGGGTGAGTCCCTCGGTCAGCTCTCTGAAAAAGGTGCTCGACGGCATTCCCATGGCGCTCGCCGATTTCTTTACTCTGGATCTCGGCGGTCAGCCCCAGATGTTCTTCCCGCGGCAGGAACTCGCCGATATCGGCACCGGAAGCGTCGAGCTGCGCCTGGTCGGCAGCCGTCTCGCAAAACGCACGATGTCGATTTTGCACGAGCGCTATGCACCGAATGCCGATACGGGCGAGGAGATGCTGACTCACGCCGGCGAGGAGGGCGGTGTGATCGTCAAGGGAAAGATCGAACTCACCGTCGGCGGCGAGTCGCGGGTGCTCGGGCCCGGTGATGCCTATTATTTCAAGAGTTCCCTGCCGCATCGCTTTCGCAACGTCGGCCGCGATGAGTGCGAAATCGTGAGCGCGAGTTCGCCGCCGAGTTTCTAGGGTTTTCAGGCGTGGCGCGGACCAACTCGACCGTCTGGCCGAGCAACTTACGGGGTCGAGGCGACCTCGCCCGATTGGCATTAAAAATCAAGTAGCATACGAGTATGAGCAAAGTAACCGTGGCGGCCACTCAGATGGCCTGCAGCTGGGACCGCGACGCCAACGTGGCGCGCGCCGAAAAATTGGTCCGCGAAGCGGCAACCCGCGGCGCTCAGGTGATTCTGATCCAGGAATTGTTCGAGACCCCGTATTTCTGCAAGGATCACTCCCCGCGGCATCTGGAACTGGCCAAGCCCCTCGACGCTCATCCGGCGGTGGCACATTTCCGCGCCGTGGCGCGCGAACTCGGCGTGGTGCTGCCGGTCAGCGTATTCGAGCGCGCCAACAACGCGTTCTACAATTCCGTGGTCATCATCGATGCCGACGGCACGGTGCTCGGAAGCTACCGCAAGTCGCATATTCCGGAGGGTCCGGGCTACCACGAGAAATTCTATTTCTCACCGGGCGACACCGGATTCAAGGTGTTCGAGACCCGCTACGCGAAGCTCGGGGTTGCGATCTGCTGGGACCAGTGGTTTCCTGAAGCGGCGCGATCCATGGCATTGATGGGCGCCGACATGCTGCTCTATCCGACGGCGATCGGCTCGGAACCCCAGGATCCGAGCATCGACTCGAGCGGGCATTGGCAGCGGACCATGCAAGGCCACGCGGCCGCCAACGTGATGCCGGTCATCGCCTCGAATCGCATCGGTACCGAGCAGGGCGAGAAGTACACCATGACGTTCTACGGTTCGTCGTTCATCGCGTCCCCGACCGGAGAAAAGGTCGCCGAGGCGGACCGCACCACGGAAACCGTGCTGACCGCCGCCTTCGACTTGGACGAGGTGCGCCGCTACCGGCACTCTTGGGGAGTGTTCCGCGATCGCCGGCCGGATCTCTACTACCCTCTGCTGTCGCTCGATGGCCGCGGCTGAGACCGAGAACCTTCCGCAAGACCTCGCGTTTGTCGATTTGGAGACGACCGGCGGCAACGCAGCCCATCACCGGATCACCGAAGTCGCCGTCGTTCGGGTGCACAACGGCGAACTCGCCGAGGAATGGAGTTCTCTAGTCAATCCCGAATGCCCGATTCCCGCCTACATTGCGCAGTTCACCGGCATCAGCGACGACATGGTGGCTGGCGCCCCACGTTTCGCCGAGATCGCGGCGGAAGTGCTGCGCAAGCTGCAGGGCGCGGTGTTCGTCGCGCATAACGCGCGCTTCGACTACTCATTCCTGCGCAGCGAATTTCGCAGGCTCGACATGCCGTTCTCCGCCAAAACCCTCTGCACCGTCAAATTGTCGCGCCGCTTGTTCCCCGAGCATGTGCATCACAATCTCGATGCGGTGATGAGACGGCACGGCCTTGTCTGCAGCGCACGGCACCGTGCCCTGGGCGACGCGCAGGTGCTACGCGATTTCTGGTTCAAGTTACGGCGCGAAATACCGCAAGCGGCGCTGGGCGCGACCGTGCAATCCGTGCTGGGCGCCCGCAAACTGCCTGCGCATCTGCCGGCTGATTTCGCCGACGATTTGCCCGAGGGGCACGGCGCATATCGGCTGTACGGTGAGGACGGCGCATTGCTATACGTTGGCAAGAGCCATGCGTTGAGGACACGCGTGCTCGACCAACTGGCGGGCGGCGACGCTGAATCCGGGCAGCACAAGCTGTGGCGTCTGGTGCGGCACATCGATTGGGCGGAGACTGCCGGCGAACTCGGTGCGCTGCTGCGTGAAGCCGAATGGATCAAGACTCAGAAGCCTTTGTACAACCGGCGCGGCAAGAACCAAGCGCACTCCTACACATTGCGCGCCGTCGCCATGCCCATCGAGGTGGTGGCCATCGACGGTGTGGACCCGGCGGATCTCGAGCAGTGTTGCGGTGTGTTTCACTCGGACAAGGACGCCCGCAAGGCGCTCGGCGACATTGCGCGTGCGCAGCGGCTGTGCCTCAAGGTGTTGGGTCTCGAGGACGGCGTGGGCTCGTGTCTTGCTTACCAGATCGGACAGTGCAGGGGCGCCTGCGTGGGCAAGGAACCGCTCATGCTGCACGATCTACGCGTACGGCTGGCGCTGTCGTCGTTGAAATTGAAGCCATGGCCGTTTCCGGGACGCATCGCGCTGCGCGAACGCGATCCGCGCAGCGGTGAATTCCAAGGTGCCCCGGGCGCCGACCTTCACGTCATCGATCACTGGACCTACCTGGGCACGGCCCGTTCCGAGGATGAACTGGCCGTGCTGCGCGCCAGGCCGGCAGGTGCCGGCTTCGACGTGGATGTGTACAGAATCCTGGTGCGCTACTTCTCGAACCATCCCAAACTCGATTGGATCGATTTGCGCGACCGTCATTGACTCTGCTCGTTGCGGTTGCACTCGCCCAAGGCCCATGGGGCCGCGTACAATGGCCGGTGTGAACCAGAAGAAAATCCTTGGGCTGGTGCCCGCGTCGGATGAAGTGAAGGCGGCGGCGCGCAAGATCGCGGGCTGGGCGGCGCGCATCAATTTCATCCTCTCCCTTCCCATGCTCATGTGCATGGGCCGCCAGTCGCACGGCCTGCCGTTCTGAACGAGGAGCGGTTCAGTTCGCAGGTGAATGACAATGTGCGCTACTGGATCGCAACCGCGCCCGTGGGCGCCGCTTCGGTGCTGGCCGAGGAGCTGGCGCAATTCGGCGCCCACGACATTCGCGAGCGCAGCCACGATGTGAAATTTCAGGGCACGCTCGAGGTGGGCTATCGCGTCTGCCTCTGGTCGCGCACGGCGACCCGCGTGCTGCTGAGCTTGGGATCGATCGACGCCGGCAGTTCGAAGAGCATCTACGAGGCCGTCAGACGCATCGATTGGCGCGAACACCTGGGCCCGGGCGCGACGCTGGCCTGCGACTGCAGCGGCGGCAACGCCTCCATCAGGCACACGATCTACGGGTCCCAGTTGCTCAAGGACGCGGTCTGCGACAGCTTGCGCGATGTCACCGGCGAACGGCCCAACATCGCGCCGGAGCGTCCCGACGTATTGCTGCACTTGCATGTCGAAGGCCCCACGGCGCTGGTATCCGTGGATTTCTCCGGCGAGAGTCTGCATCGGCGCGGTTATCGAACCGAAGGCGGCCGCGCGCCGCTCAAGGAAAATGTCGCCGCCGCGGTCCTGCTGCGCGCGGGCTGGCCGAGTCTGTGCGAGCAGGGCGGCCTGCTCGTCGATCCGATGTGCGGTTCCGGCACTTTTCTGACCGAAGGCGCCTTGATCGCAGCGGATGCCGCGCCGGCACTCGACCGCGGATATTTTGGTTTCACGGGTTGGCGCGGCCATGACGCAGAGCTCTGGGAGCGCTTGCGTACGGAGGCTCGCGCCCGCCGTGCCGCACGGACTGCACGGCGCTGCATTCTGGGATCCGACCTGGACGCGGATGCGGTGCGCATGGCGATCGCCCATGGCGAGCAGGCCGGCGTGGCGGACTGGCTGCATGTGGAGAAGCGTTCTCTCGGCGATCTGGTACGCCCTCGAAGCGATTCAGGGCTTATCGTCGCCAATCCGCCCTACGGCGAGCGCATCGGCGCGGAATCGGGGCTGCCTGCCTTGTATTCGGAGCTGGGGGGCATGCTGCGCGACCGCTTCCAAGGCTGGCAGGCCGCGATACTCACGGGCAATCCTCCGCTCGCTCGGAATCTCGGGATCTACGCCAAGCGCACGCATCGGTTTTTCAACGGCACCATCGAATGCCGCCTGCTGCGCTTCGATTTGAATGAAGCCAGCGAGCAGCGGCCGGCCGAGGTGGTGCGCGCGGATTGGTCGAGCCGGCCGGGCGCCCAGATGTTCGCGAATCGATTGCGCAAGAACCTGCAACGCCTGGATCCCTGGGCTGAACGGGCCGGCATCGACTGCTTTCGCGTGTACGACGCGGACATGCCGGAGTATGCGTTCGCGATCGATCTCTATGGTCGTGCGGCGCGCCATGTCTATGTTCAAGAATATGCTCCGCCAAAGTCCGTCGATCAGGAGAGTGCCCGCGAGCGCCGCCGTGAGGTTTTGGCGGTGCTGCCGGAAGCCCTGGCCGTGCCGGTTTCTCACGTTCACTCGCGGGTGCGCAAGCCGCAGAAGGGCAGCGAGCAATACGAGAAGCGCGATACCCGGGCCGAGCGCCATGCAGTGCAGGAGGGCGGCCTCAAATTCTGGGTCAATTTCCGCGATTATTTGGATACGGGATTGTTTCTCGATCACCGCATCGTGCGTGGAAAGTTGCGCGAATGGGCCAAGGGCGCCGATTTTCTGAATTTATTCTGCTACACCGGCAGCGCCACGGTCTATGCCGCGGCGGGCGAGGCGCGCAGCACGGCCAGCGTCGACTTGTCGAATACCTATTTGGACTGGGCGCGGGAGAATCTCCTGCTCAACGGCTTCGGCGACCCTAGTTTCGACGGCACTGGGCACGAGTTGTATCGCGCCGATTGTCTGCAGTGGCTCGAGGAGCAGGAAGCGAGGGGCCCGCGGTTCGATTTGATCTTCGTGGATCCGCCGACTTTCTCCAATTCCAAGCGTATGGAGGGAGTGCTGGACGTGCAGCGCGATCACGTGGGAATGATTCGCCGCTCGATGAAGCTGCTGCGCCCAGCCGGCCGCTTGGTGTTCTCGACCAATTACACGCGCTTCAAACTCGACGCGGCGGCGCTGGCGGATTTGTCCATCGAGGATATCAGCGCCCAGACCATTCCCAGGGACTTTGAACGCCACGCGCGGATTCACCGCTGTTTTGTCGTTCGCTTCAAATGAGTGACGAGATGCCTCACGCTAGACCTCGGCACCTCCTTCACAGCATATCGCGCAACCGGTAATACATCATCGCCGCCATCAGCGATGGGCGCCTGAACAGGCGGCCGCCGGGGAAGTCGCGATGCGGGATGCGCGCGAACACGTCGAAGCGCTCGGCAGTTCCGGCGACGGCCTCGGCCACCAGCTTGCCGGCAAGACCGGTGAGCGACATGCCGTGGCCGGAGAATCCTTGCATATAGAAGACGTTGGGTGCGAGCCGCCCAAAATCGGGCGCGCGGCTCATGGTGATGTCCAGGTAGCCGCCCCAGGCATACGCCACCTTGACGCCGGCGAGGCTCGGAAATATTCGCAGCATGCGTTTGCGCATGGAGTCGGCCAGCCGCCGCGGCTGAACCGCGCTGTAGCTGACGCGGCCGCCGAATAAGAGCCGGTGGTCGGCCGAGCTGCGGAAATAATCCAGGATCCAATTGATGTCGGCGATTGCGGCATTGCTCGGTAGAAGTGCGCGAATCCTTGCCTCGCCGAGCGGTTCCGTTGCAATGATGTAGGTGCCGACCCCCAGGATCCGGCGGGACAGCGCCGGCGCGACGGCGCCGATGTAGGCATTGCCACAAAGCACCAGATGCGCGCAGCGCACGGTCCCGTGCGCCGTGTGCACAGTGACTTCCGGGCCGTCTTCATAGCGAAGCACCCGGGATTTCTCGAAAATATCGGCGCCTGCAGCTTCGGCGGCGTGCGCGACGCCCTCAGTGAACTTGAGCGGGTGCAGGTGGCCGCTGCGTGAGTCGATGAGTCCGCCAAGATAGCGTTTGGTACGGACGTGCTCTTGCAGCTCGTCGCGATTCAGCAGTCTTGCCGACCGGTAGCCATAATCCTCGTGCAATTCACGCGCCCAATCATCCAGTTCCCGCAGGTGCCGGGGCTTCACGGCGACGTGGACATGATTGGCGTGATAGTCGCAATCGATGGCGTACTCGCGGATCAGCGATTGCGTGAGATCCAAGGCCTCGATGGACAGGTCGAACAGACGCCGTGCGTCATCGCGGCCGACTTGGGCGGTGAGGGACTTTTGGCTCGCCGCAAGGCCGAAAATAGTTTGCCCGCCGCTGCGCCCGGAGGCTCCATAGCCGACGGCTTGCGCCTCGAGCAAGGCGACCCGGTAGCCGCGCTTTGCCAGGTGTAATGCAGCAGAGCAGCCGGCGATGCCGCCGCCGACCACCGCCACATCGACCCGATGCTCGCCGCGCAGCGTCTCACGATGTGTCCGCGTGCCGGCCTCCAGGGTCGCCGAGGTGGCGATGGACGCGGCGTAGTAGGAAGGGGCGGGAGGATAGGACAGGCGCAATGCAGCTCGCTTTTTTGGGGATGGTGTTTAAAATCTTATGGCTATTGACAGGATTCCGCACCTGTGAGCCTACCGGGTTATTCGAGCTTTATGCAATGATGCTGCCATGCACCAAATAGCGCTAAGTCATGGAAATGCCTAAATCTTAGCCAATTGTCACCCCTTGAACGGGACGAGTCATCGGCGGTGTGGTGTAATACGTCTGTTAACGAAGCCTCATCGTCCATCTGGACGTTTAATATATTAAACATGTCTCGCTTGCCGCTCATCGGAATTCCAGCCGACCGCAGGCTGTGTGGAAACCACTATTTCCACATGGCCGGCGAGAAGTACATCGAGGCCGTCGCGTCGGGCGCGAATGCCGTGCCGGTGCTCATACCGGCTCTTGGGTCCGAGATCGATTTGCCATCCTTGTTGGATGCCTGCGATGGATTGTTGCTGACCGGGAGTGCATCGAATGTCGAACCTCATCACTACGGAGGACCGGCCAGTGAGCCGGGAACGCTACATGATTCAAATCGGGATGCTACGACGCTTCCGCTGATTCCGCGGGCCATCGCCGCCGGCTTGCCGGTGCTGGCGATTTGCCGCGGATTTCAGGAAATGAACGTCGCCTTCGGCGGCACCTTGCACCAA
>Ga0116129_1001553_pt1 | contig 12593 bp, 9 predicted proteins | sample June2015DPH_17_2_FD_89732 | JGI IMG/M metagenome (GOLD analysis project Ga0116129, IMG submission 89732) | Peatland microbial communities from SPRUCE experiment site at the Marcell Experimental Forest, Minnesota, USA - June2015DPH_17_10 | ecosystem: Environmental > Terrestrial > Soil > Wetlands >...
CGCACTCGACCATGAACGACGACGGCGTCCTGGCGTAGAACGACGTCATGAAGTCGTTGGTGTGACGGCCGAGCGTGACGTTGATCCGCTCGGGTTCGCTCAAGGCGATATCGTAACACTGCCCGACATCGTCGAGCGAAAACATCTCGACCATCAGATGATGCATGCCGTTGTTGCCGGTCTCGATCAAGGCGAGGCTGTGATGCCGCGCGTTGATGTGAAAGAAATAGGCGCGAAACGGCTTGAGGATATAGTCGGAGAGCCCGAAGCCGAGCACGCCGACATAAAACGGCATGACAGCATCGATGCTCTCGACTGTCAGCACGGCGTGTCCGAGGCCGAGCGGGCCGGTTCGAAAACCCGAGATCGAACGTCCCGGGCTGAACGGCGTATCGTCGATCTCGGCGCCATAAAATGCTTCCAGGCGATTGCCGGCGGGATCTAGGAACGAAATCAGGCCGCGAACGCGCCTGGTATCGGAAAGCGTCCGCGGTTCGGCGACGACCGCAACTCCGGCCTTTTCCAGCCGTGCCGCCAGCTCATCCTGCGCCGCGGCATCGGCAACTTCCCAGCCGAAGAAGCGTTCGCCATCGGCCATGGCGCGGTCGATGACGATGCGCTGCTTGCGGTCGTCCATGCGGAACGCCAGCAGCGAGTTGCCGCGCTCCACCGCCTGCAGGCCGACGAGGCCGGTTCCGAACTGCCGCCAATCGTCAAGATTGGCCGATCCGAAGCCGACATATCCCAGCGCCTGCAATGTCATCCGGCGTCTCCGCTGCCGGCAAATCCCGGGTGTCGAATTCGGGTGCCAGCCTCAAATCCTACGCTATTTTCCGCGTTTCAATACCAAAAGATGTGTCCCGACCGGAATTCGTCGTCCGCGCCCACCGTGACATCGTCTCTTGACGAGCCAGTCCGGCCATGGTGTCTACCGGGCCATGAACACCAGTGTCCGCAAAGCCCGTCTTTGGTGGCCCACCTCCTAGAAGGTGGCCGGTGCGATTTCATTTCCGCAATCGTCAGAGGCCGTCATCGCAGTGCGACGGCCTTTTCGTTTGTCCTGTGTGGCGTTCCCTCGGCAAGTTTCGTAAGAGGATCACATGAACAGGACAGCGTTCTCACTGCCGGCCCACAGCATATATCGCACCCATGGCGGCCTCATGGTCACGCGGTCGGTGGAGCAGTTTTCCGGCGACGCCGGCCGGCTCGATGATTTGATCGACCTGCTCGATCGCCGCCGTGGGGTGGTGTTGTCGTCGGGCACCACGGTGCCGGGCCGCTACGAGAGTTTTGACCTCGGCTTCTCCGATCCGCCGCTGGGGCTGGAAACCACGGGCTCCAACTTTTCGCTGCAAGCCCTGAACACCCGCGGCGAGGTGCTGATCGCATTTCTTGCGGACGTCCTGCGCGAGCCCTGCGTCGTAATTTCGGAGAAAGGCCCGACACGCCTTGCCGGTCAAATTATCCGGGGTGCAGCACCGATCGACGAGGACCTGCGCACCCGCCGCGCCAGTGCGATGTCGCTGGTGCGCGACCTGGTGGCGGCGCTGGCTGCCAATGACGATCCGCTGCTCGGCCTGTTCGGTGCCTTTGCCTACGATCTGGTGTTCCAGATCGAGGACCTCGTGCAAAAGCGCGTGCGCGAGAGCGACCAGCGCGACATCGTGCTTTACGTGCCGGACCGCCTGCTGGCCTATGACCGCGCCACCGGGCGCGGCGTGGTGCTGAGTTACGATTTTGCCTGGAAGGGCGAATCTTCAGAGGGTCTCTCCCGCGAGACCTCCGAGAGCGTTTATGCCAGAACGCCGCGGCAGGGATTTTCCGATCACGCGCCTGGCGAATATCAGGCCACGGTCGAAACCGCGCGTGCCGCGTTCGCGCGCGGCGATCTGTTCGAGGCGGTGCCGGGCCAGTTGTTCGCCGAGCCCTGCGAGCGCTCGCCGGCGGAAGTGTTCCAGCGGCTGTGCCGGATCAATCCGTCGCCCTATGGTGCTCTGATGAATCTCGGAGACGGTGAATTCCTGGTCTCGGCCTCGCCGGAGATGTTCGTGCGCTCCGACGGAAGGCGGGTCGAGACCTGCCCGATCTCCGGCACCATCGCGCGCGGGGTCGATGCGATCGGCGACGCCGAGCAGATCCGGCAATTGCTCAACTCCGAAAAAGACGAATTTGAACTCAACATGTGCACCGACGTCGACCGCAACGACAAGGCGCGGGTCTGCGTGCCCGGCACCATCAAGGTGCTGGCGCGGCGCCAGATCGAGACCTACTCGAAACTGTTCCATACCGTCGATCATGTCGAAGGCATTTTGAAACCGGGTTTCGACTCGCTCGATGCATTCCTCACCCACGCCTGGGCGGTGACGGTGACCGGCGCGCCGAAACTCTGGGCGATGCAGTTCGTCGAGGATCACGAGCGTTCGTCGCGGCGCTGGTATGCCGGCGCGATCGGCGCGGTGAATTTCGACGGCAGCATCAATACCGGGCTGACGATCCGTACCATCCGGATGAAGGACGGTCTTGCCGAGGTGCGGGTCGGCGCCACCTGTCTGTTCGATTCCGATCCGGCCGCCGAGGACCGGGAATGCCAGGTCAAGGCCGCGGCGCTGTTTCAGGCACTGCGTGGCGATCCGCCGAAGCCGCTGTCGTCGATCGCGCCGGATGCCACCGGCTCGGGCAAGCGGGTGCTGCTGATCGATCATGACGACAGTTTTGTGCATATGCTGGCGGATTATTTTCGTCAGGTGGGCGCCATCGTTACCGTGGTCCGGCACGTTCATGCGCTTGACATGCTGAAGCAGAAGAACTGGGATCTGCTGGTATTGTCCCCGGGCCCGGGCCGGCCGGAAGATTTTGCGATCTCCGGCAGCATCGGCGCAGCGCTGGAGAAAAGGCTGCCGATCTTCGGCGTCTGTCTCGGGGTGCAGGCGATCGGCGAATATTTCGGCGGGCAACTTGGCCAACTCGCCCAGCCGGCTCATGGACGGCCGTCGCGGATTCAGGTGCGTGGCGGACGCCTGATGCAGAATATGCCCAATGAAATCGTGATCGGCCGCTATCATTCGCTCTATGTCGAGCGTGACGGCATGCCCGAGGTGCTGCAGGTGACGGCGAGCACCGAGGACGGCATTGCGATGGCGCTGGAGCACAAAACCTTGCCGGTCGGCGGCGTGCAGTTTCATCCGGAGTCGCTGATGTCGCTCGGCGGCGAAGTGGGCTTGCGCATCGTGGAAAACGCGCTCCGGCTCGGCGTGCCAATGAATTGAGGATTGCCAACATGGATTTGAAACTGATGACCGCTGAATACGATTTGAAGGCCACCGTCCGCACCATTCCGGACTACCCGAAACCGGGAATCCTGTTTCGCGACATCACCACGCTGCTCGGCGACGCGCGCGCCTTCCGCCGCGCGGTCGACGAACTGGTGCAGCCATGGGCCGGATTGAAGATCGACAAGGTTGCCGGCATCGAGGCGCGCGGCTTCATCCTCGGCGGCGCGCTGGCGCATCAGGTTTCCGCCGGATTCGTGCCGATCCGCAAACGTGGCAAGTTGCCGCATACCACCGTGCGCATCGCCTACTCGCTGGAATACGGCCTGGATGAAATGGAGATGCATGTCGATGCCGTTCATCCCGGCGAGCGCGTGATCCTGGTCGACGATCTGATCGCCACCGGCGGCACCGCGGAAGGTGCCATAAAACTGCTGCGCCAGATCGGCGCCAATGTGGTCGCCGCCTGCTTCGTCATCGACTTGCCAGACCTGGGCGGCGCGGCAAAATTGCGGGCGATGGACGTGCCGGTGCGAACGCTGATGGCGTTCGATGGGCATTGAGTCTGGATATCTCCACGCGTCGTCCCGGCGGTTCGCCGGGACGACGACAATGTTGGCCTCACGACCCCAGCAGAATGAGATTCATCTCGATTTCGCGGAAGCTGAAGTAATTCCTGCGGATCCATTGGTGCAATTCGGTCGATGAATCATTTTCGCTGCGCAGATAGTCGGTGAACGAGAACGTCAGACGGCTGACATAGGTCTTGAGAAATACCGGCAGTGCGGCGATGCGCATCACGCGCCCACGGTCCATTGCCGCCGGCAGTTCGCCGCGCACCACAAATTCATTGTCGACGGTGATCAGCGCGGTTGCGGGAATCTGTTGCGTCAGCATGAGATGGCCGCGCACCGAGACCCGGTCGGCATCGGCGACGAACAGGATGACCGGCGCGATGCCACGTCTTGCCGCTTCCTTCAGGAATCCGATTTCCTCGGACATCTTGAAGAACTCGTCGAACGCGTGAAAGCCGAGATCAATCACCTTGGCGATGCCGTCATTGACGATCACGCGGTCCATCAGCGCCATTTTTCCGAAGGTATTGTCGATCTGCGCGGTCTCGGTGATCGCAGGCAGATATTCGAGCAGCGACGGCTCTTTCAGGTTGATGTCGAATGCGGCCACCGTGCCGTTTTTCAGGAGCAGGAATTCGCTCAACAGCCGCGCGATCAGCGTCTTGCCGACCAGCGGGCGGGGCGAGCAGATGATGTAGACGGGGGTGCGGCGCATCACGCGCTATATCAGGCGGATTGGCCGCCCAATCCAGCCCAATTACATTCGCAACCGCAATTATTTTTCGCCGCCGCGCGCGCCTGATTTGCCGCCGCCGCCGCCGACCAAATCGGTCAGCTTGATGCGGTCGAATTCGCTCCAGACATTGGCCAGCCAGTGGCGGACATAGCCGCGCAGCACGAACGAGTAGTTCTCGGTCTCGTCATGCACGCCCTTGTTGGCGACGAATTTGAGGAACGGCACCGAGGCGACCTCGACCTGCTCAAAGGCCATTTCGTTGAGTTTGGGGATCGTGAGCTCGGTAGCGTCCTTGATGCGATGGAAATAGGCATTGTAGGTCGCCTGGTCCCATTCGAAGAAGCTGGTGTTGTTGATGAAGTTCTTCACCAGAAAATATTTCGCGCCCTGCATGAAATTCGCGGTTTCCGCGATTTCATCCAGCGAGGCGATCGAGGGGCCGAGAATGTGGAACACGGCAAAGGTGATCTGGCCCGATTTGGCGGCGTCGAGAAAGCCTATGTCGCGCAGCGAGGCCAAGGCCGGCGACATCAGGCCGGCGCGGACATCGATCACGGTCACTGAAGGACTTGCCGAATTCAGCGTGTCGAAGATCTTCATCTGGTCCGAGGTCGTCGTCATGTCGACAATCTCGGTGATACCGGGGTGAAAGCGCTTCAGCGTGCCGCGCGGGGATTCGGTATCGAAGGCGCGGGTGGGTACGTTGTTGGCGCTGAAATAATCCAGCAAGGTTCGCGAGACGGTGGTCTTGCCGACCCCGCCCTTATCAGCGCCTACCACAATCACTACTGGCTTCGCCATGAACTTCCCTTATGCGCCATTCTCGATCGAAGCATGATCCTGGAACAGACCAGGCCGTTGGTTCCGCAACACCGCCATCGGCTTCGGACCGTGCTCTCGAATCTCCGGCCGCGAGAGCGACCGAAACGTCCCGATGCCTGCTTTGGGGGCGAACATGGCAGAAACAAGGGGGAATTCAATTCATTAGAGCGCCGCTAAGGCCAATCGTGCGGACGTCGTTAACGCGCGGGGTCCAGTTTCGAGCGTAGCGGGTCTCAGATGCATCGGCCCCAGGGGCCTTGGGAAGCGCCCTCTGAAGCGTTGCGCGATGCATCGGCCGGCTCGGTGGGGCTGCTCCAGAGGCCGGATGGTACCGGAGGCGGGAGTTCGCCTTCGGATGGCGGTCGGCTCAGATCACCTGAATTTGCCGACGCCAGCGCCAGCGGCCCGGGATCGCGTCCGCCGGCGTATTTCACCAGCGCCTGGACCCGGGAATCCACCGAGAGGTGGGTGGCAAACAGGTCGGCAAAGCCCTCGCGCGGCTTGTCGATGCACAATTCCATTACCGCCGAGGTCGCGCCGGGAAGCTCGCCGCGGTTCTCGATCTTGCGCAGCGCCGAGATCATGGCATCGGAATTTCTGGTCAGTTCGACCGAGCCGGCGTCGGCGAGATATTCCCGCGATCGCGACAGCGCCAGCCGCACCACCTGCGACAACAGCCAGGCCAGCGCCAGCAGCGCCACCGCGAGAATGACGACAATGATGGCGGCGCCGCCGCCCGATCCCCTCCTGTCGCTGTCCGAAGAGGAAGAAGACGACGAGGACGATGAAGACGACCATCCGCCGCCGTAACCCCCGCCCCAACCCCAGCCAAAATTGGTGAAGGTCCGGAAGAACAGCTCGGCGAAAAAGCCGACCACACCGGCATAGCGCGTCGAAGACGCGCGTGAACGTGCTGGTGGCGCAGCATCCGGGGCGCGAAAACCGCCGTCGAATTTAGTCTTCTTCCTTCCTCACCGCATCTCCCCATCGCCAGCGCTTGGCGCGCGCATAGTCCGCTTTGGTGCGGCGGGACAGCTTTGCGATGAGAAGGCCACCAGCGGTACAAAGTTTGGCCGTTACTTCGGCCTTGGTGGCAACAGGTTGCGCCAGCACGCGGGCGGGACGTAACGCAAGTGGCGCGCGCGTCAGCGCGACATAGCTGAATTTTTCGTCCTCGAAAGCCAGTTCCGCGCCCTTGATCTGCTTATGCGCGCGCAAGCGCGGCAGCCGCTGCGTGAAGTGGCACCAGTCTGGTGCTGCGAGCGGGCACTTGCCGCCATGCGGGCAGGGTGCAGCGACATGCGCGCCCAACGCGATCAGTTGCTGCCGCAGCGCGATGATCCTGGCATAGCCCGCCGTTGTGCCGGGTTCGACGATCAGCAGCGTGTCGCGGGTTTTGGCCCACATCAGGCCGGCGAGCGCGCTTCGCTCCGTCTCACTCGCTTCGCCGATCATGTAGCTCGCCACCACGAGGTCGGCCGCGGAGGCATCGGCCAGCGCCACGCGGGCCTCGCCGCGCTGGTAGGCGATGTCGCGCAGCCGCTCGCTGCCGCCGGCGAGCTCAAGCGCCAGCGCTCGCAGCGCCGGGTTGGCGTCGAGCAACGCAAAATCCTGCAACGATGCAAATGCCGCTGCCGCGGCCCAACTCGCGGTTCCCGGTCCGGCGCCGACATCGAGCAGGTTTTGTGGCGCGAAATCCGGCCTCACCTCGCGCAGGGCGTTCAGACTGGCGATCACCGCGGCATAGGTCGCGGGCATCCGGGCGAGCGCGTAAGCCAGCGCGTCGGTCTCGGAGCTGATCGCGCTGGAATCGCCGCCATCCCGATAGGTTTGCGAGATCAGCCTGGCGCGTTCGGCGGCGGCGTTGCGCGACAGGCCGTGTAGCCTGGCGTCGAGCGCCGCTTTCAGTTCGGCTGGAAGGTCGGGGCGGGTCATCTATTCTTTGTCATGCCCCGCGAAGGCGGGGCACCCAGTATTCCGTGCAGATCGAAACTTGCACAGACGGTGCGGCGCGCCGGATCATCGCTTTCCGCGAATGATGACGTCAACAATTGCCGCGACGGCGGCGCAAGCTCACGCCACGTGCTGATCGAGAATCTTCACGGCGTCTTCGAGGTCGACCGAGACCAGTTGCGATACGCCGCGCTCGGCCATGGTGACGCCAAACAGCCGGTTCATCCGCGCCATCGTGATCGGATTGTGGGTGATGATGATGAAGCGTGTGTCGGTCGCCGCCGTCATCTCGTGCAGCAGGGTGCAGAACCGCTCCACATTGTGATCGTCGAGCGGCGCGTCGACTTCGTCCAGCACGCAGATCGGCGACGGGTTGGTGAGGAACACAGCGAAGATCAGCGACAGCGCGGTCAGCGCCTGCTCGCCGCCGGACAACAGCGACAGGGTCTGCGGCTTCTTGCCGGGCGGCTTGGCGATGATCTCGAGCCCGGCCTCCAGCGGATCGTCGCTCTCGATAAGATGCAGCGCGGCCTCGCCGCCGCCGAACAGTTCCACGAACAGCCGCTTGAAATGACCGTTGACGGTCTCGAACGAAGAGAGCAGCCGCTCGCGCGCCTCGCGGTTGAGGCTCTGGATACCCTGGCGCAGCCGCTTGATGGCTTCCACCAGATCGTCCCGCTCCGTCGTTAGCGAGAGATGCTGGGCCTCGACCTCGCGCAACTCCTCCTCGGCGCGAAGATTGACCGCACCCAGCCGCTCGCGGTCGCGGCGCAGCTTTTCGAGATTTTCCTCGATTTCGGTGAGCGGCGGCAATTCCGTGTCCGGCTTGATCTCGGCAAGACCAGCCACGGCTTGCGGCTCGACTTCCAGCATGTCGTGGATTTCGCGCTCGACATCGGCGAGGCGGCGCCTGGCGCCCTCCAGGCGCTCTTCGGCGCGGGCGGTGGCTTCGCGGGCGCTGGAGAGCGCTTCCAGCGAGATCTTGGCGGCGCGGTCGGTTTCCGCCATCGCGTTCTCGGCGGTCGCCAACGCGTCGGCGGCAACGCGTCGGGCGTTTTCGGCCGATTCGATCTCGCTGATCAGGGCGCGGCGCTTTTCAGCGAATAATACCGGGGCTTGATCGAGTTCGGCGCGCTCGGCGTTGACCTCCGTGACGCGGGCTTCGATGGTGGCGATTTGCGAAGCCGCGCTTTCCCGGCGGTTCTGCCATTCGCGGCGCTCGGCCAAAATCGCCTGAAGCCGGCGGTCGGCCAATTCGGCCTCGCGCGCCAGCGCCTGCGCTTCGGCTCGCACCTGGGCCGCCAGGCGGCGATGGCCGTCGATCTCGGTGCGAACGGCGGCAAGTCTCGTTTCGGTGTCGAGGCTCGGCGGCAATTCGGCCAGCGCGGCGGCGGCGCCCTGGTGCGCGGCATCGGCTTCGGTGCGGTCGGCGGTGAGGCGGCTATGGGCTTCGGTCAGCGCCGATTTCCGCGCGGCGTGGCGATTGATCTCGCGCTCGGTTTTGGCATGGCGTTCGCGCGCGGCATCGGCCTCGCGCTGCGCGGCGCGCCAGCTTTCGCGCGCGGAGCTCTCGGCGGCGGATGCGGCCTGCAATTCGGCCTCGGCGGCTTCCAGCGCCTGTCGTTTGGCTGATGCATCGATGCGGGCCTGCTCGAGCTCGTTTTCAATCTCGACCAGCCGCGCGCGCTCGGCCAGCCGCCGCGCCGCGCCGGTTGGCGCATGTGCGGCGGCGACGAATCCATCCCAGCGCCAGACGTCGCCTTCCGGCGATACCAGCCGCTGGCCGGTCTTGAGTTGCGGCAAGAACTCGGCGCCGCGATCCCTGGCGACGACGCCGATTTGCGCGAGGCGGCGCGCCAGCTCAGCGGGTGCATCGACATGGTCGGCGAGCCGCTCTACCCCCTCGGGCAAGCTCGGGTCGCCCTCGGTGACGCCGGCATTGGTCCAGCGCATCGGCGCCGAGGGGGCGACCGGTGCGTCAAGATCGTCGCCGAGGGCTGCGCCGAGCGCCTTCTCATAGCCCTTGGCGACGGTGACGCCATCGATGATCGGTGGCCAGAGATTCTTGGTCTCGCCGTTGACGAGTTTCGAAATCGTGCGCGCTTCGGTCTCAAGCCGCTGCACGCGCTTGTCGGCCTCGGTCAGCGGGGCGCGGGCGCCTTCCAGCTTTTGCCGCGCGGCAACATGACCGGCCTCGCTGCCTTGCGCCGTCGCCTCGGACTGCGCCAGAGACTGCTGCGCCGTCTCCATGGCCGCGGCGAGGGTTGTAAGCTCGCCCAAACCGCTGGTTTCCTGCGCCAGTTTTTGCGCTTCGCTCTGGACATTGGCGATATCCTGATCGAGCCGCGCCAGACGATCGCGATAGCCGCGCACGCTTGCCTCAAGCTGATGACGCCTGGCGGTCAGATCGGCGAGAACGGTGGTGAGTTCAGCGAACAGACGTTCGGCGGCGGCCAGCGTGGTTTCAGCCTCCGATACCCGTTCCTCGACGCCGCTGCGCTTGTCGACCCGCGATCTGATCTCGTCTCTCAACTCGCCGTCTTCGGCATCGAGCCTAAGCAGCGCCACTTCGGCGTCGGAGGTCTGCTGCTGCTCGCGGACGATATCGGCCGAAAATTGCGTCAGCCGGCGGTCCAGCTCGGCGACGCGCTCGCGCGCGCGCTCTTCCTCGCGATCGAGCGTTTCGCGCGCATTGGTGAGCCGCTGCAGCCCGGCCGCGGCGCGGGCTTCGGCCTCGCGGAGCGCCGGCAGTTCGGAGGCGCGCACCGCCTGGATGCGGGCGGCTTCCGCCTGTTCGCGGGTGCGTTCGGCCATATCGCGAACGCTCAAGTCGTGGGTTTGGGCGGCTTCCGCCACGTCGGAATTGGCTTCCACCCAGCGCAGATGGAACAGCATGGCCTCGGCCTTGCGCACTTTGGCCGCGACTTCGCGGTAGCGGATCGCCTGGCGCGCCTGCTTCTTCAGGCCGTCGATCTGTCCGGCCAGTTGCCCGATCACGTCCTCGACGCGGGTGAGGTTGGTTTCGGCGGCCTTGAGACGCAATTCGGCCTCGTGGCGGCGGGCATGAAGCCCGGCAACGCCGGCGGCGTCCTCCAGCACGCGGCGGCGCTGTTCGGGCTTGGCCTGAATGATCTCGCCGATCTTGCCCTGGTGAACCAGCGCCGGCGAACGCGCGCCGGTGGCGGCGTCGGCGAACAATATCTGCACATCGCGGGCGCGCACGTCGCGGCCGTTGATGCGATAGACCGAGCCCGCCTCGCGCTCGATCCGGCGCGAGATTTCCAGGGTCTCCCGATCGTTCAGGGCAGCCGGAGCGGTACGATCGGAATTGTCGATCGTCATTACCACCTCGGCGTGGTTCCGCGAGGGGCGGTTGCCGGAGCCGGCAAAGATCACCGCGTCCATGTCGGCGGCGCGCAGCGATTTGTGCGAGGTCTCGCCCATCGCCCAGCGTAATGCCTCGACCAGGTTGGATTTGCCGCAACCGTTGGGCCCGACCACGCCGGTCAATCCGGGCTCGATCACGAAGTCGGTGGGCTCAACGAACGACTTGAAACCGTGAAGGCGAAGGCGGGTCAGCTTCATGGACAGGATTCTCTGTTGGCAGGGCGCGAATCTCCCTGCCGGGACAGTACCATAGAAGGCAATGTCGGTGTGTGGCCGAGTCGCGTTTTGCGGCTCATGGCCCGCGACAATGGCGATGCCGAGGCCGGAGGGCAACCGGCGGGGCGGGCTTTCCCCAAGGCTTTTGCCTGCTTACAAGGCTTTTGCCGGGATCAAGAGGCGGCATGAACAGTGTCGGCGCGCCGGGCCGTGCAATCAGCTCTTCAGCAGTGGATTGATCCGCTTCGCGAATTCCTCGAACGAGGCCTCGCCCGTGATCTTCTCGCCATTGATGAAAAAGGTCGGGGTCGAATTCACCTTCAGCACGTCGCTGGCGTATTTCTGGTCGGCCGCGATCTTGTCGAGCAGCGCCTGGTCCTTGAGGCAAGCCTCGACCGTCTGCTGGCTGAGACCGGCCTGCTTTCCGATCCGGGTCAGCGTTTCCGTGGTGTTCTTCATGACCCAGTCGCCCTGCTGCTTGAACAGCATGTCGATGACGGCGAAGTATTTTGCGGGATCGTCCTTGGCGATGCAGCGCCCCAGCATCGAACCCGCTGCCGCCTTGATGTCGAGCGGGAACTCGCGGAACACGTAGCGGATCTTGCCGGTGTCGATGTATTCCGACTTGATCTTCGGGAAAACCGCTTCGTTGAAGGCCGCGCAATGTGGACAGGTCATCGACGCATATTCGGTAACCGTTACCGCGGCGTTGGCGGGACCGAGTGCCATGTCCGGCAGCGAAACCGGCTTGGCGACATCGGCGGCGCCTTGCGCCACGGCATCTGCGATCAGGCGCAGCGGCGAAAACCCGGTGAAAGCGGCAAGCCCGGTCAGCGACAGGGCGGCGGTGAAGGCGCGGCGCGTGATGATCAACGGTTTGCTCCCGGATTGGCGCGTTCACGCCTGAAGGACCTCAAGAAGCCTTGTCGCTAGCTTGAAACCACAATTGTGGCAATGGCGGGCCGCGATCCCCGGCGGTTGCGGCGGCCTCAATTTCGCTTGATCGACGCGCCCAGCCGTGCCAGCGCGGCCCGCAATTCGTCGTCCTCGACCGCGGACAGGGCTTGCGCGACTTTCGCCACCGATGAGGCGTCCGGGGCGTGGGAGGCCGCGGGCCGATCGCGGCGCGCCAGCGGCGCCTGCCGCAGCGCCAGCCGTCCCACCGCGCTCCAGCCGAAGAAGCGGTTGACGCGCTGCAGGACGACGGCGGAAGCGTGCTGGATTTCCAGCGCCATCGGGCCTTCCACCCGCAACACCAGCGTTGCCGGTTCCTGCGGCTGCCCCTCCACCGGCCGCGGCCACTGGATCTTCAACGGTTCGGAATAGGCTGCGATTTCGGGGCCGGCGATTTCGGCCCAGCGCGTGACCAACTCGCGCGCGGCGAAGCCCTGTTTGGCGTAGGCGTCGGAAAACACGTCGCTGAGCAGGACGGAAAGCGGCTTGGCGCTGATCGGGCCGGGTTTTGCCATCACACCTTGTAACACGCGCCGGGTCTCGCCAGGAACCGCTCCCGATCGTCATTGAACCGAGGTGTAAAGAAAGACGTGGATGCCGGCGACCAGCGCGGGCATGACATGGAGAGACCCGCGCCCACGTATTAAACAGTTGCCATGAGTTCCCCCGCAATCGTGAAAA
>Ga0116129_1001554_pt1 | contig 12590 bp, 9 predicted proteins | sample June2015DPH_17_2_FD_89732 | JGI IMG/M metagenome (GOLD analysis project Ga0116129, IMG submission 89732) | Peatland microbial communities from SPRUCE experiment site at the Marcell Experimental Forest, Minnesota, USA - June2015DPH_17_10 | ecosystem: Environmental > Terrestrial > Soil > Wetlands >...
CATGCCGGCAACCTGGACAATCGCGAACTGGTGGCGGGCAGCACGCTGTACATACCGGTATTCGCCCGCGGAGCGCTGTTTGAAATCGGCGATGGACATGCGGCTCAGGGCGACGGTGAGGTGGATCAAACCGCCATCGAAACTTCCTTGCGCGGCAAACTGCAGCTGACGGTGCACAAGGACATGAGACTGAAATGGCCGCGCGCCGAAACCGCCACCGATTACATCAGCATGGCCACCGATCCTGATCTGGCCACCGCCACCAAGGGAGCCATTCAAGAGATGGTGGATTTCCTGGTTTCGGATAAGCACCTCACGCGTCATCAGGCCTACCAGCTCGTGAGCATCGCGGGGAATGTGACCATTACGCAGCTGGTGGACAAACCGAACCTCGGTGTCCATGTGAAGCTGCCGAAGAGCATTTTCACACGCAAGTAAGCGCCGCGGAGACGCGGCACCACAGCCCAGGCGCCTGCCAGACGAGGCGGTGCTATCCGAACACCGCCACCATTTGGCGGCTGAGCACAGCGGGGGCGCCGCTGGGATCGAGCACGACGCAAGACTCGCAGGAATATCCTTCGGCGGCCGAATCGATCTGGGCATCGATACGCCACCACGCGTCGGGGGCAAAGCGGTAATCGTGCTTGAGGAATTGAAGCGTCCAGGTCAGCGAGCTGGACGGTGCGGGCGTGTTCAGCATTTGGACGATCACCGAGGGAATGCCGTCGACCAGCGCGACGACATGGGATTCGGTGAGCGCGGCAGAGTCCCGATGGCGGACGTAGATTTTCGACCGGCTCAAACTCGAACCGCTAAAGGGCCACGCGCCTTCGGCCCAGCGTAAATCGAAGTGCTGCGCAAAGGCGGGACCCGCAAGGGCGCGCGGCGGTGTTTCCGGCAGATTTTGCGCCGCCGGCAAGCCGGTCTCCACGGTGGGCAGCAGCGAAATGGACGTCGATCGAGGCGCACCGTAGATGCCGGTCAGAGTCGCCGCGATTTTCTCGGCGCTCCACACGCGCGCGTTCGCGATCGTCACCGCCTTGCCAACCCGCAGGACTTCGGCCTCGATGCGCACGGCCCCGGCCAGTGTGGGGCCGGCAAAAACCGTTTCCAGTCCCCGCAACTGCCGGTCAGGCGGCACCAAGCGGCGCATGGCTTCATTGCCGAGCGCCGCCACCATGCCGCCGAAAGTCGCGCGGCCCTGCGACCAGTCCTCGCCGACGACGGCGCCCCAGGCATTGTCCTGCGGCTGCATCGACGCCAACGTTTGAGAAAACAGCATTCACTCGATGTTACCGGAACGAGTGTTCGGAATTTCAATTAATCGGGCTGGGGCGCCGGCCCTATGTAGTTGGCGGAAGGCCTGACGATGCGATTGTCCTTGCGCTGCTCCACGATGTGCGCCGACCAACCGAATATCCGCGCGATTGCGAATGTCGCGGTAAAAAATTCCTTCGGCAAACCCAGCGCCAAGTACACGACCCCTTTGTAGAATTCTAGATTGGCGCGCAGCGCGCGTTTCTTATGGGCAGTCTGTGCCACAAAGGCCTCATCGACGGCTTTCAATGTGTCGATCAAACGCTGCTCGTGCGCCGTGGAGGCAATTTCTTCGGCCAACGTCTTGACGATTTTCGAACGCGGATCGACTACGCGATATTCCCGATGGCCCATGCCCATGACGAGCCGTCCTTTGGCCAGGCACTCAGCCACGAAGTCGGCGGCTCGCTGAGGGTCGCCGACCTCTTCGGCCATTTCCAGCGCTCCTTGATCGGCAGCGCCATGCAACGGACCGTAGAGCGAACCCATGGCGGCCGCCAACGCCGACGCGGGCGGCGCCAGGGTGGAGGTCACGACGCGGGCGGTGAACGTGCTGGCGTTGAAGCTGTGATCGATCTGCAAAATTTGGGTCTGTTCGAAAATGCGGACTTGCTTTTCCGACGGCTTGCGGCCATCCAGCATTTCCAGGAAGCGCTCGCCGAAGCGGCGGGTTTCGGGATACGGGGCCGGTGCACGGCCCGCGCGCAGGGCAACCAGCATCGCATGGGCCGCCGGCAGCCGTGCGGCGACCACCAAGGCTTCTTGCTCGTCCTCCGTGCGCCCCATTTTTCGCGAAGGCGCCGCGGTGGCCATCAAAGGCATTGCGGCCTGCAGCGTCGCCATGGGATGCCCTCCCAGTGCCGCCAACTGTTGAAGGGCGCTGACGAGTCCTACCGGCAGTCGACCCGCGTCCCACAAGAAGTCTTCGAATTCCTTCAGTTGTGAGGCGGCCGGCAGCTCGCCGAACACCACCAGGTGCGCGACGGCGGCGAAGGGGTGCTTGATGAGTTTCTCAATGGCCTGCCCTCGGTAGTACAGGCGCCCGGCTTCGCCGTCGACCAGCGAAATCGACGTGCTGTCCACCACCACGCCTTCAAGACCCTTTTTGATATCGACCACTGCGTTCATAGCCCACCTCCGGGACTCCAAGTTTTAGTCCAAAAGACGCGCGAGGCCAGAGGGCGCAACTGATAGAGGTATCAGCGAACCGGATAACGGGAACGCGGTCGGTTATCCTACGGTCCATGCAGATCGAACGTCATGAGCTGCGCTGCTTTCACGCGGTCATCGAAGCGGGCGGGTTCAGCCGCGCTGCGGAGCGATTGGATCTGTCGCAATCGGCGGTCAGCCAAGCGATCGCCAATCTCGAGCATCGGCTGGGCACGAGTTTGTTGCGCCGAGGCAATCCGCCGCAACCCACCGAGGCCGGCATCCGGCTGCTGCGCTTCGCGGAAACCACGCTGAACGAGGAGCGCGAAACGCTCGCCGATATTGGCCAGATCAAGACCGGCGCACTCTCCACCCTATCGCTTGCCCTCTCGCCCGCCGCCAACTCCCGCATGGGTGTCGCGTTGCTCAAGGAATTTTGCGAGCGCAATCCGCTCACGCGGCTCAAGGTGGTCGTCGCCCCCAGCCGAGAAATCGTGCATGGCGTCGCCGAGGGCCGCTGGGAATTAGGGTTCGGTCCGTTTCATCACAACATGCCGGCGCACTTCGGCTTGCACCCGTGTTTTTCCGAAACGCGCCGCTTGATGATCGCACGTGACCACCCAGCGCGCGCCGCGTTGGCGCGTGATCCGTTGAGCACCATGCGCGAGCTGCCCCTGCTCACCTCGTTTCTCGATGATTCCGCGCGCCGCGCCGGCGGAGAACGTCTGCGCGACGCGTTCGGTTCGGTGTGGGAAGTCAGTCATATGGAGTTGCGGCTGGCGCTGGTCGCCGACGGCAAGGGCGTCACGTATGTGTCGGATCTGCTCACGGCCGTACCACCTCAATTGGTGCCGGTTGAAGGACTGCCCTATTCGAGCATCGATCGCCAGGTGGGCGCGTACTGCCTGAAGCACCAGCCGCTGTCACAGGCGGGAACGCGTTTTCTGGCCCTGTGCCACGAAAGATGGCCGAGATCGGGTGCGCCCTGACAGCGGGCCGGTGGGATCACGGCTGCGCTAGAATGATGAACTGAACCATCAACAACACGTCGAGGCGCCGATGATCACGAAAGACTTATTCTCGCTCAAGGGACGTGTCGCGCTCATCACCGGCGGCTCGCGCGGCATCGGCAAGATGATTGCCGAAGGATTCATTGCACAGGGCGCGAAGGTCTACATTTCGGCGCGCAAAGCGGACGCCTGCCACCAGACCGCGAAGGAACTCTCCAAGGACGGCGGCCAGTGCATCGCGATACCGATGAACGTGGCGACGGTCGCCGGCGCGAAAGCGCTGGCATCCGCGGTGATGGCTCAAGAGCCCAAGGTGGACATCCTGGTGAACAACGCCGGCGCCGCGTGGGGAGCAGCCTTCGACGAATTTCCCGAAGAGGGCTGGGATAAGGTGCTCGATCTGAACGCCAAGGCGCCGTTTTTTCTGACTCAGGCGTTGGCGCCGGCGTTGCGCAAAGCGGCCACGGCGGCTCGTCCTGCCAAAGTGATCAACATCGCATCGATCGACGGAATTTATCTCACGCACCGAGAAACCTATTCATACGTGACGAGCAAGGCAGGTCTGATCCAGCTCACGCGCCTGATGGCGGCGCGCCTGGTCAAGGACCACATCTATGTCAGCGCGATTGCGCCGGGTGCTTTCAAATCCGACATGAACAAGGACGCGCGCGATCACGCCGACGAAGTGGCCAAGCATATTCCGGCACGGCGTGTGGGAACCGACGAGGACATGGCCGGCGCCGCCATATTTTTGGCCTCGCGGGCCGGCGACTATGTGATTGGTTCGACGTTGACGGTGGACGGCGGCGTGGCCTTCGCCACGCCGGCGATGCGCGATCTGCAGCTGGAAGAATAGCGGCCGCGACGCTCCCGCGGAATACTTGAGACAGGCTCCTAGCGAGTGCCTTTCTCGATGCGCTTGGCCAACTCATCGAGATCGACGACGTCTTCTTCGATGGATATTTCCAGTGTATTTTCATCCCTCGGAGCGGCGGGTATCGCGCGCCGTTGAATTTTGGGCGCCGCGGGTGCGATGCGCTCTTCGGGAAGCGGCGTTGCCAACGTCGGCGGTACCCAATCCTTCTTCTGCGCGACCCAGCGTTGGTAGCGATCGAAATTCCACATACCAACGTCTCCGCCGGTTTGCAGGACATTGGCGATCTGGCTGAACTGGCCGCCGCGAATGGTCCCCCTGGAGGCGGCGCTGGGCAGTAGAATTTCGCAAACCGGAACGCGTAAACGGAATTCGCTCAGGAATTCGAGCCGCTGACAGACCAAACCAACGAAGCAATCGGCGAGTTGTGCGCGGATGCTGCCCTGTATTTCTGCGGGAAACGACATGCACAGGCGCGTGATGGCTTCGGCACAGGTGGCCGAGTGCATGGTGGCAATGACCAAGTGGCCGGTTTCGGCCGCGCTCAAGGTGAGACGCATCACCTCGGGCGTTCGCATCTCGCCGATGACCAGAACGTCGGGATTCTCGCGCAGGGCATCGACCAAGGCTTGCTCGTAGCTGGGAGAGTGGGTTGGAACCTCGCGCTGCCGGATAAAGGATCGTCGGTTGGTAAAGAGGTATTCAATGGGGCTTTCGATCGCGATGATGTTGCGTGCGCTCGACGAATTGATTTCTTCGACCAGCGCGGCGAGCGTCGTGGATTTACCGCTGCCGGTGGGGCCGGAGACGACGATCAGGCCCGTGGTGGCGTCGGTCAGCTTCTTCAAATCCGGATGCAGATTGCAGGCCCGAAGATTGTTTTGAAATGAACTTAGGAGACGCACCGCCATCGCGACGCCGCGCAGCGTTTGGAAAATATTGACGCGGCAGCGAACGCCGGCGATGGTCCGCGAAAGATCGGCGGAGCCTCGGCTTACGAATTGCGACCAGCCATCGCCGCCCAGCAGCTCGCGGCCCGCTTGCACGACGAGCGTTCCCGCGATGGCCGGACCGATGGCGGACAGCTGTCCCCGGATGCGGGCTACCGGCGCGGTGTCCGCTTCGATGTGCAGATCGCTGGCACCGAGTTCGCGGCCTTTTCGAATCCACTCTTGGATCATTTAAGAATCCTGGCGAGCGACTCTCGCGTCGCGACAGCCGATTAGAGATGACCTAGGGTGGAAAGTTCATGCGCGCCGGGTCATGAGGCATGCGAGAAGCTTTCCACGGAATCCATAGATTACCTTAAGCTTGGCTTTGCCCTATCCGCGCCGCGATTGATTAATTTTCAAAGGTTCCGCATGCCGAAATTTGTGTTCGCCCTGGCGATTCTGATGCCCACTCTGAGCTTTGCCCAAGTTGCGCACCGCAGCGGCTCGCTGCATACCCCCGAGGTGGACCTGGGCTACGAAGTCCTGGGTGCGCCGAGTGCTGAAATTCCGCTTTTCGCAGTCAACGGCGGCCCGGGACTGTCCCATGCCTACATGATGCAAAATGATCTTTGGCAGCGGGTCGCGGCGCATCGCCTCGTCGTTCTTTACGATCAGCGCGGCACCGGCGCCTCCAAGCATGTGCGGCCCAACGCGCCGCAGACCATGGATGCGCAGGTAGCCGACCTCGAGGCGATCCGCCAAGCCCTCTCGCTCGATCGTATCGTGGTTTTAGGCGATTCCTACGGCGGAATGATCGCCATGGCTTACGCCGCGGCACATCCGGAGCATGTCTCGCGGCTCGTTCTCTCCGACTCCGCCGCGCCGTCCTGGAAGAGCATGGTTCACCTGCTGCCGCAGGTTTTCCCCGATCGAGAGGAGCAAGACGAAGCCGAAGGCAAGAAACTCGCGTCCGATCCTGAGGCCGCCGCACAGGCTGGTTTGGTGAATCACATGCGGATGTGCTTCTACTCGCCTGAGATGCGCGATACCTACGTCGCGCACATGGGCGATCTCGGCTTCGTCCCCGCCGTGGGGCAAGCGGTGCAGAAAGCCACGGAGAATCTCGATCTCACGCCGGCGCTGGCGGGTTTTCATTTCCCGACCCTGGTCATGACTGGCCGCTACGACATGAACGTCGCGCCGCTCACGGCATGGCGTATGGCGCACGCCATCCCCGGTGCGCAAATCGTCTTCTTCGAGAAAAGCGGCCACCTGCCGGCTTATGAAGAGCCGGAGAAGTATCTCAAAGTGCTCGAAACCTTCCTCGCGACCGCTAAAATCACCATGCCGAAGGACAAGGCGCCTCGGTCATAGGCCTGAGGAAGGCTGCGACGTACAATGGCTGAGGGGTCGTAAAACGAAGGACTTTGACCGATGAACACTAGGATCCCGTCTAGCGGAATACTCAGACAGGCTCCTGCAGGCTGGGCCACCGTCTCGCTCATGGCCTTGCTGCTGTCGGTGGCATCCACCGCGGGCAGCGCCGTCGTGGGCGGCTACGCCAGTCTGGTTCGGCGGGTTGCGCCCAGCGTTGTCACGGTCATCGTCGAAGAGAAGCAAGTCAGCGCGGGTCAACGCGCCGCTGAACTGGCGTCTGCGGAGAACGGCAACGACCTCGGGGCCCTCATCAGGCGGCTGCTCACCGGCGGCAGCGGCGGCCCGGAGGATCAGAGACCCACCGGAGCGCTAGGATCCGGTTTTATCATTCGTGCCGACGGTCTCATCGTCACGAACCGGCATGTGGTGAATGGCGCTCTGACGATTCACGTCCATTTGCCCGACGGCCGCGATGTGCCTGCGAAGCTGTTGGGGGCAGACGCCGTCACCGACATCGCATTGCTCAAAGTGAACGCCGGCAATTTAGCTGCACTGCACTTAGGCTCCTCTGAGTCGGTCGCGGTCGGAGATCCGGTGATCGCCATCGGCAATCCCTTCGGACTGGGCCAGTCGGTGAGCGCGGGCATCATTTCCGCGCGGGGACGAACCCTCGAAGATGATCCCTACATCGACTTCCTCCAAACCGACGCTGCCATCAATCACGGCAATTCCGGCGGGCCATTGATGTCGCCTGACGGGACGGTGGTTGGCGTTACATCCGCCATTTTTTCTCCCAGCGGTGGTTCCGTCGGCCTGGGTTTTGCCATTCCCGCTGAAACGGTCACCGCCGTGATCGGACAACTGGAGGCCAAGGGCCACGTCGAGCGCGGCTATCTGGGCGTTGCGGCGCAAGAGCTGACACCGATATTGAACAAGGCGTTGGGGTTGAAAACACCGCGGGGTGCTTTGATAACCACCGTGGATCCGGCAGGACCTGCATATGGCACTTTCGTGCCTGGGGATGTGCTGCTCACCATCGGTCCGAATCGCGTCACGTACAAGACCATGGGCAAGATTACGGCGCGTTTGCCGCCGGGCGAGCTCGTGACCATGACCATGCTGCGAGCGGGCAAAACGGAATCCGTTGCGCTGAAAATTGGTCGCCTGCCCGATCCACCCTCGGACCCGGCGCTCAACGGAGACCTGGACACGTGGGTGCCGGCGCTGCGATTGGGCGTGGCCAACACCACCGAACAGATCCGCAAGGCCGTCAAAGCCAACGACGAGCCCAGCGGATTGATCGTGACGCAGCTGCGGCCTGCGGGTCCGGGCGCCGTGGCGGGCCTCAGGGAGGGTGATCTCATCACCCATGCGGGCGGTAAGCAATTGGTGGACGTGCGGGATATCGTCGGGATCGCAGCGCCCAGCCCGCAGGCGCCGTTGCTCATTCGGATCGTGAGAGACGGTGCGGCAGCCTTTGTCGCGCTTACGGGAGAAGCGCAGCCCTAGGAGCTTGCCTGAGTGTTCCGCCTGAGCCGCTAGTTCGCTATGCTCGTGGTTGCTCCACCGGCATGCGAGGGTAGCGTATGGAATTTGTAGGGCAAGCCCCGGACGGCCGAACGGTGCGCTACGTAGACCGCAAGCGCTACCTGTGGCTGCTGTCACTGACCGGATCGTTTCATACGGCGATCGCGATCGGTCTGTACTTCGTGACCGACCACAATCCTCTGACCATGCTGTATCCGTTGGCGTACACCTTTATCATCATCCCCATGGTGGATGCGCGGATGGGAGAGGATCGTCACAACCCGCCCGAAGAAGTGGTGCGCTCCATGGCGAGCGATACTTTTTACCGCGCCCTGCTGTATATCGGCATCGGTGTTCTCTACGCGAATTTCTTTTTAATCGCGTGGTTTCTAGGGACTCACGCATTGCCGTGGTGGGCGTATCTGGCGCTGACCTTGGGCGCCGGATTCAACAGCAGCGGCGCCATTCTTCTCGGCCATGAACTGGGACATAAGAACAACCGCGCCGATCGCAATGCCGCACAGGTGGCCAATGGTCTGGTCGGATACGGACATTTTTGCATCGAACACAACATCGGTCATCACGTGCATGTCGCGACACCGGAGGACTGCGCGAGCGCGCGCATGGGCGAGAGCATTTACAAATTCATGCTGCGGGAAATACCGGGGGCGTTCAAGCGCGGCTGGCACAACGAACGGGAGCGCTTGGCCAAGCTGGGCGCTGCCACCTTCGGTTGGCGCAATGATATTTTGTTGTCGTGGTCGCTGACGGCAGTGATCGGCATCGCTCTGATCGCGGTTTTTGGATGGGTCATCGTGCCCTTTCTGATCATCCATCATTTCTATGCCTGGTACGGTCTGACCCAAGCCAACTACGTCGAACACTACGGTCTATTGCGGCAGAAATTGCCCAACGGCCGGTACGAAGCGTGTAAACCGCGGCATTCGTGGAACACCAATCATATCTTTTCAAATCTCCTGACTTTCCATCTGCAGCGCCATTCGGATCACCACGCAAACGCGCTGCGTCCTTATCAGACACTGCGCGATTTCGACAGTCTGCCGCGCCTGCCGAGCGGTTATCCGGGTTCTTTCGGGCTGGCGGCCGTGCCACCTCTGTGGTTCAAGGTCATGGACCCCAAACTCATGCGATGGGCGGAAGGCGACATTGCCAAGGTGAATGTCGATCCCGCCAGGAAAGAGCGCCTGTATTCGAAGTACGGCGCGCCCAGCATGGCAATGCACCAGGGCACATAGCGGCCGACGACTCCGGCTCGGCCGCTAAACGTCTAGATTCGACACGTTCAGCGCGTTCTTCTCGATGAATTCGCGCCGCGGTTCCACGGCATCACCCATGAGCGTCGTGAAAATATCGTCCGCCGCCACCGCGTCCTCGATTCGCACTTGCAAGAGGCGCCGAGTTTCAGGGTTAATGGTCGTATCCCATAGCTGATCGGCGTTCATCTCGCCCAATCCTTTGTAGCGCTGGATGCTCTGACCCTTCTTGGCTTGTTCGAATAGCCAGGTCTTGGCCACCTTGAAGCTCGCTACTTCTTGCCGTTCTTCCCCGCGCTGAATGTAAGCGCCCGGACCCATCAGGTCGCTCAAGGTTTGTCCGAGCTCGGCGATGCGCAGATATTCGGCGGAATCGAAAAACTCCCGCGGAATGTGTTTGGCGGAACTTAACCCGTGTTCGAAGCGCTTCAAGTCGATACGATGGCCCCCGGCCGGCATCGTCTGCACCGTGACGCTGTACTTTCGCGACACGTCATCCAGGCCGTTGAGCCGCGCTTCCAAATTACGGCACCAATCGCGCAGTGCGTCGATGCGATCGAACGCTTCTGTAGTGAGCGTCGGCACGTACAGCAGCTGCTCGAGGAAGCGCCCATCATAACGGCGCGCCCAGCGCGCAATGATGGCCTCAACCTCAACGTACTTGCGCATCAGCGATTCGAGTCCTAAGCCTGTCAGCGGCGGTGCCTCGGCATTGACGTGCAGCGCCGCGTCTTCGATGGCGGTATTCAGCAGCAACGCACTGAGTTCCAAATCGTCCTTGACGTAAGTTTCTTGTTTGCCTTTCTTCACCTTGTAAAGCGGCGGCTGCGCAATGTAGATGTGACCGCGCTCGATGAGTATGGGCATCTGCCGATAGAAGAATGTGAGCAGCAAGGTGCGGATGTGTGAGCCGTCGACATCTGCATCTGACATCAAAATGATTCGGTGATAGCGCAATTTGTCGACGTTGAAGTCGTCGCGCCCGATGCCGCATCCCAACGCGGTGATCAGCGTGCCGACTTCCGCGGAGGCGAGCATTTTGTCGAAGCGCGCTTTTTCGACGTTGAGAATTTTGCCCTTGAGCGGCAGAATGGCTTGAGTGCGCCGGTCGCGCCCTTGCTTGGCGGAGCCGCCGGCCGAATCGCCCTCGACCAAAAACATTTCCGAGAGCGCGGGATCTTTTTCCTGGCAGTCGGCCAATTTGCCGGGCAAACCGGCGATATCGAGCGCGCCTTTACGCCGCGTCATTTCGCGCGCCTTGCGCGCCGCCTCGCGCGCATACGCCGCCTCGAGGATTTTGTTGACGATGGCGCGCGCTTCCTGCGGATGTTCCAGGAGAAATTCTTCCAGGCGCCCGGCAACCGCGGATTCGACCACGCCCTTCACTTCAGAGGAAACCAATTTGTCCTTGGTCTGCGATGAGAATTTCGGATCCGGAAGCTTCACCGACAAAATCGCCGTGAGCCCCTCGCGAGAATCGTCGCCGGTGGTCTGAATTTTCTCTTTCTTTGCGGCGAGTTCCTTCTCGATGTAATTGTTCAAGGTTCGAGTCAATGCCGCACGATAGCCCGCGAGGTGCGTGCCGCCATCCTTCTGCGGAATGTTATTCGTATAGCAATACATGCTCTCCTGATACGAATCATTCCACTGCATCGCGACTTCGACCTGCGTTTCGCCGTCACGAGTCTGGAACCACAACACCGACTCGTGCGCCGGTGTCTTGCTGCGATTGAGGTGGGTGACGAACGCTTTCAGTCCGCCTTCGTGCTGGAACACTTCGGATTTCTCGTCGCGCTCATCGACGAGTTCAATGCGCACGCCGGAGTTGAGAAACGACAACTCGCGCAATCGCTTTGCGAGCGTCTCGTAGTTGAACGAGATGTGGGTGAAAATCTGCGAGCTCGGCTTGAAGCGGATCGTGGTGCCGTGCTCAGAGGTGTCGCCGATGGCCGCGAGCGGCGCCTGCGGTTCGCCGAGACGATATTCCTGCCGGTGCAATTTGCCGTCGCGGCGAATCAGCAACTCGAGAAAATCCGACAGCGCATTCACGACTGAAACGCCGACGCCATGCAGACCGCCGGATACCTTGTAGGAGGTGTCATCGAATTTACCGCCGGCATGCAGCACGGTCATGATGACCTCGGCGGCAGAGCGTCCTTCCTCGGCGTGGATATCGACGGGGATACCCCGGCCGTTGTCGAACACGGTGACGGATTCATCGGCGTGGATGGTCACGACGACCCGATCGCAATGACCGGCCAGCGCCTCGTCGATGGCGTTATCCACAACCTCAAAAACCATGTGATGAAGCCCGCTGCCGTCATCGGTGTCCCCGATGTACATGCCGGGGCGCTTACGGACGGCGTCCAGACCTTTTAAGACTTTGATTTTGCTCGAATCGTATACGTTGTCTTGGGCCATGCTCGATCCTAAATAGCGACCCGCCATAATAGCATTTTTTCGCGCCAAAAACTAATCCGGGTGAGGCAAAAACATCAGTCTAATCAAATGCTTGTAGGGGCGCTGAGGCCCCTGGTTTGCGCGGCATTTGTCCTATCGCACCGCAAGACCTCGGCCTTGAGGCCGAGGATATCAGGTGCATTCTGGGGACCAACGTTGTGGTGATGCCGGATTCTAAAGAGCGACCGACCCATTCCAATGCGCTATTTCTGCATATTCACAACAGAAATAAAGTGGGCGACCGCACAGAGACTGGATATAATTACAGACGATTACCACATAGGCAGGGACTATCTGCGCAGACTCTCGCGGTCGCTGGTACTTGAATGCCTGCGTCGCCGTGCCGAGTGCAGCGCCTAGATCATTAGCGCGGCGCGAGGTGGGCATTGACCTAGGACTTGAGGATTTGGTGGTCACAAGCGATGGGGAGAAACTGTCGGCCCCGCAATTCTATCGCGGGCTCGAGCCCAAGCTCGCCGTCGCGCAGCGCGCGGGCAAGAAGGACCGTGTGCGCGCGATCCATGCCAAAATCTCCAATCGCAGGAAAGATTCCCTGCATCAATTCTCGACTCGCTTGGTGCGCGCGTATGACACGATATTTGTGGGAAACGTAAATGCCTCCGCGCTCGTCAAGACACCGTACGCCAAGTCGGTGCTCGATGCGGGCTGG
>Ga0116129_1001555_pt1 | contig 12587 bp, 11 predicted proteins | sample June2015DPH_17_2_FD_89732 | JGI IMG/M metagenome (GOLD analysis project Ga0116129, IMG submission 89732) | Peatland microbial communities from SPRUCE experiment site at the Marcell Experimental Forest, Minnesota, USA - June2015DPH_17_10 | ecosystem: Environmental > Terrestrial > Soil > Wetlands...
ACAACATCGGAGCCAGCAAAGCTGGCATCTCACGTCTACTACTTCAGAGTAATCATCAACGTCACCGACTTGCAGCTTTGGTGGCATCTCACATCTACGAACTACTTCAGAGTAGTCGTATTTGATCTTTGTTAGCTCCGATCGTGTTTTGTAACATGATCGGAGCTAACTAACAAAGGTGGGCGTGTTCTGTCATCCCGCGGGACAGCACAACGTCACCCACTTCCAGCTTTGGTGGCTCCGATGTTGTTACAACGTCGGAGCCAGCAAAGCTGGCATCTCACGTCTACTACTTCAGAGTAATCATCAACGTCACCGACTTGCAGCTTTGGGGGCTCCGATGTTGTTACAACATCGGAGCCAAACATCGGAGCCAAGTCGGTGACGTTGATGATTACTCTGAAGTACATGTCTTCCCCATCAATAACACGCAATTTCACTGCAGGCGAAGAGATCGAATACCGGGTCAACTATGCTTCCCCCTGGCAATCCGGGATCTATGCGGGGGAATATTCGAAAGTAATGGAGACACGAAAACGGCAAAGGGTGAGTTAACCGCTTTCTGTCCCTATAACTCCCTTTGATTGATTCTCGGATAGATCGGAGGCCGCATGAGGGTAAGCTATCTTATTTTAAGTCGTTTGTTGACCCTCTAAGTTTTTTAGTGGGTCAAAACTAGAGAACGACAGGTGACAGGACACCTAATCCGGATGGCGAATAACGAAAGGATCTGTGTCGGGTTGGATTGCGTCAGGGAGTCGGTTGAGGATTGATCTTCTGAAATGATATTACACTGTAAAAAGTAGAATGCATTCCACAGGATGGTTGCCAGGTGTAGGTACCAGATGGCCAATGGATTTGTATGGGCATCGGGAGCTGGGTAAAATTTTTATCTCATTCCTGGGTCTCATTTTTATTGACTATTATTAAGCTGGCATCTCACGTCTACTAACTACTTCAGAGTAATCGTATTCGACCTTTGTTAGCTCCGATCTTGTGTTACAACAAGATCGGAGCTAACTAACAACGGTGGGCATGTTCTGTCATCCCGCGGGACACTACTACTTCACAGTAATCTTATTTCACCTTTGTTAGCTCCGATGTTGTTACATCGGAGCTAACAAAGGTGGAAAGCTGTTCTGTGATCCCGCGGGACACCACAACGTCAAGGTTCCTTCACGTCTACTAGTTCACAGTAATCCTATTCTACCTCTATTCGCAGTTAAGCAGAATTAATGGTGTATTTTGTTCTACATGCATTGAAAAGGACAGTAGCGCGTTCTGCCAGTTGTCTCCACATCGCACTCTGCTTAAATGCATAAGCCCGCGGACCGTCAGTCGGGCTCCCAGTCTGAAGTTCCCCCCATTCTCTGACTTTGGTCATGAAGAAACTGACCGTCCACTCCATCTCCATTGGAATTAGAACAGCCTCCTCAGCCCAGCGACTTTTCTTTGCCCGGGCACGCAACCAATTTATCCGGTAAACTATCCATGCATCAGCTCACTGATCAGAGGTGAAAGAGTTCACTGACTTTCTTCCAAATATTCAGAATCTGACTCCGCGGAAGGCGTGAGTTTCCAGATCCATGGGATGCGAATCTTGGATTGCCCGCGGGCATTGGGCTCGTAGATAGATTTCAGGGCTCGCAAATCGGAGTCTTGTAAGACCTGAAATCTCTCAGTCACTGCTGGAGGTGCGTGCAGGGCATCCAGAGCCCAACGGGCCTGGTTGTATATACGGACGTGGTGCCTCATGGCCCGATCCGCCGCATTAGCGGCATCGTAGCCTCGGTGCTTGATCTTCTTGTTTGCTGCAAGGCGGACATTGTTTCGGTATATGTATGACTTATGGCATATTTCCTGTCTGATTCCCTCCAAAGCTTCATCAGCTTGACCAATCCGGAGTTCAATCTCCTTAGATCTGGCATTTAGGAGTTCAGGAGGGCTAGGACCAGGCCATGACGAAGGCAATAGCAAATCCATTTTTTCAATGTCTCCGCGGGGAATGTGAGGAATCATAGTCTCATCATCATCTTCCCCATCGGAAATTACCTCATCGCCAAAGGGAACCTGATTGAAATTGATATCATAGACGTTTAAGGAAGGGAATAAACGCTCCGCATGTTCATGGAAAGCATCGATTTGTCGGCTCAATCCCCCGCGTCGCTGGGAAATGTCGGACCGTTGCTCCGCGGAGGGCTTCTTTCCCTGTTTTCGAATAAAAGCGACTAGGGTTGTTCTGCAAGGGGGTTACGCTCCTTATACAACATGTATAGACAAGGCACGAACTGTAGCTCTTGAATTCTAAGTCCCATTATCAGCCAGCTTGTGATGCCGATGCCGCTGTCCGCAGAAAGCTCCGCCTCCATCAGCCTGGCCTGGATCTCCCGCCGGGGAACCACTAAAAAGCATGAAGCCCATGGCCTGTGATTCAAAATAAGGCATACCATTTGGGAGTTTCACATTGTAAATATCCATGACACTGATGTCATGGAGGCGAGCTGTGTCAGCATGCTCGACAACGTGTTCCCAGGCGCTCCGATTGTCTGGGGAAGTGTTCTCATCCATCAATTCAAAATCTTCTACATGTTCCGCTTTTGTTAGGCAGATCTTCTTCCAACGTGCGCACAGAGACGTCCCTAACCGGGACAACCTGCTCAATATTGCAGACCTTGAAAGAAAAGGGGCCAAGTTACCCATGTTAATCATTTTCTTCCAATTATTATCTCCAATGTGAGCATCCATTACCTCGGAGCGATGGGCCAGTGTCATATTTCTAGTCATGGAACTGATCCCATTAAGCACGCTCCAATTGGTTTCCAAAATCTCACCATCACCCTTACCCATCCCGCGGACGAATGTGGGGGCATAACGAGCATAACATTTCTCTTGATGGCCATGCACATGAAACAGACCAATCGCGGGTAGGATTGGGAGGTCCTCTCTGTTGTCTAGATAGGGGCCGTCTGCTAGACGTCGACGTAAGTTAATGCTGTACTGGCAGTTGATGTCGTATGCTAGTATCACCCCCGGTGTGTCAGGGCCCGTTGTATATTTCAGCGCCTCGTTTAAGGAATAATCCATGTTCATCTGTCGCTCGCCCTTTTGGAAGTTCACGAATGATCCAGGTGCATAGCACCCATGTCTCAAACATGCAAGGGCTCCAACCCCGGAGACATCGCACCCCTTGTGGCACTTGGATCGATCGAGGACTGCGTGATGTTCATTGCAAGTGCTAGGCTAAATAACGAATTTCGGGAGGACGGTTAGATATCAATGAATACCAGCTGTGTCTTACCTCTGGTCTCTCCACGGTGCATGCAATGTGCTCTCGGTATCTTTCAGTCGCAGTCATAAAACTTTGACCGTCCTTTATCCAGACGTCATCCACATTTCTTGGCTGGACCTGATGCACAGCTACAAAATTGCCATCCGCTACCAATGTTCTCCAGTATAACCAGTCCCGCGGGTCGTCTTTCCAGCCTTCCTTGAGATTTACACCTGGTTGTGGGCACGCGGGGCAAAACAAAGCCATTTCCGCCGCCGTTGGATGACGAGGGAGATGCCCAAACCCAAACCATTTTCGCTCCTTAAGGTTTCGCCACTGACGACCCACTCGCAACAGTTCCCGATAGCGATCCTGCGATTGCTTAAGTCCCCCGCGGGCTAGGAACTGGAATAAGCTCACCGGGACGAGGTGGGGAAACGCCTTGTTTGTCATTCTCCGTAATTTTTGGAAATAGTGTAGGCCTGATGTTTGACATTCGAGGTTCTCCAAAAGATAGTCGTCTAGGAGCGCAAATGTAAAGAGTGTTCTGATATTCTTGTATGTTGAGGGATAAAGTCTCATCCGGAGCATCTGGATATCCTCCGCGGGCGAATTAGGGCATAAACACGGTCGGATCGGCAGATGATGAATGCCATTTGTGTGAATTAGAGTCACAACCTTTAGTCCGTTTGCTTCCGCGGGGGATGGCTTTCCCGGATTAGCCCAGCCAACACCCTCGGGCTCCTCCTCATCCTCACCTTCATTCCCAAAGTCATTTTTGTACTCCGGGATGGAATGAGAAAGCGGATTTTGGTAGCCGGGACATCGCGCACCTGCATGGCCCAGATCGAGGCAAATTCCAACTTTCCACAACCAGGATGGTTCAAAGAAAGTACCAGTCCAGTGATCGATCCGGTGAAAGGGATGGCGATGATGCTGAGACCTACAGCATTCTGTGCAATACAGTGCTCCGCCAATGCAATCTCGACACCGATAAGTAGGAGGGCTAGTACTGCAGCTATTGCATGGAGCAGACTCCTGTAGTCCCTCTAGATCGAGGATTTCTTGTAACTCCTGCTCTCGTCTGGAAAACCATTCACGAAGGTAGTCGTGGCTTGTCTGAGAAAGTATGAATGAGACGCAGGGGACACAGTACCATACATTGAACACAGACATGTCCCTGTCCCTGGGGTGGATCAACATAGACAAAAGCATCCTCCAGGATATTTGGCGTTGACATGTCCTCCTGATGTTCGATTCTTTGTCTTTTCCTTGCTGAGGTTGAGGGCTGTCCCGCTTGGGATGGAATTGTTCGATCCATCACTTTCACTTGTTGGACTTCCCCTCTAGATGTCTTCTTTACTGAGAATTCCACCGCCTGAGCACGAGGAGGAATGGGCTGGAAACGACGCATGTTGACTTGGTCTGAAGTGATGATGATGAAACACTCCTGGCTTCTACCAGGGGCTGATCTAATCGATGGTACATCATATCTGGGGCAAGACATTCAAGCGATGTCATGATATGCTACCCTAAGACTCCGGGCCTGCCCATCCGGCTTAGCAGTTCTAAATTTGGTTAATTAATTGCCAAATGTGGCTAATTAATTACCAGACATGGTAATCAGTCAGCCCTGACATCATCCCTGCAGGCCACGGATTCTGCCTCATGGATGAACCTGAGTCTGCCTCATGTTAAAGACAATAAGATATTGATCAGTCTGGGAATGATAAGACTGTCAGCCCTGTTGCAGGATATCGGATGACTCAATAGCTCAGACAATAAATAAGCATTGCATGATTCAATTAGAAAAGACACACTGATCCTCTGCTTCAATCAACTGACATACGATGCAGCCCCAACAAGAAGATCCCTCCTTCCAAACTCCAACCCGATTCACATTCTCGGAGACGCAGCTCCAAATACTACAAGACGCCCTTGCGGATGTCAAGAACCTTGACAGCAAGAAGGAGCGACGCCGAATGATCAAGAAAGTTCGAATCCAGATTCTCGACCTCCCCGAAAATACGCCTCTGGACACCAAGGGAAGAGAATCACTCCGAGCAGCCATAGACACTTGGTTTTCCCTGCGCGCCAAACGTCAGACCACCAAGATAAAATTCGGAAAATCATGGCACGCACGTCTCGTTCTACATGAAGAAAACAAGGAGAAAGTTGAAGCCATACAAGCAAGACTGTATAAGAAAGCGCAGGAGAAAGGACACAATCCCCCACGACAGTTCGACTTTCTTCAACTGGCTATCAGCCAGCTGTGGGATAAACAATCCAGGAAGGAGATTAAGGCGCTGGAGAGACGGGCGAAGGAGTGGAACAAGGCTGGAGCTCCGCGGGCACAAAAGCAAACGTATGTGATCGTATTCATTGATGAACTTGCTCAAACTGACCCAGAATGCATAGCGCGGCGGCTAAGAATACATGGAAATATACCAAAAAATTCGCGGAGGACATGTACAACTCCCTCGGGGTTCGGTACCTGTTTTTAGCCGCATACGAGACACCCGAGGGATTGGTAAACACGGGAATTATGGACTTCAACGATGACTTGGGCGGAGGTGCGGCTTATATGGCGAAAAATGCAAATTGGAACATGGAGGGTATCGACATGGACTCATGGAACCACCATAATCGAGATTATTATAATTCTGAGCAAATTCCAGCTTCTATCTCATCAACCAAACTCCCGAGCTCCTTAATCCGTTTAGAACAAAACGAGTTTGGGGAACCAATCCTGCCGAACCCGAGCCAGGTCCCGAAAGGTCAAACTTCAAGGAAATGGCGACAAGGTCTGGTAAGGGCATTCATGACTCATCATTATTGTAAGTCTTCCGAATCGAAATTACCTCAGAATGTTCACTGGCTTCCAGCACTCGCATCTGCCTCAGAGCGCCCAATTCCGTGGAAGAAACTTCTCCCAAGGATCGGGGACTGTGTGGAGGAAGAGCACCTACCCGCCCACCTTATATCTCTCCTCGGGGAACCATCCACCATGAAAGACGACCAATGCTACTCCCTCCTTGGATTCTGGTATACCCGCCAGACCACCGGCCTGTCACCCACATTTCGTTTCAAGAAGTACCTCATGACCGATGACCTGGTGGAAGCATTGCCACGGGAGCGAGCAGACATTCCGCAGATGGCCACACCACCCATCGCAAGCGGTAGCAACCAGGCTGCACCCGCCCGCGGGAACGGACCAGAAGCAAAGAAGAAAGGGAAGTCTAAGAGGACAAGAAAGCAACACAAAGGGAAAGGGAAAGCAGCAGCTACCCAAAGCGACAGCGATGAATTTAGCGGACATTCCACGACCGTTAGCAGCCAGGATGCACCCGCCCGCGGGAACGGAACAGCATCAAAGAAGAAAGGGAACTCTAAGAGGATAAAGCAAAACAAAGGGAAAGGGAAAGCAAGAGCTACCGGAAACAACAGCGATGAATCCGGAAGACATCCCTCATCCAATTCCTGTTCAGACTCAACTCCTACCGCGACTAGCTCTGGAGATGACACAGACTCCTCAACCGACTCTGATTCGGCAGAGGAGCAATCCTGCGGGCCGATAAACAACTTCCAACCAAACCACACACAAGTCCTCTTCCCTACCGGACCATTTAATTACAGTGGAGTTCAACCTACACTGCGCCAGTCCCATGTCGATGTGGACCCCGTTTCCCAGCTAGATGAGCCCTCGGGGGATGAGAACATGTTTTCAATGCCAATCCCTGGCCTTGGTCCCGAACTCCGGAACATTGAGAGGATGCTTGAAAAAGGACTTCCCCGGGAGGAAATCCTGCAGGCATTTAGTTCCATGACGGTGAGATCTCAGTCACAAAGCCCACTCAAACCACGTTCCCGCGGGTTATCTCCCCCGACGGACCTTGGCAAACGACGCGGGCGACCAAGTACCGAGGGGTTACCACCAGCATCCCCGACTAAAAAAAGTCGTCTTCAGTCCCTTGAGAACAGACTTGATGCCATCCCCCATCCGCCAACCACCAGTCTTCCTGATTCCCTGCATCCCTCGGGCATTGTCATGCAACCTCCGTCTCTCACAGATAAACCATCCCTCCTCCTTGATGCCATTGAATGCACTCCGAACGCCAGCTCCTCCACAGCACCACTTGAATGCACTCCGAACGCCAGCTCCTCCGCAGCACCACTTGAATGCACTCCGAACGCCAGCTTTTCCACAGCATCACAGGCCCGCGGGGCTCCAACCGCAACAATTTCACAGGGCGGTGGCAGGAAGGGCCAGACAGGTAAGAAAGAGATAAGAGTTTCCTCCCCGCGGGTCACCCGTTCTAGCGCGCCCAAAAAGAGAAGTACCAGGGCCAATCCCAATTAGCCCTCGGAGTCAATTCCCGTCAGTCTTGTTCGGGAACCATAGACACTTGCTTCTTAATTCACTCCTTTCACCAATGCCAATGAAAATTTATTATTTATAAAACATACAAAAAAATTTAAAGAAAACAGTCCAAAAATAATAGTGCAAAAATAAACAGCAACAGAGATCACGGCTCGAGGACGTGATCCTGCAAAATATCCCGCATGCTCATGCCAGGCAACTCCTCGGGGTCAGTCAAGGGACTTGAAGCCCGCGGGGCTGGAGGTGATTCTGGAATAGTAGGCGGAAGAGGAAGGAGAGCAGGTGCAGGTCCCAATACAGACCTGGATTGGCTCCTGGTCCTCCGCGGAACATGAGCATCCATCGGGCCCCAGCTCCTCGGTGGAATGGATCGAGCCCGTTGCCCTCGGGGCAACTTCGCCTTATCTGCTGGAGCAGCAGCAGCCTCCGCTGGCAATCAAACTAGCATTAGTGAATGGCACACCTAAAAAATGGTAGACCTGCTTACCATGACACACTTCACCATCCTTCATCTCAACGTCGGCTTGCTCTACCGCGGGCCTCACCCCAATTCTTGCAGGTCCAGGCCGGGTTGGACTGTCAGGAGGGCCAGATGTAGCCCGCGCTCGCCTAGGTAGGCCTTTGATGATTCGCCCGACTGGGTTCCATTTCGGTTCCTGAAGATGTCTTGCTTCATCCTGAGCTTGCTGTGACGTCAGAACTTGCTGCAATTTCTCGGGGACATTGACCTGGAAGGATTGAATAAATGAATTGTCTAACATTTGAAACACTTACCATTTCTGCCGACTGGTCTAGTTGGCGTAGATACAGCCGTTCCATGCAGTTCAAACCCCCTTGAAGACCTTTCAGTTGCTCATTGGTGGCGAGCTGAAGGTTTGCTAGCTGGGCGATGATCTTCTCCGTAGTCAAGAGGGTGGTGTAAGCCGACAGCTCTTCTCTCGTCGGCCTGGCCACCATCGCATCCTCCAGCTCCTTCCGCCAGCCAACCGATGCCTCTTGAACCCGCCGTTCCCAGGGAGCTTTCTCAGTTTCCTCCGCGATCTTCGAGATTGCTTCATCAACCCTCTTGCTCAACGTGTCCACCCTGTCTGCGGTTTCCATCTGCTTTCCGTGCAACCTGATCTCCGTCTCCTCTATTCGTGCCTCTAGCCGCCGCTCCTGTTGGTCCACGTGGCGCTCCCATCGTCGTTCCGCCCCTTGGAGCTCCTCCTGCATGTGCCTGTCCTGGCCCTCCAAAGTCTCGCCAATCTCGGCCATCTCGTCAGCTAAATCGACCAGCCTACCCAGAATCCCCTTCGCATCGCCTTCGGTGTAGGAGTCGAGCTTCCTTTCAATGCGACGACTTTGATGATGAAGTTCCTCCGCTCGGGTGTCCATGATGCCCCGAATCTCCTGATCCTTCTTCCTGAGTTGGTCTTGCGTGACCATGACGCTGCGCAGAGCAATGTCGCTGGCCTCGATCTCTCGCATTCGATGATCTTGGTCCTGAATTCGCTCCCAAAGTGTCTTGAGGTCAGGATGGGTGGCCGGGGCAGTGGTCGCGGGGGCAGTGATGCTGTTCACAACTAGTATGACATCAGTTACATACTGTCCTTTGTAGATAGTAATACGGAGACAAAAAGACTTACTTTCAAGCTCTGCAGGACCAGCGGGGGTACCACGACGTAATCCTGATGGAACAGGAGGAGAGAGGGTGAGACCGGACGGACCAGCGGGATGACCTGGTGTTGACGAGCTGCCTGAAGCCTTTTCGTTTGGGCGGGGGACATCCGGGTTGACAGGCACAATGACTGCTCTTCGGGGGCCGGAACCTTTGGCATACATCGTCCGAGGAATGACGATCTTGACTTTTTGTGCTGGCTTGGAGGAGCTGGCAACTGCAGCTGGAATCGACTCAGGCGGGGGGCTGGCCTTAGAATGCTCGCATCCCTGACGAGCTTTACTGCAGGCTTGACACGCGAACTTCCACCCAGTTGGACGACATTGCTGGTTCCGACTTACGCACCGCGAACAAGGGGGTGGTGGGAGAAGATCGGAAACAGGGATGGTGGTTGGCTTTTTCCTCCGACTTGACTTGATCGATGGTAAAAGACGTCCTCCTGCAGGAGGACGTGTTGGATGCCCTTCGGGCCTGCTATCGTCCTTGGGAGCTGAGACCTTCCTCTTCTTGCTTCCGCTGCTTCCTCCTGGAGCGGAAGGAGCAGCCACATCCTCTCTGTCATCGCTATCGTCCACCGTCTCGGAGCTTATGTTTTTCCGTTTCTTGGGTGCTCTGACTTTCGTCGCAGCAATCGAGGGATGTAAAGGATTGATTGTCGAAGTGGTTGCGGCCGGGACCGCTTTCGATGCCGGCCTCTCTCCTGCAGCCCTTTCCTTCCCTTTTCCATTATCCACCGCTCGACCTTTACCTTTCCCTTCGCCTTGGCCATCATGGACCTCGCGTGGTGCTTGTGGTACCGGTTGTGGATAGAGATGGGGAGGGACGAACTCGTCATCCCACTGAATCCTAGGAGGAATACCGGTCGTATAGCTGCGATATTTGTTGAACGCCAGCAGAACGGCGCGGACACGAGGAGTGAGGAAAGTGTTTCTAGCCCGGCGGATGGTGTCGGTTATTGGTTTCATTTGGAATGTATGTGCCACCCCTCGCTGTCATGTAGGGGATCAGGTAGAAATATAAACCTTGTAATAATACTCACCAGTAGTTCCCTTGTACGATAATCGACGATGTCCTTGGTCTCTGGACGAACCCAGAGGTTTCGCCTGTTATCTTCCACCGACTTCACCAAGAAGGCGTCCAGTTCCTGGATAGCATTTGCCAGATTCATCACCTGTCCAGGTGATAAGTTGTGTTCTCCGCTAGCAGCGGCAATCGGTCGCGTAGAAGGTTGCATCGTAAAGCAGTGTGGTTTCTTGCAATGTAGAACTCGGGTAGAACAGTGTAGAACTCGTGTAGAACTTTGACGTGTTCAACATTGGATCACGTGTTTCAACGTGCCCGCTAACCATGTACTCCGATACCGAAATTGATGCTCTGGATGTTTTTGCTATCCTGGATTCTCAAGATGATCTCTTTCACATGCGAGATAGTCCGAGATCCTCAGACAATCCCGCGTTGGGTGTCGTGTCTCATTCTCCTCCCCTGGAGGACGTCATCCCCGATAGCCCAGGATCTATGTGCATGCTACCGGAGGACTTCGACATTCCGGATATCCCAAATATCTATCCTGTTTCGCATGAAAACATCGCAGAAGGTCCACAGCAGGGCGGCAGTATCCCCAATAGCCCAGGATCTGTGTGCATGCTACCGGAGGACTTCGACATTCCGGATATCCCAAATATCTATCCTGTTTCGCGTGAAAACATTACAGAAGGTCCACAGCAGGGCGTCAGTATCCCGAATAGCCCAGGATCTTCCTGCCTGCTACCGGAAGACTTCTACATCCCCGATATCCCAATGCACTTTCCCATTTCACCTAAAGACATCCCGCCCTCGCTGGACCCTTACACCATCCCCGATTCCTCCAATGACGTCCCGCCTTCCCTCTTCCCCGTAGCTGACCTCCCCGAAATCTTCAACGTACAACCGGAACAAGGCCCCTCGGATGTAGAAACACTGCGACAGCGTGAAAGCGCAGCGGAACGGTCTTTGCAGACCCTCAAAACAAATCTCATGCCTTACCTTCCTATCCTCCTCAGCCGCACGTCTTTGCTACGGGCTCAATTGGGCCAACTCATCATGGAGAGGGATATGACAAGAGGTTACCTCGATGGGGCAGTGACTAAAATTTTAGAGATAGACAGGTACCTCCTTGGATTACGCGCACTCCAACTGATAAGAGGCGAGGGAGTTCATGATGAGCAGGCAGGCGTGTAATCAATCCGAGCATTCCTTACACCATTTCTTTTACGATAAATTTTGAACTCATATTCCGGGATGTATTGATTCTGTCGATGACTTAAGAGTGAGCAATAGAGATAACAGCAGTCGCTGTTCAACCAGCTGTAGCTATTCAGAGGGTAAAAACATTGGCATCATTAATGTTTCTTGAATATGTACAATGTCTCAAAAAATATCTAACACCTACTTCCTCCAACATCATGGACCTGTAGAATAAAACCAAGATAAACTGTTGATAGCTCTGAATGCATCCTCCCGATCTCATCCGCCCGATCTCGGATGAGACTCCGTGCTGTCTACAAAGGCAGAAGGGAAATCGGTGAAAGGTACTGAATTGGGTCCATTTCACGACCCCTTCCCTCCTCCGAGGAGCACATCCTACCCTCCTCCGAGGAGCAACATCCTAACTTGGCAGATTAAACACATCTTGAACAAGCCCGCAGCTTTCGTTAAAATGCGGAGTGATCCCGAGGGTAAACAGAAGAGATAGATCTCGAATGAGCTTACTTAAAGCCCAAAGCCCGAGAGGAGGATTTCCTTTACGATATAAGACACGGTGGGGTAGTAGAATTGAAAGGTACTGAATTGGATCCATTTCACGACCCCTTCCCTCCTCCGAAGAGCACATCCTAACTTGGCAGATCAAACACATCTTGAACAAGCGCGCAGCTTTCGTTAAAATGCGGAGTGATCCAGAGGGTAAACAGAAGGGATAGAGTGATTCCGCGGATTCGTTAAATGCTTAGTGATCCCGAGGGATGACATTTTTACCAGCCCTTTTTGTTATACTTTTACTTTATTTAACTGATTATTGAAGTGGCTACCTCTGTCTACATAAGGGACCCATGATTACAATTTTCTATCTAGACACAGGCTGGATGCAGAGCCAAAGGGAGCCTGGCGCGAGCTCGCCCCGAGCTCGCCCCGAGCTCGTTCATCTAAATTGAGGTGGAGACGAGCTCGCTCATCATCCTTGGGCTTATTACCTAAGGCGAGCTCGCAAGTTGGCTCATGGTTGATGATGAATAAGCAGGCAA
>Ga0116129_1001556_pt1 | contig 12586 bp, 9 predicted proteins | sample June2015DPH_17_2_FD_89732 | JGI IMG/M metagenome (GOLD analysis project Ga0116129, IMG submission 89732) | Peatland microbial communities from SPRUCE experiment site at the Marcell Experimental Forest, Minnesota, USA - June2015DPH_17_10 | ecosystem: Environmental > Terrestrial > Soil > Wetlands >...
CATGGTCGAGATCGCTTTGATGGCCTCCTCCATCTTGACGTCGATGATGCGGATGATCCCTTCTGCCGCCTGTTCGATGGGTATGTCGAGCGGCCGCGCGACTGCGGTCGCGATCGCGGCACGCGCGCATTCGGTGTCGAGCCGCATGCGGCCGCCGAGAAAATTGTCGGCGCTGAGATAGCCCAGCGCAAGATTGCAATCCGTGATGGTCGGCGGTTCGCCGCGGCCGTAGCAGGCGGGGCCGGGTATTGCGCCAGCGCTCTGCGGGCCGACCTCAAGCGCGCCGAGTGCGTCAACCCGCGCGATGGTGCCCCCGCCGGCACTGACGGTATTGATGTCCATCATCGGAATCGCGATGTCACGCCCCTCGATCTTGCCGCGGTTCGACACGAACGGCTCGCCGCCTTGGATCAGTGAGACGTCGCAGGAGGTGCCGCCCATGTCGAAGGTAATGAGGTTGGCGATGCCCAGCGCCCGACAGGCCGAGACGCCAGCTGTCACGCCGCCTGCCGGGCCCGACAATACGGTTGTCACCGCCTTGCGCGATGCCGCCTCGAAGGTCGACATGCCGCCATTCGACTGCATGATGTATTTTTGCGGCGTTGCGACGCCGGCGGCGGCCAGCCGCCGGTCGAGATTGGCGATATAGCGCGCGAGGATCGGCTGGAGATAGGCATTGATGACGGTCGTGCTCAGCCGATAGTACTCGCGAATCTGGGGCACGACCTCAGACGACAGCGAGATACCGCATCCCGGCAGTTCCTCGGCGATGATGGCGCCGACGCGTGCCTCGTGCTGAGGGTAGAGGAACGAGAACAGCAAGCACACAGCGACGGACTCCGGTTCCTGCCGTTTCAGCCTACGCAGGGTCGTCCGCAATGCCTGCTCGTCGAGCGACAGCAGCACCTCGCCACGGAAATCGACTCGCTCGCGTACTTCCCCGGTGCGGCTGGGTGGTACCAGCATGGGCGGCTTGTCGTACAGAACGTCGAAGATCGCTGCGCCGTATGGGCGGGCTTGCTCGCCGACCTCATAGATGCCGCGAAACCCCTCGGTCACCAGGAGGCCGGTCTTGACCCCCTTGCCCTCCAGAAGTGCGTTGGTGCCGACGGTCGTCCCATGGCAGAAAAAGCCGATGTCTGCGGCGTGGATGCCGTCGGCCAGCAGCGCTTCGATGCCATTCAGTATGGCGCGGGACGGATCGTCGGGCGTAGCCGGGACTTTGGTGATCGAGATCGCACCGGTGTCCTGATCAAGACATACGAAATCCGAAAACGTACCTCCGGTATCGACCGTCACCCGGTACTTGCCCAACGTCGTCCTCCCCATCGTGTTGGCTGACGCCGGCTGGCGTCGCATTCGGATTGCGTGCATTCTCTTAGCCTAATCGCCGTCCTGCAAGGCGCGCGAGCCGTCAACAGTGCCGGGAGAACGCGATGGCAAATCACGAACCCAAATCCTCCGGCATGGAGAATGCCATCAGGAAACCCGGCATTATGGCCGGTGGCACCGGCCTCTCCGACCTCAAGCCGCAGATCGCCTACACCGACCTGCGGGAATGGATCGAAGAGGCGCGCAAGCTTGGCGAGATCCGAGAGGTCAAGGGCCTTACCTGGCAGAGCGACATAGGCGAGGCGGCCGAGGTTATTCTGCACGACGAGAACGCTCCTTGCGTCGTGTTCGAGGATATTCCGGAAACGCTTGCGGGCAGCAAGGTGCTGGTCAATTTTTTTGGCGGCCTGCGGCAGAGAATGACCCTCGGTTTTCCGCTCCACTTGTCGAAGCTGGAACTCAGCGAAGCGTTTCGCGAGCACTACATGGCCGACCTCAAGCGCATCCCGCCGCGTTACGTCAACGACGGGCCCGTGTTCGAGAACGCGATTACCGGCGACAATATCGACATCACCATTTTTCCGACACCGAAATGGCACGCCGAGGACGGTGGCCGTTACATCGGCACCGGCAGCTTCAATGTCACGCGCGATCCGGACGAGGGCTGGATCAATTGCGGCACCTATCGCGTGATGATCCATGACCAGAAGACTGTCGGCTTCTACGTCTCGCCCGGCAAGCATGGCCGCATCCAGCGTGACAAATACGAGGCGCGCAAAGAACCGATGCCGGTGGCGATCGTTGTCGGTTGCGATCCGATGTCCTTCCTGATGGCGTCGAGCGAAGTGCCTTACGGCATCTGCGAATACGACGTCATCGGCGGCATCCGGGGCGCTCCTGTCGATCTCGTGACTGCGCCCATCACCGGATTGCCGGTTCCGGCCAATGCAGAGATCGTGATCGAGGGCTTCGTCCAGCCCGGCAACGTGAAGCCGGAAGGGCCGTTCGGCGAGTGGATGGGATACTACGGCAGCGATGTCCGTCAGGAGCCGGTGATGGACATCAAGGCGATTTATCATCGCAACAACCCGATCCTGCTCGGCTGCGCGCCGCAGCGTCCGCCGGACGAGATCGCCCGGTATCGCGCGCTCACCCGCTCCGCCATCGTGCGCGAGAATATCGTCAAGGCCGGCGTTCCCGACGTCGTCGCCGCCTGGGCGCATGAGATCGGCACCGCGCGCCTTCTGCTCGGTGTCGCTATCAGGCAGCGCTATCCGGGCCACGCCGCCCAGGCCGGTCACGTCGCGGCGATGTGCCACTCCGGCGCCTATGCGGGCCGCTACGTCATCGTGACCGACGACGATATCGATGTGTCAAATCTCGAGGAACTGATCTGGGCCATGCTGACGCGCTCCGACCCTGCCACCTCGATCGACATCATCCACAATGCCTGGTCGACGCCCCTCGATCCACGCATCGAGCCGGAGCGCAAGGCCAAGGGGGATTTCACCAATAGCCGGGCCATCATCGACGCCTGCCGACCTTGGCACTGGCGCGACAAGTTCCCGAAGATGAATGCACCGTCCCGGGAAGCCGCGCGTCTGGCGCGGCAGCGGTTTGAGTATTTGCTCAAGTAGCGTCGCTATTCGCTCTTGATGCCTTTCTCGCGGATGATCCTGCCCCAGCGGGCGTACTCGTCTTTGAGGTATTGGCTGAATTCCTCCGGCGAGTTCGGCGCCGGGACCACCCCGGCCTGCGCGAGCTTGGCACGCATGTCGGGATCGTTCATGGCCGTGAAAATTCCAGCGTTGAGCGTGGCGACGATATCAGTCGGTGTCCGGGCCGGTGCGAGAACGCCTGCCCATTGATCGGCGACGGTGTCGGCAAATCCCTGTTCCACGAACGTCGGAACATTCAGGAAGATGTCGGAACGTCGCCGCGATGTGGCGGCGAGCGCCTTGATCCGGCCGGCCGCGATCTGGGCCACTACGGTCGGCCCGTCGCCAAACAGGCCGTCAAGCTGACCGCCGAGCAAATCGGTCATGGCCGGTGAGTTGCCGCGATAGGGAACCTCAAGAAACGTGGCTCCGGCTGCCGCCTGAAAAAGCTCGATCCCGAGGTGCGAGATGGAGCCGAGGCCGGTGATTGCGATCGTGATCCGGCCCGGATTCTGCCGCGCCAGGGCGGCAAGATCCTGGGCGGAATTGACCGGCATCGCGGCGTTCACCACCAGCATAGTGGAATTGAATGCCACGAGGCCAACCGCAGTGAAATCCTTGACGGGATCGTAAGGCGGGTTGGCGCGCAGGTGCGGATAGATCGCCGCCACACCGGCCGTCGTGAAGTACAGTGTATAGCCGTCCGGTTCCATTTTCGCCACATATTCGGCCCCCAGCGCGCCATTGGCACCCGTGCGGTTCTCCACGAACACGATTTGGCGGAGCGGATCGCGCAGCTTGTCGGCAAGGAGCCGCGCCATGAAATCGGTCGTTCCACCGGCCGCGAAACCGACCACGAGCCGAATTGGATGAGACGGATAGCCCTGCGCCTCGGCGACACCACTTATCCCGCAAACGCAAAGCGCAGTGGCAAGCGCAAGGCAGCCGATTTGCTGTGGCAGGGGCACGCGTTGTCTCCTCATCGCCTTCGCTTGGTCAAGAGGCTGGAATGGCCGGGGACGGAACCTTCTACGGCGATCCATGAGCTTGTCGATCGATTGTGATTGTGGAACGAGTTGTAGATATTGCGCAGGAAGGTGGTTCCCGTTCCGAGGCCCTACGCGGGCGCCCATTTCTTACTGACAACTCTGTTGTCACGCTACCAGTTCGCCCTCGCTCTTGAAAAGGATGGGAACCGCTCGGGCCCGACTTGGAATCGCCGATCGTCGGCGGGCGCTTCTCTGTCAACATCTAGGGGGGACGGTGACCTGTATTCGCTTCCGGCGTGTTGTGGACGGCGGCGCGGCACAAGATCCCATCCTCACCGTCATGCACAACAACCGTGGCTATCATCAGGAGGTCATGCACGTGCGGCGCATGGCAAACCGGCGCGACCGTGTGGCTTGGCTCGGCATGGATCGCAGCCCGATCGGCACCAGCATTGAGAACTCGGACCGACCCTCAAACGGGCGGTCGAGGTGGCCAAGTCAGGCCAGCCGGCGCTGGTCGACGTGTGGACGCAGCCGCGGTAAGGACAGGACGTATGAAATTGCGTGGTATTACTCCCGGGCTGGCGGCGCTTGTGAAGGGCGGCAGCATCAGCAAGATTGTGCGACTCCGCATCGAACCTTTTCAGCAACGATTCGATCAGCGTTCTGCACCGGCAGGTCGGCAGGCTTCCCGCCCTTTTGAAGGCCTGTGGCATTCTCTCCGGCCTGTTCTCGTGTATGCTGATCTTCAATATGTTTGTTGAAACCTGCGAAGGGAAACTGAGCCATGAGCTCCCGACGGGATGTACTGACGGCGCTCGGTGTTGCAAGCGCGGCCGCATTGGCGGCGAAATCGACTTCCGCTCAGCCTGCACCGACCGGAGCCGCGACCCAGCCGAGTGCCGCAAGCGCAACAAACGCATTCTGGCCGAATGGAGCCCGGATTGCGGTCTCCGCCTCGCTGATGCTGGAGGCCGGTGGCCAGAACCTCCATCGTTCGGATGCTCTGTTTGGCCCGATGCCGGACGGATACCTCGACCTGCCGACCAACAGCTGGTTCGAATATGGCGCCATCGAAGGCATCCCGCGACTGCTTGACCTATTCGACAAGCATGGCGTCAAGGCGACTTCGTTCATGGTCGGAACCGCAGTGGAAAAACATCCCGACGTTGCGCGTGAGATCGTGCGCCGCGGTCATGAAGCCGCCGCCCACGGCAGAACCTGGGAGAGCACATTTGCGTTGTCGAGAGACAACGAGAAGAAGAACATCTCCGACGGCGCGGACATCATAGAAAGAGTTACTGGCTTTCATCCGGTCGGATGGAATGCCAATGCATTACGGAACAGTCCCAACACGCTCGAAATCCTCCAGGAACTCGGATTTCTTTACCACATCGACGACGTGAGCCACGACGAGCCGTTCATCAATGTTCTACCCAAAGGGTCTCTCGTAACCGTCCCTTATTCCGTCAACCTGAATGACTTCCAAAACGCGTTCCCGGGGAGATATTCGCCGCCCTCTTACGAGCAGGTGCTGAAGGATCAGTTCGATCAACTTTATGAGGAAGGAGACAAGCGGCGGCGGATGATGCTGATATGCACGCACGATCGCATGTGCGGCATGCCTGCCGCGGTGAGAATGCTCGACCGAGTTCTACGGTATGTGCGCTCGAAAGAAGGCGTGTGGTTCGCGCGCAAAGATGAAATCGCCCGCTGGGCGATCGAACATCCCGAGCACACGCCGGTGGTAAAACGAGGTCCCGTCTCAGAGACAGGCCTTCCGGGTCCCGCCTAACCTCGACCGCCCGGTGCCAAACCGATCCGCGTGGCGCCCAGCGTCTTCCCCTGCAGATGCGGTGGGGCCAGCGGAACGGATCGAGAAGTGATTGCAGCAACGCCATGAGGTTCACGGACATGAACGCATTTTCCAACGCACTCGTTGCCGGCACCATCGTCACGGCGCTTACGGGAATGACCGACGCCGCGCTGGCCCGCTACTTGGACCCGTCTCAGGTCGACCTCGTTCGCATTCTGGCGCCGCCGCCGACTGCGCAGTCAGCCGAAGGCAAAGCGGAACTTGAAGCTGTGCTAGCGGTACAGGCGGCGAGGACCGATGCCGATGTCAAGCGGGCTCAGGCCGACGATGAACTCACGGTGTTCCGCTACGCCGACGTCATGGGCGAAGCATTTTCACCGCAGAACCTGCCGTTCACGACGACATTCTTCAAGGACGTGGCGGCGGATGGCGGAAAAGTGGTGAATCCCACCAGGGCACATTTCAACCGACAGCGTCCGGTGGTGGTGGACAAGCGGGTCGAACCCGTGGTCAAAGCCGGCGGCGGATCCTACCCGTCTGGCACGGCGTCCTTCGCCTATGTGGCGGCCATTCTGCTCGCCAACATGGTTCCGGAAAAGGCCCCGGAAATCTTCGCCCGCGCCGCCGAGTGGGGCCATAACCGCGTGGTCTCGGGTGTGCACTACCCGGGCGATGTGGAAGCGGGGCGCATCTCAGGTTCCGTGATCGACAACGTGCTGTTGCATGACGCGGTCTTCATGTCCGATTTCGCTATGGCCAAGGCCGAGGTACGGCGTGTGATTGGGCTGCCGTAAAGCTGTCACCCATGCAGTCCCTTCAGGAGGACGGCTCGGAACCGTCTGACAGTGGTTCCGAGCCTGATCGAGCCAAACTCCTGATGACACGATCCGGGTCAGGCGGTCATGCACGATTGAATGAATTGTAGACCATCCGGGGAAGTTCACCGCTGCTTGCTCCATTCGCGGCCCATTTCGCATCAGTTCGACGGACGCGCCGGAAGCTGCCGTGCCGCCTCTCCCGGCGCAGCCGGCTGGCTCGGTCTCGCGGCCGCACCGACCTTTGTCGTCATGGTGCTGCAGACCGTTGTTCAGAGCAGCGCACAGCCGGACATATTCTGCTGGGCCATGCATAACGCGTCGCCACTTGGGGGGGAATAGTGCCGATGTACTTGTTGATGGCGGCCTTCCATCCGGACCCTTGGTTGAAATTGATTTTTGGCCGACGATGCGGCGCCCACCAGTCCTGATCCGGCGGACGCCAAGTCTAACAGTGCCTAACTTTTCGCGTCAGTGTACGCTCGTAAGGGGACGACTAGCAGCGCCGCCCTGTCCACTCGTGGCACGGTTCAGAAATGTCGGCCGCCTACCGGGACGGCAGCTTACTGGGGCGAACCCGACGCACCCCTTGTTCGGCCGATGGGGCCGCCAATATCACGAATAAAAGGAAATCTCGCTGCTTATGCACGCCGGGCTCCTTTTCGTGGTTTATCGAGGGGGTTGCCCGCCGATGGCACCCTTGCTGCACATTATCCCCCGAGGAGTTCGGCAACGCCCTCGATGCAGCTTTGTGGCGAATGTCACATCATTATCCGATCAAGGCGTCAGGGCCGTAGTTTCCGGAATTGGCCCCAAGTGGCTGTTCGGCAGGACGGAGAGCTGCAAGCGTTAGAGCCGCAACCACTTGGACAATCGCGGGTGGGCGCCGCAATAGTTTTTATTTTTTGTAATTCTATGTTGGAACGCGTATCTTTTCCTTGTCGTCCTCAGACGAGATCAGTTGCGTGGCATCCTTTCAGGGAAACGAGGAATAAAGCCGTCCCTGTTGGGCATTTGCACATTCGGCAGGGTCTGTGCATTGATCACTTGCTTGTCGTCGATCAACTTGTTCTCCGCCAGAATATAGGCCGTCAGAGCATAGACTTGTTCGTCGGTAAGCGATCTTGGCGACGTCCATGGCATGGACCGACGGATGTAGTCGAACAATGTTGTGGCATACGGCCAAAAATTTGCGATCGTCAGCGTCGTGTCGTCGATGCCGTTTCTTTTCACGTCGCTGACGACGGGTGGCGCCGCCGGCGCTCCGCTTTTCGTCGTTGTCGCGCCTTTCCCACCATCACCGTGACACGCGGAACATTGCTCCGCAAAGATGGATGCGCCCTGTTCCGAGGTACCGCTGCCTGCCGGCAATCCCGCTCCGTCGGGTTCAACGTCAATGTCCCACGGGGCCAAATCGGCATTGCTGATTGGCTTGCCAAGATTTGGGCTGGCGCCGAACACGCTACCGCTTGCAAAGGTAAGAGTCAGCGCCGCGGCCAGCACAAGGAGCCTATGCGTAGGCATGCGTGACCTGCCCTTTCTGATCGACCGCCCAGCTTGTGATCGCATTGGAATGGTGATTTTCGAAAGCCAAGAGCGGTGGAACCGATGGCAATTCGCCGCGCGCCGCAACAAATTCCGCCCGGGTGGGTTGCGCGTTGCCATCTTCATCCCAGGCCCGGCTCTGCAAAGTAGCGGGACCACCATTCCAACGCCAAGGCATGCGGAAGCGCGTGAAGGCCATGCTCAGCACGGGATCCTGCAGGGCGGCCTCGCCCCAAGATTGCCCGCCGTCGGCAGAGACCAGCACCTTGGAAATTCGTCCTTTGCCGGAGTAGGCAATTCCGGAAATCTCATAAAGCCCTGGCTCCCGTAAGGTGTAGCCGGGAGAAGGCTTCGTGATAAATGATTTCACTTCGTTGACAAAATAGAACTGATACGCCTTTCCGCTCGGTAGCGGCTCTGTGTATACCTGTGACTCCCAATAGCTGAAAGCTGCTTCCGGAAGGAGCTTGATCCGTCGCAGGTACTTGATATTCATGTTGCCTTCATAGCCGGGCAGTAAGAGACGCATCGGGTACCCGTTTCCAGGCATCAGCGGCTCGCCATTCTGGTAGAGCGCGATGATCGCGTCATCGAGTGCCTTTGCAAGCGGAGCACTACGCATCACGTGCGCCGCATCACCGCCTTCGCCAATAAACCACCTAGCTTTAGGGTCGATGCCAGTCTCATCAAGCAATGTCGACAGCTTGACGCCCGTCCACTCGGCGCATGATGTCAGCCCATGCAGCGCTTGGACATCGGCTTGAAGCGGTTGAGGTGAAAAAAGACCTGCGCTGTTGCCACCGCATTCAATGAACGCGACGCGCGACGTCATCGGGTAGCGCAGTAGCGTTTCATAACTGAAGATAAGCGGCTGCCTACCCAGGCCATGGATCAACAGCTCATGCTTATTGGGATCGATATCCGGAACGCCGTCGTGCACGATCGTAAAGAACACGCCGTTCGGCGTGATCATTCCGTCGAGCAACTGATGAGGCGCCCGAGATTGTGATGTACGTGGCTCGAAATTAGGATTGGAAAGTGTGCGCACCACATTTTTCGCGTACTTTGATGGCGCCTGGTAAGCTGGAACAGCATCACCGGGCGACAAGCCCCAATCGGGCTCGGTGAGCGGTTCGGCGTTAGCCTCTGTACCCGCGCCTAAAGCTCCGGCTAAAGCAATCCCGTGTCCCAAAAAGGCGCGTCGGTGCAACAGGCCGTTGCCGGCCACGATCTCGGGTTCATGCGTGTTCCTTCGGGATTGCCTGTTTGCCATCAATTCCTCCTCCGAGGGCCGGCGGCCGAGCGAACATCTTCGCGGCGGCGGTTCAGACGCTTCGACGATACGACTTTCGCACGCCGATTCCAATGCCGACGGCCCTCTGGGGCTTCGCCGATGCACCCACGGACGATGTAGAAATGAAGGATCAATGACCTCGCCAGAGCGCTTCACGCAGCGCGCACGCCTCGCATGCGCGCCGCGGCCGCGATCACGGCGAGAAATCCCGCCGGGCCAGGACCGTGTGGATGTTTCGAAGGCTGGTCAGCGCTGACTCGCGCTCGTCAGAGCCGTCCGGGTAGTCGTCCAGGGCGCACGTGATCCGTACCAGAAGGTCGCAAGGCTGCGTTCGCGTCAGGCGCATCAGTTCGATGATTGTCAGCTCGCGCATGTTTTCCTCCATCCTTTCCCGACCGCGCCAATCGCGGCCTTCTGGTGGAGACCGAAGCTCCGGAGGAGGCGGCTACATCGCTTGCGACCCCAACGAAGAGGAGGAATGCTTGCACTTGCAGCCATGAGCCGACGAACGGCGCCAAACGGCCGGAAGAAGGACTAGGTTGGTGCGGGTGGCGATGGAGGGAAGCGGGCGGACGCGTCAGTCTGCGCCGGACCGGGCTCGCGTCCACCGAGCCCTGTCAATCACTCTGTCCTGCCGCCGTGCGGGAGCACGTTCGCAGGCCGGCCGAATGATGTTTGACCTTTGCATGCTGAATCCACTCGAAATACCGCTGAATTGGGAAGAGGTTCATCTGTCCGCCGAAGTTGAAAATAGGAAGTGAACAGAGACAGCCTACGCTATGAGAAAAAATATTCGGGTCACGCTTAAACGCTGGCAGCGTAGTAACGTTGAGACTTCAGCAACGAGAGGCATCCACCCTCGCCCCCCGAGCCCCAATGCATTCGGCTACCTTAGCCCCGGTCACAAGCCAGGGCTTTTGTCCGACGGACGGCGACCCGAACGACAGCGCCCTCGGCGCGTTGCCATCGGACGCCAAGCTCAAGGCTCGGTTGCGGTGAACAAGAAATGACCGGTATCCAAGAAGGCAGAATTGGCGTCGCGACGCTGATGCTGACTTGCCCAACATCAGCCGAGAAATTTGATACCAGAATCGAGATGGATGAAGCTTCATTTAAGGCGCTTCCGAACATCGATAGCACTGCGCCATGCCCCAAAGTGGGCTGAAGCACACCTGGAGACCGCGCGACGCCTGGCTGGAGAAAGTTGCCGTGGACCGGTGCCTGCGAACGATCGATTGACGCAATGATTCTGATCGTTGTCATCCTTATGTGGTCGCTGTGGTGACAGAATTTGACGTCCGCCCCCGGCGCCGGGCTTATATGGGCTGAGTCAAAGACGCCAGGCTTTCCCCATGAAGATAGCGGCAAAGCCAAGCGGACCCATGGCGGGTCACTGCTGGGTCGCCGGCACGCTGGCACCCTCCCAGGCGGCGAAGGCATCAGAAAACGCGCGGTCTCCAGCCTCCCCTTTTTCGATCGCGATAATTGCGCGAAAGCCGTCGTTGTAGATGATTGGAACGTCGAGCCACGACTGCTGCTTAAGAAGTTCAACGTTGTGACGCATCTCGTCTTCAGTTGTCGAGAGGTTGATCAGGAAGTCGTCGGAGGCAACCTTTGCGACAACTCCGGCAAGCGGAAAGCCGCGGCTTGACTCCGACTGCTTCATCGAAATGCCTGCAATTCTGGAGATGCCGCCGTGAGAATAATTAGGCGGAAGCGAGAACGCTATTTCGACGGAACTCCCCATTGCTCCAGCGCTGTTGTTTGTCGTGAACGCCACGCGAACTCCGAGTCGTTGATCCGGAATCTCGATGTCGGCTCGTACAGCGATTGTCGACTCTCCGGCACCTTGCGGAGTCGTCTCCGTGTGCCACGACATCGTGCCATCATAACGCTTGCCAGCAGCATCGGCTCCATCTTCTTCATAAAGTATGACCTTTTGCGCCTGGGATGTGTCGATCCTCGGTGCCAATGAGGCCACTGCTGGAAAATTACTTCGTCCACCGAACTTGAGGGAGGTTGCATTGTTTCGAGTCAAAGGTGCCGGGCTGTCTTCTGAATTGAGCGCTGTATGTCGCGAAACGATGGTTCTCGATCCGCCCCAAATGCCGGCGGCCCCGGCTGAAAACAAGAGCAGCCCGAAGATAGTCAAGCCAAGCCACTTTTGCCCTCGCGGCGGCGTGACGCTTCCTATGGTTGCCGTCATCCTTTTCTCTGAAAGGTTCGTCGCCGACGCTATACAATGCTCAGTGTCGTGGGCTTCACCTGTCAATTCCGGCCGCTGCGCGAGATATCGCGATCGCTCGTCGGCACTGTTCAATTCGCTTTGTGCGTCGAAGGTCTCGGGGGTTGGCCGAGAAAAGAAATCACGTTCCAAAGTCGTCGTATGTGATTTTTCAGTCTCGAGTTTTGCGATCGCCTCCTCGAGGGCCAACAGCTGGCGAGTGATTTCGAATTCGCTGGGAGCCGGATTGATGGTGCGGAGCTCCGCAAGCATGGCTGCACGGGCCACATCGTAAATCGACCCTCGTGCTTCCGGAGTATCCTTTTGGAGACCCCTCACGGCCCGGGCAATTAGCGGATAAAAGTCTGACATCGTTTTAACCTTGCCACGACAGCGACGGGCACCTTCCCAAGTTTCAACGTATTGGAGCCATAGACGACGCTTTCGGGAATGTTTGTTATTTGGTGTGGCTTTTATGAGACCTCACTCAACAACTTCGGGCGCTTCGGCGGTCCTGCTTACGTGGAAACGGGAGTGGATCAAGCTGACCGCGAGGCGATCGTCGGGAATTTCTTGGCTGGTCGCTACAGCAATCCGATCGCGGTCGTGGCGTTCAACCTCGAGGAGGGATGGTCGCGCGATGTCTCGGTGCAGATCTGCCGCGAGGTCCGCGATCGCGCTGCAGCGGCGGGTCAGGTTCTTGGCGAGTCGACGATGAAATTTGTTGAGCGCCATTGCGGATCGCGGGCGGCTTGTGGTGGCTGACCTATCACCGCGACGGTCAGGTGCGCGGAGGGTGTCAGCAAGAATGTGTAAGCAGGTTTCTGTGAGTTTACCTTATCGAGGAGACTCACATGACGACCAATAGGACGATTACACCGGAGCTACTGGATCAACTTCTTGCTAACTATGA
>Ga0116129_1001558_pt1 | contig 12583 bp, 7 predicted proteins | sample June2015DPH_17_2_FD_89732 | JGI IMG/M metagenome (GOLD analysis project Ga0116129, IMG submission 89732) | Peatland microbial communities from SPRUCE experiment site at the Marcell Experimental Forest, Minnesota, USA - June2015DPH_17_10 | ecosystem: Environmental > Terrestrial > Soil > Wetlands >...
CGCCTCCCCAGACATCGGCGAACTCGGGAAACTTATCGAGCGGGCGGAATTCCGCGTCGCTCACCGATTTGGCCAGCGACTGTGCGTTGAGCCGCCCTTCGGCGATCCATTGGCGCACGTCTTCCTGGGTGATCGGGCCGTATTCTCTGCCGTCGCCGCCGATGATGATGTAGGTCCCCATAGTTTTCCTGTGTGCTGCTGTTTCTAATTGATTGCCCCACCCGGCGCAAGGATTTGCTCAAACATTCCGCACAAACAATTTGCCCGGCAATTGACGCACCAGCCGTTTCATCTCCAGGCCGAGCAACGCCACGCTGACCGTGGAACTGGGCAAACCGCTGGCGCGGATGACCTCGTCAATCGCTGATTCGTCGCCGGGTTTGACCGCATCATAAACCTTCTGTTCGTTGGCGGAAAGTTCCAGCGCCGGCAAAATCCCGGTTTCCGAGACTGCCGCCGGCCGGTTGCTCCCGGGAAATAGATACTCGAACTCACTTAATATATCCTCCGCACCCTCGCAAAGTTTCGCGCCTTTTTTGATCAATTCATGGCAGCCTTTGCTACGCGGCGAATCAATGCGCCCCGGCACCGCAAAGATCTGGCGTCCGTATTCCGTCGCAAAATTCGCCGTGATCAGCGCGCCGCTTGTCAGGTTGGCCTCCACTACCACGGTTCCCAGCGTCATGCCGGCAACGATGCGGTTGCGGATGGGAAAACTCTGTTTATCCGCCGGGCGGTTGAAGGGGAATTGCGTCATCACTGCCCCGTTGGCGGCAATGCGCTCGAACAATTCCGCGTTTTCCGGAGGGAAAACCAGATTGATGCCCGTGCCCAAAACCGCGATGGTCCGGCCCTTGCCGCTCAGCGCCCCCTGATGCGCCGCCGTGTCGATCCCGCGGGCGCCGCCGCTGACAATCGTCACCCCGACATAGGCGAGTTGATACGACAGTTTGCGCGCAGTCTCGATGCCGTAATGCGTCGTCATCCGCGAACCCACCACGGCCACGGCGTTTTTGTCCTTCGCGGTCAGCCCGCCTTTGACATAAAGCACCAGCGGCGGATCATAAATTTCCCGCAGCGACGCGGGATAATGTTCGTCCGACTGGATCAAAACATGGCAGCCAAAATCGGCGATGCGCTTTAATTCGCCCGCCAGATCAACCGTCTTTTCCCAATTGGAAATTTTTTCCGCCGTGTCTTCGCCGATATTGCGGACCCGGAGCAATTGCGATCTGGGGGCGGAAAGAATTGTGGGGGCGTCGCCAAAATGTTCGAGCAAGGACCGGGCACGCACCGACCCGACCCCTTCAATCAGGTTCAAGGCGATGAACGCTTCGCGTGAATTCATGCGGGTAGATAACGGCTCGCCCGCCGCACGGCAAGAATTGTTTCAGGGGATTTTGCCGCACGTCTTTCCCGCCATCGCCGCCAGGCTGGAATGATCCGGCTGAACTGAGTTTTAACCGCGGATGGACAGATGGACACGGATAAAAAATGATCACCCGCAGATGACGCGGGTTCACGCAGAGGAATCCCAGCCAGTCCGTCAATCTGCGCAATATCTGCGCAATCTGCGGGAGAACATCCGGTCGGTTCAATTGATCGTAACCTGCTCAATCACTTTGCTGGGTGACAATTTGTTTTCCAGTCAATCCGGGTGGCGATCATTTGATAACGGCAGCCATTTTGCCCGGGTCTGCCATGTCCACCTTGATTTAATGAGGCAAATATGAAACCTTTGGCCATTCCGTTCGACTGGCGGCTTCTTTAATGGAAAGGCTGGCATGGTTAATGCAAATCAACTTCAACGGGCTGTTACCCGTGATGGATAATGAAGTTTAAAGCCATGCACAAAAAGTTGAAGTCCTTCCCCGCTGAACATCAGCGGCAACCAGACCAGCGGCAATCAACCTTCCCGGCGTCAGGCTTCCCGGCATTATTTCCCGTTCAATCTCCATCAAATACCCGCCGCCATTTATGAGCACTGTCACCGGCCCGGTTTTGGCGACGGACAATTCGCCCAATCTCGCGGAACGCTTTGTTTCCACCCGCCCGGAAATGCCTGAATTTAACCGGCGCGGATTGTTCATCGGCGGCTGCCCGAAGTCGGGCACGACGCTTTTGCTGGCGTTGCTGGACGGGCATCCGCAACTCGTGGTGTTACCGGAGGAAACCTTTTTCCTGGAAAACCGGTGGCGTTATGCACGGATGAAAAGCAATGAGGACAAGCTCAAATTTCTGCTGGAAAAAACTGACCTGCGGTTGCTGAATCAGGGCCGGTTTGAACCGCACCACGAATCCGTCAGCCCCGACGCGCGCGACTATACCCACTTTGATTACCCTCGCTTTGCCACGCTGGCGGCGGAATTCATCCGGCAACCGGGCATGAACGATTCCCTGCTTTTTTCGGAAGTAATCCGCGCCTACGCCATTGTCGCTGGGAACGATTGGAACCACTGTGTCCGCTGGGTGGAAAAAAGCACGAGCAATGAAGTGCGGCATGAAGCCATGGATGAACTTTTTCCCGACGCCAGGCTCGTCCAATTGGTGCGCGATCCGCGCGCTGTTTTTGCCAGCCGGAAGAAACGGCTGATGAACCGCTACAGTTGCCACACCAAGGCGCACCGGCTGGTGCGGGAATGGAACCGGAGTGCTCAGGAAATTACGCGCTTGCGACGGGATCCTTCAAGATTCCTGGTCATTCGCTACGAAGATCTGGTCAAGCACCCGCGCGATGTGGCGGAGGCGGTGTGCCGGCTCGGCAACTTCGATTTCAATGACAAAATGTTCGAACCCACGCGCGCCGGGGTGGACTGGCAGGGTAATTCCTCTTTTTATACGGCCTTCGACACCATCAATGACGCGCCACTGGATCAATGGAAAAATTATCTGACCGAACATGAAATCTGGTGGATTGAATTGCACTGCCGCCCGGGCATGAAACTGGCCGGTTACCCCCTGCAAACCAGCGGACGCTTTTCCTTGGCCCGCTGGCTCAAACGATTACCGGGTGAATCCTGGACCGGCTATCTCCGCGCCCGGCGCACTTCGTTTTGCCAGTTCATGGGCTGGTTGAAAGAATGCCGCTACGACAAGTGATCCCGCCGCCCGCGCCGCCGACGCGTTCAATCTCTTCCAAAGATTGATTGCTTCACCGGTTTGTGTTATTAATCCGCGTGCCCGAGCCGACCCTGCTCATTTTGGTCCCTGCTTACAACGAAGAAGCGCGCATTGAACCCGTCTTGCGCGAGTATGCGGATTTTTTTGGACGCAATTATTCCGGTAAATTTCAAATCACCGTCGTGCTCAATGGCTGCCGCGATAACACGCTGGGCGTGGTGCAACGCGTGGCCAGGGATTTTTCCACCGTCAATTGGCTCGATTTTCCCGAGCCGATCGGCAAAGGCGGCGCACTCATCGAGGGTCTCAAGCTCGCGGAACATGCGGATATCATCGGCTATGTGGACGCGGACGGCGCCACCGGCCCGGCGGCTTTTTTAAAATTGATCCCGTTCCTGGCACAGGCGGATTGTGTCATCGGCTCGCGCTGGCTGCCGGACAGCGTGCTGTTGCAAAAACAGCCGACGTTCCGCCGCTTTATCAGCCGCTGTTTTCACTTCATCGTGGAATTCTTTTTTCACCTGCATATCAAGGATACGCAATGTCCGTGTAAATTGATGCGGCGCGCGGCGGTGGAGAAAATTCATTCCAATCTGCGGATCGCGGATCTGGCCTTCGACGTCAATTTGCTGGTGGCCTTGCACCGGGCGGGTTTCCGCGTGCGCGAAGTGCCGATTGAATGGACCGACATGGTCGGCTCCAAAGTAACCGCGTCGCTGTTCCGCAGCTCGCTGACGATGTTTCTATCCGTCGTCCGCGTCCGGTTGATCTACTGGCCGTTGCTTTACCGGTTGCTGAAACCGCTGCGTCCGCTCGAATCCTGGCTTTACCGCAAACTACGCGCTCCGCAGCCGTTGTCTTCGGCGGAAACACAAAAGCGGGACTAGCGGAAGTTTTAAAATATAACACTGGACGCTGCCGCGACCAATTGATGCGGTAACAATTATTCTGTTTGAATTGGATTTTTAATTGCTCTGCCTGAAGAAGTTCGCCACACCCGGCAAATTGTCCGTGTTGATTAAGTCCACGTCGGCAACATGCATGGCCTGCCAGAAATTAGGATTGTCTGGTGCGTTCCAAAAACGCACTCTTCGGCCCTGCTTATGTGCGCGGGCAACAATAGTTTGAAGTTTTCGCAAATCTGCTTCCGGCATCGCTCCCGCTCCCTTCCAAAGAAAATGGGCTTTCCAATTACCGCTGATCCACGGAACCAGCAGCGGTGACGGATTCTTATCAAGATCGCTCACTTGCCCATCAAGGGCCGCATAACGAATCGTTTCGCCTGCAAACATTGTTTGATTTTGATGCCCGGTGATAATGGCGATGATGGCATTTGTGTGTTCTACTCCGTCAGAGAAAGAGCTGAGCACATCGGTGTAATTTGTCAGGACGCTATGCAGGGCGGGATACGCCAGTCGCCAATCCTGTTTGAGTTCGATTAATAGCGTGAATTGCGGGCCATTGGTGTAAATATGTCCGCCATTTTCCTTAACTCTTTCCCGCAGCGGGTCGAGATAAAGCTTCTGCAACGTGCGTCCGGGTTTGGTCTGGCTCAATTCATGTGCTACCAGCAATTGTCCGTTCGTGACAAAAATGTCCGCTTCAACGCTGCAAAAGCCATTATCCAAGGCGTCGAACAACGGATGCGCGTGGACATAATCGTTGTGCGCGTGAGCTTGGGTAATCAGTAAAATCCGGTTGTCGGCAAACAGACGGTTTGCCATCAGGACGACAACAAGAAAACAAAGCTTTTGGAATGGGATTTTCATAAAACAAAAACTGTACTGTATTGACACTTGGCCCTGGAGAATTCTATTTAATACAACACTGTCAGACGCGATCAAAAACTCGCCGCTGCACTTTGCAGATTACATGGCCGGCTGCTCCATTTTCAATGAAGTCATCATTCACGTCGGTGGTGACAAAGATTTTTCAACAGGCGTCATGTATTTGGCTTTTTCTACCCGGACGATGAGGAACGGGAAACTGCAGCGATAAATTGATGTGTTAACAATTATTCTATTTGAATTGGATTTTTAACTGTCGTCATGCCGATCCCAATTTATTGATAAATTGCGGAAATATGTTGTGCGAGCCAAAGTACGTCCGGGTTTTTGGGCACAGGATTCGCGGTTTCAGAAAGGGGCAAGTGGTAGGTGACCGGCGGGATGGATGCCGGATCGAGCCAGCCATGAATTTCACAATGACCATCGGCAAAGGACATATCGCCCGCATTGCCGTGTGTTTTCGTGGGGTAATCAATCCAATACGTCTGGGAAGGACTTGAGGGAATATTAAATGCCCATGCTCCATCATTGATGCCATCCGGGTGTTCTTCGATCAACACCATCAAATCCGAGGGTCCAAGCCTCCCGGCAATCATGCTCTCGCGCGTATACACAGTATAGCCGCCCGACTGGTTCACCGTTCCATCATCGCTGAGGGTTCCCAGCCATTTGCCTTGTTGCGGGTTCCCGTTCACAGTCACCAAGCCATTGGTAAAAGTCCCAATGGCCTGGCTCATGGAGTAGCTGCGAATTCGCGGCTGGCCGGTCAAGCCAAAGGTCCTGCTCAGATCGGCGGGACAGAAATAGACACTGGGATTCGGGATATACGGTGCTAATTGAGAATGGTTGGAATCAACCAGCAGCGAGGTGTTGGTATCGGTTGGAATGCCATCATAGTTCTCGTAATTGGCCACCCAATTGATGTTGGTTTCCATGCCGGAAGCGTTATATGCAAACCTCCCATTGTTATCGTTATTATACATAATCCAGCCAAGCTGAATCTCCTTCAGGTTGTTCATGCAGTAGGTTCGCCATGCCGCTTGTTTGGCATGATTCAATGTCGGCAGGAGCAATGCGGCCAGGATGGCGATGATGGTGATGACAACCAGCAGTTCAATGAGTGTGAAGGCGCGGTGAGACGCTTTCACATCCTGAGCAGAACGACCGAAAGACGCGTCTGCCCGCAGCAATAAATCGTCCGAAACACATCTCTCCGCCGAAGTCGAACCCATTGCTGTTTCATGATTCGTGATTTTCATTCTTTATGGATTATAGATCAAACGATAGAACACGCTGCCGTTGGTGAAGTTAATCGGCATGACCATCTGGTTGGTGGCCGCTGAACTGCTGACATTGTTCCAATTGGTGCTCAGACCCGCATACAGGCTGTTGGTCTGTGCCTGCAATGTCCAACCGATGTGGTCGGCAGGCCAGGACAATACCAATTGATTGTTCGTCTGAGAGAATACCAGGTTTGTGGGATTGGGGTTTACGAGAATCAAACTTGCCAGACTGCTGGTAGCACTGCCGTAGGCGTTCGTAATAACGGCATAGTACCAACCGGCGGCGGCGGTAGTCAGATTGGTGATCGTCAGGGTATCGGTGGTCACATTAGCGTAATTGACCGCGTTATCAACCAGCGCAGTCCCATTGTAATTGGAGGTGGAATTGTAATACCACTGATAAGTGAGCGGCGAGGTGCCACTGGCGGAGACGCCAAAGTTCGCGGAGGTGCCCGCGCCCACGGCGCCGCCGGCAGTGAGGGGTTGGGTAGAGTTGACGGAAGGCGCGATGCCGCCGGCCGCGTCATACAGCGCCACAATCTGCGTGGGCGTCAGCGCGTTGGTGAACAATGCCACTTCACAAACTTGTCCCGCGAAATTTCGGCCCACACCCGGCGAGTTGTTGGTGTATTGCGGATCGCCGCCCAGGACGACGTTCAAAGGTGAACCGGGGCCAATGCCATTGGTGCTGACCGTGGCGACGCCGGAATCCTGAATGCCGTCCACAAAGAGCGCGTTCGTTCCCGGTAACACCGGATTGGAGGCTGGCTGATAAACTTCAACCGCCTGATGCCAGTTGCCATCATTGTAAACTTTGGCCGAGTTCACCACGCTGGTCGAATTGGTTCCCAGTGTGCATTGGAGATGGCCATTGGAGTTCATGGAGAGCCGCCACGAATTGTCCGAATGGCCAATGATATCTTGGAAGCGGTCGTCGCTGGGATTGCCACGGAACATGACAACCAGGCTGAACGCATTGGAACCAACGGGATCATAAGCCGGGGCATAACCAACATCCGCGAAGCTGCTGACACCACTCAAGAGGGCCACATCGTCGCCGGACAATCCGTTGATGGGCGCGCCGCTGGAATGAACGGGTCCGGGCAACAATCCCGGTATCATACCCGGGGTGTAAACGCCCGCAACCGGAACGCTGCCAAAATTCAACAAAACGGGCCAGGTGGCCATCGGCGGCGGAGTATAGACTGATGAATCCATGCGAAAATAAATGGTCGGATGATCGCTGGTGACCAACTGGAAGTAGCTGGGGCTGGGGCTGGAATTGATGCCGGTGTTGTAATGATTGGCAATATCCGATGCTGACAGAGCGTTGGTATAAATAGCCACTTCGTCCACCGCGCCCTCGGGAAACGCGCGGGTATTTCCCTTGCCGTTGCCAACCTCGAACGGCGTCCAATAATCCGGAGCATATTGCCCGGTCGCATTGGTGCTGAAGGCCAAACTGCCATTTATATAGAGAGCCAGGTTTGTGCCGGCATCACAGGTTAAAACCACGTGATACCACTGATTTAGAGTTACTCCGGTATCCACCGCCGGAATCGGGTTCTTTTGAGTTGTACTGTCATTGTATGAATAAACCTGAAAGCCGGGAGCGGCCCAATATAACCGGATGCCCGCCACACTGCCGCTGCCGCCGCCGGCACTCCCTGCATTCAAACCTTCATCGCCCGACTGGCTCCAAATGTCCCCATTCTTGCCGTTTACTGTTGGATACACCCAGCACTCCACGGAGAAAGGCACATTTAAGGTGGCTAAAGGCGAACTGTGTGAAACAAATAGCGCGTTAGTCGGGCCACCGGCACTATTTTGGGTCATTTTGAAAAAGACGGACGGGTCACTGTCGCCCGCCAGCGCACCTGGGTATCCACGTTGGAAAGCGCCGTAATTGGCCGCCCAATCAGGCCAGTAGCCGGTGCCCAAAAGACCCAAGGTGCCGTAGTTGGTCTCAATGTCTCCCGGGGTCCATGGTTCCACTTCGTGCATCGGCCAGTATGCCACCGGATGCAAACTCAGGATGCCAGCCGCGTAAGCGTTGGTGGGATAGGAGTCAACCGTAAGCGTGGAAACAACACTCGTGTACGAGCCGATCAGATTGGTCACCACCACATAGTAGGTGCTTGAGCCGATGCCCGAGGTGGACGGGGTGTAGTTCGTGCCCGACTGTCCCGGTATCTGCTCTCCATTGGCAAACCACTCGTATCCCGCAGGTGCTGGACCGACGGCCTGCGCGGAATAAGTATAAGGTTCATTGGGGGCCACTGTGACTTGTGGCGGCAGATTCAGCGTGAATTGAACATTGGTATTGATGTTCAGCGTCACGAAGACATTGGTCACGCCGTATGCATTGGTGACGACAAGCTCAAGGGTGCCTTGATTCCAGCTTCCGAGGACGTTGCTGAGGGTCAGCGTGGCATTGAGCGAAGCGGCACTGGCAGCCACGCCCCCCGCGTTGGCGATGGCATTGCCGTTCACATCAAACCATTGATAGCCGAGGGGATATGACCCATAAGCCGCGACCGGAATGGTTAGCTCTGCATTGGCATTGAGACTGGCATTGGTCGGCGGCGCGGGGACTAAAAACGGAGCGATACTGCCGGCGTTCGCGTATTCATTGGCCACTTGACCGGGGCTTAAAGCATAGTTGAAGATGGCGACATCATTAATATTGCCAAGAAATTGATCATTGAAATTACTGGTTTGACTGCTCATTCGTGACCCAATGGTCAGCAGATTGGTGGATGGCAAGATCCCGCTTCCCGATGGAATGGGCGCCGTGCCGACGTTTACTCCATCAATGTATAAAGTCATATTTTGATTTGAAATCTCATCCACCACACCGACCAGATGATACCAGGGTCCCAGCGAGGGTGAGGTGGTGGTCACCACAGAACTGCTTACTGAATGAGAGTTGCCGGAAGCGTCACGAATTAAAAAACGGAAGGCATGAGTGGGAGTCCCGCCGTTCGCTCCTGTATCCAGGTCAAACTGTTCGCCGCCGTTGCCCCACCCCAACGCAACAATGCCGGCATCAGAAGACTGTATATAACCGCTGACCCAGGCTTCCACCGTAAACGCCACGCTCGTATTGGCGGACGATCCGAAATTGACCCCTGCAATCCCGTTGGCGAGGCTGTCTCCAAAGTCGTTCCCGAGGTCATCGGCCTCGCCAAACTGCGCTGACGTGTCCGATGGGTCGGCAATGGGATTGTAACCTGGATTCCCGAGCGAGCAGTTGGTGTAGATGCCGTCATTGCCTCCGGCATAGTCATGGCAAATGTAGCCGAAATCGCCGCTGCCATTGTCCGGGCCATCCAGGTTGACATCATTCAGTCGCCAGTAACCCACGGGGCCGAGGGTTAGGACTGACTGGGGATACGCCGCAGGACCATCGGCAGAATTGGCGGGATCCGCAATCACCGAAGCTGTCCAAACCGTACTGGTTGCGAAACCGTAACTATTGGCGATGATGCAATAATTGCTGAAGTCCCCGACCTGCACGTTGGTGAACTGAAGACTGTTGGTGCTGACCGCGCTGTCCAGGACACCGTTGGTGAACCATTGATACGCCAGCGCTCCAAGCCCCACAGCGTTCACCGAAAACCGCGGATTGGCACCGGCATACAAGGCAAACTGATTTGTGTAGGTGACCGGGATTTGACTGAGAATGACGGGCGAGGTGTAGACAACCACCGATGACGTGAGGGAATTGGTGGAGCCGTAATCATTGGTCACAACCAAATAATAGTTGCCGCTGGATTCAAGATTGCTGAGGGTCAATGAGGCATTGGTTTGCCCCGCGAGCGCGAATCCGGTCAAAGCTGTAAAGTTTGTTTCATACCATTGGTAGGATAAGACGGGTGATCCGGCGGCCACAGCGCCAAGGGTCACATTACCGCCCAGGGCCACATCATATGTGCCCAGCGGCTGCTGCGTGAAGGTCGGCGGCAGTAAAAAACCCCGCACCTGGACCAGGTTGACCTGCGGGGCCGCATACAAATCGTTATTATCGGATGCTGCACTGAACCCGTGAGGATTAAAATTAATCGTTTCAGTGGTATTTGTGGGGGTAAAAGTGCCAATGCAATATTGGCCAAGCGCAGTCCCATCGGATGGATACGTCACTGCGGCGCTGGTCGTGAAGCCGTTGCCCTGAGATGAACTGTTATACGAGGCTTCATAATAATTTTCCCATTGATGGTAGCCTTGGTTTACCACGTCTTGGACCCAGATCTGGACCTGATAGGTATTTCCCGGAACCAGGCCGCCAAAGGTAAAACCCGCCGGCACTGCCACCCCGGTAATGGGGGTGCTTTCAGCACCTTCCAGCAGCACGTCGTAGTTGGCATCCGGCAATCCCGCATCTCCCATGTTCGTCGAGAGAATTGTAAAATTATTGGAGATGGAAAAATCCGGCAAACTGTTGGCCACGAAAGTCACGCCGTTCACCGTCAGGGAGGCAATATTGGTATTGGCCTGCAAATAAGGCGCCCAAGTGCCCAGCAGTGTTCCAGCGGTGCTTACGTCTGAATCGCCGGAAACGGTTTCGGTTGAACCCCAGGTTATTGGGTTATCCTGGGCATCCGCCGCCAAAACGGCCATCCCAATTATCAGGAAACCGGCGATCACTTTTTTGATGGGGTTGATGTGCATAAATATTTATTTTATTTTCGTAATAAGGTTTGAATACTAAACGAGCCGCGCTCCCGCCGCGTTACAGTTTAGAAACATTTAGGCATTGGCTGTACTGACAGCTTGATAGCTGTCATAGCTGCCTTTCAGCGCTGGAATAATGGGGGGAAATTACCGTCCGGAGTTTGCGTGGCTCACTTCGGCAAATAGGCTCCGCACGATTCGCGCACCACCAGACGGGGAGTTAGAACCTGGCTGCGAACAGGCATGGCCGGATCAGCAATGCGCTCAAGCATCGTTCGTAACGCGATCACGGCAATTTCCCGGCGGGGTTGATGGATCGTGGTCAAAGGCGGGGAAACCAGGGTGGCGTATTTGGCATCGTCAAAACCGACGACACGAACATCATGCGGGACTTTCTGCCCAACAATATCGAGCGAGCGGAGGAGCAGGGCTGCCGTATGATCGTTATGGCAGATGAAGGCATCCGTTCGTTTGGCAGCCGTCAACGTGCGCACAAACTTGGCATCTCTTGGATCGCCGACGTAGATCCAATTCGGGGCAATCTCGATGCGATGACGCAAGAGTGCTTCTCGAACACCATTAATACGAGCTTCCACGGTGGGCGCGGAGAGGGGAAGCGCTACAAAGTGAATATGCCGGCAGCCTAGTTTAATGAGGTGTTCAGCCAGCAGATATCCAGCAGCCACATGGTCAATGCCAACCAAATCAAAACTACTGCGGTGGGGAAAGGAATGAATGTCACGATCCAACAGAACAATCGGGATGCCAGCTTTGCGCAGCTTTTCAGCCAGATGGAAATTCGCGGATTCCTTCTCTGGAACCAGCTCATAGGGGGTAAAAAAAACTCCGTTAACTTTGCGTTCGATAAAATATTTGCAAAGTTCCCTGGCGTGCTCAAGGCTGCCGTCGAGGTCCTGGCCAGAATGAGTGGAGCCGCCCCAGAGGAGGCTGTAATCCTGCGCGCGCGCCAGGCTCGCCAATTCGCCGCAAATATGTTCAAAAACGTCGGTATTGCTCTGCCCTGGAACGAGCAAACCAAGTTGCCGCACCAAAGCCGCGGCCGCGCCCGGTCCGCCGGAACAAACGTACGTTCCCGAACCTGCACGACGCTCGATGAGGCCCTCATTTTGGAGGTCGCGAAATGCGCGCGCAACAGTAGGTCGTGATATTACGAACTGTTTCACCAGCTCCGTCTCGCTCGGAAGACGAGAACCTCCGGGATAACGACCAGCGGCGATTTCGTTTCGTAAATGACGGGAAAGTTCACGGTGTTTGGGATGTTTTGGACGCTTGATCATACTGACAGCTTAACTTCCTATCATAACAGCTTCCTAAAGTGAAGGTCAAAACCTTCACCCAATGCTATACTCATATCTTTAAGAAATTGGCCGGCGACCGCCCGCTCGATTTCCGCCTCAATGCTCAATCAGGAACCCGTTGGCGATCAATCAATATTTTTCACATGCCGACTTTGTTGGCGGCGAAACAAACGTCTCTCCAACGGTTTGACCAATGCGAGAATTACGGCAATGAACAGGAAATCCCATGGCATACGTTCTTGAATCCAAGACTTTTTTTCTTTAAAAATAATTGACACGATAGGCCTATGCACTTGGCTACTACAGCCCCCACGGGTAGCATTCGTGCATGGACGAAGACTATCCAAAAACGCTGATGGAAATGGAGCGGCGCTTTGCCACCGAAGATGCCTGCCGGGAG
>Ga0116129_1001560_pt1 | contig 12575 bp, 10 predicted proteins | sample June2015DPH_17_2_FD_89732 | JGI IMG/M metagenome (GOLD analysis project Ga0116129, IMG submission 89732) | Peatland microbial communities from SPRUCE experiment site at the Marcell Experimental Forest, Minnesota, USA - June2015DPH_17_10 | ecosystem: Environmental > Terrestrial > Soil > Wetlands...
GAGGTGCGCCTGCGTAACCCTCGCCTGCCAAAGTTCCTTGACGAGGTGATCCTGCGCAACTTGCATGCCGGCAACTCGAGCGTCGACATCGCGGTTCGGCGTAATCGTAACGACGTGTCGCTGAGCGTCCTCAAGAGACACGGCGATATCGAGGTGTCGGTTCTCATGTCCTGAGCTTTGCAACCCGCGCCGCGCTTAGTTGCGCCTGATCTTGCCCAATCGCCTGCGCTAGGTCACATTCAAAACAACTTTATGGATTTTAGAGAAGCAATGCCTTTGACGCGCAGCAAAGAGCAGATCTTGACGACCATGATGGGGGTCAAGTTTCTGATGCGCGACGGCGACATGGAGGTCGCCTGCCGGGCCGAGCGCGAGTTGCTGCGCTACAGGTTCGGCAGCCGGGATCGCGATAGCGACGAAGAGAGCTTCAAGGTCCATCGCGAGGCGATCGAAAAGGCTGCCAGCGATAAATATGATGCCGGAATGACCGAAGCCCATTCCGACGCGACAATCGTGGTCACCGATGCCGATCTGGCGTCCCCACTTAGTCGAAAGATTTAGGCGAAACGCCACGCATTGACCGGACTATTGGAATCGCTCTGGCGTTCCTGGTGGAACCATTGGGCGTGTGGCAAGTTTATCATCGGGGCGCTTCTCCCTGCGCCGGGTGGACCGCGGACTCATCTGTAAACATCGCGAGATACCGCTCATGCAAGTCAGCCCCAATCAAGTCAGCCCCAGTTCACTGCCGATCGCATCCAGCGAAGCGCCGGCCGCACAGGATCGCGCGTCCGATCGGTTGTGCATAGACACCATTCGCACGCTCGCGATGGATGCCGTGCAGCGGGCCAATTCCGGACATCCCGGCACGCCGATGGCGCTGGCACCGCTTGCTTACACGCTGTGGCAAAGCTTTCTGCGTTTCGATCCCGACGATCCGACGTGGCCCAATCGCGATCGTTTCGTACTGTCGAACGGGCATGCCTCGATGCTGCTATACGCAATCCTCCATCTCGCCGGCGTGAAGGCAGGCGATGTGGGGCGCGGCCATCCGGGTGAACCGGCCGTCACGCTCGACGATATCGAGCGGTTCCGGCAGCTCGACAGCAAATGCCCAGGGCATCCCGAATACGGGCATACCGGTGGCGTCGAGACGACGACCGGTCCGCTCGGGCAGGGCTGCGGCAATAGTGTCGGCATGGCGCTGGCCGGGCGATGGCTGGCTGCGCATTTCAACCGTCCGGATTTCAAGCTGTTCGATTTCGACGTTTATGCGGTGTGTGGCGACGGCGACATGATGGAAGGCGTCACCAGCGAGGCGGCCTCGTTCGCCGGCCACCAGATGCTCGGCAATCTTTGCTGGGTCTACGACAACAACCGGATCACGATCGAGGGGCACACGGACCTTGCTTTCAGCGACGACGTGGCGGCGCGATTCCGCGCCTATGGCTGGAACGTGCAGCACGTCGGCGACGCCAATGATACCGAGCGGCTGGCCGAAGCATTCGAGAGTTTTCGACGCACCGAGAGCGTTCCGACCCTGATTATCGTCGACAGCCACATTGCCTATGGCGCCCCGCACAAGCAGGACACCAGCGCGGCCCATGGCGAACCGCTGGGCGAGGAGGAGGTACGCCTCGCCAAACGCAGCTATGGCTGGCCCGAGGACGCTAAATTTCTGGTGCCCGATGGTGTGCGCGAACGCTTCCGCGACGGCGTGGGGCGGCGCGGCCGCGGGTTGCGCGAAGCCTGGCTCGCCATGTTCGAATCCTATCGAAGCAAGTACCCCGATCTCGCGGATCAGCTCCACAGGATGCAGCAGCGTGAGCTGCCGGCGGCCTGGGACGCCGACCTGCCGGCTTTTGCGGCCGACGCGAAGGGACTGGCCACCCGCGATTCCTCCGGCAAGGTCTTGAACGCGATCGCGGCTCATTATCCTTGGCTTATCGGCGGTGCCGCCGATCTCGCGCCGTCCACCAAGACGAATCTCAATTTCGAAGGTGCCGGCGATGTGGAGCAGGATCGGCCGGGCGGTCGCAATCTGCACTTCGGCATACGCGAGCACGCCATGGGGGCGATCCTGAACGGATTGGCGGTGTCCAAAATCCGCCCCTATGGGGCGAGCTTCCTCATCTTTTCCGATTACATGAAACCGCCGATCCGTCTCAGTGCCCTGATGGAACTCCCGGTCATTTACATATTCACCCACGATTCGATCGGGCTCGGCGAAGACGGCCCCACGCACCAACCGGTCGAGCAGCTTGTCGCGTTGCGCAGCATTCCGGGCCTCATCACGTTGCGCCCGGCTGACGCCAACGAGGTCGTCGAAGCCTGGCGCGTCATCATCGGGCTCAAGCGCCATCCGGTTTGCCTGGTTCTGACCCGGCAGGCGCTTCCGACGTTCGACCGCACCAAATACGCGCCCGCCATCGAGGTAAGCCAAGGCGGCTATGTGCTCGCCGATGCCGCCGACGGCAACCCGGCCGTGATCCTGATGGGCACCGGCAGCGAGGTCGCACTCTGCCTCAAGGCCCGCGAAGAGCTCCTGCGCGACGGTATTGCGGCGCGTGTCGTCAGTATGCCGTCATGGGAGTTGTTCGAGCAGCAGAGCCAGATCTATCGCGACGGCGTCCTGCCACCCCACATCACGGCGCGCGTTTCCGTCGAAATGGGCGAGGTGATCGGTTGGGATCGTTACGTCGGCGCGACCGGTACGAGGATTGGCATGACGACGTTCGGCGCGTCGGCACCGCTCAAGGATGTGCTGGCGAAATTCGGCTTTACGCCGCAACGGATCGTTGCTGCTGCTAAGGAGCAGATCGCAAAGTCCACGAGGAAGACGGGATCATGACAGCGCAACGCAAGACGACGGCCGACAAGGGTCCCGCCAAGTTTACCGCCGAGAATCCACTTGAGCGCCTGCATGACTATGGCCAGGCCGTATGGCTCGACTTCCTATCCCGGCGATTTATCGCCGAAGGCGGTCTCAAGAAACTGATCGAGCAGGACGGATTGACCGGCGTCACCTCCAATCCTTCGATTTTCGAAAAGGCCATCGCCGGCAGCGCCGATTATGATTCGGCCTTGAACGCGGCCGAAGCGGCGGCCGACAGCGATGTCATGGGGCTTTATGAGCGGGTCGCGATCGAGGATATCCGGCATGCGGCGGATGCGCTGCGTCCGATCTATGAAGCGACGGAACGCCGCGACGGATATGTCAGCCTCGAAGTATCTCCCTATCTGGCGATGAATACAGAGGCGACGATCGCCGAGGCGCGGCGGCTATGGCAGGCGGTCGGCCGCGATAACCTGATGATCAAGGTGCCGGGCACCGGGCCGGGCTTGCCGGCGATCCGCCAACTCGTCGGCGAGGGTATCAACGTCAACATTACGCTGCTGTTTTCCCAGCAGGTCTATGAGGAGGTCGTGGAGGCCTATTTTGCCGGCCTTGAGCAACTTGTCGGGCGCGGTGGCGATCCGGGCAGGATTGCAAGCGTGGCCAGCTTCTTCGTGAGCCGGATCGACGTCGCGGTGGACAAGCTCATCGAGGAACGCCTGCGGCAGAGCGATGCGGGCGAGCGCAAGACGCTCACCGGCATACGCGGCAAGATCGCGATTGCAAACGCGAAGCTCGCTTATCAGCGCTACAAGCGCCTGTTCGCCGGCCCGCGTTGGGAGAAGCTGCACGCCAAGGGCGCTCGCGTCCAGCGATTGCTGTGGGCGAGCACCGGGACGAAGAACGCTGCCTACAGCGACGTGCTCTATGTGGAGGAGCTGATTGCGCCGGACACCGTCAACACGCTCCCGCCATCCACCATGGATGCGTTCCGCGACCATGGAAAAGTGCGGGCAAGCCTTGAGGAGAATATCGACCAAGCCAAACGGATGATGACGACGCTGCACCGGTCCGGCATTTCGATCGATGCGGTCACCGCCAATCTGGTGGAGGAAGGCGTCCAGCTCTTCGCCGATGCGTTCGACAAGCTGCTTGGCGCGGTATCGCGCAAGCGCATCCCACGTCTCGGCAACGAGCTTGACGACCAGATCTGCAAGCTCGCACCGGACTTTGAAAAAGCGGTCGCCGCCTCGCTCGAATCGTGGCGGCATGACGCCAAGGTGCGCCGGCTGTGGGCCGGCGACGCGCGTCTGTGGACGTCCTCCGACGAAGCGGACTGGCTCGGCTGGCTCCGCATCGCCGAAGAGGAGCGCGACCGAATTGACGGCCTTTCGACGCTCGGGGAAGATATCCGGCGGCGGGAGTTCTTCCATATTCTCCTCCTTGGCATGGGGGGGTCGAGCCTCGGGCCCGAGGTGTTCGCACAGACTTTCGGACGTCAAAGCGGCCGCCCGGAGTTGCTGGTGCTCGATTCGACCGACCCTGCGCAGATCCGCACGATCGAGAGCAAGATTAACCCCGCGCGCACGCTTTTCATCGTATCGAGCAAGTCCGGCAGCACGCTGGAGCCCAATATCCTAAAGCAATATTTCTTCGCATGCGCCGAGCGGGCGGTCGGCTCCGAGGATGTCGGATCGCGTTTCATCGCCATCACGGACCCCGGCTCGAAAATGCAGAAGATCGCCGAACGCGATCGGTTCCGGCATATCGCGTTCGGGGTTTCGAGCATCGGTGGACGGTATTCGGTGCTGTCGGACTTCGGCCTGGTGCCGGCCGTGGCGATGGGATTGGACATCGACCGCTTGCTGGCCGTGACGCAGAAAATGATGCGCTCCTGCGCCGCCGATGTGCCGCCGCCCGACAACCCCGGCGTGGTGCTCGGGACCATCCTGGGCGTGCTCGGACAGTCCGGCCGCGACAAGGTCACCATCGTGGCCTCGCCCGGAATCGCGGATTTCGGCGCATGGCTCGAGCAACTGTTGGCGGAATCGACCGGCAAGCACGGCAAGGGGCTTATTCCGGTCGATGCCGAGCCGCTCGGCGCGCCGGACGTTTACGGGCAAGATCGGCTGTTCGTTTATATGCGGCTCGCCGGCGAGGCCGATGCCAAGCAGGATGAAGCCGTGGCCGAGATCGAACAGGCCGGCCACCCGGTGGTGCGCATCGCGGTCACCGACCGCTATCACATCGGCCAGGAATTCTTCCGCTGGGAGGTTGCCACCGCGGTTGCGGGCTCCATCCTCGGCATCAATCCGTTCGACCAGCCGGACGTCGAAGCCAGCAAGGACAAGACACGCGAACTCACCAGCGCATATGAACTGTCCGGGCGGCTGCCGCCCGAAACGGGGCTGTTTGAGTACGCCGGCCTCACGCTCTTTGCGGACAAGAAGAACCGCGAAGCGGTGGAGAAGGCGAGCACGCTGGTGGAATGCCTCGCGGCACATTTCGCGCGCCTGCGCGATGGCGACTATTGCGCGCTCCTCGCCTATGTCGAACGCAACAAGCTCCATCGCGACGCGCTCCAGGAGATTCGCGTCCTGATCCGCGACCGCAAACGCGTCGCCACGTGCGTCGGATTCGGTCCGAGATTTCTTCACTCGACCGGGCAGGCTTACAAGGGCGGACCGAAGACCGGCGTGTTCCTGCAGATCACCTGTGACGATCCCGCCGATCTCGATGTACCGGATCAGAAGTACACCTTCGGTATCGTGAAGGCGGCGCAGGCGCGCGGCGATTTCGAAGTGCTGGCCGAGCGTGGCCGGCGTGTGCTGCGTGTCCATCTTGGTCCGCACGTCGCGGCGGGCTTGACGGCTCTCAAGGAAGCTGTTCGGCAGGTTCTGTCATGAGCCGGCAACAGGAGATGGTCAGATGCAGTTGGGGATGATCGGATTGGGGCGCATGGGGGGCAACATCGTTCGCCGCCTGACGCGGGACGGGCACCAATGCGTGGTGTTCGATCAGAATCCGGCGGCCATCAAGGCGCTGGTCGGCGAGCGCGTGGCCGGCGGCGCCGATCTCAAGCAACTCGTCGGCCAACTCGAAAAGCCGCGGGCCGTCTGGGTCATGTTGCCGGCCGGTGACATCACCGAGGCCACCGTGACGCAATTGGGCGCGCTGCTCGAGCCGGGTGACACCGTCATCGATGGCGGCAATGCTTTCTATAAGGATGATATCAGGCGCGCAAAGGCCCTGAAGGCCAAGGGCGTCCACTATGTCGATTGCGGCACCAGTGGAGGCGTCTGGGGCCTTGAGCGCGGTTATTGCCTGATGATCGGGGGCGACAAGGAGACCGTCGATCGCCTCGACCCGATCTTCAGTACGCTGGCACCCGGCGCCGGCGATGTGCCGGTCACGCCCGGCCGCAAGGGCCGTGATCCACGCGTGGAGCGTGGCTACATGTATTGCGGTCCTGCCGGCGCCGGACGCTTCGTCAAGATGATCCACAACGGGATCGAGTACGGCCTCATGCAAGCCTATGCGGAGGGGTTCAATATCCTAAGGGGGGCTGCTTCCGAGGAGTTGCCGCAGGATCAACGCTACGAACTCGACCTGCCGGACATCGCCGAGGTCTGGCGCCGCGGCAGCGTCATCGGCTCCTGGCTTCTGGACCTGACCGCCATGGCGTTGGCGGAGGATCCGACGCTCAAGCGATATTCGGGGTTCGTGGAGGATTCCGGCGAAGGCCGCTGGACCATCATGGCCGCTCTTGAAGAGGCAGTGCCGGCGGATGTGCTCTCGGCGTCGCTGTTCGCGCGCTTCCGCTCACGCGAAAAGGACAGTTTCTCCGACAAACTGCTTTCTGCAATGCGCAACAAGTTCGGCGGCCACGTCGAACCCAAAGCTGCCAGCGGGACGGATAAGTGAGATGGAGGCGGAAGCGAAGCCCGGAGATCGCTGCGTCCTGGTGATCTTCGGCGGTGCCGGAGACCTCGCCAAACGCCTGCTGATCCCGGCCCTTTACAATCTGCGACGGGCAGGACTGTTGCCGGAAGATTTCGCCGTGATCGGCGTCGCGCGAACCGAAAAAGATGATGAATCGTTCCGCCGCGACTTCCGCGATAGCCTTCGAAAATTTGCCGACGGCAAGATGGTTGAGGGCGATTGGAATTGGCTCGCCGGGCGTATCTCTTATCTTAAAGGCGATTTTGACGATCCGGCCGCCTACAAGAAGCTGACACAACTACTGTCCAAGACCGACAAGGCGCATAACACCGGCGGCAATTATCTGTTCTACCTTGCGACACCGCCCCAGGTGTTTGGCACCATCGTCCGACAGCTTGGGGACGCCGGTCTCGTCCGTGAGGCGGAGGGGCAGTGGCGCCGGGTTATCATCGAAAAGCCGTTCGGCTCCGATTTACCGTCGGCTGAAGCGCTCAACCGCGACATTCTCGGTGTGCTCGCCGAGGGCCAGATTTATCGCATCGACCACTATCTCGGCAAAGAGACTGTTCAGAATATCCTGGTGTTCCGCTTTGCCAACGGCATTTTTGAGCCGTTGTGGAATCGCAATCACATCGATCATGTTCAGATCACCGTTACGGAAGCGCTCGGCGTCGAACAGCGCGGCAAGTTCTATGACGCCACCGGCGCGTTGCGCGACATGGTGCCCAATCACCTGTTCCAGCTTCTGACGCTGACCGCGATGGAGCCGCCGACGTGCTTCGGCGCCGAGTCGGTGCGCTCCGAGAAGGCCAAGGTGTTGGAGGCCGTTCGGCCGTTCGGCCCTGAGGATGCGCGCCACAACGTCGTGCGCGCTCAATACGGCGCCGGTGCAATCGACGGTAACAGGATCGCACCCTACCACCGTGCCGCCAATGTGGCGCCGGATTCCGTGACCGAAACATACGTCGCGCTCAAGCTGACGATCGACAATTGGCGCTGGGCCGGGGTGCCATTTTATCTGCGAACCGGCAAGGCGTTGGCGGCGCGGCGAAGCGAGATCGCGATCCAGTTCAAGCAAGCTCCGTTCGCGCTGTTCCGCGATACGCCGGTCGATCGCCTCACCCCGAACATCATGGTGCTGCAAATCCAACCGGAAGAGGGGATGACGTTGCGCTTCAGCGCGAAAATTCCGGGCCCCAACGTGCACATGGACGGCGTCGAAATGAAGTTCAATTACACCGATCATTTCAAGGCCGCACCCAGTACCGGCTACGAGACGCTGATCTATGACTGCATGATCGGCGACGCCACGCTGTTCCAGCGGGCCGATAATATCGAGGCCGGATGGCGGGTGGTGCAACCGGCGCTCGACGCCTGGGCAAAGGATGGTGTCGCGGAACTGCCGCTCTATCCGGCGGGAAGCGCGGGACCGGCCGAAGCGGATGCGCTGTTGGCGCGTGATGGCCGGCATTGGCGGCCCATCAATGGCGACGACGACGGAAAATCGCCATGACGCCCACCGCCCGATCGCGCCCAGTTAAAATCGCCGCCGTCGTCTCCGACGTCGACGGCACCTTGGTGACCCCGGACAAGGTTTTGACGGCGCGCACCGCGGCGGCGGTGGCGGAACTCCATGCCCGTGGAATTATCTTTTCGATTATCAGCAGCCGGCCGCCCCGCGGGTTGCGCGTGCTGATCGAGGCCCTTGAGATTATGGCGCCGGTCGGTGGCTTCAACGGCGGGGTCATAGCCACGCCCGATCTTTCGACGATCAGCGAACATCTGGTGCCGGCTCCGACCGCTTGCCGCGCCGCCGATATGCTCGCAGCGTCCGGAGCCCAGTGCTGGGTCTTTGCCGGGCAGGATTGGCTGGTGCGCGATGCCGACGGGCCATACACCGGGCTGGAAGAGCACACGGTTGGGTTCGGGCCGACCGTCGTCGAGGATTTTGGAGCTGCCCTCGATGTCGCGGGCAAGATTGTCGGCGTCAGTGTGGATTTCGCACGTCTCGCGCGATGCGAACTCGATATGAGTGCCGCACTTGCCGGTCAGGCAGCGGTCGCGCGTTCCCAGCCGTATTACCTCGACATCACCCATCCGCTCGCCAACAAGGGCGTCGCATTGCTGGAACTCGCCAAACTGATGTCGGTCCCGGCGGCGGAAATCGCCGTCATTGGCGATGGCGGGAACGATATCGCGATGTTCGAGCAAAGCGGTCTCAGCATCGCGATGGGCAATGCCAGCGCGGACGTAAAGCGGGCGGCGGATTTCGTCACCGACAGCAATCGCGAGGAAGGTTTCGCCAGCGCGATCGAACGATTCATCCTCGGCGATGGTCGTTTGAACGCGCCGGTTGAAACGGCTCAAATCGGAGATCCGGCATGGTAGCGCAAGATCACGGCGCATCGAAAATCTCGCTCGTCCTTGCCGATGTGGACGGCACCCTGGTGACTGCGGACAAGATATTGACGCCGCGGGCCGTGGCGGCCGTAAAGGCGCTTGACGCTGCCGGCATTGCGTTTGCGATTACGAGTGGCCGGCCGCCACGCGGCATGGCGATGTTGATCGAACCGCTGGCGCTGCGCACCCCGGTCGCGGGTTTCAATGGCGGGATCTTCGTCAAGCCCGACATAACCATCATGGAAGAGCATGTGCTTGCAGCCGACGTCGCCAAGCGCGCGGTCGAAGTCATTTTGCGCAACGGCATGGACGTTTGGGTCTATCGCGGCCAAGACTGGCTCGTTCGTGATCGCAACGCGTCCCATGTGGCGCGGGAGCAATGGACCGTCAAATTCGCCCCGACTGTCGTCCAAAATTTCGACGATGCGCTCGACAGTGCGGCGAAGATCGTCGGTGTGAGCGACGACCACGACCTGGTGGCCCGCTGTGAAAAGCATGCCCAGGATGCCCTCGGCGCGGAGGCATCTGCCGCCCGATCGCAACCCTATTATCTCGATGTCACCCACCCGGACGCCAACAAAGGGACGGTCGTTACGACGCTATCGAAGCTCCTGTCGATTCCGGCGTCCGAAATCGCGACGATGGGCGACATGCCGAACGACGTGCTGATGTTTCGCAAAAGCGGGTTGAGCATCGCCATGGGCAATGCCAGTCCGCAGGTGCAAGCGCAAGCCAATCTCGTGACTGCCTCCTACGATGACGAAGGTTTTGCAAAAGCGATTGAAGGATTCGTCTTGCCCCGCGCACGCCAGGCGTCACCACCAACAAAAGCTGTCGCGCCATGAACGCCGCCGCATCGATCGAGAACCGGACTTTCGAAAACGCCGAAGCGCTCGCGCAGGATGTCGCCGAATGGCTGTGCGGGCTCGCCCAGGCCACCGATCGCGACTTCTCGGTCTGCCTGTCGGGCGGATCGACGCCGCGGCGGCTGTACGAAAAGCTCGCAACGCCGGACATCGCGTCGCGTTTCCCCTGGCGTCGCACCCATTGGTTCTGGGGCGACGAGCGGTTTGTTCCGCATGACCATCCCGACAGCAACTACCGGATGGCCCGAGAGGCGTTGCTGTCGCGGGTTGCGATCCCCGGCGAGAATATTCATGCCGTTCCGACCGAAGGCCTGTCGCCGGAGCAGAGCGCCGCGGCCTACGAAACGACATTGAAGCGCTTCCACGGCACCGACAGCCTTACGGCCGACCGGCCGCTGTTCGACGTGACGCTGCTCGGAATCGGAGAGGATGGACATACGGCGTCGTTGTTCCCCGGCCAGCCTGCATTGCAAGAGCAGCGGCGGTGGGCGGTCGCGGTCATCGGCGCGAAAGCGGAAGCCCGTATCACCCTGACCTATCCGGCGCTCGACAGCAGCCGCGACCTCGCATTTCTGGCAACGGGACAAGAAAAGCGCGGCGTAGTCGTCCGCGCTCGGGGCGGAGACCGCGCGTTGCCCGCCGCGATGGTTCGCCCGGTCGGCCGTCTCCACTGGTTTACGGATCGCGCCGCGTCGCCGGGAGGAGGGAATTGATGCCGGCCAACAGCCTGCCGACTGAAGGCGCCGTATCTTCGGCCCCCGCCGTGGTGATCGTCATGGGGGTTTCCGGATGCGGGAAGTCGACCATCGGCGGGCTGCTCGCCCGGCGCTTGCATTGGGAGTACGAGGATGCCGATTGGCTTCACCCGGTTTCCAACGTCGACAAAATGCACCGCGGCATTCCGCTCACCGACGACGATCGATGGCCATGGCTGAAGGCGGTCGCCGCCTGGATCGACAAGACGCGTCGTTCGGGCGGCCACGGCGTCGTCGCGTGCTCGGCGCTGAAGCGCCGCTACCGCGATATTCTGATCGGCGAGCGTGCGGATGTCCGCCTGGTCTATCTCAAGGGCGACGAGACCTTGATCGCGCGCCGCTTTGCCACCCGTCACGAGCATTTCATGCCGCGAAGCTTGCTGCACAGCCAATTCGAAGCGCTGGAGGAGCCGGGACCGGATGAAAATCCGATCGTGGTTTCGATCGAGCCTGAACCTCGCGAGATCGTGGCGCAGATAGTGGCGGCGCTGAATGTCGTCGAAGACGCTTTGCGGTCCGGGCAAACGCTCTGAGGTCATCCGGGCCCGACGCATGAACGTGCCGGTGGCAGCTTTTATTTCGTGAGCTGCTTGCGGATAGATAACAATTCTTTCCGCCGTTTGGCGTCTGTTTTCGGATACGCCATTTCAAGCCCTTCGAGGGTATCGCGGACGATCTGCGAAACGATCAACCGAGCGTTCTCTTTGTCATCGGCCGGAACCACGTACCAGGGGGCGTGTCCGGTGCTGGTCGCACTGAGGCATTCCTCATAGGCCTTCATGTACTGCTTCCAGAATTTTCGCTCCGCGATGTCCGCAAGACTGAACTTCCAGTTCTTCTCAGGCTCGTCGATGCGTTGCAGGAAGCGCTTGCGCTGTTCCTCCCTGGAGAGGTGTAGGTAGAACTTGATGATGCGGGTTCCGTTTACGTGGAGGTGCCGCTCCAAGTTCGAGATGGAACGATAGCGGTCGTGCCAGATCGTCTTCTTGTCGCGCGGCGCGTCCGGCAGCCCTTCATTGCGGAGAATCTCCGGATGGACGCGAACGATCAGCACTTCCTCGTAATAAGACCGATTGAAGATGCCGATCCGTCCGCGTTCCGGCAGATCCCGAGTGGTGCGCCATAGGAAATCGTGCTGCAATTCGGTGGGGCTTGGGTGCTTGAAGCTGAAGACTTGGCAGCCCTGCGGATTGACCCCCGACATCACGTGCTTGATGGCGCCGTCCTTTCCGGCGGCGTCCATGGCCTGAAAGATCAGCAGGATGGCATAGCGGTTAGATGCATAGAGGAGCTGCTGGAGCGAACTCAATTGCGCAACGTGTTCCGCCAGGAGTTTTTGATAGTGCTCCTTCGACTTGTACACGGGCTCGACAATGGTCGGCCACTTCCGTAGGTCGACCTGGTGTCCTTCCCGAACGCGAAAATCTTTTGAATTGATTTTCATCTTCATCCCTTTGGCCGCAAGTCGCCCTTCAGGCGGTCCCGACACCGCGAATGATCGGGATCATTGCGACATCCAACCTGAATTCCCGCAGGTCCGTCAATGGTTTCGCGGCCGGCGGCAGGTAGTGAGCCCACGGATGCAGCGCATTACTCCGCCGCTTCCGGGAGCGATGTGTTCCCGGAACGCTGTTCAATCGGCTTCTCCGTTCTGGCGATGTTGTGCGCCGTGTTGATCAGGGCGATATGGGAGAAGGCTTGCGGGAAGTTACCCAGCAGCCGCTTGGCGACGGGATCATATTCTTCCGACAGCAAGCCGAGGTCATTGCGCAGCGA
>Ga0116129_1001562_pt1 | contig 12563 bp, 12 predicted proteins | sample June2015DPH_17_2_FD_89732 | JGI IMG/M metagenome (GOLD analysis project Ga0116129, IMG submission 89732) | Peatland microbial communities from SPRUCE experiment site at the Marcell Experimental Forest, Minnesota, USA - June2015DPH_17_10 | ecosystem: Environmental > Terrestrial > Soil > Wetlands...
AGATCACGGGCGGGATCGGAGAACTGGAGACCTTCCGCGCTCGAAGGCTGGAGCATGGGTCGGTTGCGTGGTTCTTCACGGGTGTTGCACGAGGGCCGGCTCCCGACGTACGTAGCCTGATGGTAATTCGTGCCGTCCGCAACGCCGGATGAAAGGGAGGGAATATGTACTTTTCAGTGCCACTTGCCGGGTTGGCTATGCTGCTGGTCGTCTCGAGTCCGGTTCTGGCCGACGATCAACGCGAACTGGCGCAGTGCAAGTTTGTTGGAGGAATCAGCAAGGCCGATCTGAACATCGCGGCTTGCGACCGCGCCCTCAAAGACCCCAAGCTCAGCGGACCAGGCCGCGCAGCCGCATTCAGCGACCGCTGCGGATGGCGGTGGGCCCAAAAAAATCCGGATCGCGCGTTGTCGGATTGCAACGAAGCCATCAGGATCAATCCCGGCCTCGCCGCGGCCTATGTCAATCGTGGCAATGTCTACCTGAGCAAAGCCGACTCCGACCGCGCGTTCGCTGACTTCAATGAAGCGATCCGGCTCGATCCAAAAAGCGGATGGGCCTATAGCGCGCGGGGCAGCCTATACAAAAACAGGGGCGATTTCGATCACGCCATGGCTGACTTGAGCGAGTCAATCCGGCTGGAGCCCACATATGCCATAGCCTATTTCTTCCGGAGTGAATTGTACAAAAGCAAGGGCGACTTCGACCATGCGATGGCCGACCTGAATGAGTCGATCCGGCTCGATCCCAACTATGCCATGGCCTACTTGAAACGCGGCAGCGTGTCCTACGTCATGGGCAACAGTCCCGCCGCCCTGGCGGACTTTAACAAGGCGATCCAACTCGACCCCGACGATGCCACGGTCTACTTCAACCGGGGCGTCGCGTATTTTGTCGTCGGCGGCCGTGTCGCGGACGCGGAGGCTGATTTCAGGAAGGCAAGCAAACTCGACCCAAAGGACCCCTACTCCGCGCTTTGGCAATATCTGGCAGAGCAGCGCAATAATGTACCGGGCCATTTGACAGAGGCTGCGAAACAACTGGACATGACCACGTGGCCCGCGCCGGTGATCCGTCAGTTCCTCGGGGAGTTGAGTTCCGCACAAACACTTGCCGCCGCCGATGACAACGATCCGAAGACGAAACTGGGGCAAACCTGCGAAGCCAATTTTTACGGCGGGGAATTTGCACTGCTGAAGAAAAACAGGCCGGAAGCGCTGCGCCTGCTCGGGGTTGCGGCGCGCGATTGCCCGCGGGGCTTCATCGAATCGACGGCCGCAATAGCGGAGACTATAGCTCAGCAATAGGAATACGGCCTGCCGCCGCGGACCACGGAGGCCGCGGCGCGAGCCTGATCGCGGCCTTTGGGCGATTTTTGGTGAGCGATTTTTGGCGAGCGATTTTTGGAAATCGGAAATGCCGGGCTTCATCCGCGCCGGCCAGGGAGCGTCCCTGGAACGAGGGCGTCGGCGAACACGTCAGGATCAGATTTCACTTTGGGCCTTGCAGCCGGTGAAATTGCGGACCTGAATATCCGCACCGAATGAAGAAAACCTGTTTCTTCTGCCGGATCATATTCGAAAGAGCGAACTCCTCGAAAGTTCAAAACCCGGCCGTTGACCTGATGTCTCGCCGACACCCTCTTTCGTCGACCAGAGCCTTCCGATTTGAAATCCGCTTTTGGGAAGCAGATCGTCCTGAAGACCCTCGTGACGTGCCGGCATCAAACCGCCGGCAACTTTCTGGAAGCTTTACTTCTTCTTCTTGGCGACCTTGCGGGTCTTCTTCGCAGTCTTCTTCACTGCGCTCTTCGCCTTCTTTGCCTTCTTAGCTTTCTTGGCCATGTTGCCCTCCTGATGTAGTGAGATGGCTTAATCGCTGCGTGCACTCGGGAATCGAGATGCACTACATCCCAAATACACCAACACAGTAGAAAAAACAGCGTCCAGCTTAAGGAAGTGTTGACGCGCCGATGTGAGAGCGCGTGACGCGCGTTGATCGACAACACCACGAGGCATTCGCAAAACCAGGCGAACAGCGCGTGAAACGCCGACGCCGACGATTGCCGATGTTGCAGGAAGTTACTGCGTTGCAGTACTTTCCATCATTCCTGCATCGTGCGATCGATGCCACGTCGATGTCATCACGGCTCATCGATGGCGCCAAAACCGAGCCGCGGGGACTCTGAGTCGCGACTTTTGGCAATAAAAATATTTTCATGCTTGCCGGCTTCGCGTCTCATCGCCGCTCGCCAAAACCGTTTTTTCGAGCGCGTCGCGCCGGCCGATTCGGGATGCGCCCTTTCAGCATCGCCGCTCGCGATGGCCGGCTCCGGCCGGATCCCGCAAGCATCCCGTCATCGCGAGCGAAGCGAAGCAATCCAGAAACCGGGAAGAAAGTCTGGATTGCTTCGTCGCTTTCTCTCGCAATGACGGCCGGCGTCACCGTCGCATCAGATGCCGAGTTTGTCCTTGAGCAGATCGTTGACCACTTGCGGATTGGCCTTGCCGCCCGACGACTTCATCACCTGGCCGACGAACCAGCCCATCAGTTGCGGCTTGGCGCGGGCTTGCGCGACCTTGTCGGGATTGGCTGCGATAATGTCATCGACCACCTTTTCGATAGCCCCCTGGTCGGTGACCTGCTTCATACCGCGCGCTTCGACCAGCGCGCGGGGGTCGCCGCCCTCCTGCCAGACGATCTCGAACAGGTCTTTTGCAATTTTCCCGGAGATGGTGCCTTCCCCGATAAGCTCGACGATTGCGGCAAGTTGCACGGCCGAAACCGGCGAAGACGAAATCTGCCGCCCTTCCTTGTTGAGCCGCCCGAACAATTCGTTGATCACCCAGTTGGCGGCGAGCTTGCCGTCGCGGGCCTTGGCCGCGAGCTTCGCCAGCACGTTCTCATAGAAATCCGCGCTCTCGAGTTCGGCCACCAGCACGCTGGCGTCGTAGGGCGAGAGGCCGAAGGCGGCAATGAAGCGCGCCTTCTTCTGGTCCGGCAATTCCGGCAGATCGGCCTTCAGGCCGGCGACCCAGGTCGCGCTCAACTCCAGCGGCAAAAGATCCGGATCGGGGAAATAGCGGTAATCATGCGCCTCTTCCTTGGAGCGCAGCGAACGGGTTTCGCCCTTGTTGGGATCGTACGACCGGGTTTCCTGGTCGATGGCGCCGCCGTCTTCGAGAATTCCGATCTGGCGCCGCGCCTCGCATTCGATGGCCTCGCCGATAAAGCTGATCGAGTTCATGTTCTTGATCTCGCAGCGGGTCCCCAGCGGACCGCCCGGCCTGCGCACGGAAACGTTGACGTCGGCGCGCAAGGAACCCTTTTCCATGTCGCCGTCGCAGGTGCCGAGATAGCGCAGGATCGAGCGCAACTTGGTCACATAGGCCTTTGCCTGCTCGGAAGAGCGGATGTCGGGCTTGGAGACGATCTCCATCAAGGCGACACCCGACCGGTTGAGGTCCACCAGCGACATGGTCGCGCTTTGGTCGTGCAGCGACTTGGCGGCGTCCTGCTCCAGATGCAGCCGCTCGATGCCAACAACGGTGCTTTCGCCGCCCGCCAGTTCGACGCTGACCTCGCCCTCGCCCACGATCGGCGACTTGTACTGGCTGATCTGATAGCCCTGCGGCGAATCCGGATAGAAGTAATTCTTGCGGTCGAACACCGAGCGCAGATTGATCTGCGCGTTGAGACCGAGCCCGGTGCGGACCGCCTGCCGGACGCAGGCCTCGTTGATGACCGGCAACATGCCCGGCATCGCCGCGTCGACCAGCGAGACATGGCTGTTCGGCGCGCCGCCGAATTCGGTCGAGGCGCCGGAAAACAGCTTTGAGTTCGAGACGACCTGGGCATGGACTTCCATGCCGACGACGACCTCCCAGTCGCCCGTGGCGCCCTTGATCAATCTACTGGCCGCAGTCTTCATGCAACTCCTCCCGCGGGCTCACCACCACCTCACCGGCGTAAACCGCCCGGCCGCCTGCTCGATCACCTCGCCGAGCGAGAACAGCGTTTCTTCGTCGAACGGACGGCCGATCAGTTGCAGGCCGAGCGGCAACCCTTGCGCGTCCTTGCCGGCGGGAACGGCGATGCCCGGCAGCCCCGCCATGTTCACCGTCACCGTGAAGATGTCGTTGAGATACATTTCGATGGGATCGGCGCCCTTCTCCCCGACCCCAAACGCCGCCGACGGCGTCGCCGGCGTCAGGATCGCATTCACGCCTGAAGCAAAACAGTCCTCGAAATCCTTCTTGATCAGGGTACGGACTTTCTGGGCGCGCAAATAATAGGCGTCGTAATAGCCGGCCGAGAGCACATAGGTGCCGATCATGACGCGGCGGCGGACTTCGGCGCCAAAACCTTCGGCCCGGGTGTTTTCGTACATCTCGCCGATCGAGTGGCCGGGCACCCGCAAACCGTAACGTACCCCGTCGTAGCGCGCGAGATTGGATGAGGCTTCCGCCGGCGCCACGATATAATATGCCGGCAGCGCGTATTTGGTGTGCGGCAGCGAGACTTCCACGAGCTCGGCGCCGGCTGACCTGAGCCACGCCGCGCCCTCGGTCCAGAGCTTTTCGATCTCCGCGGGCATGCCGTCGAGGCGATATTCCCGGGGTATGCCGATCTTCATGCCTTTGACGGATTTTCCGATCGACGCCTCGTAATCCGGCACCGCGCAATCGACCGAGGTGGTGTCCCTGGGATCATGGCCCGCCATCGAGCGCATCAGGATCGCCGCGTCCTGCACGGTGCGCGCGATCGGTCCGGCCTGATCGAGCGAGGAGGCGAAGGCGACGATGCCCCAGCGCGAACAGCGCCCATAGGTCGGCTTCACGCCGACGGTCGCGGTGAACGCCGCCGGCTGCCGGATCGAACCGCCGGTGTCGGTCGCAGTCGCGCCCATGCATAACAGCGCCGCCACCGCCGACGCCGAGCCGCCGGACGAGCCGCCCGGTACCAGCGTGGTATTGGAGCCCTCGCGCCGCCACGGATTGACCACCGGGCCGAAGCACGAGGTCTCGTTCGACGAGCCCATGGCGAACTCATCATTGTTGAGCTTGCCCAGCATGACGGCGCCGTCGCGCCACAGCTGCGAGGTCACGGTGGATTCGTAAGGAGGCACGAAATTGCCAAGGATTTTCGAGCAAGCGGTGGTGCGCACGTCTTTGGTTGCGAACAGATCCTTGATGCCGAGCGGAATGCCGGCGAGCGGACCGCCCTCGCCTTTGGCGATTTTCGAATCGGCATCGCGCGCCATGCTCCGCGCCTGGTCCGGCGTTTCCATCACAAAGGCATTCAGTGCCCGCGCCGCCTCGATCGCCGCAAGATGCGCGTCGGTCAGTTCAAGCGAGGTGAAGGATTTGTTCGCGAGGCCGGCCCTGGCTTCCGCGAGAGTCAGCGATGTCAAATCAGTCATTTATTAACCGGGCTGCAGAAGAACGGAGACAGCGTCTTGTCGTTGGCCGGGTCGTCGCGCAAAGCCTTGGCGTTTTGCCTGGCATTAGCCTTGTCGGCCGCTTCCAGTTGATCGAGCACGGCGTCAACGGCCTCTTCCGGATCGGCGGCCTTGCCCTGACGCTCCATGGCGTCGAGATAGTTCATATAGGCCTGATAGGCCTTCTCATCGTCGCAGAGCAGACACATCGGATTTCCCGTCTCGAGACTCTTCTGTTTAACGCGTTTTCTAGCAGATAAGTCGACGCAATCTGCGTAAACCTGATGGCTATGCGAACCGGTATCCACCCACGGGTCAGCCCGGGGGCATGCTTCGCTCGAAAGCGCTTTATTCGACGACCTTCGGCACCAGAAAAAAATGGTCTTCGGTGGCCGGCGCGTTCCTGACCACGTCGTCAGCGATTTCGCCGTCATCGACCACGTCGTCGCGCTTTTTCATCGCCATCGGCATGACCGAGGTCATGGGTTCGACGCCCTCCACATTGACCTCCGACAGTTGTTCGACGAACGCCAGCATCGCATTCAGTTCGCCCTGAAGATGGGGAACTTCGGCGTCGGTGACCGCGATCCGCGCCAGATGCGCGATACGGCGGACGGTGGCGGCATCGACGGACATTATACAGGCCTCGATATAATCTCGATACAGGTCTTTGGGGCGGCGAATTCAGTCCGCCGTATAGCAGAGGGTGCTTTCGCGCCGCAACCGCGGGGAGCCCCCTCAGCCGGCCATCCGGCTCAACCGTGCTAAAGCCGCGCCGGCCAATGCCCGGGTCAGCTCGGCGGCCGGCATTTCGCGGCCGAGCCGCACCGCCTGGCCAGCCCAAAGACTGGTGAAATCGACCTTGCCGAGTTTTTCCGCAGCCGCCTTCAGGGGTGCCAGGCCCGTCGCGGCATGGGGAAAGGCCGGTACATCAGCCAAAATCGGGCCGACCTCGCGCATCACGCGGTTGACGACGCCCCGCGCCGGTCGCCCGGTCATGACATTGGTGATCACAGTTGAATCATCCCGGGCGTGGGCCAGCGCGACACGCACCGGCGCGATTACTTTGGATTCCGGGCAGCGCAGATAGGCGCTGCCGATTTGCACGCCGGCCGCACCCAGCGCGAACGCCGCGGCGATGCCGCGCCCGTCAGCGATGCCGCCCGCCGCGATCACGGGAACCTTTACGGCGTCGACCACCTGCGGCACCAGCACGAAGGTGCCGGGCTGCCCGGCGATGTCATCGGTCAGGAACATGCCGCGATGGCCGCCGGCTTCGGCGCCTTGCGCGATGATGGCGTCGGCGCCGTTCTCCTCGAGCCAGATCGCCTCTTTCACAATGGTGGCGGACGAGATCACGATGGAGCCGGCGGCCTTGACGCGCTTCAGCAGTGCCTGGTCCGGCAGGCCGAAGTGGAAGCTGACGATTTCGGGCTTCAGCTCTTCGACCAAGCGGCACATCGCGGCATCGAACGGGCTGCGGTTGGCAGCATCGACCGGGGCCACCGGATCGAGCCCCAGCTCTTTATAGTAGGACCCGAGCCGCTGCTTCCACCCGGCTTCGCGCCTTGGGTCGGCCTCGACCGCGTTGTGGCAGAAGAAGTTCATGTTGACCGGCGCCGAAACGCGTTGGCGGATGATGTTGACCTGCTCGCGCGCCTTTTCCACCGACAGCATCGCACACGGCAATGAACCCAGCGCGCCGCCCTGCGACGCCGCGATCACGAGATCCGCATCCATGACCCCCGCCATCGGCGCGAGCACAATGGGGAATTCAGTTTTGATGAGATCGAGGAGTCGGCGATCCGGCCACATAATCTGCTCGTCGGGTGATGGGGTTGGCGCGGGCGTCGTTGCCTGATGTCAAATTGAAGCTAACACCCCTCGACACGTGAGGCTATGCAATCAGCCGCCGCCTGACAATCCAGCGCCGCAGCGCGACCACCGCCCAGACCGCCTCAACAAGGCCGAACGGCCACGCCCCCTGCAGAAATCCGTAAATCGAACCCAGCGCACAGGCCGCCGCGAAGGCGAGGATGAACCAATGGCTGCGCCCTTCCAGCGCATAAAACACGAGCATGGCGGTAACGGCGAACAATCCGAATAATGTCAGCCCGTCCATTTCGTCACCCTATTTTCCGGCTTTGCACGGATTGCAGGCCGCGTGGTATTCGAAAACCATGCCGGCCCTCATCCTGCCCTTGATCGACGCCGCCCTGCACTGGCCCGCACGCGGCGCGCTGGTCGGGCTTGACCTGGGCACCAAGACCATCGGGGTTGCGGTGTCCGATCCCGACCGCAAGCTAGCCACCGGCGTCGAGACCATCAGGCGCAAGGCCTTTATATCGGATGCGGCGCGCCTGCTCGCGATCGCGGGCGAACGCAACGCCGTCGGCTTCGTGCTCGGCCTGCCGGTCAACATGGATGGCAGCGAGGGACCGCGCGCGCAATCGACCCGCGCCTTCGCCCGCAATTTTTCCAGACTGACCGATTGCGCCATCGCGCTGTGGGACGAACGGCTCTCCACCGCCGCGGTGGAGCGCGAATTGATCGATATGGACATGAGCCGCGCCCGGCGCGCGCTTGTCATCGACGAACACGCCGCGATCTTCATCCTGCAGGGCGCACTCGACCGGCTCTCCAGATTAGGCGCAAAGCGCTGACAATGCTCTGAACCCTTGGTTTCACCTCTCCCAACGGGAGAGGGAGCCGTACTTCCGTTGCCGATATATTTGTGTACACGATCGAAAACCCGCCGACCCCTCACGGTGGCCCGGCGAGCCACAGGGTCTGCAACACCGCCGCCAGATTATTGAGGCCATGCAGGACCACCGTCAGCCAGGTCGAGTGGCTGCGATAGCGGAGATAGCCGAGTAACAGGCCGATGCAAAACACCTCGCCGAAAAAGAACCAGTCATATTGCAGATGCAGCGCGGTCCACACCATCGAGGACAGCAGGATGGCGCCAGCAGGTCCGAGCCGCGATTCCGACCAGCCGCGGTAGAGAAAGCCGCGGGCAAAAAATTCCTCCGAGATCGGGGCGGCGACGCAGAAAGCCAGCACCAGAAGCCAAAGCGCGCCATCGGCGCGCGCCGATTTCAACACGTCTGCCATAAATCCGGGCTCGACCTCGCGTCCCGTCACGCGCGACAGCAGGTCCCACCCCATGACCAGAACGGCCAGCGCGACCACGCCGATCAGAAAATTGCTCCATGCGGTCCGTCGCAGCGCCAGATAATCGGCAAAAGGCGTGCGCGACAGCCGTATGGCGATCCAGAGTGCTGCGAGAACCGCCGGAAGGCCCATGATGATGGAAAGCGATATCGTCAGGCCGCCGCCGGCGACGCGGATCGCCCCGGCAAGATCAATCGGCCCGTCCTGCCGCAAAACGAACCAGCCGAGCACGGCGATTTGCCCGCCAAACATCGCGGCAAAGACGAACAGGCCCCACAGCGCGGTGCCCCAGAACTTCCAGATTCGCGGCGCGCGTTGAACAAGGACCGGCGGCGGCGCGTCCAGGCTCGCGGGACTGTCGGGGGAATCCATGCGGTGCGGTTGGTCGTCCATCAAGGCAGCGCCCGCTCCAGCAGGCCCTCTATATCGTCATTGGCGAGATCGACAGCGCCGTACATGCCGGGGTGATTCCCGGCAAGCCGGGTTGCGGCGAACAATCCGGCATGGTGCGGCGAGGTCCTGTTGAGAGCCGCCGCGGCCGCGAGCAGCGCCAGCCTCTCGACAGCCAGCCGCGCCACGCGCTCGCTGTCGGGCCGACGGAACGCGTTGCCGATGAATGCGATCGCATCGCCGGCGCCGGGCAAACCCATGCTATCCCCGGCAAGCTGTTGCAACACCGAAGCCGCCGCGTCGGCTTCGCGCGACAATGCCCGCAGCACGTCGAGGCACATCACATTACCCGAGCCTTCCCAGATCGCGTTGACGGGGGATTCCCGGAAATGCCGTGCCAAAATGCCCTCTTCCACATAGCCGTTGCCGCCGAGGCACTCCATCGCCTCATACAGAAATCCCGGCGCGCTCTTGCAGACCCAGTATTTTATCGCGGGCGTCAACAGCCGCATGAACGCTGCTTGCCCGGGGTCATCGGGCGCCCGGTCGAACGCGTGGCACAGCCGCATCACCAGGGCGATGGAGGCTTCGACATGCAGCGCCATATCCGCCAGCACCGAACGCATCAGCGGCTGATCGGCGAGGTGTTTCTGGAACACGCTGCGATGGCGGGCATGATGCAGCGCGTGCGCGAGCCCGGAACGCATCAGGCCCACCGAGGCGATCGCGCAATCCTGCCGCGTCAGTTGCACCATCTGGATGATGGTTCTGATGCCCTTGCCCTCGTCGCCCACCCGGGTCGCATGGGCGCTCTCAAATTCCACTTCGGAAGACGCGTTGGAGCGATTGCCGAGCTTGTCCTTCAGGCGCTGGAAATGGATCGCGTTGACCGATCCATCCGGTGCGAAGCGCGGCATGAAGAAGCAGGTCAGGCCTCCATCGGCCTGCGCCAGCACCAGAAAGGCGTCGCACATCGGCGCCGACATGAACCATTTATGGCCGGTGATGCGATAGCCGTCGCCGTCGCGTTGCGCGCGCGTCGAATTGCTGCGAACATCGGTGCCGCCCTGCTTCTCGGTCATGCCCATGCCAAGGGTCATGCCGCGCTTGGTCCACCACGGCGCGAAGCTGGGATCATAGGCGCGGGTCGCGATCACAGGCATCACCTTCGCCAGCAGGTCCGGCTCCGCCGCCAATGCCGCCACCGACGCTCGCGTCATGGTGACGGGGCACAAATGACCGGTCTCGACCCCCGCGGCCATGTAGAATTTTGCCGCGCGCACCACTTCGGCGGCGCCTCCGGCCGGCTTGCCTTGCGCGCTCCAGGTCGAATTATGCACGCCGGCATGGGCGCTGCGCGCCATCAACTCGTGGTAAGCGGGATGAAACTCGACTTCATCGCGCCGGTTGCCGCGCGAATCGAACGTCCGCAGTTTGGGCGTGTTCTCGTTGGCGACGCGACCGCGTTCCGCCATCGCGGCCGATCCCCAGTGCCGGCCGAACTCGGACAATTCCGGCTTCGCCGATCCGCCGCCATAGGCTGCGACGGCGTCCGCCAGCGGCTGGTCCAGCGCGAACAGATCGACATCCCAAAACGGCGGCGACTGGTTGAGCGCCTCATGGGTCGCGAATGAAGGCTGGGTCATGATCGGTTTTCCGGCCGGGCAAGATTCGCCGCGAGTGTACGCGCAAAACGCGGCGAATTCACGTGAGGCGAGTTAGGCGTCGGCTCAAGGCTGCGGATCGCTCCACGGGTTTAGCACGGGCGTGCGCGCCTTTTCAAAGCCGGCCGGATCGCGGGATACCACCGTCAGCCCGTGATGAAGGGCCGTCGCGGCGAAAATGAGGTCGGGCTGCGAGAATGCGTGGCCGGCCTTGCGGCCTTCCTCGACCAGCAGCCGAAACGGCCGTGGTAGAGCAGAGCCATCTTTACCCTGCGCGCCGACAGATCGGGGGATAACTCGCGAGCCGGCTGTTCGCCCTTGCCCCGCCTTGCATCTCTGCCTATAGCTCTTGTTTTAATGACCCCTGCATCGAAATCGACCTTCGTCCTCGGTCACCGGCATCTGCTGGGCATCGAGGGGCTTTCCGCTGACGACATCGCCGGCCTGCTCGATCTCTCCGAGGAATATGTCGATCTCAACCGCCAGGTCGACAAGAAGCGCACTTCCTTGCGCGGCCGCACCCAGATCAATCTGTTCTTCGAAGCCTCGACCCGCACCCAATCCTCGTTCGAAATCGCCGGAAAAAGGCTCGGCGCCGACGTCATGAACATGTCGGTGTCCTCCTCCTCGATGCGCAAGGGCGAAACCCTGGTCGATACCGCCGCCACCCTGAACGCCATGCACCCGGACATTCTGGTGGTCAGGCACCATGCCTCGGGCGGTGTCGAGTTGCTGGCGCGCAAGGTCGACGGTTCCGTGATCAACGCCGGCGACGGCGCCCACGAACACCCCACGCAGGCGCTGCTCGATGCGCTTACCATCCGCCGCAACAAGGGGCGGCTGGAAGGCCTGGTGATCGCGATCTGTGGCGACGTGATGCATTCACGGGTGGCGCGCTCCAATATCCTTCTGCTCAACACCATGGGCGCCCGGGTCCGCGTGGTCGCGCCCTCCACGCTGCTGCCCCGCGGCATCGAGCGGATGGGTGTCGAGGTTGCCCGCGACATGCGCGAGGGCCTCGATGGCGCCGACATCGTGATGATGCTGCGGCTGCAGCGCGAGCGCATGAACGGTTCGTTCGTGCCCTCGACCCAGGAATATTTCCACTATTTCGGCCTCGACCAGAGGAAGCTCGCCTACGCCAAGCCGGACGCGCTGGTGATGCATCCAGGACCGATGAACCGCGGCGTCGAGATCGACTCGATCGTCGCCGACGGCGCCCAGTCGCTGATCCGCGAACAGGTGGAAATGGGAGTGGCGGTGCGCATGGCGGTGCTGGAAGCGCTCGCCCGCAACCTGCCGAACGCGTAAAGATCATGCTGACCGATCGCCGCCCGATCCTGCTCGCCAACGCCCGCCTGATCGATCCCTCGCGCGATCTCGACGGGATAGGCGACGTCCTGATCGCCGACGGCGTGATCCGCGATTCCAGGCGCGGCATTGGCGCGGCCGGCGTGCCCGAGGGCACCGACATCGTCAATTGCGCCGGCAAGATCGTCGCGCCCGGGCTGATCGACATGCGCGCCTTTGTCGGCGAACCCGGCGCCAGCCATCGCGAAACATTCGCATCCGCAAGCCAGGCCGCGGCGACCGGCGGCATCACCACCATCATCTGCCAGCCCGACACCTCGCCGGTGATCGACAATTCGGCGACGGTGGATTTCGTCCTGCGCCGCGCCCGCGACACCGCGATCGTCAACATCCACCCGATGGCGGCCTTGACCAAAGGCCTGCGCGGCGAGGAGATGACCGAGATCGGCCTGTTGAGGGCCGCCGGCGCGGTGGCCTTCACCGATGGCGACCGCAGCGTCACCAATGCGCAGGTGATGCGCAGGGCGCTGACCTATGCGCGGGATTTCGGCGCGCTGATCGTGCACCACACCGAAGACCCCCAT
>Ga0116129_1001563_pt1 | contig 12530 bp, 6 predicted proteins | sample June2015DPH_17_2_FD_89732 | JGI IMG/M metagenome (GOLD analysis project Ga0116129, IMG submission 89732) | Peatland microbial communities from SPRUCE experiment site at the Marcell Experimental Forest, Minnesota, USA - June2015DPH_17_10 | ecosystem: Environmental > Terrestrial > Soil > Wetlands >...
GCTGCCGAGACGACGCACTTAGTCTCCACGGAAACTGCTTCCCATCCATAAATTGCCTGGAAGAACCATCCATCTGTGTTTCTTTCCGATATAGGGCCGAGCCCAATCCCGAAGATCATCGCACCGAAATGTGCTGCCGCGACAATGTGACCAATCTCATGTTCGACCGCCGGAAGGATCATAGAGAGTACCACCTCGGCCGGGACGAAGACCTCCCGCTCCCATCTGTTACAGGGCATTAGGAGCTTCAAGGGACGTATCTTTGCGTCTTCGTGATACTCCAAATTTCATCCCTTCACATCTGAGTCAGCGCGATCACTCCGTCTCTTTGGATAGGGCGATCGGATATTAATAGTTGAAAGGGTTCCAGGCGGGTCCTGCAAACGGAGACTGCTCGTAGCCATTGGCCTGCCAGATCGAATTGATGAGCGGAAGTATAGATCCGATGTAAGGCCGGCTTTCATTTCGATCAAGGATTTGGAAGTCAGGCGACGAAATCACGTCGCGATCGAAGGTATGGGATTCGCCAACATCCCACATCTGGTCCCGCGATAGCCGAAGACTTCGCACCATGATCAACGCACACGCGAAATAGACAGGGTCTTCAACATCGAGTGTGTTAAGTAATCTCAGGCCGCCCTCATAAATTTCTGCAACCTTTCGTTCAAAGGCCTTGCTCGGAATACTGTTTCCTCGTCCGAGTTCTTCTCCGGCGCCAAGGATATATCCGTCTGCGTATTCCAATGCGCCGTTCTGAAACACCTGCACGTATGAGGCGGTACCCGTAGACCCCTTCATGCTGTAGGCCAAGTATCCGTCGCTGTTATACCGTGCTGAAACACTCGCAGTCAGGCTACTTGGCTTCACAAAAGCCCGTTGCTGTTCGGAGATTCTCCAGTCACTTCCGACAGACGGACCCACCAAAGAGGACGCGGGAATGAAATGGAAGAGAAGCTTCCGCTGGCCGTCCAAAGGCATCGGGTCATCGCCGGACAATAACTTTGAAATCCGTTCTGTCCGCCAGTTCCGCAATCTTTCCCCTATCGTTCGCTGTTCCGCGAACGCTTGCCCTATTTCGCCAACGTCCAATTGGAATTTTCCACTGCTGTTGCGGAAAAAAAACCGGCTCGTTCCGGAAAACGTGACCATATGTGGCCGGACCCAGCTCTTCCCAATGCGAAGAGCGATGACCCACTCCTGATTCGCGAGTTCGATCTTTCTTACCTGGACCACCGGGATGCGAGGAGCAATCCCGGTTCGGATCAACTGTTCAAGTCGGTCGCAGGCTATGGAGGGGTTGGGGTCAGACAGGCTAACAATAGCCTCGGCGATTCCAGTTGGCTGCCCATCCGCGGCTCGCATTTCGCGAATCCCATAGATGATGTACCCACCTTCTGCGTTTGCGAATGAGCAGACGTCGGCCAGAAACTCCTTTTTTGCCTTGTCCGTTCCCTCTGGGAGCCTTTCCTTGAATTCCAGCGTTTTCCGTTCAGGCGTCTGATTGTCTACCAGACTTACAATGTCATTTGCGGAGATCGCATCGGCGGACGCAGGAAGCATAGGAGTTCCTCCGGAACCAGTATCACATTCAACGATCAGATTCTAAAGAGTTTGCACTATTCTTGTTGAGGTTAGGACTTCCGGAGGCGAACGGCATTGCTCATCGACAGCAAAGAGAACCGAGCCGCCTTCAACAAGCTGGTCAAAGAGTTGCGAACGGGCCAGGCTCTGGCGTTCACGGGAGCGGGTACTTCGGCCGCTGCGGGCTATCCGACGTGGGCGCAACTCATTGAAGAGCTGGCGCGCAGGACGCGAGATAAGGTAGGCGATAACGTGAGGGTGGGTGATACCGACGTTCCGATCGAGGTGGCAGCAGGGCTCGACTTCCTGGTCTCTGCACAGATCTTCGCCGAGGTGCTGGGACCAGAATATTATTCCATTCTCGGTCATCAGTTCGGCCCCAAGGGTGTTTCCCATCCCGATATCCAGGCTCTCGTCGACCTGCCCTTCCGCCACTTCCTCACAAGCAACTACGATCCAACGCTGGAAACCACCCTCTCTGTACCTGGAGCGCCGTGTCCGTTTTTATGCCTTCACGACAATCAAGCGGCCTCGGCCTTCCTCTGCAACCTGGCTGATAAGCAGCAACCGCGCCACGTCGTTCACGTTCACGGTCGGTACGATGGACCCGAACGGATTGTTCTGACGGAAGAACAGTACGGATCGCACTATACCAATTCAGCGGTTGTAAAAGGGTTTTGGACTATTGTCACGGTCAGAGAATCCTGCGTTTTCTTCGGATTCTCGTTTCGGGATCTTGACCTTCTATCCGGTTTTCGGACCGCGAAGCGAGAATTCGCCCTGCACTCGCGACATTTTGGCGTCTTGCCACTCGCGGATGGTGTCCCCGAAACTGGCGAGCGGGTTCGCCTAGAGGTAACGTACGGCATTCAACCCGTCTTCTTTTCCCCTGTTGACGACAAATACTCCGGCTACGGGCAACTACTCCAGATGATCAAGGAATTGACGCAGACTTCGCCGAGCCCCAGCTTCGTTCCACCGGGCGGAGTAGCTCCGCAACCTGCATCGCGGAGAACTCCCGCCGCCGAAGGACGCCCCGAAAACGAGTCTGCGGATGTCCACTCGCTACTGAAACTCACAAAAGAGAACTTACGGAAGCATCGGACAGGAGGACAGCTATGATCGAACTCTCCCGGACAGGTCTATTGAATGCTTTAGAGGCTGCTGCATCTGAGGCATCCCTGTTGGTGCTGGGAGATCCTGGCGCGGGCAAGACGTGGTTGTTGCAGAACTTCGTAGAAAGACGCACCAATGATGGCGATGCCGTGGTGTTTCTCTATGCCGAGGATTATGCGGCAACAACAATCAAAGAATTGGAAGAGAGCCTTGAGGTTTCAAACCTGGTTGACGCGTTGCGTGCGTATGAAGGGAAGCAACGCTACTTAGTCATTGATTCGCTCGATTCGTTGCGTGTCGAGAGAACTCAACGTGTCTTCAGAGATCTGATCCGCCTGGTCCAGAGTGAACTACCGGATTGGAGAATCGTGGCGAGTATGCGAACGTTCGACGCCAGGCAATCAACGGATTTCCACGCCCTCTTTCCGACCCGCACGCCATCGGTACATGAGAGTGTAGCTATCCCGGCCAGGAACTTGTCAGTGCCGGTTCTATCGGACGGCGAGATTGAAGACGCGATCCGTCAAGATCAAAGGCTCAGTTTTGTTTTCGAGGGAGCCTCTGAAGACCTGCGAACTGTTCTTCGTAATCCTTTCAATCTTTGGCTCGTGCTTCACCTACTCGACGAACAAGTTGAGATTGACTGGCTCTCGAAGGTTCAGTCAGAGGTTCAACTACTTGAGCGGTACTGGCTGCACCGCCTTGAAAACAAGGCCGATTCAGAAGCACGAAAAACGCTGCTTACGAACCTAACGGAGACGATGGTCGACTCCAAAACACTCTCCGTGTCATCTCACTATCTCTCCACAGTGGTCAAACCGGACGACACCGTCATGCGCGGACTCCTAAGCGATGATCTGCTGAGGAAGAGCGTCACCGGAAGAATCGCTTTTGCACACAACATCCTCTTCGACTTCGCAGTGGCAAAATTGATGTTGGATGAGCAGCGGTTACTCCCGTTTCTACGAGAAGAGCCAATTCGAAGCATCTTCTTCCGCCCAAGCTGCACCTATCTTCTCGCCTCCATATGGTTTCGTGACCGACCGCTCTTTTGGAAAACCATCTCGCCGCTTCTAATTGACGGCGCTTCCTTGGCGGTACGCATACCGGTTATTCCTGCGCGTGTGATTCAAGATTTAGCGAATGACACAGTCGATCTCGAACCCATGTTCGCTCTTCGCTCGGAGGAAAGGATCACTGCGATCCTGTTCTTATTGCGAGCTCTTCAAGCTCGCAACGGCTTTGGTTCACATAAGCACAAATTGTGGATTTGGCTATTGCAGCGGGTTGGGAGCGACCTTGACCTGCGATTCGTGAATGAGTTGATTGCGCTCTTGGAAACAGCGCGGCAAACGACGGAACTTCCGGAAGACGAAGTTGTGATCGCGGAGTCGGCGTTGAAGCTGCTTAGGTGGATGTGGGAAAGGGCAGACCGCGACATGCCGACTGCGACCGCGCAGAATTTGACGAGTTTGGCAGCGGGAAGGGTTCTACCCATCATTGCAAACTACTATGCTCTGATTCTGATCTCAGCCAGGGAGGCTTTTTCCGAGATTCTTGATCGCGTTGGCAAGCCAACGGCTTCGTCCAACGAAACCTATTGCCTGGCGAACAACATCAACAATGTGATCATCTACGATCCTGCCTTTGCAGTAGAGATATACAAAAGAGTGTTCTCGTATGAGGAAACCTCGGAGGACACTGTGCCCATGGGTGGGAGTGGTGCAGTCATCTCATTCAGTTCGACGAGAGCGCAGGAATACTCTATGTCGTACTACATTCTGGACCAGAAATATCCCCGTCTCTTGAAGCGAGATCTGGTATTAGCTGCTCGCGCAGCGGCTCTTGCAATTACTGCCGAAGTCGCCCGTACAGAGGGAGAGACGATCAGAAAGCTGGGCTTATATAAGACCACTTTCCCGTTTCTGGGAATAAAAGTGACTTTGGAGTCCGACCGCAGCGAAATATGGGATCAGTCTCATCGCTCAAGCCATGCCCTCCAACTGTTGAGCCGATTCCTAAACCACATCCTTGAGATGTCTTCGTCAGGTCAGATCGCCCGGAATCAGGTGGATGATGCGCTGAGGGAGCTCGCTAGAGAGAGTACCTATGCCGTTGTCTGGAAGCACCTGCTCTATTTCGGATGGGTCCACGACGGATTTTTGCCTTTGTGTGTTGAATTGCTGGAAACGCCCACTATCCTCGGCGCGGTCGAAACAACGGTGGTGGCCGGAAATGCTATCAAGAAGGTATTCGGCTCAGACCAATACGGCGCGGTTACTCGCGACGCGATAGAAGCCGCAATCTTGGCGGTCCCATCAAGCGAGTTGTCCTCGGTTTATAAAGATGCGAACGTGGTGAGGAATCGTTTGCTCGGTTGCATACCGGAAGACCTTCTTGGGAAAGAAGCCCGCGCTATCGTCGAGCAGGCCAGGGCCGCCGAAGGAATCCCAGAAAATCGGCCTATGTTTGCAATTGGTTCGGCGCGCGCTGTCTCATTTACCAATGAGGATTGGCTGCGAGATCAAGGAGTGAAGCCGGAAGCTCCAGAAAATCAAAGACTCCTGACGCAGGCCGGTCTTCTGAGCGGTTTCGAGGGCGAATTCCTGAATACCGTGCCACCTCTTGAACGCTGCTATGAGGTTGAAGAGAATCTTCGACGGCTCTTTATCCAAATTGAGGAACCTTCCAACGCAGATGAGCGGGTCGCTGCCCAGGCGATGACTACGGCAGCGGCAGTCTCTAAGGCAGTTCTCAGAAATGAAGATCTCCCGAAAGAGTCCGCGTTAAGCGTGCTATGCCGGGCTATCCTCGAACGCGCCGCAGTCTATCCGTTTCCGGTGCCTGATGACGATGCCGACGAAACATTCGACAATGTATGGGGCCCAACTCCGAAGATCGAAGCGGCCCAAGGTCTTATGGATCTCGTCTGGAGTCAAGGATTCGATGAGAAACTGAAGGACATTCTGGACGAACTGGGCAGGGACCCGTCCCCGGCTGTTCGGTTTCAGATTGCTACTAGGGCAGTTAATTTTTACACGCGGGACAAAGACTTTTTCTGGGGCTATGTAGACGATCGATTCAAGGCTGAAAAATCTGCTGCTGTGTTCCGCTCGCTTATCGGTAGCTTGGTAAATCCGAATGTCGCCCTCTCGGAACCGGACCGAGTGGTGGAGCGGTTAGCAAATCCTTTGCAGCGATGGCTGCCAAGCAAGAAGACAAAAGACATTGTGCGTGAATCTGTTGATTGTCTTACGCAGCTCTATGTGTATTTGAACAATGCAAACGCGCATAAAATTCTCGTGTCGTATTTAGACGATCCGCGACATTCTGCATCTGAACTAAACCAAATGGCGTTCTCTTGCGCCTACTTTTTGACTCAGGGATTACCAGGTGGAACATCTGCTGACGCCATTATTCGTGAACGTGCGCGGGTGACAATCCTCGATGTGCTTAGCGCAACCGATCGCGCGATTCTAGAGACACTAGTGTCATTGCGAACCACTGAATCTTCAGAAAGGGAGGATTTGCAAGAAACTCTAAAAGGTTTGCTCCATGTGATCGAGACGGTCGGATTCAGATTGTATTTGAATCTGGATATCAGCCCCGATCTGCGTCGTGAGGACACCAAAGTTCTCTCGGACGACACCCGTGGGTTGCTCTTTGTCGAGCTGACTCCACTGTTCAATAGCCTTTGCGAACAAAGTCGACCTGAGCAGCGCCGACCAATTGCAGCTAGCACGACGCACTACATCATGCAGACCTTTAGCGAGGTGGTTTCGTACCACCCTGAAGTGGTTCTCGATCTTACGGCCAGTTTACTGACCGGAATAACGCTGGGTTATGAGTTCGACAGCTTAGCCATCAGTGAAGTCGTAAAGCTCACCGAAGTGGTGCTGGCCGATCATAAAGATATTCTTGCGAAGGCTGAAAATGCTGCGAACCTTGGCACGGTGCTTGATGTGTTTCTTTCCGCCGGCTGGCCGGAAGCGACACGTCTCGTAATGCGTTTAGAGAATGCGGTTCGTTAGTCTATTTGTGTCATGACCCGAGTCAGGAGGATATGTCTGGTTTCAAGTATTGACTGGCGTGAGACCTAATTTCTTGGCTCTCTTCTTCTCGAAGTCTTGAGCGTGCTTCTGCAGTTGTGGGGACAAAATCGTGTCGATGCGACTAGGCTCCCGTTTCCCCATCCGCATTTTCTCTTGTTCTGCCGCGAGCGTTCTTATCGCAATGTTGAGGCGCTCCATCCGATCATCAACGTCATAGAGCTGGCTCCTTATCGTCGTCGCACACGATAGCAAAGGCAAGACGGACATCTCTCTCTTGAGAACGCGGAAGTGATCTTCCCAATACGACAACTCCTCATATGACATGCGGGAAACACTTCCATCGCTTTTAAATGTGACGATGTCACTCTGTTTTCCTACCGTTGGGTCATACTCCTTCGCTTCCCAAAGCAGGTATGCAGCGAATGCGCGTGCTTCTTCGAGCCCCCACAGATAGTGCTTTAGGTAGAGGTCGGAAAGGTATCGCGCAAGAAGAACGGGATTGCCGTCAAAGTGAAAATCACGAATGTTGTTTGTATCCAGATTTACAGTTCTGAACAATTCCACCGGCATAGTACCGGTCTGTGCTGACGGTCCAGATAGGTCCTGAATCAGCCAGATGAGACTCACCCCAGAATGTGCATTCCCCCACGGAATGATGGACGTCTCCGCCGTTTCGCGAACAATTGAAACAATCTCTTGACGCCATTGTTGGAGGGATCTAATCTCCACACCCGAAATCCATCCGTGTAAATAAGATGATCCGTTTGAATTCCAGAGTTCTGAGACTCTCTCCCAAATCATATCGATCGTGTCTGCGCTCCCAGCCCCCGTCATGACACACCGAAATTGTCCTATCAGCTCTGCCGACTTGATCTTGTTGACGCTCCACTTTGCGTAATCAGTAATCGTTTCTTGCCCATCGGCGAGCAGGACGACTCCCTCATTACATTTAACGGCTCCGATCATCGTCATACGCTTCTGCCTTTCATGGAGGGGGTGGAACTGCCGGGGCGCGGCTCAGGCGTTTATTCGACGCTTCTCGCTTCCCGTGGTCAAGCGATGGGTGACTATTTATTCCTTATTCTCAGCTACTTACAAGAAATTGCACAACTTACGCGACAGACTAGGTTGACGGCAGCCCCATCCAATAGGCGAAGATAAAGCGAATATGGGTGCAACATCCGCAATCCGGATTCAGGTCGAAGCGACGCTGGCCCAACGTGTGCCTGCCGCCCTGACGCTCAAGATCAAGCAAGCGCCGGAGCTGTTTTCGACGGGCATGGCCGAAGTCGATGCGATGCTCGGCGGTGGTATCCCTCGTAGCAGTATCACCGAAGTCAGCGGTACGGCATCTACTGGGAAAACTTCCTTTGCCCTATCCACGTTGGCGAACGTGACACAACTCGGTCACGCCTGCGCCTGGGTAGATGTGAACGATGCGCTCTCGCCCGAATCGGCGGCGGCTACAGGCGTGGACTTGCGGCGACTGCTCTGGTTGCGGATGTCCGCAGAGCGCAAGCTGAAACTCACCGACAAGCCGTGGTCGTGGCTGGAGCAAGCTCTGCGAGCCACCGACCTGCTGTTGCAGACGGGAGGGTTTGCGGCCATCGTGCTCGACATGAGCGATGTGCTGCCGCAACACACCATGCGGATACCGCTGGCGACTTGGTATCGCTTCCGGTTGGCAGCCGAGCACGCACGGTCGGCGCTGGTGTTCCTCACGCAATCTCCGTGCGCCAGCAGTTGTGCGGCGCTGGCGTTGCGTTGTGACACTGCATTGGTAAAACCATTCAGCGAGCATGGCGAGACCCCGCTCTTTGAGCAGCAACAATACCGGCTCGTGCGCGAGCGCAACCGGAATGAAGGTTCTCCTTTTCAGCAGAAGAAGCCTATAGGCCGCGTGAACTGGTCGGCTGAGACACAGTGGACGAGGTGCGGATGATGTATGCCGTTCTGCATCCCCCCAACTTCTTCGCCCAAGCAGCGGCGATGCAACGGCCCGAGCTGCGCAAGCGGCCCTTTGCAGTGTTTGATGGCGAGGTACCGAAGGAGTTTGTGTTCGCCGCAAACAAGGGTGCCCGCGCACGGGGAGTAGAACCCGGTATGTCTCGTCTTCAAGCGGAGTCCTGCAATGTGACGATGATTCGGCGCGATGTCGCGTGTGAAGAGGTCGCACTCACGAGCCTGCATGAAATTGTGTGCCGATTCTCGCCACGTATCGAATCGGTCGCAGAACGTTCGGGGACGTATGCGCTGGACATCCGCGGCATGAACACGATCTTTGGTGATGCAATACAACTCGCGACCAAGCTGCGGCAGAGCGTTATGACAGTGGGCTTGCTCGCCAATGTCGGCGTTGCGGAGAACTTCCATGTGGCAGGATGTCTCGCCTGGGGACGGGCTGGTGTCTCCGTTGCGCCCATCGGTTGCGAGGCAGACGCTCTCGGCGGTCTGCCACTAAGTGTTCTGCCACTCGCATCGGAACATGCCGAGATTTTCAAGGCTTGGGGCATCCATAGCTGCGCGGAGCTGGCCGCGCTTGCTGAAACGGATTTGATTTCACGGCTGGGACAGGTGGGAAAGAAGCTGCACGCGTTGGCGTGTGGCACCTTGCCGCACCTGATGATGCCGGTGGAGGCGAGCTTTGAATCCGGTCTTGTCGAACGCATGGAATTGGACTGCCCGGTGGATGATCTGGAACGCCTGCTCTTCATTTTGTCGCGCATGACGACAACATTGCTGGAGCGGGTGCGGACGAAGGCTCGCGCCATTGCCTCGATCCGCATCCTGCTTACCCTCGACAGCACTGCGCGACATGAACGCACGGTGCGCCCAGCGTTGCCGTTGCAGGACACACCGACGTTGCTGAAGCTGATGCAACTCGACCTCGAAGCGCATCCGCCCAGTGCAGCGATTGTCGCTGTGGAACTGCACGCACAGTCGGCTCCGCCCTACCGCGCGCAACACGGCCTGTTTCTTCCCCAGGCGCCGGAGCCGGGACAAACGGAGGTTCTGCTTGCGCGTTTGCGCAAGCTGCTGGGCGAGGACCGCGTAGGTTCGCCGGAGCTGACGGACGACTATCGCCCCAATGCTTTTCGTATGGCTCCCTTTCACCCTCTCGCGTCGCAACGCAACGAGCTTCGTTCGCCCTCCGTATCGGTGGCCTTGCGCGTCAACCGTCCTCCGCAGGTCATCAGCGTGCAACTCGTGAACGAGCGGTCCGTGCGAATGTATTGGAACTCGGTTGCCTATGTTGTTCGCGAAGCGGCCGGGCCAGAGCGAATCAGCGGGCAGTGGTGGACCGAAACCCACTGGTGCCGTGAGGAGTGGGACGTGAGGTTGACGGCGGAGGCGACGGAACGGCTATGCCGTATCGCCTTCGATCCGCGTTCCCGCTGTTGGTATGTGCAGGGGACATATGACTGAGTATGTCGAACTCCATGCGCGGTCGGCGTTCAGCTTTCTCGAAGGGGCGACCATGCCCGAACACCTGATGCAACAAGCGGCGCATCTGGGGATGTCGGCGATGGGACTGCTCGATCGCAACGGGTTTTACGGCGCGGTGCGTTTTCACATGGAAGGAAAGAAGCTCGGTGTGCGCTCGCACATCGGGGCTGAAGTTGCCGTGACTGACTTCGGACAGCGCCTCCGTCCACGGTCGTATCTGCCCCATCAGCAACCTGCTGAACCTGCGCGTCTTCCGCTGCTCGCCGAATCTACCACGGGCTATCAGAACCTCTCTCGCCTCATCACGCGGATGAAGCTGCGAGAGAAGACGAAAGCGGAGGGTGCAAGCTGGCTCAAGGAAATAGAGCCATACACCGAGGGCATTGTGTGTCTGACAGGCGGCAATGAAGGGCCATTGGCGGCGGCGCTGGCCGAAGGCGGCTACGACGCCGCACACAGAACCGTCGAACGACTGACAAAAGTTTTCGGCTCGCGCAATGTCTATGTTGAGTTGCAACGCCATTACAACCGCGAAGAAGAGCATCGCAATCGCGCGGCGGCCAGCATTGCAAACTCACTGCATTTGCCGCTACTGGCAACCGGAGGCGTCAGCTATGCCGCTCCATTCGAACGCGAAACGCTCGACATCTTCACCTGTATCCGCCATCGCACGACGCTCGACAGCTCGGGACGGTTGCTGGAGCGCAATGCCGAACGGCATCTACGAACGGCGAAGGAGATGCGGCAGCTCTTCTACGACTATCCCGAGGCCATCGGGAATACCGGCGAATTGTCGACACGTCTGCAATTCGATCTGAGCAAGGTGGGTTATGAGTTTCCACCCTATCAAGTGCCGGGCGGAGAGACGATGGACTCTTTTCTACGCAAGCGGGTTGACGAAGGCATACGTCTCCGCTATCTCCCTAAGAACGATTCGGTGCTGTATGAGAAGGCGAAGCGGCAAGCGGAGCGTGAGACGCGGCTCATCGAAGACCGGGGTCTTGCCGGATACTTTCTGATCGTTTGGGATCTCGTGCAGTTCTGTAAGGACAACGGCATCCTGGCCCAGGGTCGCGGCTCTGCCGCAAGCAGCGTCGTGTGCTACGCCCTCGAAATCACTATTGTGGACCCGGTGGGACAGGACTTGCTCTTCGAGCGGTTTCTTTCCGAAGAGCGTACCGTGATGCCGGATATTGACATCGACACGCCGAGCGGAACACCCCGCGAGAACGCCATTCAGTATTTCTTCAAACGGTATGGTGCCGAAGGCGCGGCGATGACCGCGAATGTCATCAGCTTCAGGAACAAATCGGCATCGCGCGAGGTGGGCGCGGCGTTGGGCTTCGACGAGGAGACAGCCGGCAAGCTGGCTGGCTTGATGAGTGCCTGGGAATGGAAGGGTCCGAGCGATTCGTTGGATAACACCTTTCGGGCTGCGGGCCTCGACATGAAACACACGCGCGTCGCTCACTACCTACGCAAATGCCACGACCTGTTGTGGCTGCCGCGGAATCTCGGACAGCATTCGGGCGGCATGGTGATTTGTCAGGGTCACCTTTCCTCCATCGTGCCGATCGAACCGGCCTCGATGGAAGCCAGGACGGTCGTGCAGTGGGATAAGGATGATTGTTCGGACATGGGCATCGTCAAGATCGACGTGCTCGGCTTGGGGATGTTGGCAGTACTTACGGACTGCCAACATCTCGTGCCGAAGCATTATGGCGTTCCACTCGACTACGCCCAGATTCCGCAAGACGACGCCGTGTATCAAACCATTGCAGAGGCCGATACGGTGGGTTTGTTTCAGATTGAGAGCAGGGCGCAGATGTCCGCTCTGCCGCGGACTCGGCCAAAGTGCTTTGCCGATCTATCCATGCAGGTAGCCATCATCCGGCCAGGCCCGGTGACGGGAAAGTTCGTAAACCCGTACATCGAGCGAAGGCTCGGGCGTCAGCCCATCACGTATCTACATCCGTCCTTCAAGCCTTTTCTGGAACGGACGCTGGGAGTGCCACTCTTTCAGGAGCAAGTCATGCGTGTCGGCATGATCGCAGCGAATCTAACCGGCGGCGAGGCCGAAGAGCTGCGCAAAGCGATGGGCGGCAAACGGTCGGATGCGGTTCTTGCGGGCCTTAAGACGCGATTGCTGGAAGGGATGACGGCCAACGGGTTCGATGCGGCACAACAGGAGGAGGTGATGCGGATACTCTCGACAGTGCGCGAGTTCATGTTCCCGGAATCCCACGCCCACTCGTTTGCGAGCATCGCCTATTCGAGCGCCTATGCGAAGTTCCATTACCTCGCCGCATATCTCTGTGCGCTGCTCAACAATCA
>Ga0116129_1001564_pt1 | contig 12530 bp, 12 predicted proteins | sample June2015DPH_17_2_FD_89732 | JGI IMG/M metagenome (GOLD analysis project Ga0116129, IMG submission 89732) | Peatland microbial communities from SPRUCE experiment site at the Marcell Experimental Forest, Minnesota, USA - June2015DPH_17_10 | ecosystem: Environmental > Terrestrial > Soil > Wetlands...
TCGACAAGAACTTCAAGCGTGTGCAGCTCATCGAACAAGAATTCCAGGATGACCGCATACCACGCGATTTTGCACCCTACAACGTGCAAGCGGTGGGCGCCAATGTCGTCGTGACGTACGCCAAGCAGAACTCCACCAAGACCGGCGCCGATGACAATTGCGGCGACAACTGCGGCTTTGTGGATGTCTTCACCGCGAAGGGAAAGTTGATTCAGCGCCTGGAGCAGGGGCCGTGGTTCAGAGCTCCTTGGGGAGTCGCGTTGGCGCCTCAGGATTTTGGGTTCTTCAGCCATGATCTGTTGATCGGCAATCGGCTCGGTGGAACGATCGCCGCATTCGACGTCGTGAGCGGGAAGTTCTTGGGGAACTTGCTCGATGCGAACGACTCGCCCATTGCGATCGACGGGCTGTGGGGACTCGAGTTCGACAATCGAGGCAGCAACGAAGCCGGCACGACGACAACCCCCTCGACGGGCCCTGCTCTTTTCTTTTCGGCAGGTATCGATGGCTATGCGCACGGTTTGTTCGGGACTTTCACGCCCACCGCAGCGCAGCTGAATGCGGAAGATCACGAATAGGACCAATTGAGCCAGAGAGTCTTCAAGACTCGCGGTGACCGGCCTTCGCCAGAGAAGGCCGGTATCACCCCCGCAGGGAGCTTTGGACCGCTGTCGCGCTGTTGCCGGCCTGCCCGGCAACTCTTTTCACACATACAGGCACTTACCTACTGCTTATCGCCAAGTGCCAGCGTCGAATGGCTTGTATCGCGGCCTCCGACCATGCTTTTGCTACACTGGAACCATGACCCCTTTTACCCGTTCACCCGCGCATCTGGATCTTTGTCGCTCCACGTCCTCGACGGGCGGCTAAGTCGTCCATGTTCATCAACGGTATCGGTACCGCTGCCCCCGCGACTCGTTATACCAAGGCGCAGTGCTTGGAGGCGTTTCAACAATCCCCTTGGTTTTCGCGCCTCGATGGGCGTGCGCACTACGTGGCGCAGTCCGTCCTGCGCCGGGACAATGGCATAGAAGCGCGGCGCCTCGCACTCGATTCCCTCGCCGAGGTGTTTCAAATCGACCCCGATACCCTGAGTCGGCGGTTTTCAAAACACGCGCCGAAACTCGCCGCGCAGGCGGCTGAGCGGGCGCTGTCCCAAGCCGGCCTGGATGCCGGGGCGATCGATGCGATCATCGTCAGCACCTGCACTGGCTATCTGTGTCCGGGACTGTCCGGATACGTCATCGAAATGCTGAATCTGCGATCGGACGTGCGGGCATTCGATCTCGTGGGTCAGGGCTGCGCCGCGGCCCTGCCCAATCTGCTCCTCGGTCGGGCGTTGCTCGATTCCGGCGAGAGCGAGCAGGTGCTCTCGATCTGCGTCGAGGTAAGCTCCGCGGCAATGTTTCTGGACGACGACCCCGGCGTGATCATCAGCGCGTGCCTGTTCGGCGATGGCGCCGGTGCCGCCGTCCTGTCGCGCCGCCATGTTGCCCCCAACCGCAGAATCGAATGGACGGATAGTGCATCGCACATCGATCCCGCTCGGCGAGATGCGCTGAAATTCGAACAGCAGGGCGGCATGCTGCGCAATATTCTGACCCGCCCGGTGCCTGGTTTGGCCGCGGATTATGCCCAACGAGTGCTCGAGCGCGTACTCGGGCGGCGCAGCCTCGAGCGCTCGCAGGTCAATGCCTGGATCATGCACGCGGGAGGGCGCGACGTGCTCGTCGCGCTGGAAAAGAAACTGGGGCTGGGCCCGACGAGCTTTTCCTACAGCGCGGCCACCTTGCGCGAATACGGGAATTTATCGAGCGCGTTCGTGTATTTCGTTCTCGAGGCGGCGCTCGATGGAGATTCGCCGGGGGGCTGGTGGTGGCTCTCATCGTTCGGTGCCGGCTTCAGCTGCCACGGCGCGTTGCTGAAAGTCGACTGAGATGCGGCCGCGGTCCGTCGAGCCTGAAATACTGGATGAGCTCGCTGGGAATGCGCCCGAAGCGCAGCGCTCGCGGCGCGACTTGCAGCGCATCCATCGCCTCATGTGGACGCGAACTATTTTGCGAAAGGCGCTGTTCGCATACGGTGCGGCCCATCATGGGCAGAGGCCGATGCGAGTGCTCGAGCTGGGAGCCGGCGACGGAACGCTGATGCTCGGATTCGCACGCCTCGTCCATTCGCAGTGGCCCGCGGTGGAATTGACGTTGCTGGACCGAACAGACATTGTCGAGCCGTCGACCATCGCCGGCTACGCTGATCTCGGCTGGAAAATGACTCGAGCGAGCACGGACGTGCGCGCTTGGGCGGGCGAGGCGTCGGCAGCACGGGACGGGGGTACCGGTCGCTGGGATCTCATCCTTGCCAATCTTTTTCTGCATCACTTCAAAGACGCGGAACTCGCGCTCCTTCTCAAGGCGATCGCGAAGCGCACGAATGGATTTTTCGCCTGTGAGCCGCGCCGCTCGAGGCTCGCCGCGCTCGGGAGCCTTTTGATGGGCATTGGGGTCAATGCCGTCACTCGAGCCGACGCCGCGGTGAGCGTTCGTGCCGGGTTTCGCGACCACGAGCTCAAATCCTTGTGGCTGCCACCGGAGGGGCGGTGGGCCGTGCGCGAATATCCCGCCGGCCTCTTCAGCCACTGTTTTCATGCGCGCCGCGATGTGCACCTCATCGCCGGCGGCTCCCCGTGAAGACCGACTTCGACGCCCTGGTCATCGGCGCCGGGCCGGCTGGATCGACCGCTGCCATTTTGCTCGCGCGCGCCGGCCGCTCGGTGGCCATCGTCGAGAAACGGGCGTTTCCGCGTCGCAAAGTCTGCGGCGAATGCATCGCCGCCAGCAACCTGGCGTTGCTCGATGCGCTCGGTCTTTACGGAGACATCGCGAGCCTGAGCGGACCTGAGCTTCGACGTGTAGCCCTGATGAGCGGAGATAGCACCATCACCGCCGATCTGCCGCCCCTCGACCATCCGCGCTATGCGTGGGGATCGGCGCTGGGGCGCGAAACCTTGGATACCTTGCTGCTCGACCGCGCTCGGGCCGCCGGCGCCGTTGTCCTGCAGCCCTGGACGGCGACGCGCCTGAACGGGACGAGCGGCGGCTATCGTTGCACCGTGCGACCCGCCGCCTCGCGCGATAGCGTGGATCTGACCGCCGCGGTCGCCATCGCGGCGTATGGTTCGTGGGAGCCCTTCGGCACGCCCCGACGAGACCGCAGGCCCTCGGATCTGTTCGCCTTCAAGGCCAACTTTGCCGGCGCGAAGCTTGCGGGGGGTCTCTTACCCGTGCTCTCTTTCCCCGGGGGATATGGTGGTATGGTGGTGGCTGATGGCGGTATCGCGACCCTGGCGTGCTGCATTCGTGCCGGTCGGCTCGCGCTGCTCAGGCAGGCACAGCCCGACAAACCGGCGGGTGATGTCGTCGGCGACATGCTGTTGCGCGAGTGCGCTGGGGTCGGCGCGGCATTGCGTTGCGCACAACGGCAGGGGGCCTGGCTTTCCTGCGGACCGCTGGCGCCAGGCGTACGATTGCGCCCCGATGAGGACGTATTTCGCGTCGGCAATGCGGCCGGCGAGGCGCATCCGATCATCGGCGAGGGAATGAGCATGGCAATGCAGTCGGCCTGGCTACTGTGCGCCCGCTTGCTCGAAAGCGACGCACACCGAGACTGGCGCGATCCGCAATGGCAACGCGCGGTGGCCGCGCGCTATGTCGCTGACTGGCGCGGCCACTTCACGCGCCGGTTACGGCTGGCGGCCGTGTTTGCACACCTGGCAATGCACCCGCGGCTCGTGTCGTTCCTGCTTCCGGTTCTCAAGGCTGCCAAGGTGCTGGAGCACGGCGCGAAATGGAGCGGCAAGGTCCGCTGCGCGCTCGATGCCTCCACCACGGCATGGCTGGCGGCGGGCGAACCGCTCGAGACGTCAATCGGCAGGATGGCTTCGCAGCGAGCTTCAACGGAGATGGCAGATGGACAGTACCTTTGAGCGGCTGAAAGCCGTTTTGCTGAAAACGTACCCGCTGGACCCGAGCATCGTGAGACTCGATCAGCCGCTTGATGAGCTCGGGATCGATTCCCTGGGAGTCGGCTTGTTGCTGTTCGACGTGGAGGATGCGTTCAAAATCAAGTTTTCCGCGGACCCGGGGCCGATACGCACGGTCGGCGACGTGGTGAGCTTCATTGATGGAGTGCTCGAGGCTCAGCACAGAGAAGCGCAAGCCTCGCCTGTTTCCTCTTTGCCGAGTTCATGAGGCGTATTGCGGTCACGGGCATCGGGCTGGTGTCTCCGCTCGGCGCCGACGCGAGCGAAGTTTCCGCGGCGGCGCTGGCGGGGATCTCCGCGATCCGCACGATCCAGATGCCGTTTGCCGATCGCGTGATCAGCCCGCTCGCGGCTCCGACGTCGTTTGACGGCGCGGAGCACTTCGAGCCCGCGCAGCTACGCATGCTCGATCGGGTGAGCCAGTTCGCCATCGTTGCGGCCAAGCGCGCGCTCGCCGACTCGAGAATCGACCTGGAGCAGTGGGATCGCGAGCGTGCGGGCGTCTTCGTCGGTACCGGGCACGGGGCATCGCATACGCTCGATGCGGGATATCGAACTATCTACGGCGAGCGCTCGGATCGCATCATGCCGCTCACCGTGCTCATGGCGATGCACAATTCGCCCGCTGCATGGATCGGCGGCGAGATGCGCTTCAAGGGTCCGAACCTCACCTTCTCCACGGCGTGCTCCTCCTCGGCGGTGGCCATCGGTGAGGCCTGGCTACGCCTCAAGCGCGGCGAAATCGACTTGGCGATTGCCGGAGGCGCCGAAGCACCGCTGTCCCTCGGCTCTTTGATGGCTTGGAGTGCGATGCGCACGCTCGCACGGGTCGACCCAACCCATGCGCCGGCGTCCTGCAAGCCCTTCTCGAAGAACCGCAGCGGCATGGTGCTCGGAGAAGGTGCTGCGCTCGTCGTCTTGGAGCCGTGGGAGCGAGCTTTGCAGCGGGGCGCCTGCATTCACGGCGAGCTGATCGGCTACGGCTTGGTCACCGATACGGAACACATGACCCGCCCCAGCGTGGTGGGCCAAGCGGCCGCCATGCGTGCTGCATTGGTCTCGGCAACGCTCGAAGCATCGCAAGTCGATGCCATCAACGCACACGGCACGGGAACGCAAGCCAACGATGGCGTCGAGACAGCGGCCATCCGCGCGGTTTTCGGGCGCCGGGCGGATGCGATACCCGTCAGTGCAACGAAGGCCATGCATGGCCACTTGCTCGGTGCCGCCGGCGCGCTGGAGTTCGTGCTTTCGTTGATGGCGATTCGAGAGCAAGCGGCATTTCCCACGATGCACCTGGATGTGAGCGATCCGGAATGCGACCTGGACTACGTAGCCAATCGCGCGCGGCGCAACGTCTCGATTCGTAACATGATTTCGAGCTCGTTCGCATTCGGCGGAACGAACGCGGTCTTGGTGCTGCGTCACCCGGAGGCGGCATAGCGGCATCGGCACCAATCCGTGTCAGGGCGCTTCCGCGGTGAGCGCGCTCCGGCCGCCTTTCTGCTCGGCTGCGGGAATGGCGAAACTGACAAACGATGAAATGATGTACTTGTCTTCCGAGCGGGGAATCTGCCCGCAGTGCGCGTGAGTCCAGAACGTCGGAAACATCAATGCATCGCCGGCGATGGGCTTTACTTCCAGGTTCTGTCGATGAAAGCAGGTCTCGCCGCCGTCCTGGACAGAATTCAGATAAATGACCATCGCTAGCTGCCGCTCCCACGTGCCCGGCCCGATGGCATCGAAATGCCATTTGAAATGGCCTTCGTTTTTCTTGTAGTACTGAATCTTGTAGCCCGTCCACCACAACGGCCAGATCTGCAGCGACGGAATCTGCGCCGTTATCTGCTGGAGAGCGTCATTGACGGCGCGGTTCAGCTCCTCGAAGGCTGCGGCCCAAGCGCCGTCTTGGCCGATGACCAGGTCGGTACTGACTTTGATTTCGTCCTGCAATTCCTTTTCGCCACGGCCGCGGATGACATACCCCGCGTGTCTGCGCGAGTCCTGCTCGTAATTGTCGATGATCGTCTGACAGAGTTCCTTCGAGAGCAGTTCTTTTACGTAGAAAATGCTGTCTGCCGCGGGGACGATTTGCATACTTACGCGTCCGTACCAGATTGGCTCATGTCTCGTTGCTCAGGTATCGGCGGCGGACGCTGAACATCAACTGATAGCTCATCGGCCGACCGCCCACAGCGCGTGTCGCGCCCGCCGTGAAGGATGACAACCCAGCCAAGCACCGGCGTGATCCGGCTCACAGTTTCGGGGTTGGACGCGAGCTCATCACGCCGCTCGTCGCCGCGCGAGCTACGCCTCCGCCGTACGCGCATGCACGCAACACGAAGGGTCAAAGGTGCCGCTGTTCAAGCGCGGCCGCCGCTCGAACCGCAATATAATCAGCCGATGAAGAAAGTCTTGAGCGCGGCGGGGTGGGTGCTGTTTGCGGCGATGGTGTACCTCATCGCGGTGGAAGCTGTGAGCCCGTGGATGGCGCTACCAGGCCTGGGAAATATCGGCTTCACCGCCGTGTTCGTGCTGTTTGCCGTGCTGCACTGCGCCCGATGTCAGGGGTGGCCGCGAACGGGGCTCTTCTTCGCTGCGACGGCGATCATTTCTTACCTGTTCGAGGAGACAGGCGTCAGAACAGGCCAGATCTACGGGCCCTATCATTACAGCAACATGCTGGGCGCCATGCTCGGGCATGTCCCGCTCCTGATTCCGCTGGCGTGGTTCATGATGATTTACCCTGCATGGACGGTCGCCAGGACACTGCTGCGCGGCGTCGACACACGTTCTGCTGCGGGAATCATGGCCGTGGCGCTGATCGGCTCGATGGTCATGACGGCCTGGGACACGGTGATGGATCCGGGAATGGCGGCCGCGGGCAATTGGGTATGGGAGAAGGGCGGCCCCTACTTCGGAGTTCCGCTGCGAAACTACTTCGGCTGGCTGCTGTCCACATTCGTGATCTACCTCGTCGCCGGATGGATCTTCAGGGAATCCCTGCCAGAACGGGCAAGACTCAAGGACGAGGTAACGCTTCGCTTCGCAGCGCTGCCCATTATCTTGTATGCCTGGTTGGGACTGCGCTACATCATCGCAGAGAGAATTCCCGCACTGCACGTGATTGCGCTGTTCGCCATGGGCTTGCCCGGTTTACTGGCGTTGATATTGACGTACGTACCGGACACTGCGAGTACCAGCCGCCGTGGGACCAAGCTCGATCGATGATGTGCCGGGAATGACGATTATCACGGACGATTTCCTCAGCAGCGAGGCGAGCGCTACCTGTGACGGCGTTGCGCCCACACGCGTCGCATCGCCGCCATCGCCTCCGACTTCGCGAGCGCGCATGAGGCGGGATCGTCAGAAACGTACGTCCAGCTTCTCCGGACCGCGCATGATGAAAAACTTCACGCGCTGGTAGCGAAAGCCTGGGACCAACTCCATGCGAGGGATTCGGTCGAGCACAGCGTTCAGCGCGCATGTAGTCTCGGTACGCGCAAGCGCCGCACCCACGCAAAGATGGATGCCGTGACCGAATCCTAAGTGGGGCTTGGTGTTGACCTTGCGGCGGTCGAGCCTGAACACTTCAGGATTCTCGAACACGTCCTCGTCGTGGTTTGCCGATGCAAACCCCAGAGCGACGGTTGAGCCTGCGGGAATGGGACAGCCTCGAATTTCGACGTCGCGGGCAGGTACCCTGAACACGATCTGCGCGGGACCGTTCGTCCGCAATGTCTCCTCGATCGCGACGGGTACCAGACTGCGATCCGCGCGCACGCGCTCGTAGGCGCCTGGCGTGCTGCACAAATTAAAGAAAAGGTTTCCGATGAGGTGCTTCGTCGTCTCGGTGCCGCCGACGATCACATCCTTGGTCATATGCGCCAGGATCTTATCTTCGGAGAGCGGTCTGCCATCGGCATCCTGCGATTCAATGAGCCAAGAGAGCACGTCGTCCGGCCTTGAGCTCGAGGCTCGGCGTTGGCGGATCACGTCGCGGATGACAGCATCGAGCTCTGCAACCACCGCGTTCGCGACCCTGGTCTTGCTTACGTCGGGATCCGTGCGCAGCATATACGCCGCAGTGTAGGCCATGATTTGAGCGCGGTATTGCTCCGGCATGCCGCTGAGCGAACCAATAACTGCGGCCGGCATCGGCGCTGCCAGTTCGGCAATGATATCCGCGGTGCCGCGTCCGGCGAATTCATCCACGAGACCTTCGCAAATATTGCGGATGCTTGGCTCCAGTGCAGAAATTTTCGACGGACTAAGCAGCGATGCGAGCACCTTGCGCACGCGGGTATGTTGCGGCGGGTCCGTCTCGCCCAAGTTGAGCCGCTCTTCCGTCCGAGTATCAAGGTCGCGGGGAATGTGCCGGCCCTGACGGAATGTATCCGGGTCTCGGCAGACATCTATGACATCCTTGTATCGCGCAAGATAAAAAAGCCCTGGTTTGAGCTCGCTGACGGGCGCCTCGCGCCGCAGACGAGCGAGCACGGGTTCATGATCGTCGACTTGTGCGGGATCTGTTGGGTCGTAATGGATTTTCATGCTGCGAACCTTCTCGGATGATTGCGATGCCAATACGATGAACAAGGCTCGTACACGGCGATAATCGAGGGAGGCCAGGCGCACACTCCGCATACGCCGTGTGCGCGCTCAGAGGTTGAGCTGCTCGAGCTGCGACAGGTCGCTGCTGAATGCACCGCTGAGTTCGAAATACGTGAGTATTGGCAGCAGGATCAGCGAAATTATGCTGGAGATTCGCACGAAACGCGCCATGGCTTCGGTACTGCAATTGACCGAGCACCGGTAGGTGCCGACGATGACGTACGCGGAGTACAGGAAGCCACCGATACTGTATATGCGCATCAGGAATGTGTTGCCCGGATCGATGAAAAACTCCAGGCCCCCATACACCAATGAGCCCGCGACGCCGTATAGCCAGAATACGCGCGCCACCGAAAGCTTGGCCTGAAGGGGCGCCTGTATGAACTGGGTGGGAGTCACCCCCCCTATCTTAGACACCTTTGGCGCCACAGACACGTATGTGGTGCCCATCAGGGATATACTCGGCAGTACAACAAAATCGAACCTTTTAAGCGGGGGAGCGGGAGACAACTATGGCGTGTAGTACACGGCGCGTCGAGTATTTCTACACGACCGTCTTTGACCAGCCTGGAGAAGCTTACAAGTTGCTGCAGGCGCTGGCCGACTTGGGGATCAACCTGCTTGCCTTTACTGCAATTCCAGGTGGACCCTCGCACACGCAGCTGACCATCTTTCCGGAGGACGCGGGGAAGCTTGCCCGTGAGGCAGAGAAGGATAGCCTCGTGCTCGATGGGCCCCATCGCGCTTTACTGGTCCAGGGCGATGATGCACTCGGCGCTCTTGCCGAGCTTCACATGAAACTCGCCCACGCCCGGATAAACGTGTATGCATCGACGGGTATAGCCGACGGCAAGGGATGCTTCGGGTACATCATCTACGTGAGGCCGGAAGACTACGATAGGGCAGTTGTCGCTCTGGGCCTGTAGGATGTCCAAGCGTTCGCCGCGGAGCACGATTCCCCGGTGAACGCTGACCACGTTCCATTACCCAGCGTGGAGGGTGTTCGCTGAACATTTCACCAAAACGCCGGTTGGAATAGCCCCTTCCCACCGGCGTCGGTCGCTCCGAGTTCTACGTGGGGGTTTGCGGAGGGGAGTCAGGAGTGGTCGTAAGCCGGGAGTCCGAGCCGTCGCGCACCGACAGGCGCTGCCGGCCAGGTGCTGTCATTCGACCGGTCGAAGTACCCTCCGGCTGGCTGTCGTTCGCATCGTGATTGACGAGCCAACCGGCAAGTGATCTAGTTCAACAGAGCATATGCAAGCAGCCGACATTAACGCCATAGAGGCAGGTCACTGTGAGCGGGCAGCGCAATCAAACGACGACAACTATTATGGCAACTGCGATTGCTGCGGCAGCACTCGTGTTCGTTTCCATTCCGGCAATCATTCTCAAGTTGGCATCCGCCTGGGCAAAGATCCGATACGCGAGATACCCAAACTCCGAAGATGCCATTGGGTGGGGTGTGCTGATTTCCGCACCTCTCCTGTTAGCCCTGGATCTGGGAGTGAGCATCGGAATTGGAATGATCATCTTCCATAACCTCAGAGATTGTCGGTGGCGCGGTGATGGCAAGGTCCGTTAACTTTGGAGCGCATCGCAGGCCTACGCTTGAGTGGTCGCCATAGGCAGTTGGTGGTCGAGCAGGGACAGGTGGATTGTTTGGACACCCGATAGCCGCCGCTCATGATCGTCAGCAGGGGCGCGTTCCGGCCGGTCGGCTATTGGCGCTTGCGGCCAAAAGCGGGTATTTGACCTCACAAAATCGGCTTGAAGCAGTCATTCGCAGCCTGCGAGCCCTGACCGAACATTCCTGAAGCTGCCGTTCCCGGGTTGCGGTAGGCTACGCGAGCGATAAACGCATACATTTCCATTTTGACGGCGAGCCTCGAGTTGCCTTGGGACTTGGTCGGTAAATGTTAATTTGGCGTAGTGCCCATTTGAATAACGTCACCCGACAAACCAACCGAGGAACGGCCATGACCAGCCCTATGTATATCAACTCAGTTCCCGTTTTTAAGCAATTGCTGACGGCTTTGAAAGCCATTCTGGCTCAGGCCGATGCACACGCTGTCGCCAACTCAATAGAGCCAGACGCATTGTTACAGGCACGCCTGTATCCGAACATGTTTCCGCTGGTCAAACAGGTGCAAATTGCCACCGATTTTGCGCGCGGGATCTCGGCACGCCTGGCAGGTGTTGATGTTCCCATCTATGAAGGCAAGGAGAAAAGCTTTGCCGATCTTGACGGACTATTGGCCCAGACAATGGAATTCCTTGATAGCGTGAACTCTTCCAAATTTGAAGGTAGCGAAACGAACGAAGTTGTACTGCGTCCTGGTACGCCTAAAGAGAAGAAACTGAGTGGTCAGGCCTATCTGGCCAACTACGGCTTGCCGCAATTTCTCTTTCATGTCACCACCGCCTACGCGATTTTGCGCCACAACGGGGTAGCCATCGGCAAGCGTGATTTCATGGGGGTGTACTAATCCTCCCGCCCTTGTCGCTTTTTCCAGGGGACAGATAGGAGAAGGTTTAACGGATTCGGCATTTCGATGCGGCCGCCGCCGAGGCCTTCACCTTCTTCAAGGGCGTTTTTAGCGACTTGACCAGCTTTGCCATGCCCTTTGGCTCCAAGGCCAGGGCGAAACGGCTGTGCGTCAAAGAAGATCCATTAGCAGGCGAGCAGCGCGAGAGTCGGCTTTCGTTTCGACGGTGCGGTACCTGACCGGTCGCCCGACCATCGCGATGACCGCGGCCGCAATATCCTCCGCAGAAGTCCGCACATAGTCCAAGCAATGACCTGCCGCATAGCGGTTCAGGCGGTATCGCACGTGCACGTTCTGCTCAAAATGATTGTGAAGCGGAAAATAGATAAAGGGGACGCTCGCAGCCGTCAGCTCCATGCAAGTAGTCAGACCGCCCTGCACCACGGCGATATCGCATGCGGCGAGCCGAAGATGCAGGTCCGTGACATAGCCGTGAAACTCGGCACCGCTAGCGTGTGGCAGACTTGCCGGATTGATTCGTGGGCCCGTGACGATCACGAAACGCATTTCTGGCAGCACCCTGCGAATCGCGGCGGTCGAGTCGATGACGCGCGCAAGCAGCGCACCGCCAACGGCTGATCCGCCGACCGTGACGATGCACACCTTTTCGTCGTCGCCATATCCGAAGCGGTGCCGCAGCTCGGCGCGGTTGGCAATATCGATCGGATCGATGCCGGTGATGTAGCCGGAGAAATCAAAGTGCCTTTGGGTCCAGCTTCGGATCGACGGCAACCCCGGTCCAAATGTTCCACCGACGATGTCCTCGGGGTCGCCCACGAAAATCGCGCGATCGCGTACGCGCGGGTAGCGCTCGATGTGCTCGAGCATTTCTGCGTTGTAGTCGGCGGTGAGATACGCCTCGCGGTCACCGCCTTGCGGCATCGGCAAATAGCCAACGAAATCCGTGAACCAAGCAAGCGCGCAGCGCTTGAGCTCTGGGTGCTCATGCCAATAGTGATCGACGTCCCAGGACTCGTCGGCAATCACGAGGTCGTATTGACCCTGTTCGACTACCTCCTGGAACACCATGAAGTTGGCGACCAAGATCTCGTCCATGCGGCGCAATGCCTGGAACACGTGCAGATCGTGCTCGCCAGCTTCTCCTTCGATATGCTGCGACTCATTGACTAGAAGTTGGCTGGCCGGGTGGATCGATTCATTTGCGCGCTCGAGCAGTGCTGTGACGGGATGCTGGGCGAGCCAGTCAATATGGAATTCGGGGCGCATTTCTCGCAGCCGGCACGCGATCGCCAGATCACGGCGCCCGTGGCCGAGCCCGATGGGGGAAGATAGATAGAGGATGCGATTGCGGCGTCCTGGCCCCCTGCGAA
>Ga0116129_1001565_pt1 | contig 12526 bp, 9 predicted proteins | sample June2015DPH_17_2_FD_89732 | JGI IMG/M metagenome (GOLD analysis project Ga0116129, IMG submission 89732) | Peatland microbial communities from SPRUCE experiment site at the Marcell Experimental Forest, Minnesota, USA - June2015DPH_17_10 | ecosystem: Environmental > Terrestrial > Soil > Wetlands >...
CCCAATCCGCTCCCATCCGGCGCGGAATGTCTGTCCCGGGGGTCGGGAACTCGTCGATCTTTCCCGTAGCAGGGTCCAGCCGGCCTATCTTGTTTGCTTCGCGCTCGGCAAACCAAACCCTTCCGTCCCCCGCGACATCTATCCCGTAAGCGCCCGGGTACTGCTTGGTCTCGACCCAGGTCGGAATGTCATAAGCGGCGAACTGCTTGGTTTGGATATTCAACCCCACGATTCGGGTGCCGGCTGTCGACCAAACCATCTTCCCATTCGGGTCGACTCGCATGCTGTTGCCGGTGAGAGGCCCCTTGAAGTCGGGGGGTGCCGGATATTCGGTGAACTCCATGTTGCTCGTGTCGAACTGCAACCAGCGGCGGTTGGCGCCGACCTCGGTCATCCAGATCGAGTCCCCGGCGCCTCGCACCGGCGGACCCATGTGATTTAGAACGCCGAGTTTCCTTGGGCCGGGGGGCGGATCAATCTGGGTAAATTCATAGGTCTTTGGATCGAATCTTCCCAGTTTATATAGGTTGAGTTCGTTCACCCAGGCAACGCCCCGCGGATCCACCGTGATGTCGTGAAGCGCCGAATCGGAATTCGGCACCGCAAAATCCACCGCGATGTACCGGGCAGCGTCGCCCTGCAGCAGGGTTCGCGACAAGCGGCCGTTGGGATCGGCCTTTGGGGCGCTCTCCGAATAATTCTGGGCCAGATAATCGACCACGATCTTGGTTTCCTGATCGGTCAGATCCTGGGCGCCGGGCTTTTCATGGATGCGGTCTCGCATCCAGGCGATCTTTTTCTCCCAATTGTCGTGGGACCACCTCTGTTGGGTCGGCCGGTGCAGGAAATGACATTGGACGCATTTCGCTTCCACGATCGCTTTGCCTTCCCCTTCCGGCAGATTCGGTGGCGGCAGCTCGTAATCCAGTTCGTTGCCGGATACGCGCCCCGGGCTCCGAACCCACCCATTCGGCACTTGCGATTGCTCATCCGTGAGCGACACATCGGCCGTCGCCGGCTTGCCGGCCGTCAAAGCCACCGGCGTGGGCTTGCTCTGGAATCCGTTCCCAATACCCTGCACCATGTAATCCCCCGGGGGCAGGTTGTTCAGGGTGTAACGGCCTTGCGCTTGACTGACGACCATGAACGTCAGACGTCGCTCCGGGTTGATCAATTTGACATACGCTCCGGGAAGCGCTTCCCCGGATGCACTCTTGACCACTCCCTCAACGCTGCCGGCAAAATCCGCCGCTCGAATCGAGTAGACGCTAGCAAACAGCGCCACTGCCGCGATTACAGCTAGGTTCGGACTCCCATGGCCAGACATCGCGATTCTCCTCCCTTGGCCGGAATTGACTCTTTGGTCCCCTCGGCTGCCGAGAGGATATACTCATTTGCGCGCAATCGGGCCCCCCAAGAGCGCTTTTTTTCTCCAAGACGCGGGACTGAACTCTAGCGCAGGGATCTTATTGTGATAGGCATCTGTCCGCCCCTCACATCCCGACCCCTGCCGCCTTGAAAATATCGCGCGAGGCGGGGCGCGCCAGGAAGGCGAGCAGCAACTCGGCGGCATCCGCGGCGGTACTCGCAGTAGGGACGTAGCCGGAATATTCGTTGACGAATTCGATCTCTCTCGGCAGCGCGCCCACTACTTTCACGCCTTTGACGGGAAAAAATTCGCTGGTGAATCCGATACCAATCTCGGCGTCGCCCCTCACCACCGCGGCGACCACCTCGCGGCCGGTATTGAATCTCAGAGATTTGCCCTTGATGGCGTCCGCGATGCCCAACCGATTGAGCAGCCCGGCGACAAAGACCGCGGCGGTCCCGCCGCCGGCCGGATCTGTGAAGGAAACCGATTTCGCGGCCAGCAGCGTTTTCTTGAAGGCATCCGCGCTCGAAATATCCGGTATCGATGTGCCGTCGCGCACCGCCACACCGATTTCGACGTGGCCAACCACTGCGCGGCTGCCGGCACGCGCGCTTCCGTCCTTCTGGGCCGCCGTTACCAAGGCGGTTGAGAGGATCACAAGGTCGGCAGTGGCGCCAGCCTTCAGCTTGGATTGAATCGCCCCGACCGATCCAAAAGTAACGGCGACCTTGTTGCCGGTATCGTGCTCGAACGCGTGCACGACGGCTTCGAAGGGCTCCTGCACCGCGGCCGCCGCCAGAACTACGATTTCGGCGGCTTGCGCTTCCGCATGGGATGCAAGCGTCGACATCAAGGCTAAAGCCACTATCGCAAACGAGAAATTCCGCATCGCCTCCTCCTGGTTTCGTCCAATTTGATCGGAACATTATAGCGAGAAAACACCGCGGCAAACTGAGGATCCGACCGCGACACCGAAGAAGACGCCATTGCGGGATCAGTTCAGGTGTTCCAGCGGCATTCGGACGTGGCGAGTTCTGCGGGCCAGGACCAGCCTCTCATCTCCGCCGCGAGGGTAACTTGACAAGCGCTTTCGCGAGCATAGAGTTTATTGTTCTCAATAAGAATATTTTACAGGGAGGTTCCGAAATGAGGAGAGCCTCGTCTTATATGGTCGTCGGAGCGTTTCTGCTCTTGGCGGCGGCCGGGTCGTTAAGACAAGCGGCGAGCCAAGCAGTTTCCTCCTCCACGGCATCGGCATCCCTCGATTACGAATTCTTCAAAGCCAAGGTAGAGCCCGTCTTTCTTGCCAAGCGTGAGGGCCACACGCGATGCGTCGTTTGCCACACGATCAACAATGCGCCGTTACACCTCGTTCCGCTCTCGCGTGGCAGCGCGACCTGGAATGAAGAGCAATCGCGCCAGAACTTCCAATTGGTGCAGAAGGTGGTTGTGCCCGGTTACGAGGACAGCCCGCTGCTCAAACATCCGCTTGCCGAAGAGGCTGGCGGTGATCCCCATCACGGTGGAGGCCAGCAATTCGGCTCGAAGAGCGATCCGGACTGGTTGATACTGAAGGCATTTGTGCTTGGGACACCGAAATAGCAGTGGCACTTGTCTCCTGATGAACAGACGCATCTCCTGATGAGTGCTTCAGGAGGTGAACTTCTTGTTGGAAAGAGGGATGACGATCATGGCGAAAAAACAAGTGTCGCGCGGCGGTCTCACGGCTTTGGTTGGAATCCTTCTTTGCGCGGTGCCCGTCTCCTTTGTGGCTGCGCAGGAATCGAAGTTGCGGATCATCCAAACCAACTCCGCTGGGGATAACATCCACATTATCGATCCCGTGACGAATAAGGTGGTGGGGGAAATCAAGGGGATCGAGGCGAACCACGGGGTCGCGGTGGCCCCGGACGGCTCCCGAATCTACTTCAGCGAAGAGGCGGAGGATTCGCTCGTCGTTGTCGACGGCAAGACCCTGCAGGTGATCAAACGAATTCCTCTCAGCGGGAACCCAAACCTTATTGATATCACTCCTGATGGGCGATGGATCTATGTTGCGATCGCCCTTACGTGGAACGACTTGTCGGATTTTCCACGGATCAAGGCCGCGCCGAGCGGCGGGGTCGACGTCATTGACACCGCCTCGCTTCAGAACGTCAAGACCATCCCGCTCAAGGGCGGCATCCACGACCTCAACGTCACCCCGGACGGCAAGTACGTGCTCGCCGGGTCCAGCAGAGGCGCCAAACCACCGGCGAACGCGATGTTCGTGATTGATACGCGGACCAACGAGATCGCCTGGACGGTCCAAATGAGTCCAGCCCCCTCTCCGATGGCGGTCACCAAGAATCCCGACGGCTCAACCGACAAAGTATACGCTCAATTGGGCGGCTTTAATGGATTTGCCGTCGTGGATTTTGCAACACACGTGAGAACCAATCAAATTAAGCTGCCCGACATAGCCCCCGTCAAGCAGAATCCGTTCGGGCCGCCCGCCGGATCTCACGGCATTGCCGTCACGTCGGACCAGAAGACGCTGTTGGTCAACAGCAGGTTGAACAATGCGCTCTACGCGTACTCGCTGCCCGACTTGACGTTGCTCGGGGGTGTCACTCTCGGCGGGAAGGGTGCGGGTTGGTTGACGATCACGCCCGACGACAAGACGGCCTATGTGGCTAATGAACATACGAATGACGTCTCAGTGGTGGATATCAAGTCTCTGAAGGAAACCGCTCTTATTCCAGTCGGGTTCGCGCCGGCACGGAACGCCCCATGGCTGGCGCCGTAGGCAATCCAAAGATTTAATGCCGCGTCGCAGGTCGCCGAGCAAGTCTCCACCAGCACATTCGGGGATGTAACTTGCACAGATCCTTGCGCGACATCCATTTGTAGGCCCAGCAGGATGCTTCTTGCATTGCCCCTTGTGCTCGCCGTCGCGAGCGCGCCACAATGCGCTCCACATCTTCGGCTCTCGATTTTTGAGAGGCGACAACATGGGAGGTTGTCATGCGCGGTCTTGCGCTATTCGTCGCCGGCACGCTGGTTGGACTTGGGGTTGGATTTGGCGTCACTGCCTTCGCCCAAAACCAAACACAGAACCGCGGGATCGTTGGATTGAATCACGTAGCGATCAGCGTACCCGACCTTGATAAGGCCGTTGAGTACTATACGAAGACGATGGGATTTCCCGAAGCATTCCGGATCAAAAATGCGGCCGGAGAGGTGCAACTGGTCTATGTCCAGATCAGCAAAAACACGTTCGTGGAACTGCTGCCAGCGAACGCACAACGGCCACCCGGCATCAATCATTTCGGTGTGCACGTGGAGAACATGGCAGCCGCAATAGCGATGTTCAAGGAGCGTGGAGCCGCCGTCGGCGAGATGATCAACAGCGGCACCCAAGCCGTCCTATCCAATATCATCGATCCAAACGGTATTCGCATGGAAATGGCCGAACTCCCGCCGGAGTCGCTCCACAGGCAGGCGATGGAACGCTGGCGATAAGAAAAGATAGCGAGCACGCGGGTGTCCTTTCACCGGACGCTCTCAATTGCTATCATCGCCAAGCGGCCGATGGTTCGAGCGAAGAACCAAAGCACATCATGGCTGACGGCAGTGCTCCGGCGTGGTGGTCATTCAAAGAACAGGAGAGTCATGTGCTTCGTCATCTGGCATTAGCATCATTCATCTTGCTCGCGCCGGCGCTGGCCTCGGCGCAGACTACAAAATTCCGGATCGAAGAAGCGACAATTGAGGATGTTCAGGCGGCGATCCTGCGAGGCGAATTGACATCGACGCGGATGGTGCAATTCTACCTGAACCGTATCAAGGCGTACAACGGCACATGTGTCGATCAGCCGGACGGGATCCTCGGACTGGGACCGATCACGCCCATCAAGAATGCGCATCAACTCAATGCCTTGATGACTCTGAATTTGAGACCGGCCAATAGAGAGCGGTTGGGGTTTGATGGCCGAAAGGCACGCAGCTTGACTGATCGGGCGGATGACGATCCGACCATGCCTGATGCACTGGAAGTGGCGGCGCGGCAAGACGCCTATTTTGCGTCCACCGGCAAGCTCATCGGCGCTCTCCACGGCGTGGTGTTCTCCATCAAGGATCAGTACGACACCTTCGATATGCGCACGACCGCGGGCATGGATGCCGCTTATGCGAACGACCGTCCGCCGCGCGATGCAACTTTCGTCAGGCGCCTGCGCGAAGCGGGTGCGATCATCCTCGCCAAGGCGAACCTGGGAGAGATGGGAACGCCGAACTCGCGAAGTTCCTTCGGCGGCCCCTTCTGTAACCCTTACGATACGGAACGGAGTCCCGGCACCTCCAGCGGCGGCTCCGGATCATCGGTTGCCGCAAACCTGGTGACGTGCTCCATCGGAGAGGAAACCGGGGGCTCCATACATCACCCCGCCAAGAACAACAGCCTTGTGGGACTGGCGCCGACACAGGAACTGGTCAGTCGCGCCGGAATGCTCGGTGCGGGATTCAACACGCGCGTCGGACCGCTCTGCCGCACCGTCAAGGATGCCGCCCGCGTGCTCGAGGTCATCGCCGGCTACGATCCGAACGATGAACTGACGGCCTTCAGCGTCGGCCGACTGCCCGCCGAGCCCTATCGAAGCTTCGCGAACGAGACGACGTTGAACGGAATGCGGATCGGCGTCATTCGCGAGCATATGGACAAGAAAGTGCTCAACGAGGCCGACGGCGAAACCATCGACATCACCGACCGTGCCATTGGGGATCTGCGTCGACTGGGGGCGACGATCATCGACCCAGGCGCAGGGGGAGCGCTGCTTCAGGGCTGCATCGACAAGTATATGCCGCTATATCGCAATCGTGTGTTCTTCGAACAAAATCCGAACCTTTTTCCCGCAGATTCCAACGGGAAACCGTCGACGGACCGCGTCTCTCAACTCGTGGACATGTTTTTCGATCCATCCCGCGTCCCGGCAGGTTTCACGATCCGCAACATCGGGCCGGCGACAAACAACGGGATGAGCAAATACATGGTCGACCGTTACCTGAGGGAGCGCGGCGACGCCAATATCAAGTCCCTCAAGGATTTGATCGACAAATCGCACTTCTATCGGGATATTCGTCCGGAAGCGGGCTTTATCGACAGAAAAGCGGCGCTCGAGGACATGAACAGCAGCATGACGCTCGATATGGCGACCGTCTTTCAGGACAGGCTTGCCAATCAGCAAGTCGTTTTGCAATGCATGGCGCAAGAGAACCTCGACGCACTGGTTTCTCCGGCGGGGAACATTCCGGCTTATATCTTGGGTGCACCCATCGAGCCACCGTTGGCAGGCAGGACTAATTCTGCCTGGGGCCTGTTGGGACAACACGGCATTCCGACACTGTCCGTTCCGGCGGGTTTTACCACTCACGTGTTTGACAGAGTCCGTGATGCCACGGCTCCCGAAGGTACGCGCCTGGTTGGGCCAATTCCGGCAAAGCTTCCTGTCGGGATCATGTTCCTAGGAAGACCGTTTTCTGAGCCGACGCTCTTTCGGATCGCTTCGGCCTACGAGGCCGCAACAAAACGCCGCATCCCGCCGCCGGACTTCGGACCGGTTCCAGATCCGTAGACATTGCACCGCACCAACGCATTTCCTTGTCGTCGTTGGAGCAGATTGTTGCGGCGCCCCCTGCAAGGCTGACCGTTCCGGCGAGCACCGAAAAGGTCGACAAAGGCGTAAGCCGAGGGGGAGGATGCTGTCATGTTGAGACAGATTACGCGAGGGTGCGTTCGCTACGCTGAGCGCTACATACCGGATCCGTATCTCTATGCCGTCATACTGACGTTCATTACAGTGATCGCGGCCCTGATCTGGACGCCCAGCCGGCCGATCGCAATCATCGAGGCTTGGTACAACGGCATTTGGGACATTCTCGCTTTCGCGCTGCAAATGGCTCTCATTCTTGCGACGGGAATCGCGCTCGCGAATGCACCGCTCGTCAAGAAAGTGCTTGAGAACCTCGCGGCCGTACCGAGCCAGCAGGCGGGTGCCGCGATCACGGTCTTCCTGACGGCGGCGCTCGCATCGTGGCTCAACTGGGGTTTTGGCCTCGTCGTCGGTGCGATCGTGGCGCGTGAAATCGCCAAGCGGATGCGCGACGTCGATTTCGGATTTCTCATTGCCGCGGCCTATATGGGCTTCATGACCTGGGCTTCAGGACTGTCGAGCTCCATTGCTCTCGCCCAAGCGACACCCGGCAGTGCCTTGAATATCGTTGAGAAAGTCACTGGGAAGATCGCCGGCTTCGATGAGACGATTTTCACCAGATACAATCTCGCGCCCGTCGTGCTCATCATCATCATCGTTCCCGTCGCACTCTATTTTATGGGCCCGGATGAAAAGGAGATGAAGAAAGTCGACCCTGAGGCCCTGATTCGCGCAGACGAGGTCGTCGAGATCGCACAAGACGATACGCCAGCGACAATGCTCAACCACGCGTGGCCGGTTACACTGCTGCTGGTTCTGATGGGTATCATCTATGTAGGGCATCTCGTCGTCACAGGAAGGCTTTCCCTTGACCTCAACCTCTTCATTTTCATCGCCCTGATGCTCGGCCTGCTTTTCCACTGGCGGCCGATCAGATATGTGCACGCTTTTGACAGCGGCGCGCGCACGGTCGGTCCGATTCTGCTGCAATTCCCATTGTACGGCGGGATCATGGGCATCATGACCCATACCGGGCTTGCCGCGGTTATCGCCGTGAGTTTCGTCGAGTTCTCTACCGCGCGCACCTTGCCGTTCTGGTCGTTTGTGGCGTCAAACATCGTCAGCCTGTTTGTGCCGTCAGGCGGGGGGCATTGGGCGGTGCAGGGTCCGTTCATGGTGCCCGCTGCGGTCAAACTCGGCGTCAATCCAGCCATGACCGCGATGGGCACGGCCATGGGCGAGCAGACGGCAAATATGATCCAGCCATTCTGGGCGCTGCCTATCCTCGCGATCGCGGGGCTCGGCATCAAAGACATCATGGGCTACTGCGTGATTGCGCTGGTGATCGGCTTCATTCTCTACGGCGGATCGCTGCTGATCTTTGCATAGCACCGACTGTGGACGAGGCGGTCGCCGCTCACCCGACCGCGTGATATGCTGTGGCTCAACGCAGCCAAAAAATAGGGTCTATTCATTACGTCGCGATGTGGACCGAATTTGCGGGGTTTGGGCGCTTTTCTTCTCGATCGGCGCGCCCGCCGCCAGCCGCGGGAACAGTTTCAGTACGTTATCGGCAAGGACGGCGTGGCTTTCTTCGCTGTTCAGCTCCGCGCTTGTCTCGACGTCATGGCGGCAAGCGACGGCTAGATCGCGGCGAAGATACGGATAGTCGGTGCCGAAAAGCACTTGGCCCATGCCCACTACTGAACGAAGCATCCGCAGGACAGGTGGCCGCCACGACAACGCCGTGTCCCAATAGAGCCTGCGAAGCGTGTCCGCAGCGGTCCCGCGCTCTTGCGCACCAGCGATCACGTTCATCTCATCGATGATTGAAAAACGTGTCGCTAAATAGGGAATCGTGCCGCCAGCGTGAGAAAAAATATATTTCACGTTCGGGGTGCGCGCGAAGGTATTTCCATAGTGTAGTTGCGCCACTACCGCGTCGTGTCGGCAGTGAAATCGATCAACGAATCCGGCAGTCTGAGGCTGCGGGCGGCGGGGTCTGGGGACGACATTGGGTGCACGAAGACGACGGCTCCGCGCCTTTCCAATTCGTCGAACAGAGGCCTGAATCGCGTATCGCCGAGATAGATACCGCGCACGTTGGAGAAAAGTACGACACCATCCAGCTTGAGAACGTCCAGGCCGTATTCCAGCGCGCGCAACGCACCGTCGATATCGGGCAACGGTAGCGCCGCGAATCCGCCGAACCGGTCAGGACGTTCCTGAATCAGCTCTGCCGACAATTCGTTCACGCGGCGGGCAAGATCGCGGGCGGCGGAGTCATCGCCCACATGGACGCCCGGCGTGCTGATGGATGTTATCGCAACGCCGATTCCGGCGTCATCCATGTAAGATAAAGTGGCCTCTTTCGACCAGGGCGCGGGCAAGATGCCGCCGACGGGGCTGTGCGCATCGTTCGTTGCGCGCCAGAAGACGTCGGGAAGAATGTGATGGTGAACGTCGACAGTGAAGGACATGGTCATCTTCCTTCATCATTTGGCGGCTTTGATCAGCTCGGCGGCGCGGCCGCCGATCATGAAGGCCGGAGCATTGGTCGGGCCCGAAATGATCGACGGCATGACGGATGCGTCCGCTACGCGCAGACCCCTCAGGCCATGGACGCGAAGTTCGCTGTCAACTACGGCATCGGCGCCAGTGCCGATCTTCGCGGTACCCACCGCGTGACCGAAACTCGCTGCCGCAGTCCGCGCGAGGTCGATCAGGTCCTGTCGATTGTTAGCTTTGGGGCCTGGTACGACCTCCGCTTCACGGACGCTGTCGAGTGCAGCCTTGCTGCCAAGCTCGCGGGCCGCTTCGATCGCCCGCACAATTGCGGCAAGATCGCGATCGGTGCTCAGATGGTTGCATTCGATAATGGGCGCGTCGTGCCAATCCGCGCTGGCAAGCCGAACAAGGCCACGGCTGGTTGGTTGAACGAGGGCCGGCGCGATCGTGAAGCCTTCTTTCGGGGGAGCGCCGAAACGGGCAGCCGCCTCTGGCGTCGCGATCGGAAGCTGCTCCAGCACAAGGTTTATATCGGTCGAATGGTTGTCGACGCCGCTCGACAGGTAGACTTCCGCCTCGACAGCGTTGCTGTCCGCGGGACGGTCCGGCATCTTCCCCTTGTATTGGTAAACGACACCGGAGATTATGGCATGATCCTGCAGGTTCTGGCCAGCGCCCGGCAAATTGGCGACCGGCTTGATGCCAAGTTTTCGCAACTGCATAGCGTCGCCGATACCGGACAGCATGAGAAGTCTCGCGCTGTGGATCGTGCCGGCCGCGAGGATTACTTCGCGGGTTGCCCTGAAATTCCTGGCGCCATCGGCGACAACGATCTCCACGCCGCTCGCGCGATCGCCGTCGAAGACCACTTTTGTGACGTTGGCATTCAGCAGAAGCGTAAGGTTCGGACGGTCGAAGTTTGGCCGCAAGAAGGCGCGGGACGAGCTCACGCGGGTGCCGTCAGCGGCGATATTCATGTTGATATAGCCGACTCCGGCACGCATCGGACCGTTCACGTCATCGATGACGGGAAAGCCCATCTGACGTGCAGCCTCTATGAAGGCTGGGGCCGTCGGGTGGGGATCGCCCGGCTTGCGAATGTGGACAGGTCCGTCGGCACCGCGCCACTCGTTGGCGCCGCCTTCCCAATCCTCCTGGGCCTTGTATGTCGGCAAGACGTCCTTGAAGCCCCATCCCTTCGCGCCGCTCCTCTCCCAGGCGTCATAGTCGCGCTCCATGCCGCGCGACCACACCAAAGCATTGATGGAGCTGCCACCGCCCAGAACGTGCCCAAGCGCCATATTGAATTTTCGGTTGTTCAGTTGCGGAACGGGCGCGATCGGCAGGTTCCAGTCCAACGGACCGCCGACGTTGTAAAACCAAATACTTGGATTGCTGATCGTGGGAGCCGTATCGGCGCCGCCCGATTCAACGACCAGAACTTTGGCGCCAGTCTTTGACAGCTCGCCGGCAACGATCGCGCCGGACGCGCCTGCTCCTACGACAATGTAATCGTAAGCGCCCTCGAGCTTCGCTTGGTTGGCCGCCTGATTGTCGCCGGCGGCGAACGCCTGATCTACCGTCGCGGCCGAAACCCCGGCGGCAGGACCGGCAGCGCCGGCGACGGTCGGAAAGCGACGCCTGCTCACCTGCCCGCTCGCCACGTGGTCCAGAAGGACCTGCATCCTTTCATTGGCATTGGTCATCTTGGGTCCTCCGTCTTGGCGGCCGAGCCTGGCGCCGGGTGCAATACGGTTCAGATCGGGTATTGGCGCTGGCCGCTGTGAGAGTTGATCCAAATAACGTCCTGGAACTCCTTCAGACTGTCAGGACCTGTCCGACCCAAACCGCTGTCTCGCACTCCGCCCATCGGCGCATGAATCTCGTCGTTCACTGTTGGCGAGTTGACGTTGACGATGCCGGCCAGAATCTTCGGCGCCAGCTCAAACGCGCGATAAGTGTCACCTGCGAGGATGGATGAGGTGAGCCCGTACATTGTCCGATTGGCGGCCTCGACCGCCTGCTCGGGGGTATCAACGACCTCTACCACGACGATCGGTCCGAAGGTTTCCTCATTGGCAACGGCTGTGTCGAGCGGCACATTGCTAAGAATGGTCGGCTGGTAGATCTGGCCCTCGAAGACACCGCCAGTATGCAGCTTGGCTCCCTTGGCGACCGCCTCCTTTACGCGGTCATCGACCAGTTTGACGGCGGCGGGCGTGATCAACGGGCCGATGATGGTCTTGTGATCCTGGGGATCGCCGGACGGCAGTGCTTTTGTGCGCGCGACAAACTTTTCGAGGAACTCTTCCGCGATCTTGCGCTGTATGATGATGCGGCGTGTGTTGAGGCAGATTTGTCCCTGGTGGAAGAAGGAGCCGAACGTCGCGGTGCGGACCGCATAGTCCACATCAACATCGTCGAGAATGATCATCGGGTTGTAGCCGCCCAGCTCCATCGTCGTGCGCTTGAGCGTTTCGCCAGCACGCTTCGCGAGCATCTTCGCGGTTTTGACTCCCCCAATGAGATTGATGACCCGCACATCCGGGCTCTCGAAGAAGACGTCGGCGATATCCGACGCGACGCCAGGCGCGTGGGTCACCACATTGATGACTCCTGCCGGAAACCCTGCCTCTTCCGCGATCTGCGCGAGAATGACGCCCGCTGAAATCGGTGCAAGTTCGGACGGCTTCACAATAACCGTGTTGCCGACAGCCACCGGAGAAATGACTGCGCGCCACGACAAGACGTTGGCGCCATTCCACGGCGTAAAGCACGCCACCACGCCCAGCGGCCGGCGCACCCCGATGGAGTGAGTGCCGGGCACGTTGGTCTCCAGGACCTCGCCTTTCGGCAGATACATCCATCCGGCTGCCTGCTCAATGGTGGCGGCCACAAGGTCTTGCTGGAACGTGGCGAACGAGATGGTGCTGCCCGTTTCAATTGCGAGAACTTC
>Ga0116129_1001566_pt1 | contig 12509 bp, 9 predicted proteins | sample June2015DPH_17_2_FD_89732 | JGI IMG/M metagenome (GOLD analysis project Ga0116129, IMG submission 89732) | Peatland microbial communities from SPRUCE experiment site at the Marcell Experimental Forest, Minnesota, USA - June2015DPH_17_10 | ecosystem: Environmental > Terrestrial > Soil > Wetlands >...
TCGACGCGACGATAACAAGCCAGGTCTCATTGCCGTCCCAGACCGGTGAGATCGCAGCCAGCATGTGGCGGCGTGCGGTCTCGTTCGGAGCGAACGGAAACAGCATGCCGACGCCAAGATCGAAGCCGTCCAGCGTCACGTAAAGCAGGATCGAAAGGCCAAGCGCACAGGTCCAGAAGCTGATCATTCGCCCATCTCCAGTGTTGGCGCCCCTGCCCGCACGCCGGGGCTGTGCCCCGTCATTGACAACGGCCGCTTCGGATTGGTTGCCGCGCCTTCAAACGACGGCAATTGAACTGGGCCGCGCTGCAAAAGCCGGTAGATGTAGACGGCGCCGGCCAGGAAAATCAGCGCGTAAATGGCGCAAAAAACTAAAAGCGACACCGCTACCTGGGGCGTCGTCAGAAACGGCGTTACCGCGTCCGCCGTCCGCACCTGCCCGTAGATGGTCCAGGGTTGCCGGCCGACCTCCGCGGTGAACCATCCGGTTAGCGTTGCAATGAAGCCCAGTGGAAACGAACAGAAGGTAGCCCACAAAAACCAGCGCTTCCGTTCGAGTCCCCCGCTGGTCATGAAAAGCGTGCCAAACCACGCAAGTCCGAGCATGAGAAGGCCGCACCCGACCATGATACGGAACGCAAAGAACGGGATCAGCACCGGAGGGCGGTCGGCAGCAGGAAAGCTCGTCAGCCCGACCTCTTTACTGTGGAAGCTCATGGAGCCGATCAGGCTGCCAAGATAAGGGATACTTACCGCATAACGATTGCGTTCGTGCTCCTGATCCGGCCATGCAATCAGCACTTCCGACGCCGGCTGTTCGTCATGCCAGCGCGCTTCGATGGCGGCGAACTTGGTTGGCTGCTTGTCATGGGTGTAGTCGCCGACCAGATGTCCGAACAGCAACTGAACCGGCACCAGGATGGCGGCGATCCCAAGCCCCATGCGAAGCATGACTCGCGCATCGGATTTGAACGATCCGCGCAGCAGGTGCCACGCCCCGGTCGCCGCGACGCAAAATGCCGAAGTGAGATAGGCAGCCAAGATCATGTGCGGATAGCGAACCCAGGCGACAGGGCTAAACACAATGGCAGACCAATCGGTCGCGATGAAAACGCCACCGGGTCCCATTGCGAAGCCGACCGGCCACTGCATCCAGCTATTGCTGACCATAATCCAGAACGCGGAGAGGCTGGTTCCTGCCGCAACCATGAAACAGGACATCAGATAGAACCATCGCGGAACCTTTTCGCGGCCGAACATCAGCACGCCGAAGAATGCCGCCTCGAGGGCAAATGCTGTAAAACTTTCATACCCGAGCAGCGGTCCCTGGATGGACCCTGCCCGACGCGCTAGCTCGCTCCAGTTGGTGCCGAACTGGAACGCCATGACGATTCCGGTGACCACGCCGATGCCGAAGGCGACACCGAAAATACCTAGCCAGAAGTCGAACAGGCGTCGATAGACCGGGCGAAGCGTCACAAGCCACATCGCCTCCAGGAGGGTAAGCCACGCCGCAAGGCCGATCGTGAAGGCGGGAAAAATGATATGAAAGGCCAGCGTAAAAGCGAACTGGATGCGCGAAAGTAACAATGCGGATACGTCCATGTTCAGCTCCAGTCGGGAAGGGAAGTCAAATCGGGACGGGGCAGGCCGAAGTCGTGAGCTTCTTCGACCCGATCAAATCTTTGCTCAGCGCAGCACATTGGTCCGCGCCACGTCGATCAATTCGGTACCGCGCCCGCTAATGACGGCTCGCATGGCCCAAAGACCGAAGCCTTTCACCTGCTCCAGATTGATGCTCGGAGGGATGACTAACTCCTCAGTATTCGTCACCACATCGAGCAGCGCTGGTCCATTATGTGCAAAAATATCCTTGATGGCGTCCTCCAGTTGGCCGGGGTCCTCAACGCGAAGGGCATGAACGCCAATGGCCCGCGCCATTGCTGCAAAATCCGGGTTGGTGAGCGAGGTTCCGATCTCCACAAACCCGCTAGTCTTCATTTCCAGTGCGACAAACCCCAACACATGATTGTCGAACACCACGATTTTGGCCGGCAGCTTTTGCTGTACCAACGTCAAGAAATCGCCCATCAACATCGTAAAGCCGCCGTCTCCCGACAGACTGATGACCTGCCGACCGGGAAAAGCGGCTTGAGCGCCAATCGCTTGCGGCATTGCATTAGCCATTGAGCCGTGCGCGAGCGAGCCGATCATCCGGCGGCGGCCGTTCATCTTCAGATAACGCGCCGCCCAAACGGTTGGCGTTCCCACATCAAAAGTGAATACAGCGTCGTCGGAGGCGTGCTTGTCGATCAGCTTGGCGACATATTGCGGGTGGATCGGCACACGGCCGGGCTTTCCCGTCGCGAGTTCGTCGAGGCCGGCGCGCGCCTTGCGATAATTGGCAAGCCCGTCTTCGAGGTGGGACCGGTCGGTCTTGGTCTTCAGCTTGGGCAATAGCGCGGCAATGGTTGCTCCGACATCGCCGACGAGTCCCTGGTCTAGCCTCGTGCGTCGTCCCAGATTCTCTGGACGAGTGTCGATCTGCACGATTTTCGAATTGGCCGGGTAAAATTGTCGATATGGAAAATCCGTACCGAGCATCAACAACGTGTCACAATCTAGCATTGCTTGATAGCCGGAGCTGAAGCCAATCAAGCCGGTCATGCCGACGTCAAACGGATTATCGTATTCGACATACTCCTTGCCGCCCAAGGCATGCACGATCGGTGACTTCAGCGTATCGGCCAGTTTCAGCAACATCTCATGCGCGCCTGCGCACCCTCGCCCGCACAGCAGCGTTGTCCGCGTGCTTTCATTGAGAAGTGCGGCCAGCGCATCGAGCTCGCGGCACTCTGGTACGACGACCGGCTGACGGATCGCAATCGAGCTACCGGCTGAGATCGGCGCAGACAGAGACTGCAGTGCCACATCTCCGGGGATCACGACGACAGCCACGCCGCGGTGACCGACCGCCGCCCGGATCGCAGATTCCAGCACCGTAGGAAGTTGTTCGGGATGAGAGACCAGCTCACAATAGTGACTGCACTCGCGAAACAGCGACTCGGGATGAGTTTCCTGAAAATAGCCGCGGCCGATTTCCGCACTCGGAATCTGCGCGGCGATCGCCAACACCGGCACCCGCGAGCGGTGACAATCGAAGAGACCATTGATCAAATGCAGGTTGCCCGGACCACAGCTACCCGCACAGACGGCGAGATCCCCGGTCAAATGCGCCTCCGCGCCGGCCGCGAAAGCAGCAGCTTCCTCATGCCGCATGTGGATCCAGTCGATGTCACCGCGCCGGCGCAGCGATTCCGTAATACCGTTGAGACTATCACCGACAACACCGTAGATGCGACGAACGCCAATCGAGTGGAGCATTTCCGTGACAACGTCGGCGGCTTTCATGGTCTTGTCTTCGGGATGCAGCATCTGTGTGAGAATGTTCATGGCAGTGGCTCCAGAAATTGGGAACGATTGGGTCTTTGGCGGACGATGAGTTACCGTTGCCGGCGCACCACATTTCGTCTTCAACCTAGCGACCACCTCCTCCGTACTCTTGGACGAAAGCAACATTCCTTGTTGCGTCTTTACGAGAACGCCAATGCCGATGCGGCTCGCGCCCCGAGCGGCTCTCAATTCAAGCCGGGCGCAGACATTTGCGGTCATTCGACCGCAGTCTTGAGGCAAGTCGCTGGGACGGGGTTGATGAATTCTGAGAAAACGAGCGAGTTTATTTGAAAGAGGTGATGGCGCTGCACGTACTATCCACCGAAGGTCGGGAGGAGTAGCCGCTTTCGCGACACGGATGGTCACGGGGGAGCAGACCGGCATCGTAGTTGAACCAATATGCGGTCTTCTGTTAGCGGATAGGTCCTCTCGTGCCCCTTGGATTCGTGGTTTCGCCCGATACCGTCAGAACTGATTTTCCGTTTGCTGACTACCCTGACCGCCTGGCATTCCAAAGCTCGCGCGATCCGCTCTCCCTGTCGACTATCCTATGCGCCGTTTACAAGGGCTTGATGCCCCTCCCTGGAAGCACACCTTCCCGCGCAACCGGACGCTACGAGCGCAGGTCCTAATTTCTGGCGAGATCCCTGGTGAACGGACGAAGCGTGTCATAATCCGATTCACTTTATTGACCCCGATCGACTCTCGCCTGAATTATTACGATCCTGCTCCGGCTGCCTCTTTGAAGTGGCGGACATGTCGGGAACCGCGATCTCGTGCTTAGAATCAACCTGCACGGTGGCCGTGATACCGGCCACCAGCCGGACACCATCTGGAACTTGATCGACATGGATGCGCGCCGGTACGCGCTGCGCCAGCCGCACCCACGTGAAGATCGGATTTACCGAGGCCAGCCCCGCTTGATCCGGTTGGGCGTTCGGAACGTTGATACCACGGGAGATGCTGGCGACATGACCGTGAACGAATTGGCTGTAGCCCATCAGTTTGATGGTCGCCGGATCCCCTTCACGGATCCTTCGGAGATTGGTCTCCTCGAAATAAGCGTCGACCCAAAAAGAATTGGCGTCGACGACGGCGATTGTCTTTTGACCGACGGTGGCGAAATCACCGATTTGGATCAGAAGGTTGGTGACGTAGCCGTCGACCGGGGAACGAATGCGAGAACGCTCCAGGTTCACCCGTGCCTGGTCCAGATTGGACACCGCTTGCCGATAGCTGGCTTGAGCGATCAGCGCGTTGCTTTCGTAAGTTTGCTTTTCTTCGATCGAGGTCGACAGAGTGCTCAGTTCCTGACGGCGTTTCGCCTCTGTCTCGAGATTCTTTGCATTGGCCTGGGCCCGTTGCACCGCAGCTTCAGCCAGACTGACTGCGATCCGGTAGTCGGTAGGGTCTATCGTCATCAGGAGATCACCCTTATGCACGAACTGATTGTCGGCTACCGGGAGTTCGACGACCCGTCCGGCTACTTCGGCCGCCATCGTCACGACATAAGCGCGCACCTGGCCGTCGCGCGTCCAGGGTGCGCTCATGTAGGTCTGCCACATCGCCCAAGCCAGTAATGCGGCAAGCGCGGCCGTTCCGGCAGTGATCAGAATAGGAACAATTCGGTAGCGCGACTTGCTGTTGTCACGCTTGCTCGGCGAGCTGGGGACATCCCGTCCATCGTCGTTTATGCCAGGGGGAATCGATCTCAGTTCAAGGTTCGACATCTGCACACCTCAACGGCCGATAAAAAGGACGATACAAGACAGCACAATCAGGTAGACCGCGGACACAAACAGTGCCGGGTGCCAGACGTACCGGAGCAGACCAAAATGGTCTGCCGCACGGCGCAGCGTAATCAAGACAAGCCAGGCAGCAGCCATCATCAACGAGATGGGGGCGACATACACTCCGAAAACATTGACCTCGGCAAAGCCCATTACGCCGCTCCTGAATCGAAATAGGCAGCATGGCATGCGAGCGCTTCGGTTATGGCGAGAATGCTGCCGCGGGCCCTGAGCCTAAGCCGCTCTCCGGACCTGGTGCTGGGCACGGTAGCTAGCATACGATCGAGCCGGCGGAAGCGCTCGATCGCAACAATGCTGTCACCTATAGCGACGGCCTCAAGCGCCGCATCAAGCTCGCTCTCTTGATCGAACCGGCGAGCTAGACGGCGCAGCCGGATCGTTTCGCTACCTACCGAAAGTGCCGCCAGTAGCTGCGCGCGCTGTAACGGTTCGGCCTGTTCCGGCATCGCAGAGAGACGACCGTAGATGCGGCCTCGCCATCGAAGCGCTGTCCGTGGACTCGAACCTCGCGTCAGACGGCGCAGGTCCCGCAGCGTGAGCTTCAGAAGCCGGCGGACTCGCCGCGCCGGCGATAGCTGCGGTAGCAAGCGGAAGGCGAGCGCGGCTGCCCCTACTCCGGTGACGATCGCCAATGCCGAATTGTAGAATTGCTGAGTGTCGTAGCTTGCGTTGTTTGCAGGTGCGAGGAGCGGCAGGAAGATGACGGCTGCCGCCATGAACGTTGGTGTCGGCTGCAGGATCATGAGCGTGCCTGTCGGCACCAGGGCAAACCCCAGCGCGAGGCTAAAGCCGGCAAACGTCGTGAGGCCGGGCAGCACCGCAAATTTGACGATTGCTGCGAGAGCTCCGGCCAGGCTGGCTCCGATCATGTAGCTTATAGTGGTCGAGTAAGCCTGATCGGCTCTTGGCGAGAACAGGATGACGGCGATCGCGGCGAAGATGATGGCCTGGGCGCCGTTCGGCCATGCGGTAACGATCCAGAAAAGCTCGACCGCGCCGATGGTGACGAAGATGCGGGCGGCATTCACGAACGCGGGAAGCAGATCGGGTACGTTGAACCAGTCGGACCGAGATTTTGGGATGCTTCGGGCGGGCTCGACCAACAACAGTAACCCATCGAGCGCGCGCCGAATACCGATCAGCGCCTCAGCCGTCCGGTCGGCGAGCAGCCGGAGCGACGGCGTGTCGGCCGGCAGATTTGTCAAAGTCCTTACTGCCAAACCGCACGCCTTGCGCCACATTGAAGGGTCAACCGTCCAATCTTCACCTTGCCCCGGCACTGAGCGCAATTCTGGCGGCAGGCTTTCAAGTACAATGCGGGCTTCCCGCCGACCGGGGTCACCCAGCAAATCCAGTTGGACGGCCGCCGCCCGCCAGCCGGACAACGCTGCGAACAAGCCTCCCACTGCTGCCTGTAATACCGGCGAGTGAGGGCGAAGGTCCGAGGAGTCTCCAAGGGCTTCATCGATCACCGGGACGAGCGCGGCAACACGTCGGATGAGGTCGCGACGGATCAAGCCGGTTTTGGGTTGCTCCGGCCGGACCAGCAAGTACGTGCCCGCAAGCCGCCCGGCGATCTCAGACGCAATCATGGCAAGCTGGGCGGCCAGCCGCTGCCGGGCTCCGCCAAAATCTGTCCCAGCGAACACGACGCCCGCGCAGACAATGCCGATGCAGATTTCGCTGGCCCGCGTGATGGCCAGGATTAAAACGTCGCCGTTCGCGCCTCCGACCGCGCCGAGTTCGTCACTCGCGATGATCGCGGCGGTAATACCCGCCAGGGCTGCCCCATAGCTCGCAAAGTTACGCAACAGTGTGGCCACGAGACCGCAAATAGCACCCCAGAGGGCCAGACCGAGGAGGAACGCAGCCCGGTTTTGGAGAAAGCACGCCGTCAATACCACGATCGCCACCGCGCCAACCGCTGTGCCGATCAAACGGAACCAGGCTTTACGGAGTGAGGCGCCAAGACTTGGCTGACAGACGGCGGCGGCGGACGCCCCAGCCCAGTACGCGTTGTCAAGTTGAAGCCAGAACGCGATATAGAGCGCGAGGCAAACCGAGGCCCAAAGTCGTAAACCGAAGAGCAGCGCCGGAGCTATGGTGCGCAACACGGCAGCGGCTTGGGCCGCGTTGAGCTGCTTCGTTCGAGATTGCGCCGATATGCGAAGACTGGCCTGGCTCATGCGCCCCTCCCGGTTCGAGCGTTGGTCGCAAATCGCGTCGCGAACGCTGGCCAGTCGCGATGCGTCAGAGAGTCCGGGACATCAAAATCTGCCGGCGGACTCCAAGGGGTGGATTTTGCAAGACCCGGGCAGAAACGTTCGATGCACATTATAGGCGATCGCTTTGGTTAGCCTGGCCTCGTCATGACTGGCGTCGGCAAGGCTCATGGTCCTTTTGCCTCTTGCCGTATCTGTCAGCCGCTCATTCGGTTCAATAGGTTTCAGCCGTTGTTCCGACCTTGCCTTTGAAGACGCCCTCCATCGATGGGCTGCTGATTTTTCTGTGGGTCTCCAGTGGAGAACTCTCGACGACGTGAGCTGGTTCAATGTTCTCGACCTTGAGGACTTCCGCTGTATCCGCCCGAACACGCTGGCAAAACTCGGCATCTTCGATCAGCGAAACACCGTAGGATGGAATGATCTGCTTAAGCTTTGGCAGCCATGAGCTGGCCGTCAGTTCTTCCGCGAAACACTTCTCCAGCACGCTGATCGCGATAAACGCGGCAGTGGAGGCGCCGGGCGACGCTCCCAGGAGCGCAACAAGCGAATGATCAGCGGCGCCGACGAGTTCGGTTCCGAACTCAAGCAAGCCGCCGCGCTTGACGTCAGGCTTGATGATCTGAACGCGCTGGCCGGCGACCTGTAATCTCCAATCTTGGGGCCTCGCGTTGGGGAAGTACTCGTCGAGCGCGGCCAACCGGTGGCTCTCGGATTGAAGGAGCTGCCCGATCAGATATTCCGTGAGGTCGAAATTATCGCGCGCGACTGAGAGTAGCGGCTTAATATTCGCCGGCCTGACTGACTCGAATAAATCCAGTAATGAGCCATGCTTCAAAAATTTGCTTGAGAACCCGGCGTAAGGACCGAACAGTAGCGAACGTTGACCATCGATAATCCGGGTATCAAGATGGGGTACCGACATGGGTGGCGAGCCCACCGCCGCCTTGCCATAAACCTTTGCATGGTGGCGCCTGCTGATCTCAGGGTCATCACAGCGCAGCCAGATTCCACTAACCGGGAAGCCGCCATAACCCCGGCCCTCTGGGACACCGGATTTCTGCAGCAAGGGCAGTGCGCCGCCACCCGCGCCGATGAAGACAAATTTGGCCTTGACCGCTCGTTTCTCTCCACGGTTGAGGTCCACGACCTCAACTCGCCATCGTCCATTCTGCTCGCGCGCGAGGTGTGTGACGTGGCTCTTATAATGGACCTTGCCTCCCGGAAGTGCGACGAGGTGACGAACCAGATGACGGGTGACTGCTCCATAATCCACGTCAGTCCCCGTAACGATCCGCGTTGCGGCAACTGGCTCGTCAGTGGTCCGACCCTCCATGACCAGCGGCACCCATTCGGCGATCTTCTTCCGATCCTCGCTATATTCCATACCATAATAGCAGTGATGAGCGGTCATCGTCTTGAACCTCTTTCTGAGGAACGAGACGTTACCCGCACCATGCACGAAACTCATATGCGGGACGGGATGGATGAAGGAGCGCGGATCTGCTATTGCACCCTTCTTCACCAGATAGGACCAGAACTGGCGCGACAGGTCGAACTCGACATTGACGTCCAGCGCCTTGGAGATGTCGACGCTGCCGTCGGGCCGCTCCGGCGTGTAATTCATCTCGCAATTTGCGGCGTGACCGGTGCCAGCGTTATTCCACGCTTCCGAGCTTTCGAGGCCACACTCCTCAAGAGTTTCGAACATCGCGATGGTAAGCGAGGGTTCGAGTTCCTTCAGAAAGACCCCCAGCGTTGCGCTCATAACGCCCGCGCCGATGAGGACGACGTCTGGTTCGGCAATAAATTCATCTGACATCGGAATTCTCCTCTGCTATGCAGTTTACGTTTCCCTTGCGAGCCTCGATTAAGCCGTGACCCGTTGCAGTTTGTTGGCGTGAAACGGCACCGCGGCTCCGGGTTGGAGGATTACGTAGGCGCGCCGCCAGGAAGAGTCGTCGGTCAACTTCCAACTATGCCCGGACCCGACGGTGTCCTCAGCGAGCAGGATATTGCCGGGATGCAGGAGAAAGTGATTGCCTTCGCATGTTTGGAAATCCAGCGTGCCACTTAGCGTAATCACCAATTGCCGCGCCGGCGCGGTGTGCCAGGCGAAGGCGCCACCCGACGCCGTTTCCTGAAACGAGATGGAGGACACCGCGATTTTGCCGCTTAGCCAATCGCCGCGCAGGCCTGGTTCGAGGTCTATGGTGCCCTCCTCGAAGTGTGAGTTCCGGTCATCGCCGCTCCATAGACGTACACATCGGATCATTTGCTTGCTCCTCTAGTGCTTGCTACATTACCCGCGCGATCTTTCCGCCCAACCGCGGCTGGACGAAACGGAACGACGGTCTTCGGATCGAGGATCGCGTAGACACGGCACCCAGGGTTGGTCGCCGACCATCTTCCAATCGTGGCCGGCTCCACTTGTGTCCTCGGTGAAGCCCTCTTCGTAATGCATCGAATCATCGTGACTGTTCCTTAACCGCCCGATATCCTGGTCTGGGCAACGTTGATTCCCTCAGCCACGTAGGGCTTGACCATTTTCCTGGGATCGACGATGCCGTCGAACTCCTGCTCGGTAACGAAGTCGAGCTTCACCGCCGCTTCCTTGAGCGTAATATCGTTGTCCATTGCGAAATGTGCGATCTTAGACGCCTTGTCGTAGCCGATCATCGGCGCCAGCGCGGTTACGAGCATTAGCGAACGATCGACGTACTCCTTGAGCTTTTTCACATTCGGCAAGGTCCCTTCGACCAGGAACTTGCGAAAATTCGTGCAGCCATCGGTCATGATCGTGATCGAATGCGTTATGTTGTGGATCATTAGTGGCTTGTAGACGTTCATCTCGAGGTAGCCGCTGGCACCGCCGAAGCCGACAGCGACATCGTTTGCCATGACCTGCACGGCGATCATCGTCAAAGCCTCCGCCTGAGTCGGATTGACCTTGCCCGGCATGATGGACGAGCCCGGCTCATTTTCGGGAATCATCAGTTCCGCAAAGCCGGCGCGTGGACCGCAAGACATCAGCCGGATATCGTTGCCGATCTTGTAGAGCGAGACCGCAAGGGTGCGGAATGTACCGGAGAGCTGAACCAGCGCATCGTGAGCTCCTTGCACGGTAAACTTGTTCGGCGCGCTGACAAAGGGAAGCCGTGTAAGCCTGGCAACTTCCGCAGCAGCCGCCTCGGCGAAGCCAGGTGCGGCGTTGATCCCGGTACCGACAGCAGTACCGCCGAGAGCGAGGCGGTAGACTCCCTTCAGCGCGTCTTCAATTCGTTCAAGATCGTCGGCCAACATGCCAGCATAGCCCGACCATTCCTGTCCAAGCGTAATCGGCGTCGCGTCCTGCATATGGGTCCGACCTATCTTGACGATATCGACCCATTCGGCACTATTGGCGGCGATCGCGTCATGCAGGGCTTTCACCGCAGGCATTAGGCGCTGAGTCACATTTACCGCGGCAGCGATGTACATCGCTGAGGGAAAGCTGTCGTTGGACGACTGCGACATGTTGACGTGATCATTCGGATGAACCGGCCTCTTGCTCCCTAGTGGCGTCCCAGCAAGCTGGCAGCAGCGATTGGAGATCACCTCGTTAACATTCATGTTGAACTGGGTGCCGCTGCCGGTCATCCAGACATGCAACGGGAACATGTCGTGATGCTGGCCGCTCAGGATTTCGTCGCAGACATGAACGATTAGCTTGCGGGCCTTGCTATCGAGCCGCCCCTCGGCATGGTTTGCGTTAGCGGCCGCTTTCTTCAGGATCGCATAGGCGATGATCATCTCGCGCGGCATCAGATCTTTGCCGATGCTGAAATGCTCGAGCGAACGTTGGGTTTGAGCGCCCCACAGCTTATCGGCGGCGACGACGACATCGCCAAGGCTGTCAACTTCCTTACGCAAGTCGGTCATTTTCTGTCTCCCAGCTAATTAAGCTCCGCTATCGTTAGCGGCTGGACGAAGCTTGCGTTTGTTATGTCTGGTCAGTCCCGGGACACGCAAAATCATCGGCTAGATGAGAGATTAGGACGCGCGGAGGCAGATAAATTGTACGATTCAAACCAAAAGGCCCGCGCGGTTCGCTTGATTGAGCGATCTAAAATCCAAGCCTGAGAAATTCGCCGCTCCGGTCACTGGGGACCTGATCTGTGTTCTGACGAGTTCGGCCCTTCGCCAAGAATCAGTGATGGACCGAATTGGACGACAGCCAAAAGCACAACGAGAGCAACAACTGCTAACGCGAAAATCTTGCGCACGGTCACGGTCCCATCTGAAGGTTAGGGGATTAGTCCGAGAACCACGCGGTAATCACCGTCTCGGATTACGAGTAGGGCAATGGCAACGAGTGGAACCGCCGCTCGCTGCAGGACGAGGCCAAACGTGCGAGGCACGCCTACATGAGTCGTTGTCCATCATATGGAATGATGAGCATGGGGATGGCTGCCCGGTTGCGTTAGCACACGAACAATGCGCCGGATCGCGCGAAGTCAAGCCGACAACACCGCTTCCCTTACCAGGTTAGTTACGGGATCGATCGGAGAGACGGGTGTGCCGCGTGCCTCGATCGCCTTGCCTGCCAGCAGACAAAGATCTTCGCGGTAGTGACCGGCGACGATCTGCACGCCGACCGGCGTGGAGTCTACGAGGCTCGTCGAAACGGTCAGGCCCGGCAATCCCATGGCCGGCAACCCTCTCAGCACAAGCTGCGCCTTCCACACCCGCCAGAAGCCTGCCTCGCCTTCAAGGTCGAGCCCGTCGGGGAAAGGCAGTTCGGCCGAAACCGGCAGCAACAGTACCGGGTGCTCGGCAAGGAAGAGCCGCCATTCGCGCGTCAGGGTAGCGCGCTGCAGCAGCGCGCGGGCCACCACGTCGCAGCGAAACGTCGCGGCCTTGGAGCGGAATGCCGACACGACCGCAAGCGCGCCGGGATCGCCGTCGCGGGCGGCGGCCTCTGACAATTCCGCGAAGCCGTCCCCGAGCCACAAGCGCTCCTGCACGCCGGCGGCCTCGTTCA
>Ga0116129_1001567_pt1 | contig 12509 bp, 13 predicted proteins | sample June2015DPH_17_2_FD_89732 | JGI IMG/M metagenome (GOLD analysis project Ga0116129, IMG submission 89732) | Peatland microbial communities from SPRUCE experiment site at the Marcell Experimental Forest, Minnesota, USA - June2015DPH_17_10 | ecosystem: Environmental > Terrestrial > Soil > Wetlands...
GGCCGCCACGATCCTTGCGTGGGGATTCGCGCGGTGCCGGTCGGCGAGGCCATGATGGCCTGCGTGCTGGCCGATCATTTTCTCAGACATCGCGGCCAGGTCGGCAGGTAGATCGTCGATTACGAGGAGCCGACGGGCCGCGCGTGGCTCCGTAGCATGCGCGCACGCAGCGTCGATGACGGGAAAACGCAAGGCGTTTGTATCGTCTTGACGTTTCGGGGACTTGCGCCGCAAATGTAACCCCATGAACGCACCCGATCTGCAGAAAATCATCGACTGGCTGATCGATGGCGCCAGGACTGCCTCCAGTCCGCCGAAGATGATGGCGGAAACCTGCGAGCGCCTGGTGCAGGCTGGCTTGCCGCTCTGGCGCGTCGGCATCTTCGTGCGGACCCTGCATCCCGACATTCTCGGCGTCAATTTCATCTGGCGGCAGGGCGCCGAGGTCGTCTTTGGCAGTGCGCGCCATGATTTGCTGGATTCGCCAGAATTTCTAAGCAGCCCGCTTGCGTTCGTGTTTGGCGAGGGACGCGAGGTCAGACATCGTCTGGACGATCGGCGGACCAGTAACGTTCCGTTTTTTGACGACATGCGCGCGGAAGGCGTCACCGATTATATCGCGCTGCCGCTTCTTTTCATCGACGGCTCGGTCAACGCATCGAGCTGGACCACGAAACGGCCGGGTGGCTTTAGCGACGACGAACTGGCCACATTGCGAACGCTGGTGACGCCATTGGCGCGCATCATTGAGATCGTCAACTTGACCCGCAAGGCTTCGAACCTGCTCGATACCTATGTCGGCAACCGCGCCGGCGAGCGGATTCTCGGCGGGCAGATTCGCCGCGGCCACCACGAGACGATGCATGCCGCGATCTGGCTGTCGGATCTGCGCGGCTTCACCGCGCTTTCCGACCGGCTGCCGGCGGAAACCGTGGTCGATATCCTTAACCGCTATTTCGACTGCCAGGTGTCTGCGATCAGGACCCATGGCGGGGAAGTCCTGAAGTTCATGGGCGACGGGTTGCTCGCGGTGTTTCCAATTAACGAACATGACGGTACCGCGCAGCAGGTCTGCGCGCGCGCGCTGGAAGCCGCGCGGGAATCCCGCGCCAGCGTGGAGGCGATGCATTACCCGATCGCGGATACCATAGAGCGCTTTCGTTTCGGCGTCGCGCTGCATGTCGGCAAGATTCTGTACGGCAATATCGGCGGCGGCAACCGGCTCGACTTCACCTGCATCGGCCCCGCGGTCAATCTCGCGGCGCGGCTGGAAAAAATCGCCGGCCGCCTGCGTCGCACCATCGTGGCTTCGGCGGGCTTCGCCGGCATCTGCGCCGGCAACTGGACCGATCTTGGCGAATTCCCGATCGCGGGCTTTGCAAGGGCCGAGCGCGTCTACGGCCTGGCGGATGAAACGCCGGCCGCTTAGTCCGTAGGATGGGTTGAGCCCTTCGCGAAACGCATCATTGCCGCAAGTTGCAATTGATGAGTATCGCTTTGAGGCTGGGCTATGCCCAGCCTCTCCGCTCAACCCATCCTACGGGGGATTCCTTCCCGGATGCGAGGATGATGCTTCTGACGCCAGCGTTATTCCTCCGGCTCGGTGGTGAACAGCAGCGGATAGCCCTTGGCGCGGCCGGCGTCGGTGGCGCGCGTCGCCTTGGTCTCGGCGACATCCCTGGTGAAGACGGCGACCACGCAGACGCCGAGGCGGTGCGCGGTTATCATGACCTTGTGGGCGTGGTCCTCGGTCATGCGGAATTCCGCTTTCAGCACGGTGACGACAAACTCGCGGGGCGTGAAGTCGTCATTGACGAGAATGACCTTGTGCAGACGCGGCCGCTCGGTCTTGGTCCGAACCCTGGTTTTCGGTTTGGTGACGGTGTCGGTCATTCCCGCGGCACCTCCTGACGTGTCCAGACGTTTTCGCGGATTGCCTCGCCCACAATACAACCTCACGCTCTGGTGTGTAACCCTGCCGTTTTGCGATCGCCGGAATTAAGGCAACGTTGCGGCTGACCTGAATGTGAACGCCAGCCGATGTTCCCGCTTTCCGCTGCGCGGTTTGCATGTCACCATCGCATGATACGACGGGAGGGCAGCTGATGCGCTGGTGTGTCTCGATCGGAGCGGTGCTCGTTGCGGGAGCGCTGGCCGGCGGCGATGTCGCCGGGTTCGCCGCGCCGAGCCCCAAGAATCAAATGAACCATCAACTGGCGGACAAGGACAACACTCCGTCCGTCGATGTCGAACTGATTCTCGCCGTCGATGTGTCCTATTCGATGGATATGGACGAGCTTGCGATCCAGCGCGAGGGTTACGCGGAGGCCATTGTCTCGAAGGAATTTCTGCAGGCGCTGAAGAGCCTTCCGAACGGCAGGATATCGGTGACCTATTTCGAATGGGCGGCCTCATCCGATCAGAAGATCATTATCCCCTGGCGGGTGATCGACGGCCCGGAAACCGCCGACGCGGTCGCCAATGAGATCATGAAGACGCCGATCCGCCGGGCCTCGCGCACCTCGATCTCGGGCGCGATCAATTTTGCGATGCCGCTGTTCGACGAGAATCCCTACAAGGGACTGCGGCGCGTCATCGATATTTCCGGCGACGGCCCCAACAATAACGGCTCGCCGGTCACAATCGCGCGCGACGCGGCGCTGGAGAAGGGGATCACCATCAACGGCCTGCCGATCATGGTGAAGGAGCCATCCTATTCGACGATGGATATCGACAACCTCGATTGGTACTACGAGGACTGCGTGACCGGCGGCCCGGGTTCGTTCGTGGTCTCGATCAAGGATCGCAGCCAGTTCAAGCAGGCGATCCGGACCAAACTGCTGCTCGAGGTCGCCGGCAGGACGCCGGAACGCCCCGCTATTCCGGTGGCCGAGAAGGAGCCGCGCATCCCCTGTCTGATCGGCGAGAGAATCTGGCAGGATCGTCTGGGGCGGTGAGCGCGGTTCGTCGCCCACTAAGCGTGTTCACGGGCGAGGAAGGTTTGTCACTGTCCGATTTGGCGAACGCCGATCAAGCCTGGCAGGCGCCTCTTCCAGTTGGCGATCAGCCTCAGCCAGGGCGCCAGATGGAAGGCGCTCATCAGCAAGTACATCGGGACCATTCCGGTCAACAGCGATGCATCGTGCGCAGCCAAGCACAGCATGCCCGGCGGCCCGCCACCAAGAACACCCGTAAGCAGCGCCATGATTGCGAAGGCCGGCGTCGCAGCGAGGGAAAGTAAACAGCCCGCGCCTGCTTCAGGCCATTCTCGACGCCGCCCGACTTCAGGGTGGACCAAGGGAGGCGTGTCGGAGATCATCTCGCGCCTCTCCCATTGTTCGCGGCACGCCTTCAGCAATTCCTCATGCGAGACGGTCTGATACCGCATCGTCCTCACCGGACTAGCCGTCGCGTTTCCGAAAGGCGGCCTCTCCGGCGTCTGACACCTTGACCCACTTCGGATCGGGCGAGGCGTCGGGGACGTAGCTCTCGTGCCAGTTCCACCATTTGTACGGTCGGCTCTGGGGGTAGCCCTCCGGCGAGTCCTCCCACGTCTCCTGGCGCCCGAGCGCCGTCATGTCGAGGTAGCTCCAGATGCTGCCCATCGCCTCGTCGCCGCGGCTGTTGATGAAGTAGGTGCGGAACACGCGCTCGTCGTCGCGGATGAACGCGTTGTGGCCGTGCCATTGATCCACCCCGAAGTCGGCGTCGAAGCTGTCAGTGATGGTGTACCAGGGGATTTCCCAGTCCATCCGCGCCTTCAGCCGCGCGATGTCGGCCTGCGGTGCGCGCGAGGCATATACCAGGGTCGTGTCGCGCGCGTTGAGGTGGGCGAGATGGGAAACCTGGTCGGCCCCCAGTGAACAGCCGATACAGCCGTGCTCCGGCCAGCCGTGTACGCCGGGCTCGAAGAAGGCGCGGTAGACGATCAACTGACGGCGGCCCCCGAACAGGTCGAGCAGGCTCGCTTTGCCCTCGGGCCCGTCGAATAGATAGGCCTTTTCCACCGCAACCCACGGCATCCGCCGTCGCTCGGCGGCCAGCGCGTCACGGGCGCGGGTCAGGGCCTTCTCCTTGACGAGAAGCTGCTCGCGCGCAGCCTCCCATTCTTGCGGGGACACAATCGGTGGTGTGTTCATGGCGTGCTGTCCTTCTCTCCGGCCATTCTCAGGTGATGTAGCCATGGTCATCGCAACCTCCAAATTGGAACGATCTTGTCTTCGGGCCGGAACGCGATACCGTTCACTGCCGATCGCCCGTTGTTGGTCATGAGATAATTGTGCCGCCAGAGGTCGAACAGTGGGAGTGACAAGTGTGACGGGATTCCCGTCATCGTTCTTTTCCATTGGGTTTCCGTCGTCGAGCGGCCCGGACCGACGGCAAGCACAGTTACAACGGCCCCAGCCCACTCGACCGTGGCTGCGAGGAACGTGGGGGAAAGGATTGTCCAGTCAATCATGACAGCCTCCCGCTAATGGTTTGTGGTCATGAGATAGACTAGGACCCGATATCGTATGCTGAGAGTGACAAGTGTGACGGGATTCCGATGGACTCGCTGATCACCGCCGCGGCGCGCGCACTCGCGGCCGGTGATCCGCTCGGCGCATTGAAGCGGGTTGCCCTGCGCGACGACGCACCTGCGCTCGCGCTACGAGGCATCGCGATGGCACAGCTCGGCGATCTCGTTCGAGCAAAGGCTCTGCTGCGCAGTGCCGCGCGCGCCTTCGGTCCGAAAGAGTCAGTGGCCCGCGCGAGGTGTGTCGTCGCCGAGGCGGAGATCGCACTCGTATCGCGCGACCTCGGCTGGCCTGCGAAGACGCTCGACGCGGCGCGGGCGACGCTGGAAGCGCACGGCGACCGGATAAACGCCGCGCATGCGCGGAATCTCGAGGTCCGGCGCCTGCTCCTGATCGGCCGCCTCGACGAGGCCGAGCGCATGCTCGCCGAACTCGACCCCGCGCCGCTGCCACCCGCATCGAGAGCCACGCACGAACTGGTGGTTGCGGGAATTGCGATTCGGCGCCTGCAGATGAAGGCGGCGCGCGCCGCCCTCGTTCGGGCCGCGAACGCCGCGCGCGAGGCGGACATCCCCGCGCTGACGGCAGAGGTCGAAAGCGCATCCCTCGTAATGAAGACGCCGGCGGCGCGCCTGATCGCGCGTGGCGAGGAGCGTCCCCTCCTGCTTGAAGAGGTTGAAGCGCTGCCGGCGTCAGGGGCGCTCATCGTGGATGCGTGCCGCCATGTCGTGCGGGACGCAGGCATGGTGGTCCCGCTTGCAACGCGGCCGGTATTGTTCGCGCTGGCACGCGCGCTGGGTGAAGCCTGGCCGGCGGATGTGCCGAGGAGCACGCTCCTTGCACGCGCCTTCCGGGCAAAGCACGCCGATGAATCGCATCGCGCACGGCTGCGGGTCGAACTCGGGCGGCTTCGCGTGGAGGTTCGGCCGCTGGCAGACGTGAACGCGACGAAGCAAGGCTTTGCGCTGGCGCCGCGTCGTGCGCGCGAGGTCGTCGTGCTGGCGCCGCCCGTCGATGAGCGGCATGCGGCGGTGCTCGCTTTCCTCGCCGATGGCGAATCGTGGTCGAGTTCGGCGCTGGCGATTGCGCTTGGCGCCAGCCCGCGCACCGTGCAGCGGGCGCTCGACCAGCTTGCGGCAGCAGGCAAGGTGCAATCGTTCGGACGCGGGCGAGCGCTTCGCTGGGTGACCCCGCCGGTGCCGGGATTCCCGACAACCTTGTTACTCCCCGGACCGCTGCCGAGTGACTAAATCCTTGCTTGACCGGTTTTCTTGCGCGAACCGGAGTCCACCCCGGATCAAGTCCGGGCGCATGCGTCGCGCGAAAACACTACAGGAGGGAGCCATGAAACAATCTGCAGCCGAAATCATCCGTGAATATGGTCCCTTTCCGGGTGTCGACCGCGTGAACGGCGTTACGTTTGACGGTGAGCGCGTCTGGTTTGCCTCTGGAGACAGACTGAACGCCTTCGATCCTGCGAGCGGCGAGACGCTGCGCTCGATCGATGTCGCCTCGCATGCGGGAACCGCTTTCGACGGTCAGCACCTGTTTCAGATCGCCGAGGATCGCATCCAGAAAATCGATCCGAACACCGGCCATGTGCTCGCCACGATCCCGGCGCCCGGCGGCGGCGGCGACTCGGGGCTGGCATGGGCTGAAGGGTCGCTCTGGGTGGGGCAGCATCGGGGCCGGAAGATCCATCAAATCGATCCCCGGACCGGGGCTGTTCTTCGCACCATCGAGTCCAACCGCGTCGTCACCGGGGTCACCTGGATCGACGGCGAACTCTGGCACGGCACCTGGGAAGGTGACGAGAGCGATGTGAGGCGGGTCGATCCCAAAACGGGAGAAGTCCTGGAGAGGCTCGATATGCCGCCCGGAACAGGCGTGTCGGGGCTCGAGTCCGATGGCGGCGATCGGTTCTTCTGCGGAGGCGGAAGCAGCGGCAAGGTGAGAGCCGTCCGCCGGCCGCGGCGGGATTCCACGGCGGGGCGCCCCTAGCGCGAAAACCGCGCTACCAACTCGACATGCGGCGTATGGCGGAACTGGTCGACCGGCGTCACGCCCTCCAGCCTGAAGCCGCCATCGACCAGAATCCGCGCGTCGCGCGCAAAGGTCGCGACGTTGCACGATACCGCGACCACCACCGCAATCTTGCTGGCCGCCAGTTGCTGGGCCTGCGCCTGCGCGCCCTGGCGCGGCGGATCGAACACGACAATATCGTAGTCGCGCAATTCCTGCGGCATCAGGGGACGCCGGAACAGATCGCGCGCCTCGGCCCTGACCGGCTTCAATCGGTGCGTCGATGTCGCCGCCTTCTGCAGCGCGTTGATCGCGCCGGCATCGCTGTCGAAGGCCGTAATCCGCGCCTTCTCCGCAAGCCGCAACGCGAACGGCCCGACCCCGCAAAACAGGTCGGCGATGTGCTTTGCGCGGCTGCAATGTCCCGATACCAGCGCCGCCAGCCTTTCCTCGCCAGACACCGTGGCCTGCAGGAACGAACCCGGCGGCAAAGTTACCCGCGCGGTGCCGACCGTGATGACAGGCGGGTTGCGCATCAGCACCAGTTCGCCATGCCGCGTCAGCCGCGCCAGACCATGTTGCCCGGCAACATCGGACAGTGCCGCGATCATGGGCGCCGGCAGCGGCCCCGACCCGCGCAGGTCGACATCGAGGCCGCTGTCGGTTGAGGTGAACTGGATATCGAGCGGCTTGCCGCTCCCGGTCAGCCGCTCGGCCAAAGCCCACCCGGCATCGAGCGCGCCGTTCAGTCCGGGATCGAGAATTGGACAGCGATCGATCGGAATGATGTCGTGCGAATTGGCCGCGGCGAAACCCACCTTGAGCACGTCGTGGCTGCCGATCCCCGCATGCAGCGTGATCCGCCGGCGGCCCAGCCCGTGCGCGTCGATCAGCGCGCCCACGTCGCAGCCGAGTTTTGCCTGCGCGAGCGTCTCCACCACGATGTCACGCTTCCAGGCCCGGTAGCGCTCCGGTTCCCAATGCTGGATCGCGCATCCGCCGCAGATTGCAAAATGCTTGCAAAACGGCGTGACCCGATCCGGGCTGGCGCGATCGACTTTTAGCAGGCGGCGGCGGTCGGGATGATGACCGGGCACGGGTGCGACCTCGACCGTCTCGCCGCCAAGCGTGTACGGCACATACACCGCCTGTCCATCGGCAAGGGCGATGCCGTCGCCGCGATGGCCGACATGGTCGATGACGAGATGTTCAACCACGGCGCGCGCCGATGAAAAATTCGAGATTGCCGTCGCCGCCGGCGATCGATGACGGAAATACCTGGATGCCGGTGCATCCGAGCGAGCTGACACAGGCAGCGATATCGTCGCAGACCTGCCGGTGCACCGTCGCGTCGCGGATGATGCCGCCCCTGGAATGCTTTCGCGGCGCCTCGAATTGCGGTTTTATCAGCGCCAGCAGATGCATCGGCGCCGCCGCCAGCGACAGCGCCACCGGCAGCACGGCTTTCAGCGAAATGAAGCTGACGTCGATGACGATGATATCCGGCCGCATCGGCAGCCGCTTGCCCTCAAAGCTTCTGATATCGGTTTGCTCCATGGAAACGATCTTGGGATGGCCGCGCAGCGACGGATGCAACTGGTCGCGCCCGACATCGATCGAAAACACCAGGCTGGCGCCACCTGCCAGCAATACTTCGGTGAAGCCGCCGGTCGAGGCGCCGACGTCGAGGCAGACGTGATCCTCGATTTCGATCGGGTAGCGCTCCAGCGCCCCCGTCAGTTTGACGCCGCCCCGCGAGACGAAGGGATGCGCCGGCTGCGCCTGCAACACCGCTTCGGCGGCAATGCCCTCGGATGGTTTTGTGACCGGCTTGTCATTGGCGGTGACCAGACCCGCTTCAATCGCGGCCCGCGCCCGCGCCCGGCTCTCGAACAGACCGCGCTCGACCAGCACCAGGTCCGCGCGCTTGCGGGGGACGAATTTGATGTCGTCTGGCTTCGGCAAGTTCAACTCGATGCAGCAGGAAAGACGCAACCATGCCAGGTCGGGCGCATGAGTACCGAGGTACAGCCTGCCGCGCCCGTTCAATCGCGCCCTCAGCGACAAGCGCTACGCGCTTGCGCGGGAATGACATAGGGGCGAGCCTCAGGCCAGCTTGACCGTTTCGGTCTTGAAATCCTTGCCCAGCGTTTCGAACACCTTGGCGACGATGCCCTTGGCGTCAAGGCCGGCACGGGCGTACATCGCGTTCGGCGAGTCGTGATCGAGGAACACGTCGGGTAACACCATCGAGCGCATCCGCAGGCCGCCGTCGAGCATGCCATGCTCGGCCAGGGTCTGCATGACATGGGAGCCGAAACCGCCGATCGCGCCTTCCTCGATGGTCAGCAGGATCTCGTGCTCGCGCGCCAGCTTCAGCACCATGTCGACGTCGAGCGGTTTCATGAAGCGGGCGTCGGCGATGGTGGTGGACAGGCCCAGCGTCGCCAGTTCGTCCGCGGCTTTCTCGCATTCGGCAAGGCGGGTGCCGAACGACAGCAATGCGATCTTGGTGCCTTGGCGAACGATGCGGCCCTTTCCGATCTCAAGCGGCACGCCGGCTTCGGGCATCTCGACGCCGCGGCCTTCGCCGCGCGGATAACGCACCGCGCTCGGACGATCGTCGATCGCAACCTGGGTCGCAACCATGTGCACCAGTTCGGCCTCGTCGGAAGCCGCCATGATGACGAAATTGGGCAGGCAGCCGAGATAGGCGTTGTCGAACGAGCCGGCATGGGTCGCGCCATCGGCGCCGACCAGACCGGCACGATCGATCGCGAAGCGCACCGGCAGGCTCTGGATCGCCACGTCATGGACGATCTGGTCGTAGCCGCGCTGCAGGAAGGTCGAATAGATGGCGCAGAACGGCTTGAAACCCTCGGTGGCGAGACCCGCCGCGAAGGTCACCGCGTGCTGCTCGGCGATGCCGACGTCGAAGGTACGCTCGGGGAACGATTTGGCGAAGATGTCGATCCCGGTTCCCGACGGCATCGCCGCGGTGATGCCGACGATTTTCTTGTCCTTCTCTGCTTCCTTGACCAGGCTCTGGCCGAACACATTCTGATACCCCGGCGCGTTCGGCTTGGCCTTTGCCTGAGCGCCGGTGGCGATGTCGAATTTGACCACCGCGTGATACTTGTCGGCGGACGCTTCCGCCGGGCCGTAGCCTTTGCCTTTTTGCGTGACGACGTGAACCAGGATCGGGCCAGTTTCCGCGTCGCGGACGTTTTTCAGCACCGGCAGGAGATGGTCGAGATTATGGCCGTCAATCGGGCCGACATAATAGAAGCCGAGTTCCTCGAACAGCGTGCCGCCGCCGACCATGAAGCCGCGGGAATATTCCTCGGCGCGATTGGCGCGGTCGGCGATCACTTTCGGCAGATGCTTGCCGAGCTGCTTGGCGGCCTCGCGGAGCGAGCGATAGGTCCTTCCTGAATACAGCCGCGACAGATAGGCCGACATCGCGCCGACCGGCGGCGCGATCGACATGTCGTTGTCGTTGAGAATGACAATCAGCCGGGAGTTCATCGCGCCGGCGTTGTTCATGGCTTCATAGGCCATGCCCGCCGACATCGCGCCGTCGCCGATCACGGCGATGACATTGTTCTTGCCGCCGGAGAGATCGCGCGCCACCGCCATTCCGAGCGCAGCCGAGATCGAGGTCGAGGAGTGGGCGGCGCCGAACGGATCGTAATCGCTCTCGGTTCGTTTGGTGAAACCACTCAATCCGCCGCCGGTGCGCAGGGTGCGAATGCGGTCGCGGCGACCGGTCAGGATCTTGTGCGGATAGGCCTGATGGCCGACGTCCCATATCAAACGGTCGCGCGGGGTATCGAACACGTAGTGCAACGCCGTGGTCAATTCGACGACGCCGAGGCCGGCGCCGAAATGCCCGCCGGTGACCGAGACGGCATCGATGGTTTCCTGACGCAGCTCGTCGGCGACTTGCCGGATCTGCTCCACCTTGAGCCGGCGCAGGTCGTCCGGGGTGCGGATCGTGTCCAGAAGCGGCGTTTTACTAAATACGGTCACGGCGATGTTCCAATTTGCATGTCGGGGCAGGGTGCCCGACGTGAGATGGGTTGCGCAAGTTCGGCGCAGCGAAAAAAACAGACGCTGCAAGCCACCTGAGCAGGCCGAAGCCTGCTTTGAAAGCCGGGATGGGCTGCGGATTGTTCAATGTGACGTGGGTCACTTTTGCGGACCTCCCCCTCCCGGTCATTTTTGACAGTTATTTGAGGTGCCCCTCAAGCTCTACACTAAAGCAGCTCTGAACGCCAATCCACCAAGCTCGCTACCACGAGCGAAGGTGGCGGAAACATGTGCCGGGTCAACCGCTGTGGCGCGCCGAAAGTTCCATTTTGCCTAAATCGACGGCATCATGGCCACCGTCGGCCGGCTTTTCAAGGCTATTCCGGGACCGTAGCGGGCGATGTTGACTAGATATTGGGCGAAGCGGTCGATGAGCCGGTCCAATTCCGGCCGCTGGCGATGAGAGAATTCCCAAGTCCAGATCCGCTTAAAGTTCTCTACTGTTGCCAATGAGCAACGCGTTTGCAGGGCAATTGGCCTGATGTCACTGAACGTCGAGCGGTTCGGTGCCGGTGACCTGGCCGCTGGCGTCGGTGGTGATCTTGTCGACCCGCGCTTCCGCCTGCCGCAGCAGTTCCTCGCACCGCCGTTTCAACGCCTCGCCACGTTCGTAGATGGCGACGGATTCCTCCAGCGGCACCTTGCCGTCTTCGAGCCGCTTCACAATCGACTCGAGTTCCTCGATGGCGCGCTCGAAGCTGAGCTTCTTGATGTCCAGTTGGGTGTTTTCGGCCATATGCTTTCCTTGGGGCGAGCGCGCGCCCTTTCATGAGGCGCAGACTCAAAAAGCCATCCATGCGGGCGCATTGTGCAGGGAATTCACGCGCCCATCAATGCGGTGACGTGTGCCGCGACCGACTCCTTGAGGCCCTGCAGGTCATAGCCGCCCTCCAGCACCGAGACAATTCGCCCCTCCGCGCTTTTATCGGCGACGTCCATCAGTTTGCGCGTGACCCAGCCGAAATCTTCCGCCTTGAGATTGAGCGACGCCAGCGGATCGCGATGGTGCGCGTCGAAGCCGGCCGAGACGATGATCAGCTCGGGGCTGAATTTCTGCAACTGCGGCAGGATGACGTTTTCGAACGCGGCGCGGAATTTGGCGCCGCCGTCTTCGGAGGCCAGCGGCGCGTTGACGATATTGTCGTGTTCGCCGCGCTCGCCCGCGGCGCCGGTGCCGGGAAACAGCGGCATCTGGTGCGTCGAACAATACATCACCGTGGAATCGGACCAGAAGATATCCTGGGTGCCATTGCCGTGATGCACGTCGAAATCGACCACGGCGGCGCGGGCGATGCCGTATTTGCGCTGGGCGTGACGCGCGGCGATGGCGGCGTTGTCGAAAAAGCAAAAGCCCATCGGCTTGGCTGTTTCGGCGTGATGGCCCGGCGGGCGCACCGCGACGAACGCATTGTGATGACTGCGAGACATGACGGCATCGGTGGCGGCAACCGCGCCGCCGACGCCGCGCATCACCGCCTCCCACGTGCCCGGCGACATCGAGGTATCGCCGTCGATATAGACCAGGCCGCTTGATGGCGCGATATGGCGCAGCTCCGCGACATAATGCTCGCTATGGCAAAGCGTCACCGAATCCAGAGCGCCTTCCGGCGCCTCTTGGCGCACCAGTCTCCCGAAGCGATCTTCCGCGAGCACCTCGGCAACGGCGCGCAGCCGGTCGGGGCGCTCGGGGTGGCCCGGCGGCGTGAGATGGTCGAGACTTGCCGGATGCGTGAGAAGAAGGGTCATGCGATATCCTGTTGCCCGCGCCAAAAGCCCGGAAGTGATGAACGGATAACCTAGTTGGTCGCGGCGTGTTCCGAAAGGGTCGGGTCGGAGCGTATATCACAGCCGTCGTTCCAAGACGCGGGCGCGTCCGGA
>Ga0116129_1001569_pt1 | contig 12502 bp, 13 predicted proteins | sample June2015DPH_17_2_FD_89732 | JGI IMG/M metagenome (GOLD analysis project Ga0116129, IMG submission 89732) | Peatland microbial communities from SPRUCE experiment site at the Marcell Experimental Forest, Minnesota, USA - June2015DPH_17_10 | ecosystem: Environmental > Terrestrial > Soil > Wetlands...
GCCGGTGAACAGCGCGGCATGGCCGCCCTGCGAATGGCCCCAGACTATGAACTTCTTGCCACCGCCCGCTCCGGGCAGCTGGCCGGCGACACGCACGGAGTCCAGCACCGCGCGCGCCTCACTGGTCCCAACCAGATATGGGTGCGGCCCCGCGGTGCCTAGGCCGGGGTAATCGGTAGCGGCGACGACGTAGCCATCTCGCACGAAAGACCGCAGCCCCTGGATCTGCTGAAACAGGAAGATCGCGAGCGACGGCGCGCAGCGCGGCACGATCCCCGACGTCGGGTGGGCCCAGGCCACGATCGGTCGGCCGCCCGGCGGCGGATCGCCTTGCGGCACGATCACGACGCCCGACACCAGGATCGGCTTGTCGTCCAGTCCGGTCGAGCGATAAAGCACCCGGTAAGCGGTGGCGCCCAGCGGTGCGCCGTCGATCGTTTGTTGCCGGACGAGCGTGCCCGGCGGCCCGGCGATCGCGGATGGCGGCGCGCGATAGAAAGCGGTCTGTGCGGCCGCCACATCCGCACCGGCGAGTGCGCATAAGATGCCAAGGACGAACCTGAATGTGACGGGCATGGCCTATATTCCATAGAGGATTTTGAGATCTCCGCTGACGCGGAGTTTCTCCTGTATGAGGCAATTGCCTGAACTCGCCGGCACGTCTTTTCTTCGGCAAACAGTCGTGCGAACCAGGCGCTGGAACTCGCCCGATACAATACCAGTTGAACGTGCCGGTCTTGCCTTACTTTGTCACTCGCACGCGAGGTTGCGGGTGCATCAACACCCTGCATTCCCCTGCGCCCCCGATTTTCCGGGGCGGATGGTTCCTGCATAACCTGGACGCATCGCGCCGCGAAATTACCGACACCCTTGGCGCATCGGCAGAGGCGAAGCCGCCGGGCGCCCCGATCTTTCGTTGTTGCGGCATTTCCCATCGTTCAAAAACGCTCTATGGTGCCGCTCGATTGCATCGACGTAGGTGCATATTATCTATCAATATCAAAGGCTTGGTGGAATACCGAGTCTTTGGAGGACGGTTTGACGCGGTACATTTCGACGCGAGGCGAAGCTCCGACCCTGGGCTTCTGCGACGTAATGCTGGCCGGGCTTGCCCGCGACGGCGGCCTCTACGTGCCCGAAACCTGGCCGCGGCTTTCGCCTGAAACCATCGCCGGATTTTTCGGCCGGCCCTATTGGCAGGTCGCGGTCGATGTGATCAGCCCGTTTGTCGGAGGTGAGATTTCCGACGCCGATCTCGGCCGCATGGCCAATGAGGCCTACGCCAGCTTCCGCCATCCCGCCGTGGTTCCGCTCGACCAGATCGGTCCCAGTCAATTCCTGCTCGAGCTGTTTCACGGCCCGACGCTCGCCTTCAAGGACGTGGCGATGCAGCTGATCTCGCGGCTGATGGATCATGTGCTGGCGAGGCGCGCGCAACGCACCACCATCGTGGTCGCCACGTCAGGCGATACCGGGGGTGCCGCGGTCGATGCCTTCTCCGGTCTCGACAATGTCGATCTCATTGTCCTGTTCCCGCACGGCCGCATCTCCGACGTGCAGCGGCGGATGATGACCACTTCGGGGGCGGGCAACGTTCATGCGCTCGCCGTCGAAGGCACCTTCGACGATTGCCAGGCGATCGTGAAGGGGCTGTTCAATCATCACGGTTTCCGCGACGCAGTCTCGCTGTCGGGCGTCAACTCCATCAACTGGGCGCGGATCGTGGCCCAGGTGGTGTATTATTTCACCGCGGCGGCGGCACTCGGCGCGCCGGCGCGGCTCGTTGATTTCACCGTGCCTACGGGGAATTTCGGCGACATTTTTGCAGGGTTCGTCGCCAAGCGAACGGGCCTGCCGATCCGGTGCTTGAGGATCGCCGCCAACGTCAACGATATCCTGCCGCGCACGCTCAAGACCGGCATCTATGAAGTGCGCGAGGTCCACTCCACCGCGTCGCCGTCGATGGATATCCAGATTTCCTCGAATTTCGAGCGGCTGTTGTTCGAGGCTGGTCGACGCGATGCTGGCGTAATTCGCAGGCTGATGGCGTCGCTGAAACAATCGGGACGTTTCGTGCTGCCTGACGCGATCCTGGCCAATATACGCGAGGAATTCGACGCCGGGCGCGCGGACGAGACCGAAACCGCCGCGGCGATCCGCGCGGCCTGGCGCGAGGCCGGCGAGCTCGTGGATCCGCATACCGCGGTCGCGCTGGCGGTCGCGGATCGCGACACCTCGGATTCGAAGATTCCCAACATCGTGCTTTCCACCGCGCATGCCGCCAAATTTCCCGACGCGGTGGAGGCCGCCTGCGGGGTGCGCCCGGAATTGCCGCCCTGGCTCGAGGGCCTGATGACCAGGCCGGAGCAGATCAAGGTCATGAAGAACGATCAGGTTGAAGTCGAGCGGTTCGTGCTGTCGGTCAGCCGCGCCGCCAAGCAAGGAGTTGCCGGATGAGCGTTGACGTCACCAGGCTTGCTTCCGGTCTCACCGTCATCACCGACACCATGCCGCATCTGGAAACCGCGGCACTCGGGGTGTGGGCCGGTGTCGGCGGTCGCGACGAAAAGTCCAACGAGCACGGCATTTCGCATCTGCTTGAACATATGGCGTTCAAGGGCACCACGCGACGCTCGTCGCGCGAAATCGTCGAGGAAATCGAGGCGGTCGGCGGCGATCTCAACGCCGGCACCTCGACCGAGACCACGGCCTATTATGCCCGGGTGATGAAGGCCGACGTGCCGCTGGCGCTCGACGTGCTGTCCGACATTCTCGCCAATCCGTCCTTTGTGCCGGACGAACTGGAGCGCGAAAAGGGCGTCATCGTGCAGGAGATCGGTGCGGCGCAGGATACGCCTGACGACGTGGTGTTCGAACATCTCAACGAGCTGTGTTATCCCGGCCAGCCGATGGGCCGCTCGCTGTTGGGGACGGCCGAGACCTTGCAGGATTTCAACCGCGATACGCTGCGCGGCTATCTTTCGACGCATTATCGCGGTCCCGACATGGTGGTAGCGGCCGCCGGCGCAGTCGATCACAAGCGGATCGTCGAGGACGTGACGCAGCGGTTCGCGAGTTTCGACGGCACGCCCGCGCCAAGGCCGCAACCGGCGATGTTCGGCAAGGGCGGCTCGCGGGTGGTGCATCGCGAGCTCGAGCAGGCGCATCTGACGCTGGCGCTCGAGGGGGTGCCGCAAACCGATCCGTCGCTGTTCTCGTTGCAGGTTTTCACCAACACGCTCGGCGGCGGGATGTCGTCGCGGCTGTTCCAGGAGGTGCGCGAAAAGCGCGGGCTGTGCTACTCGATCTATACCTTCCATGCGCCCTACACCGACACCGGCTTTTTCGGGCTCTATACCGGCACCGATCCGGGCGATGCGCCGGAAATGATGGAGGTGATCGTCGACGTCATCAACGACGCCGCCGAGACCTTGACCGAAGCCGAGATTGCGCGCGCCAAGGCGCAGATGAAGACGGGGCTGTTAATGGCTCTGGAAAGCTGCAGTTCCCGTGCCGAGCAGTTGGCGCGTCACATTCTGGCCTATGGCCGGCCGCTGACGGTGGAAGAGCTGGTGGCCAGGATCGACGCCGTCAGCGTGGAATCGACGCGGAATGCCGCACTCGGCCTGTTGTCGCGCAGCCGGCCGGCGGTGGTCGCCCTGGGCAGCGGCAGGGGTCTGGACACGGCGGTCGCTTTTGCGGAAGGATTGACCAGGTCGAAAGCCAAGGCGCTGCTGCACTAGCGCGTATTCCGCAAAAGCGGGTGCCCGTTTTGCGATTGGAATACGCGCAAGTTATAGAAGCTATCGCTTTACGGGGAGAGTTTCAGTTATGGCCCTGTTTCGTTTGCCATCCAGCGGACCGGCGGCGCTCGCCCCGCGCGGCCACGGGCTCTTGCTGCGCGCGCCGCAAATGTCGGATTTCATGCAATGGGCGCAGCTGCGCGAACATAGCCGGGCCTATCTGACGCCGTGGGAGCCGATCTGGCCGTCCGACGATCTGACGCGCTCCGGATTCCGGCGGCGGCTACGCCGCTATGCCGAAGACATTGCCGCCGACCGATCCTATCCGTTCATCGCATTTCGCGAATCGGACGGTACGATGATCGGCGGGGTCACGCTGGCCAACGTCCGCCGCGGTATCGTGCAGGCCGGCACCATCGGCTACTGGGTCGGGCAACCCCATGCGCATCGCGGCTACATGACGACGGCGCTGCGTGTGCTGCTGCCGTCGCTGTTCGGCGAACTCAATCTGCACCGCATCGAGGCCGCCTGCATTCCCTCCAATGCCCCCTCGATCCGGGTGCTGGAGAAATGCGGCTTTTCCCGCGAGGGCCTGGCGCGGCGTTATCTCTGCATCAACGGCGTCTGGCAGGACCACCTGCTGTTCGGACTGCTGCATGAGGATTTTCGTGGCTAACCCTGTTTTGAGAATATGACATGCGGCTTTTTCAGCGCCTTGGGTTCGCCGCCATTGCACTGCTATAACGCGCGCCAATATGCCCGGACATTTTGGGAACATCTGGATAATGCGTGACAGGCTGATGCTGCGGACAATGGCCGCCGGCCGGGCAGGCCGCCTGCGAGTCGTGCTGGCCCTTGCCGTTGCCGGTTCCGTGCTGTCCGGGTGTGCCGACGGCAACATATTCGGCAGTTCGTCGTCCGATTCCAGCTCCTCCCCCTCGATCGGCGACCGGTTCAGCCAGCTATTCGGCTCGAAATCGCAAGCCGTCGGTGAAAAGCCGCCGCCGCCGGTGGATAATGAGTTGAGCTGCCCCTCCGTGCGCATTCGCGCCGGAGCGTCCACCTATGCGGTGGGACTGCCGGGCAAACCCGCGACCGGCAGCGATCTGCGCTACCAGGCGACGATTGTCCGCACCGCGCGCGATTGTACGCTGACCGGCGACCAGATCACCGCGCGGATCGGCATTCAGGGCCGCGTCATTGGCGGCCCGGCCTGGACGCCGGGAGAGGTCCAGATTCCGGTGCGCGTCGCGGTGGTGCAGGGCGGCGTGCGCGAGCAGACGATCGCCACCAAGGCCTATCAAACGACGGTGCCGATGTCCGATTCCAGCAGCGTTCCATTCAGCCTGGTGGTCGAGGACCTGCTGTACCCGGTGCCGCCCGGAGCGGTCGGCGATTCCTACATTTTCTATATCGGCTTCGATCCGCAGGCGCTGAAACCGGAGCCGAAGCAGGCGAAGCGGGCGAGGTAGGTTTTCTCGCGCCAATCCAAACATAGTTGTCATCATCCGCGAAAGCGGATGATCCAGTAATCACTGGCACCAGGAATTGTATCGAGAAGGCGCCGCGTACTGGATGCCCCCGCCGGAGCCTGTCATCGGGCGGCGCTTGCGTCGACCCGTTGGCGGGGCATCACGGTTCGCTTCAGTTCAGCTTTTCGCGAACTTCGGCAATGCCCTTGGTCAGGAGATCGTCGGCGACCTGGCCTTTCACCGATTGCGACAGGATGGTGGATGCCGCCGTCACCGCCGCTTCGGCGGCCGCCGCGCGCACATCGGCGAGCGCCTGCGCCTCAGCCAGCGCGATCTTGCTCTCGGCGCTTCTGGTGCGCCGCGTGACAAAATCTTCCATCTTGGTCTTGGCTTCGGAGGCGATGCGTTCGGCTTCGGCTTGCGCCGACGCGATGATGTCGTGCGCCTCGCGTTCCGCGGTGGCGTGACGGGCCTTGTATTCCGCCAGCAATTTGGCGGCCTCTTCCTTGAGGCGGCGGGCGTCGTCGAGTTCGGCCTTGATGCGGTCGCTGCGGTTATCCAGCGTCTTCAGCGCCGTGCGGTGGATACCGAAGTAAGCGAACACCGCCATCAGCATGACGAAGGCAACGGCGACCCAGAATTCCGGTTCGGCGAACATCAGGTCTATCCCTTCAAGGACGCGTCAACGGCGCTGTTCACGGCCTTGCCGTCTGGCAATATGCCGGTCAGCCGCTGCACGATCGCGCTGGCCGCATCCGCGGCGATGCCGCGGACGTTGCTCATCGCCGCTTCGCGTGTCGAAGCGATGGTTTTTTCAGCCGCTGCGAGTCTCTCCGAAAGCTGCGCTTCCAGGGTCTTGCGCTCGGATTCCGATGCCGCGTTGAGCTTTTCGCGGGTCTTGGTGCCGATGGCCTGGGCGCGGGAGCGCGCCGCCGCGAGTTCGCTTTCATGGGCCTTGAGCGCGCTGTCGGAGGCGTCCCTCAGCTTCTGCGCCTCGGCCAGATCGCCCTCGATCGCGTTCTGACGGTCTTCGATCGTCTTGCCGACACGCGGCAGGGCGATACGCGAAACGATGAGATACAGCGCGACGAACGCGATCAGCAGCGACACCAGTTGCGAAGCAAAGGTGTCCTGCTGGAACGGAGGAAAAGGGGCCTTGTGACCGCCTTCTGCTTCGGTATGGGCCGTCGTGCCCTCGGCCTTGCCATGACTCTCAGCCACCGGCTTCTCCTGTTCGGCTTGGCGCGTACCCCGCCGGGAGTACGCGAGCGACGGGCCTCAGAGTGCGAACAGCAGCAAGAGCGCGATCAGCAACGAGAAGATGCCGAGCGCTTCGGTCACGGCGAAGCCGAAGATCAGGTTGCCGAACTGGCCCTGGGCGGCGGAAGGGTTGCGCACCGCGGCGGCGAGATAGTTGCCGAAGATGATGCCCACGCCCGCGCCGGCGCCACCCATGCCAATGCAGGCAATACCAGCGCCAATGTACTTCGCGGCAATCGGATCCATGAAACGAACTCCTTGTTGAGGTTTGGTGAGAACGGGCCGGATCAGTGGCCCGGATGGATGGCATCGTTGATGTAGATGCAGGTGAGGATGGCGAAAACGTAGGCCTGGAGGAACGCGACCAGCAGCTCGAGCGCGGTCAGCGCGATCACCATGCCGAGCGGCAATACAGCGCCGAAGTAACCGGCAATGCCAAGGCCCGCCAGCAGCGGAATGAAGCTTGCGAACACCGCCAATGCGATATGACCCGCCAGCATGTTCGCGAACAGACGCACGGAGTGCGAGATTGGCCGCAGGAAGAACGAGAACACCTCGATGAACACGACCAGCGGCAGGATGAAGACCGGAATGCCCGATGGAACGAACAGTTTGAAGAACTTCAGGCCATTCTTGTAGAAACCGTAGATCAGCACCGTCAGAAACACCAGCATCGCGAGCGCCGCCGTGACGATGAGGTGGCTGGCGATCGTGAAATTATAGGGAACAACCCCGACGATGTTCGAAACGGCGATGAACATGAACAGCGAGAACACCAGCGGGAAGAACTTCATGCCCTCAGGGCCGGCGTTGCTTCGGATCATGCTGGCCACGAATTCGTAGCTGATTTCCGCGATTGACTGCAAACGGCCGGGCACCAACTGCCGCCCCGTGCCGATCATCAATAGCGAGATCAGCGCCACCGCGCCGAACATGTAGGCCGAGGAGTTGGTGAACGCGATCTCATGATTGCCGATATGGCCAATCGTGAAGAGCTTTTCGATATTGAATTGTTCGATCGGATCAATCATCCGTGCGGCATCTCTTGGTCCGCCGGCCACGCCGGCGCTCTGCAATCAATTTGTCCGGGTTCCGTCTCTCAACGGCCGGTTCTGTCCGGAGCGACGCCAGCCGATCTCACCACGTTGACCACGCCGGCAACAAAGCCGAGCAGAAAAAACACGATGAGACCGAACGGCGATGTCGACAGCAAACGGTCGAAACCCCAGCCAATCAACGCTCCGACGACAACGCCGGCGACCAACTCCGAGGAAAGCCGGAAACCGCGCGCCATCGCCGAGGCTCTGGCAGCACCGTCTCCGCTTCCAGCTCCGTGTTGGTCAGTCCCGATTTTTCGGCTGCTCCGTATTTCGGACAACCGGTGATCCAGACTTCCGAGCCTTGCGGAAAGCGCAGCCTCGTCGGACGATTTATCGCGACTTCCATTTCCGCCGTCGTCCGCGCCTTCAGCCATGCTGTGGAGACCCGAAACAATCGCGGTTGATGGAAACTACGCCCCGTCACCCTCAAAAGCCGTTACGACCATACTGACGGCATCCGACCAAGTCAAGATTGCGGCGTAACCAGTTAGTACGTTGATTTGCTTGGGTTTCTTCAGGCGATATCGAACGCAGTCCGGGGCCCGTCGCCGCAGTGCAGCAGTTGCCGTGGGCAACGATCGATCTTGCGCTGTTTTGGTGGGTCTGTTGGGATATCGGCCGACATTCCTATCCCCATCCGGAGCCCCGCATGCCGCGTCAGGTCGATTACTATTTTTCGTTTCAATCCCCGTGGGCCTATATCGGACATCAAATGTTCCGGGAAGTCGCAAGCACCTACGGCCTCAAGGTCAATCACAAGCCGTTGGTGCTGGTCGATCTGTTCTCGGAGACCGGCGGCTTGCCGCTGATGAAGCGCCATCCGGTGCGGCAGCGCTACCGCATGCTCGAACTGCAGCGCTGGCGCGACAAGCGCGGCCTGAACTTTCACCTGCAGCCGGCAAATTGGCCGTTCAACGCCCGGCTCGCCGATGGCGTGGTGATCGCTACGGTCGAGGCCGGCATCGATCCCGATCCGTTTCTGCGGCGGGCTTTCGCTGGCGTCTGGGAGGACCAGCTCAACCTGAGCGATCCCGCGATCCTGGTCAAAATGGCCGACGATTGCGGACTTCCCGGCAAGCAACTGGTCGAACGCTCGGAATCCGACGAGATCAGTGCGACCTACGAGCAAAACCGCCAGGATGCGCTGGCGGCCGATGTGTTCGGCTCGCCGGTCTATGTGCTCGACGGCGAGGTATTCTGGGGGCAGGACCGGATCGAGTTGCTCGCCGACGCGTTGAAATCCGGCCGCGCGCCCTATCGTCCGCAAGGGTGAGATGGCGTGCAGGTTCACCCTTGGGTGGGGAGGCCTTATCGGTTTGAGCGGAGGAGACCGTGACATGACCGCGACATCTCGCTCGAAATTCTCCGAGGCGATTGCCGCTGCGGTGATTTTCTGCCTCGCCGGAGCCGGCGCCGCCGCTGCGCAGGCGACGCCGGATACCGAGAACGGCCGCTATGTGCTGTCGCCGATCGCCGATGGCGTGATCAGGCTCGATACCCGCACCGGCGCCGTTTCGACCTGCACCAACGGCGATGCGGGCTGGGCCTGCTATGCGATACCCGACGAACGTGACGCGTTCGATCAGGAAATTGGCCGGCTGCAGGCCGACAATGAAAAGCTAAAGGCGCAACTGGCGGCCCGGGAGCCGGCGGTCACCGGCAAGATCGGCGAGCCGCCGCCGAAGACGGACTCGCCGAAAACGCCCGAGCCGAAGGTTGCCGACGGCGAGCATCAAATCGAGATTCCGCTGCCGAGCGACCGCGACATGGATCGGCTGATGTCTTTCCTCGAGCGGGCGTGGCGGCGGCTGATGGAGATGGCCAACCGGATGCAAAAGGACGTCTCGGGCAAGATTTGAAGCAAATGGAATCTACCGAATCCAACGAAATCAATTGGAAATTCGCCGCTTCGAGACGCGCTTTTATTCGCGGGAAAGTTGCGGGCAAACAAAACCGGCCGCGGATTGCTCCCGCGGCCGGTTCGTCCAAATTTTGTCCGACGGCTCCCGCCGCCGGATCAATCCCGGTTCTTGCTCAGGTTTTGGTGATATCGACGTCCTTGGTTTCCGGCAGGAACAGGGAGCCGATGACCAGGCTCATGACGGCGATGGCGACCGGATACCAGAGACCGGAATAGATGTTTCCGGTCGCCGCCGCGATCGCGAACACCGTTGCCGGCAGGAAGCCGCCGAACCAGCCGTTGCCGATGTGATACGGCAGTGACACCCCGCTATAGCGGATGCGGCTAGGGAACAGTTCAACCAGCCACGCCGCGATCGGGGCATAGACCAGCGTCACATAGACCACGAGCAGCCAGAGCATCACCACCGTCATGACGTAGTTGATGTCCGCCGGGTCGGCCGACGCCGGATAGCCATGGGCCTTGATCGCGGCAGGGAGCGCCTTGGCGAAGTCGGGGCTGTCGGCCGACAGCGTCTGATCGCCGATCCTCACCTTGGCCTTGGTGCCGGCCGGCGCGGCTTCGTTGTCGTAGTTCACCGACAGGTTGACCAGGCCGGACTTGGCCACGTCGCAACTGGTGGTGAATTTCTCGGTGCCGGTCGCCTTGAACTGGAACGAGCATTCACCGGGGTCGGCGATCACCGTCACCGGAGCCGACGCGAGCGCGGTTTCGAGTTTCGGATTGGCGAAGTGGGTGATCGCCTTGAAGATCGGGAAATACGTCAGCGCCGCCAGCAGGAAGCCGGCGAGAATGATCGGCTTGCGGCCGATCTTGTCCGACAGCCAGCCGAAGATGACGAAGCCCGGCGTGGCGAGCGCCAGCGCGATCACGATCAGGATCTGCGCGGTCGCCCCCGGTACCTTGATGGTCTGGGTCAGGAAGAACAGCGAGTAGAACTGACCGCCATACCAAACCACCGCTTCGCCCGCGGTCGCGCCCAGCAATGCCAGGATCGCGATCTTGGCGTTCGACCATTCACCGAATGCTTCGGTCAGCGGCCGCTTCGAGATTTTGCCTTCTTCCCTCATTTTCGCAAAGACCGGCGACTCGTTCAGGCTCAACCGGATCCAGATCGAGACCGCGAGCAGGATGCCCGACAGCAGGAACGGAATGCGCCAGCCCCAATCGCCGAACGCTTCCTCGCCCATCCAGTTGCGGATGCCGAGGATGAGCAGCAGCGCCATGAACAGGCCGAGCGTCGCCGTGGTCTGGATCCAGGAGGTGTAGTAGCCGCGCTTGTTCGCCGGCGCATGCTCGGCGACATAGATCGCGGCGCCGCCATATTCACCGCCGAGCGCGAGGCCCTGGACCAACCGGAGCGCGATCAGGACGACCGGCGCGGCGATTCCCCAACTGGCGTATCCGGGCAACAGGCCGATGAAAAAGGTGCCGACGCCCATCAGGGTCATGGTGACCAGGAAGGTGTATTTGCGTCCGACCATGTCGCCGAGGCGTCCGAAGATCAGGGCGCCGAACGGGCGCACGGCGAAGCCCGCGGCGAAGGCCAGCAGCGCGAAGATGAAGCCGACATTCGGCGGCACGTTGGAGAAGAAGTATTTCGCCAGGAACGCACCGAGCGTTCCGTAGATGTAGAAATCGTACCACTCGAAAACGGTGCCAAGCGACGAGGCGAAAATGACCTTTCGCTCTTCAGCAGTCATTCCACCGGTACGGACTTCGCGGCCCGCTGTTGCAGCCATTGTCATTGTTCGCTCCCCGGAAACGTTGATGCAAAACAAGCCCGATGCGCCCGAACTTGGCCGGATTGAACATGAGCTCCACTTCAGGGTAACATCGCCGTGAAACCTCTCCCAATACGACTTTTGGCCCTTTGCACTGTTTGTTCCGGATTGTCCCGGCGCTGCATGCATCGGCGCATGATCCGGCGCCTCGTCTGTTGCGGCGCACAAGCCGGCAGGTTAACCGCTCTGCCGCATGGCCATATTGCGCGCTTGCAAGCGGCCCCCCGGCGGGGGACAATTGCCGCCAGGAAACCCCCACTGGCCAGGCCTCTGGCGGCCATGGGTTTTCCGCAACCGTCAGAAACAAATGACTGCCGCTGCCGACAACCATCTGGTCATCGCCGACGACCATCCGCTGTTTCGCGGCGCGCTGCGACAGGCGGTTGCAAGCGTCGTGACCTCGGCGAAGATCGACGAAGCCGGATCGTTCGAGGAGTTGACCTCGCTGCTGGAGCGGGAAACCGATGTCGACCTGATCCTGCTCGATCTGACGATGCCGGGGATCTCGGGCTTCTCCGGGCTGATTTATCTGCGCGCGCAATATCCGGCGATCCCGGTGGTGATCGTATCGGCCAGCGACGATGTCGGCACGATCCGCGGCTCGCTCGATTTCGGCGCCTCCGGGTTCATTCCCAAGCGGTTCGGGGTGGAGACGTTGCGCGACGCCATCGTCAAGGTGATGGATGGCGACGTCTGGATTCCGCCGGACACCGATCTCACATCCGCCGCCGACCCGGACATGACGCGCCTGCGCGACCGGCTGGTGACGCTGACCCCGCAGCAGGTCAGGGTGCTGATGATGCTGTCGCAAGGCCTGCTCAACAAGCAGATCGCCTATGAGCTCGGCGTCTCGGAAGCGACCATCAAGGCGCATGTATCCGCGATCCTGCAAAAGCTGGGCGTCGAGAGCCGCACCCAGGCGGTGATCGCCGCGGCGAAGATCGCCGGCGGCCAGTGGCGCCAGGGCACGCCGGCGTGAGAGGGCGAGTGGCGAATAGCGAATGGCAGTAAGTGCCACTCATTGCTATGCGCCTTTTCCCTACTCGCTACTCGCCATTCGCCACTCACAAGTCCACATTCCCGCGGCGCGATTTCGCCCGAGTCATGTCGGTATCGTTGCCCCATGAAATCAGGGCGCAGGGAATGCCGGATGCCCAATGCACCCGCAGCCTCGTGTGCGAGGTAGTAAGTAAGCACACGAGCGTCGTCGCCACAGGTTCAC
>Ga0116129_1001570_pt1 | contig 12499 bp, 9 predicted proteins | sample June2015DPH_17_2_FD_89732 | JGI IMG/M metagenome (GOLD analysis project Ga0116129, IMG submission 89732) | Peatland microbial communities from SPRUCE experiment site at the Marcell Experimental Forest, Minnesota, USA - June2015DPH_17_10 | ecosystem: Environmental > Terrestrial > Soil > Wetlands >...
CGAGGATTGAACGCCGACCCGCGCAAGCCCGTCACGCTGCGGCGGCTCCAGGAGATGTCCCGTGCCGGCGAGAAGATCGCGATGCTGACATGCTACGACGCGGCCTTTGCCCGCGTGCTCGACGCGGCCGGCGTCGATGTCCTGCTGGTGGGCGACTCGCTCGGGATGGTGGTCCAGGGAAACCCCTCGACATTGCCGGTTTCGATGCAGGAGATGGAATACCACACGCGATGCGTGGCGCGCGGCAACGGCAGTGCGTGGATCATCGCCGATATGCCTTTCGGCTCCTATCACGAGTCGATCGAGCAGGCATTGCGCAACGCTGCGCGGCTCATGAAGGCCGGTGCGCAAATGGTGAAACTCGAGGGAGGCGGTTGGACTGGCGCAAGCGTGCGCGCTCTGGTCGAGCGCGGTATCCCCGTCTGCGCTCACCTCGGATTCACACCTCAGTCGGTACATGCGCTGGGGGGATACCGCATTCAAGGACGGGACGACGCCGGCGCGAGCGCCATGCGGCTTCACGCCAAAGAGCTCATCGATGCCGGCGCAGGGATGCTGGTGCTGGAACTGACGCCTGCTCGGTTGGCGCGCGAGATCACGGCCTCGACATCGGTGCCGGTCATCGGAATCGGCGCCGGAGCGGGCTGCAGCGGCCAAGTGCTGGTTCTGCATGACATGCTGGGGGTGAGCCACGGTAAGCAACCGCGCTTTGTGCGGAATTTCGCCGAGTCCGGGCTTGGCGTCGAGGCAGCCGTGCGGCTCTATGTCTCCGAGGTCAAGAGCGGCCGGTTTCCGGACGACGCTTTGCACGGATACTGACCAGTCCCCATGCGCATCGTGCACACCATTGCAGAGCTGCGTGCGCTTCTCGGCAGCGCGCCGCGTCCGGCCCTGGTTCCGACCATGGGCGGCCTTCATGACGGGCACCTGTCTCTCGTGCGCATTGCGCGAACCCTCGGGCGCACTGTAGTAGCCTCCATTTTCGTGAACCGGCTTCAGTTCGCGCCGGGCGGCGATTTCGACCGCTACCCCCGAAACGTGTCGCGGGACGGTGAGCTGCTGGCAAGCGCAGGCTGCGATGTTCTGTTCGCACCGGCGGAAAATGACATGTATCCGCAGCCGCAAACCTACAAGGTGGGTCCACCGGCGCAGCTGGCCGACATCCTCGAGGGCCAGTTTCGACCTGGCTTTTTCCAGGGCGTCTGCACGGTGGTCCTCAAGCTCTTCAACATCGTGCAGCCGGAGTTCGCAGTATTCGGCAAGAAGGACTATCAACAGCTGCTCGTGATTCGCGACATGGTGCGGCAGCTGGCATTGCCGATCGAGGTGATCGGTGCGGAAACCGTACGAGAGCCGGACGGACTTGCCATGTCGTCGCGGAACGCGTACTTGAGTTGCGCGGAACGGATCGAAGCAACGCAATTGCACGCCGCCCTACAGCGGGCCGCCCAAGCGGTCCGGGCCGGACACGACTGCGGCAAGTTGCAGCGGGAAGCGAGCGACTCTTTGGCCGCGCGCGGCTGGAAACCGGACTACATCGCGGTTCGCCGCCAAGTCGATTTGAGCGAGCCTGCCGCAGGCGCGCCGCTGGTTGTGTTGGCTGCGGCGACTCTCGGAACCACGCGATTGATCGACAATCTCGAATTGTCCTAGCTATAGCTAGCTGTGCGTTCTCCCAGGAACTCACGGATCGCGGCCGCGATCGGTTTGGCATGCGTTTCCAGTGCAAAATGGCCTGTGTCGAAGAAGCGCACGTCGGCGTTCGGGATGTCGCGTTTGAACGCCTCGGCGCCGGCGGGCAGGAAGAATGGGTCGTTCTTGCCCCACACTGCCAGCAAACGCGGCTGGTGCTTGCGGAAGTAGTCCTGGAAGGCGGGATAAAGCGCGACGTTGCTCTTGTAGTCGCCGAACAGATCCAGTTGCACTTCGTCAGCACCCGGCCGTGTCAGCCGCAGCTCCCTGTTGAAAGCTGTGGGTCGACGTAACCATCTTAAGTAACTTATGGAGGTTACTGAGATGGGCGTAACTTGTCAAGAGATCTTCAGACGGTTACTTTCAAATGAATTCGAGATCTCGATGTCCCAGCAATCCCCTGCCATATTGATCGCCGACTCGCTAGGCCTCGATTTTCTGAACTCGGTGGCGACCCCAGTCGATGTTCCGCTGGATTGGATCGATGATGGTCAAGGACTTTTGGCCTGGCTCGATCAGGCGGGGCTGGTACCGCGCACCACTCTGGATGGGATTCGCGATCGCGCAATGCCGGGAGAGCTCGATAAAGTTGCAGCCCAAGTCCGCGAACTCAGAGACTGGTTTCGGTCGTTCGTGCAACAGCACAAGGGAACGCCGCTCACCGCTGCGGACTTGAGCGAATTGGATCCTCTGAATCAATTACTCGAACGCGACGAGATGTACGCACAGGTGGTCGCGCGGCAGGACGGGGAAGGTTCGGGCTTGGCAGTGGAGTCATTGCGGCGCTGGCGCTCGCCGGAGTCACTGCTTCAACCGATTGGCGCGGCGCTGGCGATTCTTTTGACCCAGGAAGACTTCTCGTACGTCAAAGCCTGCGAGGGGCCGGCTTGCACGCTCCTGTTTGCGGACCACACGCGTGGGCACACGCGCCGATGGTGCAGCATGGATATTTGCGGCAACCGCGCCAAGCAAGCAGCTCACCGGAGTCGCCGCAAAGAGCGGCCCACCCGCTAGCCTAGCGCGGCGGCGCGATGGAACCGCCCAACGCTTGAAACAGCGCCGCGGTATCCTCCAGCCGGCTGGCGCGGGCTTGGATCTCGGAAATCACGGCCTGCTGGTAAGTTTGCTCGCCGATCAGCAGCGCCACGTAGCTCACCGATCCGAGTTCCAATTGATGCCGTGCCACTCCCAAGCTTTTCTGTGCGGCGCTCTCGGCGCGGCTCGCGGCATTCAGAGCTTGCGCGTCGGTGTCGAGCGCATGCAACGAGTCCGCCACGTTTTGAAATGCCGTGAGCACGGCTGTTTTGTAATCCGCCCCGGCCTGATCGAGGGCGGCATAGGCGGCGCGTACATGATGATAAGCGGTGCCGCCGTCGAGCAAGGTTTGCGTGGCATTGACGCCGATGTTCCAGAATCCCGTGCCCGGTTTGAACAGATCGCTCATCAGGCTGGCCGTGCTGCCGATGTCTCCGGTGATCGTGAATTGCGGCAGCAGATTGGCAATGCTGACCCCGACATTGGCCGTGGCCGCGTGCAATTGCGCTTCCGCCGCACGCACATCGGGGCGACGCTCGACCAGTTTCGAGGGCAGCCCGAGCGGCAAGTCCTCCGGCAGCGTCAATTGATCCAATTGCAGCGTCAAGGGCTCGTAGTCGGCCGGTAGATGGCCGGTCAGCGCCGCCAGCTGATCGCGCGTGGTCTCGAGCTGGCGATTCAGCGGCGGCAATGTCGCCTCGAATTGTGCCAAGGCAGCCTCCAGGGCGTAAACGTCGGCTCCCGCCACGGCACCCAATTCGAGTTCGCGCTTGAGAACATCCAAGGATTGTTGCTCCAAGCCGATCACGCGTTTCGTAGCCTCGATCTGCGCGCGCAAGGCGGCGTCCTGGATGGCCGCCGCGACCACGTTGGCGGTGAGGGTCAGGTAGGTGGCATCGAGCTGGAAGCGTTGGGCTTCGGCCTGCGCGGCCAGGGACTCCACTTGGCGGCGGTTGGCGCCGAAAATGTCGGGTGTGTAGCTGACCGTCACCTGCGGCGTGAACAGGTTGTATACCGTTGCCCCCGAGGCTAGATTCGGCTGCAACACGCCGGTGGGATCACGGTTGCGGGTTGCATCGAAGCTGCCTTGCACCAGCGGGAAGAAGCTGCCGATCTGCGCGGCCGTGTTCTCCTGCGCCTGGCGCAGCGCAGCCTGCGCCGACAACACCTCCGGATTGGCGCGCAGTGCCTGCAGAACCAGCTGGTCGAGTTGCGGGCACTGGAATAGCGTCCACCAGTTGCGCGGTACCTCCGCTTCCGCCAGGAATTTTTGCGCGGCGCCGCCGGCGCCGGACGCCGATGCGGTTTCCTTGGGCAGTTCGCCGCTGGTGTAGCGCTCGACGCTGGGGGGCGCCGGGCGCTTGAAGTTGGGCCCCACGCACGCCGCCAGCAGCGCGCACAGGCACGCGCCCGGCAGGAGCACGGCGGGCCATCGCCGCAGCGGCACGTGCATTATGTTCCGCCCTCCCGTAGCTCATCCGGCATGGGCATCTGCGCCCGCGAAAACTTCAAGATCAACACCGGCAGGATCAGCAGGATCAGCACCGGTGCGAGCAGCATGCCCCCCACCACCACCAGGGCCAGCGGCCGTTGTACCTGCGAGCCGATGCCGGTGGAAAACGCGGCCGGCAGCAAGCCCACGCAGGCGACGATGCAGGTCATCATGACCGGCCGCAGCTGCGTGCGGCAGGTTTGCAGCATGGCGCTGACCCGATCCAATCCGGACTCCAGGCTCAAATGGTAATACGACAAAACCAGGATGCCGTCCATGGCGGCAATGCCGAACAAGGCGACGAAGCCGATGGCCGAGGAAACGCTGAACGGCGTGCCGGTCACCCACAGGGCGAAAATGCCGCCGAGCAGGGCCATCGGAATCACGCTGGCGGCCAGCAGCGCATCGCGCAAGCCGCCGAAGTTCAGATACAGCAGCAGCACGATCAAGGCGATCGCGAGCGGCACCGCGACGCTCAAACGCGAGATCGCCTCTTGCAAGTTGCCGAATTCCCCCACCCACTCCAGGCGGTATCCGCCCGGCAGCAGCACCCGGGAGTCCACCGCGCGTTGCGCCTCGAGCACCGCACCGCCGAGATCGCGACCGCGCACGCTGAACTTGATGGGTACGTAGCGTTGTTGCTGCTCGCGATAGATGAAGGCCGCGCCCGACAGCAGGCTCACGTCGGCCACGTCCTGCAGGGGGATCTGGATCGCAGCGCCCGTGCTGCCGGTGGCGGCAATGGGGATTCGGCGTATTGCCTCGAGGCTTTGGCGATAGGGCGCCGCCAGGCGCACGACCATCGGAAAATGCCGGTCGCTGCCTGCCTCGTATAAATCGCCGGCGCTCTGGCCGCCGATGGCCGTCTGCACGACCGCATTGATGTCGCCGGGTGCCAGTCCGAAGCGCGCGGCGCGCACCCGATCCACGTCGATGCGGATGGTCGGCTGTCCCAACGAGCGCAGCACCGCCAGATCGGTGATACCCGGCACCTTGGCCAGAACCGCCGCGATGCTGTCGGCGGTCTTCTCCAGCGTCTCCAAGTCGTTGCCGTATATCTTGACCGAATTCTCGCCCTTCACCCCCGACGCCGCTTCCTCGACATTGTCCTGGATGTATTGCGAGAAGTTGAATTCGACGCCTGGAAATTGCTGCTGCAGGGCATCGGTCATGTCCTGCGTCAACTTCTCCTTGTCGACGCCGGCGGGCCATGCATCGATCGGCTTCAAGGGAACGAAGAACTCCGCATTGAAGAAGCCGGTGGCGTCGGTGCCGTCGTCGGGCCTGCCATGCTGCGACACCACCGATTCGACCTCGGGGTATTTGCTCATCACACGGCGCATGCCGTTCACGTAGGAATCACTGTCTTCCAGCGATATGGATTGCGGGAAGGTGGCGCGCACCCACAGATTGCCCTCCTCGAGCTTGGGCAGGAATTCCAGTCCCAACGAGCGCAGCGCCCCGAACGCCAGCACCGCGATCAAGCTCATGGCGCAAAACGTGATGATGCGATTGGCCAGCGCGAACTCCAGCACCGGCTGATAGGCGCGCCGCAGCCAGCGCACCAACAGCGTGTCCTTCTCCTGCACCTTGCCGCGAAACATGATCAGGCTCAAGGCGGGAGCGACCGTGAAGGTCGCAATCAATCCGCCGGCAATCGCATACGCATAAGTCTTGGCCATCGGGCCGAAAATGTGGCCCTCGATTCCCGACAAGGTAAACAGCGGAACGAAGCCGGCGATGATGATGGCAGCGGCGAAGAATATGGATTGGCTGACCTCGGCCGCGGCCACGGAAATGGTCGCCGTCCTGCCGCTGAACCCGCCGTGCACGCGTATGCGGTGCAAGGTGCTGGGACCTTGGCCGCGGTGCGCGCGGTCCTCCGCGAGATGCCGGAAAATGTTTTCCACCATGATGACGGTGGCGTCCACCACCAGGCCGAAATCGATGGCGCCCACCGACAGCAAGTTCGCTGATTCGCCGCGCAGCACCATGAGTCCGATGGCGAACGACAGTGCGAAGGGGATGATCATTGCCACGATGACGGCGCTGCGCACGTTGCCCAGGAACAGCCATTGCAGAACGAATATCAGTGCGATGCCCGCCACCATGTTGTGCAGCACGGTGTGCGTGGTGACGCGAATCAGGTCGCTGCGGTCGTATATGCGCTCGATGTGCACCCCCGGCGGCAAGATGCCGCTGGAATTGACCTTGTCGACTTCGGCCTCAACCAGTTTGATGGTGGGAATGCTCTGTGCGCCGCGGCGCATCAGCACGATGCCCTGCACGATGTCGTCGGTGTCGTCATAGCCGGCGATGCCGAGACGCGGCAGGTTGCCGATTTTCACGTCGGCGATATCGCTCAACACCACCGGCGCGCCCTGATTCGTGGTGATCATGGTGTGGCGAATGTCGTCGGAGGAATGGATCAAGCCGACGCCGCGCACCACCGCGGATTGCTCGCCGAGATTCACCGTTTGGCCGCCGACGTTGATATTGGCGTTGCCCAGGGCTTGCAGCACCTGCGGCATCGACAAGCCGTAGCCCAGCAGCTTGTGTTGATCGACGGCGATGTCGTAGGTTTTGGTCTTGCCGCCCCAGCCCGTCACATCGATGACGCCGGGTACCGCCTTGAAGCGCCGCTCCAACACCCAGTCCTCGAGGGTCTTCAAGTCGGTGACCGAATAATTCGGCGGCCCGACCACGCGATAGCGGTAGATCTCGCCGATCGGGCTGGTGGGCGAGATCTGCGGCTGGACGTTGTTCGGCAAGGCCGGCAGCTGCGAGAGCCGGTTCACAACCCACTGCTCCGCTTGCTGGTAGGTAAAATCGTAGGTGAACTGCACCTTGACGTCCGAGAGCCCGAACAAGGAAATCGTGCGTATGGCCTGCACATTCGGAATGCCCGCCATTTGAATTTCGAGCGGTATGGTGATGTAGCGCTCGATTTCCTCGGCCGACTGGCCCGTGCTCTGCGTGACGATGTCGACCAGCGGCGGCACCGGATCGGGGTACGCCTCGATGTTGAGCGAGATGAAGCTCGCGACTCCGCCGAGCAACACCATGACCAACAACACGACGATCAGCACTCGCTGCCGCAGTGCGAAGCTGACTATCGAATTCATGTGGAGGCGGGAACCGCCGCTTGATCAATGAACAATCCGCCCTTTGTGACGATATGTTCCCCTACCTTCAGGCCGTCGAGTATCTCGACCCAAGCATCGTTGCTGCGCCCGGTCTTGACGGCTCGATACGACAACAAATCGCCCGCGACCACCCAGACATGGGCCGAGTCCCCTTCATGGACTACCGCCTCCTCGGGCACCGCCGGAGACTCGTTGGCGGCGCTGGTGAGAATTCGGAAATTGGCGAACATCTCCGGCTTCAATGCGCCGTCGCGGTTGTCGATCTCGGCGCGCACCGGTATACGATGCGTGACGGGGTCCACCAGGGCCGCCACGTGCGTGACGCGTGCCTTGAAATCCCGTTGCGGGTATGCCAGCACGCGGACCTCGACGGATTGTCCCACCTTGACCAGTGCAGCATCGGTTTCCCGCACATTGGCCAGCAGCCAAACGCTGGACGGATCGGCAATGGTGAACACGGGAGTGCCGCCGGACTGCAGAAATTGACCTGGTCCGATTTGACGATCCACGATCACGCCGGCGATGGGTGCCGTGATGGTCGCCGCCGGCTCGATGCTCTGCGCAGCTTCCAACGCGGTGATTTCGGGCGCCGACTTGCCGAGAATCTGCAGGCGATTGCGCGCCGCATTCAGTGTCGTTTCGGCAGCCGATAAATCCGATTGAGCTTGCTGCCAATCCTGCAGACTGCCGCCCTTGGCCTCGTAGAGCGCGTGCTTGCGGCTCTCGTTGAGGCGCGCCAGCTTGGCCTGAGCCGCGGCGACGCGCAGGTCATTCTGCGCCTGCACGAATTCGGCGGCGTCCAGGGTGGCCAGTGGTGCGCCGGCCTTCACGCTATCGCCCAGACCACCGATGACTTTGGTGACGCGTCCGGAATACGGCGACACCACCGGCGTGGCACGATCGGCGTTGATGCCGATTTTGCCCTCGGTCAACTCCTCGCTGACGAAGGAGCGTGCGCGCACCTCCGCGATCGTGAAGGTCTTGAGCTGCTGCACGGTGGCGCGAAAGGTGCCCGGCGGCGCGGCGGCGGCCGTTTCCGGTTGCAGCTTCGTGCCGAACACCTTTTGCGCGAATCCCACGGCAAAGACGATGAGCGCCACGCCCAGCGCGGCGATGGCCGATATTCGCCATTGCCGCGCAGCCGGCCAGGCGCGCGCGTCGAGCGGATTCGTTGGCTTGTCAGTCATCCCGGCCCCTTGGATAGAACGCTCTGCGCAAACAGGACCCCAAGGGTAACCCGGGCCGATCGTTGGCGCGGCGGCCTGGCGCTGTCGGCATTCTCGCGGCGTATTTCAATTGTAACGCAGCTCCGTGGCGCAACCTGGACGGAGTCGTGTTAAAAAATGTCATGACTTCAGTATCGCCGCACATCGTGGCGCTGGACGACGACCCGGATATTCGCAAGGTGTTGTTCGAATACCTGGGCGGTCAGGATTTTCGGGTCAGCGCGGTGGCGCGCGGACCGGAAATGCTGAGCATTCTGGAAAGCGAGCCGGTCGATCTGCTGCTCATGGATTTGAAATTGCCCGGCGAGAACGGCCTGGAGCTGGCGCGGCGCGTGCGCGAGTTCTCGAAGGTTCCGATCCTGATACTCAGCGGCCAGTCCGACGAGGCCGACCGCGTGATGGGGCTGGAACTCGCCGCCGACGACTATGTGATCAAGCCGTTCAGCCCGCGGGAATTGTTGGCCCGGATCCGCGCCCTCTTGCGCCGCGTTCAGGCCAACAATGCCGGTAGCCATCCCGACGAACAGGTGCGCGCCTATCGTTTCGCGGGCTGGGAACTCAATACCCGCCTGCGGCGCCTGACGTCCGCAAGCGGTCAGTTGATTGCGCTCACCAACAGCGAGTTCAGCCTGTTGTGCGCCTTCCTCACCAGTCCGCGGCGTGTGCTGACGCGCGACCAGTTGCTGGAGCGTTCGCGCCTGCACAGTCTCGAGGTCTACGATCGATCCATCGATGTGACGATTTTGCGTCTGCGGCGCAAGATCGAATTGGATCCTTCCAATCCCACCATGCTGACGACCGAGCGGGGCGCCGGCTACATTTTGAATTCCTCCGTCAACGTTCTTCGTTAAGCCGACCGCCCATGACCTCGGTTGAATTGCGCCGCTGGGTGATGGTGGCGGGAATTGCCCTGATCGTGCTCATCATAGGCGCGGATAGCTACGAGGCATGGGCGGATTACCGCCGTGTCAAAACGGACAACCAGAACCTGGAAGTGGCCTTGAGCCGCGCGGTCACCGAGCAGACCGCGCGCATGATCCAGGAAGTCGATGTAGTGCTTTCGAGCTATGCAGCGTGGGCTGCCGCTGCCGGCGAGCCGGTGGACGATCGCCGCCGCAGGGTCTTGCTCGAGCAGATCATGCGCCTGCCGTTCGTGCAGTCGGCGCTGGTGGCCGGCGGCGACGGACGAGTCCTTGCGAGCACGCAAACCGAGCCCGCGGACCAGAGCTTGCTCCACTCGGACGCATTCACGGCGCCTCGGGACGACGGCAATGTGCTGTACATCGATCGGCCGGACGGCGCCGCCGATGGGTCCCGCACCTTCGCCGTCAGCCGCCGCGTCGAGTCCGGTGCCGGCCTGTTTGCCGGCGTCGTGATCGCGCGCATCGCCCCGGACTATCTCGCAAAATTCTATGCACGAATAAATGTCACGCCGGACACTTCGATCCGCTTGATGCGTGACGACGGGGCCACGCTCGCGCAGTTTCCGGCCGCGCCGCCGCGTCCACGCGACCGGAACATCGAGGTTGCGGAGAAGGTGGACGGCTATCCCATCTCGGTGGCGGTGTCGCGCTCGTCGCGCGACGTGCTGCAACCCTGGATCCAGGAGGAAGAGAGCAGCGCCGCACGCACCCTGTCGCTGGCCGTGCTCGCGGGAATTCTCTTGATGGCACTGCGCTCCGCGCTGAATCGTCAGGAAAGAATCGACCTCGAGAAACTACGCCTGGAGCAGGAGCTGGCGGGGATACAGAGAGTCGAGGCGCTCGGGTTTCTGGCAGCCTCGGTGCCGCACGATTTCAACAACGTGCTCACCGCCATCATCGGCTATGCCGAACTGGCCGGCGAGACTGCCGCGCCAGGGACCCAGTCGCAGCAGAACATCGACCGGCTGCTCGCCGCCACCGAACGGGCGCGCTTGCTGGTGAGGCGGGTGTTGACGTTCGATCCACGCCGCAGTGTGAGCTACCGGCCGACCGGCATCGGACCCATCGTCGTCGAGGTATCGGAACAGGTGCGGGCGACGCTTCCGCCCTCGATCGAAATGAGCCTTCACGGCATGGATCAAGCCATCTTCACCCTGGGCGATCCGACGGAAATGCATCAAGTGGTGATGAATTTGTGCAGCAACGCCGTGCACGCCATGCCGAAGGGCGGCTCGCTCGAAATTCATCTGGAGACTCTGGATGTTCGCGAATCAGAATCCCTGGCGCTCGGTCAACTGCTGCCCGGCCGCTGGGCGCAACTCTCCGTCATTGACACCGGCATCGGACTTGCGGAGGAGCAGACGATGTCGATCTTCGAGCCGTTCTACACGACGCGCAGTACGGCCCACGGCACCGGCATCGGACTGACTGTCGTGCGCAACATCATCCTGCGCATGAACGGCGCGCTTGATGTGTCCAGCCGGCTCGGGCAAGGCACGCGCATGGCGGTTTACTGGCCGATCACCGCAGCGCCGGCCAGCACGCCGCGGCAGGCGCGGCAGGTCGAGGCGGGCGCTGGTGAAACCATCATGGTGATCGACGATGAAAAGGAGTTGGTGGCGCTGACGGAGGAGCTGCTCGCATCCTTGAGCTACGAGCCGGTGGGCTTTTCCGACGCGCGCGCGGCGCTCGATGCTTTCCAGCATGACCCGCAGCGCTTCGATGCAATCCTGACCGACGAGCGCATGCAACCGATGGGCGGGCTGGAGTTTGCACATCTGATTCACCGCGCCGAACCGGACATGCCCATCATTCTCATGACGGCGCATCGCGACGCACAGATCGACGCACGCGCGGCCGTGGTTGGGATAGTGGAGATACTCGACAAGCCGTTGCGCGTGCAGACCCTGCGAGAAGCCCTGGGCCGCGGACTGAAGTCCGCGAGACGCTAGCCTGGCGGCTATCGCGCGATTATCGCATCCCCCTTGCCTTGATCAGAAGTGGAAGATGGCATCCATGGCCAACATGGCTTGGGATTTCTTACCGCCGTTTTGCGGGTAGTTGAAGACTTGTCCATGATTGGTGAAGCTACAGGTCGATACGCCTGCCTCGGCCGGCGCGTAGCATGGGTTATCGTAGGCATAGCCGGTGATGTCATGGTTGGGCGCCGATATCTGGCGTTCGTAGCGCGCCTCGGGACGCAATTCCACCACATCGCCGATCCAATGCGTGTAGCCCAGATCCCATTCCAGAAATGCGCCCTTGAACCCGGTTCTCTGCCCGCTGCTGTCGTTCAGGTAGTCGGTCCGGAAGGTGAAGATATTGTGCGGATTGTAGGTGTAGTTCACATAGTTGAGCGCCGCATATTCATGCGAGGTGCCACAGGCCCGCTGTCGGCATAAGCCGCAGCGCTGGCGAGCAGCATGGCACTGACGATTGTCACGCAACGGGCTGCCTGCCACCATCTTTTGGTGGATGCGACATTCATTCCCTTTACCCCATTCGGCGATTGCCGGCATTTATTGTCATGTAGAGTCTAGGAACCGGGTCTGCGAGCGCCTCGACCAAAAGATATTAAAAAACTCTCGCCGTGCGCCATGCCAAGCATGACGCTGTTCACGGGCCGAGCCTCGAGTTGGACGGGTTATTTCTCGAAGAGGGCGGTGTAGCGGCGCTGCATTTCGTCGGTCGATACATCCTCGAGATGGCCTCCGAGAAGCCATTCGTGTCCGAACGGATCGCGCACCGTGCCCGAGCGCTCGCCATAAAATTGGTCCGCGAGCGGCCGGACCACCGTCGCGCCAGCCTTCACGGCCTGCTCGAATGCGGAGTCGACATCTTCAACATGCAGATGTATGGAGAACGTGGTTCCACCAAGTGCGCGCGGTCCATGAATCCCGCGCTCGGGGTACTCATCCGCCAGCATGAGGGTCGCCGGTCCGATCTTGATTTCCGCGTGACCGATTCGGCCCCCCGGCTCGGTCA